>WLWD01000239.1_pt1 | contig 369748 bp, 253 predicted proteins | sample 6712731 | NCBI WGS metagenome assembly WLWD01 (sample SAMN12718690, study PRJNA576275) | sponge metagenome | isolation source: marine sponge | host: Mycale hentscheli | place: New Zealand: South Island, Marlborough, Capsize Point | collected 2014-11-01 | reverse complement strand
TCTAGGTGTTGCCTTGGCAACCACTTTAGTGAGGGCTGGCCCGAACAACTGTAACTAAACCAAGTGGTACAGGATAACTAGTGATGTGCTTGAGCACAATGATGAGCTAAGCTAAAACTACTGTTAAACAATTGATTTTAACTCCTAGCACTCAAGTTTCTAAATAATAAAGTCGAGTTTTTGAATTATACGTATATATTGTAAAGTGGTTTCAATGCCATAGTAACCACTCCTCACAACTGCTTGAATTGAAGGGAAAAAAACAGCAACAAAAAACAACTCTCGTTATAAACCTTTTCTTTGTGATGCTCATTAGCTAAGTAGTAGTTTTAATGCACAATACGTTTAACTTAAGGTAGGGCTTATAACTTTGACATTTATTAACTTACCACTGCCACTAACTCGAAAAAATTAATGCAACTCCCCTAAGTTTTTTTATTCTAACAGCACCCACGAAAGAATTCAAAATGGTAAAAAAATTCAATTTCTAGGGTGATACGGGTAATGATTAATAACCAGAGGATTTGTTTAGTGAAGTTTGGGACGGGTTCGAACACTGAGCTAACACAAAAATATGAGAGGGTCAAAGTACAAAATGACATACATATGTGACCGTCTACAGGAAAACCGGGCACAACGCGGCATGCGTAAATATCGAGAAAAAATCGATCGATTTCTTAAAAATGTATTGTTTCAAGCCAACGGAAGGGAACGGTTAGGTTTATAATAGTGGGAACGACTTAAGCTACGACGATAAAACTTGGAGAGCTCAATATCTGGATGCCGACAACTCTATAAGTGCAACAAACTTTTTTTCGAAGGGTGCCGCGTTGTGCCCGGTTTTCCTGTAGATGGTCACATATATCCAAACATATATATGTGACCGTCTACAGGAAAACCGGGCACAACGCGGTGTGCGTAAATATCTAGAAAAGATCGATCAATTTCTTAAAAATGTATTGTTTCAAGCCGACGGAAGGGAACGGTTAGGTCTATTATAGTGGGAACGACTTAAGCTACGACGATAAAACTTGGAGAACTCAATATCTGGACGCCGACAACTCTGTAAGTGCAAAAAAATTTTTTTCGAAGGGTGCCGCGTTGTGCCCGGTTTTCCTGTAGATGGTCACATATTATATAAATAAACGAACATCCTCGATTTTCAATGTGTTACCCTGTAAGTGTCTCGCTTGCTTTGCTCATTCACCAATTAATATATAAAAATTACCATGTGCAGCTGTATTTTTAATTTGCTAAATTTAGTACATCAAGCACCATACGGCCTGGTATTTGCTAATGTTATAATTAATACAACTAATAATAGCAAAAAAATTTTTTTTTTGTTCTAACAGCAAATATTGTTAATTAAAGCTTAACATAACATTTCGACTTCTTGCCGAAGCCCTCTTCAGGGGTCACCAATTAACAATATTGGCTGTTAGAATTACAAAAATTTGCCATTATTATAATCATTTCAGCTGAGAATGACTGAATCATTGAAATAAGGCAAGTCAACAAGGTACTCTTCACTTTTTGTTTGCACAAAATTTGTTCTACTTATTATAAACAATAGATCAGTTCTTTCATTTTACCATTCACAATTGCTTTGGTTTTGTTGTTGTTGTTTTGGATTAATTCCCAAAGAAAGGAGCACAGCTCATATGTAGTAAACAGGTCTTTAAAGTGTAGCTCTTAAAGAATAAGAAGTAAAAGATAATTTATATTTAAAACAAATACTAAAATATGACTTCATTGTTCCTATGGCCATCCAGAAGCAATTCGCCATTTTAAAGAACAGAATTTAGTAAAATTATAACGGAAAATCAGAATATTTAATACAAGTGGCCAGTGTGTGGGTTGCTTCTATTGCAGAATAGAAATAAATGAATCCAATAGCTAATTTGAATGATACTTTGTAACAGATTGTCTAAAGCAAATGTGTAATTGATAAACAGGTAACCTTTCAAATTAGCCAATCGGTTGAATGATTTCGCGAATAATTTGCAAAAAAATTCAATTCTTAAAGGATGTGCTGGCATCAATCATGCAAGTTGTCAGAGCTACACATATTTCCATTGCAAAAACTCATGCACTAGTCAAAATCGTTCTATGGCTTGTCAATGTTTTACAAGATATCTACATGTGAAGGTCCCCTGTTGGTACCACGGATTTCTTATCATACAGAAACACAAACTCAGTACGGCGATATTTGCAATAATGTGATTTTTTTACTTGAATGTGTGGGTGTTTGTGTATCAGCACTCTAAGACTTGCTGAGCAACCATCCTGCATGGTGACAACAAACACATTAGGTTGTAAAATTTGATATCCAACAAATCTAAGTGGACACACCTATCTTCTAATGAGCTACCAATCTACATAACAATTCAGATCAAACCTTTTGGGCAGCTTTGCTTGAGGCCTGAGGTAAGGGACAGACCCAGGGGTTGTCCCTAATCAACCACACCAACAACCTCCTTATAACAGGTCAGCCAGATAACTATCTTTGCCAGGTAAAATAAACCCAAGTTGAAATGAGTGGCAACATATGAACAACACATTTATTTTATCAGCATGAGTTCAATTAATGCATGTAAAGTTTTTTTAAAGAAAATATCAGTGTATAATATCAGTACCAGCGAATGGAAGAGTGACATGCACACGCTGTGTACCTTTTCTATTGGAAAGACCCACTTCTGGTGCTAGCCCAATTCATGCACAATGGCTAACTTTTGCTTCACGGACAGGAACAGCCATATTTATAAAACCACACACACTCTTGAAACCCATTTGGCCACTAATGCTGAAACAAACACAAACAAAAAAATTATTTTTTTAAATTCTTGCTGGTGACAGCAATATTAGTACCACTATGAGAGTAGCAGGATTTTCCTATTCAATTTTAACTTCACTATAAGTGAAATAATAGATAAAACACAATGAAGAACTAAAGGTGTGAACCTTCAGCACTTACACTAGCTATAATCTCAGACCAAAGAATATTTTATAGGCAATTCTAATCAGGAATCATGGATCAATATAGCGGGAGTAATGAAAACGGTACATGTAAACGATGTCTCAGTAGGAGCATTTTCTATGTGGCAACAGTTATCAGGCTCTGTTCAGTACCTAATAATTATGTATTATTGGCGAGCGAGCGAGACACTTACAGGGGTAACACAATTGAAAATCAGGGATGTTTGTTGGCGAGCGAGTAAACAAGCCAGAAACACTCACCAGTATGAACACTTTCAATGCAAAAATCCACTTTACGCCACTCTGTTAACTACCAGTACAGCATAAAGCAAGCTACTGCGGACCACAAGAATTAAATTATTAGCTCACGTGATTATGGCGTGATGATAGGGGGCATTACCAACAAAAGCTATAGAGTACCTGCGTGACAGACAGACAGACAGACAAGATGAATACTATAACCCTATTGCGCATGCCGCTGAGGGTTAACAAGTTAAGTGTGGTAGTTACCGCAAGTGTAGCAAATTAAAATTAACGGAACTGGAACTTCCAGGTCATACAAAAAGACAATTTTCACTTGGCGAGACTGGATAGAGCTGAGAAAATTTGGGACTCTCTCAGCGTTTAAAGACAGGTTCACAACTGTATTCCTGCCAGCACTGGGTGTGGACATACATGCATTGACTCAATGCCAAGCATCCATGCATGCATTGCTGAAAGTATCTTACATTTCCCGCCATCAGTAAGTGAAACATTTAATGCTTGCCATACTACAGGTGTCTCTCAAGCTAAAAGGAATAATGTAAATAACAACCCAATGGCTGCATTATCTATGAAATTAAAAACAAATCAGGTAATTTATCATCCGTTTTTGTCTCTTTTGATAGTGAAAATGATCAAGTTATAAATTCTAGCTTAATAAATAAGGTAGACATTAAAAAAAAAAAAAAAAACAAGCTGCACTTATTTTGTTACATTGGCTATTATTCAGCTCATTTTAATAACACTTTCTATCTAAATTGTTATATTGGCCAAGCATTGCTAGGGAACAGGTTGCCAGCTACAAGCCAGATATAAGTGGAATCTACCACTTCAAAGTCAAGCAGAGACCTTATATAGACAAAAAGGTGTGAAAGACAAAGGGAAATTCCCCGGGAAAGTACCTAGTCATTTGGCCTCCTCCGCTACATTTTATGTGACAAGTTACAATGTTCTGATTAAAATGCCATCACATCTTTACATCCTATAGCTGATCAACCCTGTCTAATGTTCACACTTCAAATGCTTTCTCAGATCCCTCGTTATAAATGATTTTTTTGCATCTCAAACTCCCAACACGTTGAGTCACATGGTACAAGAACTAAATGGCATCTACTTTTCTCACGGATAATTCAGTAATACTATTCACGGCCAGAGAGCATTACAACTTCCATGAACAACCGCATGGTAGTAGACAATGAATACTATTACCTTACTGGTCACACTTTCTGGTAATAATGAATATCATTACACTACACACTACAGAGTAATTCAGTGGAATAGTTTGTAACACATCAGAAATAATTTCACAAATTATGTAGAATAGGTTGCTGAGTATGAATCCAGTGCACATGTGACTATTAGGATGCCTTAAATCAAGCTTGTAAATAAGTGATAAAAAAAACTTTTAAAAACTTACTGTGAATGGAATTTTCACAAAATTTGATTAAACTAAATACAGGAACATGTTTAAAAAAAAGAATATGTTTATGCACCAACTATTACAGTTGCAGGATATATGGCTGCATGTAACAGTCGTATATATGTAGAACACATCAGAGGGTCCACAGACCACAATTATCCAGTATAAATAGAGAAAATAAATTAACTAGTGAATAACAATGAAATAAGAAATAATAATTACAAAAAAAAAAAAGTAGCTTACCAGTTAAATGATAGACGGAGTTAAACCCGATCCCAAATCTGCCGACTTTGAACGGGTCCTCGGCCTTTCCACTCTGTTGCAGGTTCTGTATTCCATCCCAGTCTTGATCTGTAAACATGGCGTCGTTGGCAGAGAGTAGAGCTGGTCCCTGATAGTTGGCCAGATCTGGAATGAGCACATTGGAACCACTGTGGGTTCTACGGTCCACGAAGAACTGAATCTTCCCTGCTCCAGCGTCATCTGCATTCTGAATCATTTCCTGCATAATAAATTTAAAATGGTATGTTAAACTTTTTAGAATAATGGATAATTCAGCCATTTCTAATAATTATAAATATATAATAACAAATGTGAATAGTACTTTTTTTTCGTTAGTTCATACAATCTGCACCATTGTAAGAATTAATACTGCACAAAGTCATTTTTAACTACTATGTTAATACTTATTAATGAACATTAATCTATTTATTCGAACTTAACATAGTATTAATATGAAGCTGATAAGTGTCTAGTTATAATTAAACTCCATCTAGTTCAAATAAAATGATTATTATGTTCATTGTAGGACTTATTGCTAAAAATATAGTTTTATCTGACACACACACACAAAACGATACAGCACACACCTACATAAGTTAGTGATTTCTTTGCGTCTTGAGTGCATAAATACATTTACAGTGCACGTATCACTTTCTATATGGTTTTGTAAACAAAGTGCAACGTTTTTCATTACATGTCCCTATGGAATTCCTCAGCAGACTCCTCATGTAAGATGAACTTGGATTATAAGTTCACCAAAAAAAAAAATAAATAAACACAACAAACACAATAAGTATACGAGGACTTACAGCAGCAATAGAATGATTTGCATACATAGGTGGATTGGATATTACCCAAGCAATTTATAGCTTGCTAGCTCAAACAGCTAATTTTAGAGTCATTATTGTGATAATAATACTACCTATACTGAAATTACAATAACTAACAATCTGGGCAACCTATACTAAAAATGTAGCCAGGTAATCAATGAAATATTATTAATTTATCCAAGTAGATACTCCAATAAGGTATGCAAGAGGCACCATTTAATTTGAAAATGAATGATTCAGGTAGAGTAACTTTTTATAGTTTGAAATTTTTGTCTTCTTTGTATTTTTGTTCTCACCTAGCTAGATCATAAAAACAAGAAAATTAAAATTTTTGCCAATTACCTTGAATATCTGCCCATCAGGGTACCGCTCCAAAATCTGTTTGATGGTCACAGACAATGGAGGTCTCCTCTGACCAAACTGTCCCCCTTTTGGTGGCCCCTGGCGCTCAGCCATGACCAGTTCTTATTCGGTGACCTTTCCAGAAATTGAAGCCACACGTATAGAATTAGTAGGAACAAGAATAGCAAGTAATAGTTGTTATCTATCGGAGCCAGAAAATAAGACTAAGTTCAGACGTGATCCAACCGCTGACACATTACCACAGGCATTCACCGCACTCGTTCTTTATAGACATTGACTTCCGACGTTGCGCAGGCGTAATCAACGACCACGCCTTTCCTACTTTAAAGGTGGTAGGGATCGCGATCGACCTATAGTGTGTACTGACCCTTTACCAAGTGTGAATATTTAGTGCCGAAGTTTTAATCACTGAAATTTAGATCCAACGTTGCTTTGCAGGTAATGAAATGACTAATTCACAGTACCACACTCTTGAGACACTTGTACTGATTTTCTTACAAAGCAAATCAATGTAGTAATACATTTACCATCACAATAAATATGTATCTGGATAGTGACATTAAAAACCATCTAGTTATTCCCCCCCCCCCCCCCACCCCCCCAACAACAACAACAATGTATATAAATATATTAAATAATATAATACTTCCATGAGTCAGAGTGTGATTTGGTGAAAATATTTCATGAGCAGGCTAATATATTTTCATGAGCCAAAAGAGAGTGAAAATAAGGCCTGAGGTGAAATATCTAGCCATACCACTTGATGAGTGTAATAAGTGCTTTATTTTACACGGTATATCTTCACTGCTGTGGTTAGCTAGACTGATATCTCACAGGTGAAGTTGGTTGTAGGGGAGCTACCCACACTCCCAGAGGCTGAAGAGTAAGGTTGCTGTTAAAACCAGTAAAGTGGGCAAGTTTGACAGGTAGCTATATCTACAAGGGCCTTTATGTGGACCTTGCCCAGTACAGCATGAAATAACAACCTTGAAATATCTGAGATATTTCAGGGTCACGTATTAAGATATTAGAGGTATGTGAAATAGATCACATTCTGACCCATGTAATAAGTAGTTTATTCTAATTAGATATCTTCACAGCAGCAGCAGCATTTTGTACTAAGGTTGGAACTGTATATCTGCAGTAGTCAGAATGTAGCACTTCTTGGTGAGTTGGGATGTTCCTCAGATAATCTTATGAAAATTTTATACCATTAGCTAGTTGACAACACCAAAAAGATATTCTTTGAAAGATTAAACTTGTTAATGCAAAATACTTAGCTATGACAATTATACAGCTAATACTCCAACAGCCGAGTAAATTAGAATATTTGCCAATATTTTAAGTATGGTATGTTTGTAGATAGGTACTACTATTTATCCTGCAATAAACTCTATTGGTGGTCTGTTGAGTATGAGACTGCAGCAAGAGGTGCTCAACAGTGTAAAGGTAAAATGTGATGGTCTTGGAAGTCGTGGGTTGTCGTAGCTCAGTGAGAGCACTGGTGGCTAAAGCAATGGTTCCTGAGTTCGATTGTCCGGCGACAAAAACAGCAAACCACAGAAATTAAGTAATAGTTTGGTTAAATTTCAAGTTATCGAGTTGTCATGAGATTAAAGCTACTGAGATTTTAATAATAATTCCAGGGAAGGGAATATAAGAGTAATTTTGGATGAAGTAAATTTTGTTATATACAGCACTAAGATTTGAGACAGCAGTAGTTTTTAACCTGTATTTCACATAGTATACTAACTAAACTTTTTGATTCAGATCCTTCTAGGCTGACATAATTAAAATAGCAAAATTTCTCATTCAAATAGCCCATATTATGTTATTAAAACAACTAAATCTGACATTTTGACTTCTTGCTCAAGTCATCTTCAGGGTTTAATCGAGGTCAAAATTTTAATATTATATTCAAAATACCCTAGAGGGTGTGGTAATGGTACATAATTAGAAAATCACATGTGTGTGTTTGTGTGTGCATTATGTTATAAAATTTTCAGCTGAAAAATTATTAGATAACTTAGTCTACACCTGCATTTGCACACTATAGTTAAACTAAAACTTACAAACTATCTCAAAATGACTTAGTGGTAATTCTCTTTAGTATTTAACTTCATCCATATTATGTAGAGTGTATAATTCTCACTGTTCAGTAGAATAAAACCTACACATTTTTCAACTCTAATACGGAGTGTTGTACCAGTGTGTACACAGAGAAACCTGCATCTTGTAGGCAACAACTCATAAGAGGTTTCTGATCGCATTGTAGCGGACAGATAGAGTATAATAAGTGGCTAAAAACTAGTCAAAAGGTGTCATGACATTTAAGCAAGAAACTTTTTGAAATTCTGATATATCTAAAGAAGCCATATGAAAAGTTATCCAAAATAAGGCGCTGTTATGGACACATGGTCCAAAAACCTGGCTCTAAGATGTTAAACCAAAATAGTTACATGTTTAGTACCTCTGGGTCTAAGAAGACGACGTCAATTTACAATTCAAATCTATCAATAAGTTGATATGATTTTATTCTATAGCTGTTTATCTGCCAAAAATACATACATTGTTGTCTGTTGTCATTAATATTATTTTACATATTAATTTTAAGAATATATAGCTAGAAAATTTATGTCTATAAGTTGCTGGAAGTAGCAGAAATATGTGAGTTGCTATGTATTTGTATTGCTGCCTGTGGGCTGGTTTGGGAAACGGTCGAAACACTATTCCAATAGCTCGCACCTGGAGACAGCAAAGGTATGCTGCCACCAGAATCTCAGTTCTTAAACTATCCCTGGCTAACCAAGTACCCACCCGCAGGTTGGATAATGAGGATAGATTAAATTACTTTAATTAAGAGACTGCACACACAACGAATTGAATGATACAACTGAGACTGAAGCACATGGCACAAAACTCAACTATATATACAACACAATGACTCCACCTACTTAGCACAAAATAATGCACCCTTCCATTGAATGATACAACTGAGACTGAAGCACATGGCACAAAACTCAACTATATATACAACACAATGACTCCACCTACTTAGCACAAAATAATGCACCCTTCCTGCTCTGATACAAATGTAACACACACACATACATACAGCACTAACCACACATACACACTAATTTGTTCAGTACACACAAAAGACAATGACAATGACACAACTCATGCACACATAATGACGTCTCCTTCGTGTCTTTCTCGATTTCATGTGGGCTGGCCCACACTGCCCAAATACATCATGTAGCTGTGAATCAATGCATGCCAGTCCTGTTTAATGATTTGAGACAGTACTAGAGAGTTGGCTGTAGCTCAAATGAAACAAGATTCAATATTAATTATTAAATTCCATCAAGGAGAATTTAAGAAAAAGTTTTAATGGCAATAACATGTGAAAAAAGGACTTAAGAAACACACTTTATATATACATTATAATATAAGAATACTTTGATATTTTTGTATATTACACTCATACATGTCAGCTCCTTCAATATTACTTCTACTCTATTTTACAACCAATTTGCATTCCATTATTTAAAAACATCACTTGTTTGCTGTCAAAAGCATCACATGCCATTACTTCGTTTTTTTATTTCACCTAAAGAAGTGATAGAACTGCTTCATTTTCATTTTATAAACTACTGAAAGCACACTTACATTGTATATAATTCTTTCTAATTACTTGTCCACAAGAGATTTTTTAGTCTAGATTAATATGAGTTATATGTACTCAATCCCACTCAATGTTATTTTGATAAGAAGAATACTTGTAAGAAAATACTAATATTTATACTTTGACTGAAAACATCAGGCAGTTTAAAAAATTGAATTGGAGATTCTGTATAGCTCGAGTAAATATTCTATTGACTCTCCAATAGTGCATCTCTTGAAAAAGTTTTAAAGGAATCTCCATGTGGGATCCATGCCAAGTTTATTTCATGTGACTATCTTAAGTGATAAATTGCTAGCAGTTATATGCACTTTACTAAAGTTAAATATGTTTTAATTAAGTTACACTGAATTCTTGCTATGCCAATGCCTAAGTGTGCAGTGAAGCTAACTGCATCTCAGTTTGGTTTCATATATTGTATTTATTTTTTATTAAATGCACGGGATATTAGTAATGGAGATATGTCTGTATCAAAGAATATGATTTTTATTTTAATAATTTCACTTTCAACACTGTCGATAATTGAATTGTCCATACAGGGAAGTAGAAAGTTTGTTTGACAGGGAGAGGGTGGTTGGTTCAATACGGAACAACTGTCGAGTTTGCTTTCATTTGAAGTCCCTGCATTGTGGAATGGTTCTCTACAGTCATAAACAGCTATGGATTCTATAAGTGCTTACGGAATTAGAGAAGCTGAAAGTTGTGGACTATCAGATGGTCCAAAATAACTAAATGGAATTATTGATATGTACTATAAGATGGGGAGAATACAGAAATTGTGAAGCAATTGATGAATACAATTGAAATGGAGAAAATAAGCTGCACTGAAATTTATCTCAAAACCAATGAACTTCAGATAATACATTTTCATCTAATATGTTGGGTAGCTTTCCCAATTCCTCATTTCAATTTATGATTAAGGATGTCTTATCAACAGAACTATATTGTGATCTGATGATATAATAATAATGCCATCATTAATAATTTTTTATGAAATTTATTAACTTTAAAATAAAATAAATTGTACCCACTATATCCTAATTACTTACAGTTGATCACATGCAGACATATCTTATAAAGGAAAATCATTGTGAGGTTGTTAATCTCATGTATGAAATTAGTATCACAGTAAAAAAAAATCAGATAAAGTATGACAAACAAATAAACAAATAAATAAAATAATAAACGTAAACAAACAAATAAAATTACGAACATACATAAATAAATAAAATTTAAAAACAAATATTATACAACATAATAATAAACAAATGTTAAGAAAGCAACCAATAAATGAATAAACAAACAAATTAACCCAAACTTATTGTGCCAGTTATATTTTTACAAAGTTTATTAATAATAGTAATTATCTTAATTAGAACAATTACAGACATAATATTCACATGTCATGTTAGAACATAGGGTAAAATTATTTAATTATTATTCTCAAAATTTAATATAAGACATGGTTCTGGACTATTTAGGTGGTGATTTGGCTGACAAATTATTAATCTGAATCTGATTCAGCAGTATGAATAGGGAAAATTTATGATATTTATCGACCAGGGGTAGTCCCCAAAAAGTCATTGCGGCTTTGTTATACCTAGTGATATGTTAAAGTGCAATGAATTAAAGTATTTGTATTAAATTCCGTTATCAAGAGAGTAAAAAATGTCCAGGTTTTAAAGCACAATATGTAATGGTAAAATTTCTTAAAGTAATGTTTATTATATTTAAGTCTTCATTGAGAAAATATATTATATTGATCTTGCACATGCCAGTACCTGCGATTGTAGCAATCGCTGGTGATGTCATTAATTTGTAGTAATAGCTGTTACTCTCAGTAGTCTGCCATAGTATTTCTACTCACACAACTTTACTATCAATGTGTCCTCACATTACCTTTTTATATATACATCTAAACATCAGAATTCCCTCTGATATGCATTTCATTATGCACAAAAAGCCATCACAGCTGCCTATTGAGTATAACTGACTGCAACAATCACTGTACAATGTCAAGTTACTTCTCTCATTTCACCATTCGTATAATTGTATATTTTAATGATTTCTTTCTCCCAATGATTCACGCTGCCAAATTGTTACATGTTTGTCTACACCTCTATAAATATTTATAATGTTGAGCAGCCTAATCCAGTCAAGATATTTATGCTTGAAGACTACAAACAAAGTGAATTACTACTGTTGCTGGTCATTATAGGAATTTCCAGTAATTTATTTCACACAAACTTTCATATCGTTATGATTCTAATTAACTTTGAGTACCCATCGTAACTAACACAATGCCGTGTTTTGTAAACAATGTAGGTTGTTTGTTCATCACATGGTCAACTGTGTAGATATTAATGGCCCATATGCAATCCATGACTGAATAGTATTTTACCCTACTCTTGAGTCAGAGGATTGGAATGAGGATTGTATCCACTACCAAAAGGTGCATTATTTATAAAACTACCATGAGTATTTCCCCCATTAATCTAGAACTTCAAGAAGAAACAATAACGGAAAGCACCCACAAGTTGCTTGAAGGTGGTCATGCGTGTCATCTCTGATTGTGTAGGGCTATGAAGACACTGAAATTTTTGATTGACCATGAGAGCTCTGGCTCTAGGGCGGAAAAAATGACCTTGACCTCAAAATTGGTCATCTCTGACAGTACTATTGGCTGTAACTACGGCAAGGGTCAAGACTCTACCATTGTTCTTAATGCTAAAGCAATTAAAAGAATTTTGTATTGACTAACAGATTAACTAACAGATTAACTGTCAGTAGCTACTACCGCTGTTTAGAGTAGTAGATAGTGAAGTTAGTAGCTATATAGTAGCATGTGATTTGCAGTATGTAATGTGTGACATATTAGTGCCTAATTGACCGTGGACCTCAACTACAGCCACCTCTGTATTTGATATAATGAGAGTATTAATGACACTGCCAGAAATGCTTCTGGATATGTGTTCCTCAGCAGAAGTCGCATGATCAAGTCTTATGTATAATCACATAATCAATTATGACAATAATTCATCCTGCATAGTTTTATAATTTCATTAAGCAGTTACTGTGCCCTTTCTATTCCTGCTTCAATGTATTTATGCACATATACACACACATACTATCCACATGCACACACATACACACACATGCACACACAGACACATACATACACACAACGGTGGCCACACAAGCCGCACACACAATCACACGAATTGAAATTGTTTATCATTCCGTCCCGCATACCTGGCATGCGCGTGGTTACCTACTCATCCGCGGCTTATAGAGGAAAGGCTAGACATCGAAGTTTCATTCCTGTGGTAAAGTCTAACTGCACCCCACCGGAGAGAAGGAATACTAGCGGGGACGTAGCAACTGTCAGTGCTTGGGACAGAATCTCAACTGCCGCTGTCTATACAGTTTCATCCAAAAAACCGCCGAGGAATTTTAATGATATTCACGTACATGGGCGCGGTCGGGTCACGCCCACTGGGGGGAAAGTTTCTAAGGCTTCATCAGCTGGTGGCTCAACCAAGAATGAGTGAGTACTGCAAGTCTTTAGAAGGTGTAGCAAAACAGAGGTACACGAAGAAAATTAACCTTCTCGGTCTCCAGGAAGAAGATGAACCATACTCTGAAAGAAGCTTGCTCAAATTCATAGATGACCTGATTTTATGGCCTCCTGTTGAATATGGACACATTTTTTGTTATTTTGTATACACAAAACAAGAGCTAATGCAGTGGAAAAGTTTACACGCATACAACTATTTTCAGAGTGGGTTAGTGGACTTGAACTGTATAGATGCTTTTAATTTGACACTGTAATACTTGATATACATACATGCATTCTAGATTTGTACGTGATGTAAAGGTGTGGATTATTGGTCCTGAGCTTTGCATATTACGTGCATATGTAAATCCCAGCATGAAATCTCCCGACAAACCCCATGATGCCTGGATAGCTGTGAGAGGAGATGGCACTATTGTAACAGCTCATTGTAAATGTATGGCAGGGTAAGTAGCTAGTTGTAGTTTCAGTTGGTTAAATAATATTATGATGCTGGATTAGGTTGAGTGAAGGGTGCTCTCACGTAGCTGCTGTGATGTTTAAGGTGGAGTCTGCAGTTCGAAATGGTTACACTGCTGGTACTTCAAGTATATGTCGAAAGAACCAGATATTTAGCAAGAAAGTAAATTTTATTAATATATTATTTTAAGATTATTATTATTATTCTAGAAGAACTTTTATTTATACTTTATTTTTATAGCATGAGCCTGCTCGAATTGTCGACATCAAGTTTGTCACTCCTAAGTGTGGAACTGAATCAAAGCAGCAGAGTCCTGTCTGTCTGTGTTTGCATTGGTTTGTTTGTAGCTAGAATATGGAAAGCTTTCCATTCTACAATATCTTAGCTAATACAAAGCAAATGCCAACTGATAAAATAGAAATTTAGAATTTAATGTATAACTATGATCGACTCCAAAACAGGACATTAAATTTGGATTTATAACAATTGATATGGTACACAAACATGGAGTAATTGTAGAATCAAAGTGATGCTTATGTGATTAATATAATAGTACAGTTAAGTAATGATAGCTTAAACACATCCAATGACTACAGGTTCCCCTAAATTCGTTAATGCACTACAAACAGTCAACAATTTGTCGATATTCGCCACATTTTCATCATTTTTATACTTGATGAGACTCAAACTCAAAGTTCCTTTTAATATTGTGTATCTATTTTTTAGTAGTCCTATGACCCTTTCAACATGTATTCGTACCTTTGAAAGTTGCTTTGATTTTTCTGCATCCTCTTGAGACAATTGCTGCTTTCCTCTTGTAAAAGCTGGTATTTCAAGAGTTCCACCATGTATCGCAATATCTTCACTCAATGTAAATCCTCTGTCTGCTAATACAACATCACCAGGTTCAAGTAATGACAAAAAATGTACGACAATTGTACGACATGGTGTTACGCCAATAAAAAACTTAACAGTATTATGCTTTTTATAGTTAGAATAGATCTTGGAGCGGGCATCAACACTACTTGGTGTTTCAATGAATATTTCTGAGCAGTCTATAATGATTCGACAGCGAGGATAAAGTTGTTGAAATACTAAAGGCATATTGTTTTGCATAACTTCTCGGGAGGGCCAAGTGATAAGAAATTGCAACCGAACAAACATTGCATCCAGCAACTTCTGAAATATATTAAACACAGTTCCATTGGAAACACCAAGTCTAGAGGACAAATCTGTAATGAAAAGGTTTAACCGTAGCCTTACTAAAACAGAAAAAAATTCATCGTCAAGTTTAACAACTTTACTTGGAGTTACAAATGGAGAAAGAAACATAAAAAAATGTGAAGAAACATAGCCCATGATGGCAAGCCAGTAAAAACCTTGGTAGCCACATCATTGCCTTCAATAATTCTCACTCCAAATCATTTCTTCGCTAACACCTTATTCTTTTCCAACAGAGATTCAACATCACCTTCAATATCACATTTAGTTTGTGTGCTACAGTTTATCATACTAGTTTTTTCAGTTTGCATGTCTCGGTGGCAAAACACTTCTGCTTCTGATGTCAAAGGTGAAAAGGCAGTTTCCATTGGTTGTTCCTCTCTATTTTGCTCATCACTAGTTACTATTTCAATATTCTCATTATTATCCTGTACTTTTTCTGCTACTGTACCTGGAATTTCAATTTGTTTGTCTACCTGCTCTTCTAGATGAGACTGGGTTTCGCTTGCTCTTTTTTAAAATCTTTGATATCTTGCCATACTACCTTTATTGGCCGTTTTTTGTCGATACGTAGAAGGAAACAGGCTAGGAACATAATCAGGATGTGAAGGGCAGATATTTGGTTGTCCTACAAAAAAACAACAACAACAATTATGAACTATGAACTATTGACTACTTCCATACCATTAAGTACATGCTCATTGTATATTCTTGAAGACTTGACTGGATGCAGCTTCCCACTTCTGGCACCTATTCCTATCTGTAAGTGGAAATCTAAAAAAGCTGAGCCCTCCTTTCTTTCCTACATAGTTTGTACATCCAACCACACAGCAATTCTTCACCATTGCCACAGCAGCTCTAGCTAGCTTTCCCCCAGTGGGCGTGACCCGACCGCGCCCATGTACGTGAAATCATTAAAATTCCTCCGGCGGATTTTGGATGAAACTATGTATAGCGGCGTAGTTGATGGGAGTGCCGGTTACAGTGGCCGATTAGTCTGTCGATCGTCCCTCGGTGCTTCTCTTTTCTATTCTCTGTTCTACTGAGAAGGTGGATAAAGAGGTCAGTGAAAAGAACTTAATGATCGCGCTGACGTGGCCCATGAGTAGTGTATAGGATGTGTTGAATAGCTTATGGCCATTTAATTTGTAATCCTGGCCTATTCAAATATTTATAGGCTTTGTATTATATTTGGTGGTGGCTTTCAAGTTAGGTTAAAACAAGAGAGAGATTTTTAAAAAGGGTCTCTTTGATGTAGAGGCCATAAGAGGGTGTTATGTCAACGATATGTTGTTTAAACGTCTCATTGTCTGAAGTGCTGTAATAATTAAATAGTATGTAAAGTCTCAGAATAGTGAAACCATTCTAACGTGTGACTTAACTGATTAAATGAAAGTGTCACATGACATTTGCAATACGGTCTCCATCGAACGGTACCAATCAGGGCATTGATGAGAAACTTTGAAATTTGAAACTTTTGATGGTTTATTTGATCCTCACACGCTCATGATGTGCACCTTAAGTCAAACAAACATTGTTAAATTTCAGGGGATTTCTCTTTCCTTGAAATAGGTGAAAATTTGGTGGCTAATTCTGCCATGAAGGTCATGATCATTTTCAGTGGGAGAATATACAGTTTTCAGGGGGAGTCAAAATGACCTTCTAAAGAGGCTTAAAAAAATGTCCTATAGTGTATCCATCTTATAATGAATTAGGCCATAGAGAGGGAGAGAGTTACAGATAATTAGCGACTTGTAACCACTAAATTGTGTGCTTAATTCAAGAATGAGTGGTATGTGAATTATTTTCTCATTCAATGGATTACATTAGTTGAATTAAAGAGCATTAGTCAGCGATGAGGCAGATACAGACTATAAGCGAGTAATGAATGGTATAAGATTAGAGATAATGGAAGACATTGCTGTACTTTCAGGTTCACTGTTGCCTTATCTAATTGACCATCCAAGGGGGGGAAAACCAAGGACTATAATAATAGTTGTAATAATAATAATAATATTAAAATATTAGTTGCCATGGTGCACTGTTGCTCTCACCAAACTGGCAAGTTTCCCTGTGACTATATATAGCATGCTCATAAGAAAGCCCATAAGCTGTAGGTTAATACTAGAGGTTTGTTAATGTATGATTACCTATGCCTATCTCAACCAAGCAGCTTAAAAATATTATTGAAGTTGAAAAGTGAAAGCCCAGTCAAATGTCGGAGAGCGGTGAGAAAAATGGCCGATTGTAGAAACGAGCTTGCATAATATTCAAAAGGTCTTGGAAGAAGAATGTAAATAGTTTGAGGAGCGTCTTATATAACTTTGTGGGATTTTATCAACACATGCTCATATCTGAACTTAGTGACCTCAAGGTTTTTTAATGAATTCATGGGTGAGCACGCTTTACACTTTACTTAACGGACGATTCGCGTGGGTTATAGGTGTGAAGATATATCACCTCCTGCGAGCTGTGGGAGTGTGAGACTCAACCTTTGACACACCACCTGCCTGCATGTGTATGTGTGTGCGCGCGTGCTGTATTGTGAGTGTGTTTGTGTTGTTTCAGCAAATGTTTACACTTTCAGTTTCACTAAATATAAATGATATCAAACACATGAGAATCTGATGGAGTGGACAGAGTCTGGAGTGTAAATTCAACTTGCATCAAGAATCTATAATTATAATAATTACAATGTTTATTTCATGGTGAAAATTGTTTGGTGGTGTAATTAATACTCAACACTATCTACTTGGAATGCCACTGGGCAGGGTTGTAGGTACATGTACCATTGCTAATAGGCTGCTCGACGTAAGCAATTTTAATTAACTAATTACAATTATATACACGTGTACACACAGCATAGATATATGTGACAGTACTTGGGAAAATGGACCAATTGCGTTAAAAATTGAAAAATGAGTTATTTATACCACTGTGTAGAGTACTAACTTCATATGGAGTATTTTGATACCAAGTTTATGGGCAGGCGCTGCCTGGTTCACTAAATATAGGAGCGGCAATCCAACCGACTTGAGCACAGTCATTTCGAGAAAACTGCAATTATAACTTCTTATTCAATTTCTGGCGGAGTTAACGTTGAATTCCGTAATCTAACCGGAAGTCCGTGTTACGGGGTTACATAAGACTTTTACTTGTGCTTGGAAAATGGCGGTACTCAGCTGAACGGCAGTGTAGTTGGGGCCGCTTACTTCGTTGATGGGGGAGGCCTTACACAGTTCAAACCCTACGTTGTGTAAGGGCACTATACACGTATGGCTTTAAGTAGCACTAGATGCGTATAGACATAGTTTTGCAGGCTGTTTTGTGCTTCTTTTTTTTTCTGTTTCCAACAGTGTGATAGATACAGTAAGTCATGGTATCTATAATACAGTCACTCTTTTAGAAATGATCAACTAGCTTGGTTTGTTATTTCACTGGCTAGCTAAGTTTAGGAATATTATTTGTCTTAGTGAGTCAGCCAGCTTGTTGCCTGTTTTGGAACAAATGAACAATGAATCTCTTTAAATCAATGAACAAAGTGATGGACTTTCAAAATGTTGTTGCCTTCTCTTGTTGCAGTGTGACAGAAGTCCACATCATCACTGAAACCTTTGTCCAGTCATAGACTTGCTGATTCTTCCAGACTCCATAAATAGCAACGTCAACTTATATAGCTTGATTATTCATGTTTATTATTTCTATTCTGTTGCTGCAATGCTATAACAAAAACTTATTAGAATTTACCCGAGATTTTTCTGAGGTCGGGAAATTTGTTGCTAGGCAACAAATTGAATTCGCCCACGATTTTCAATTACTCGCGGGTTGGATTTCCGTGCACACACGGAAGGTCAAAAAAGAGAATAAAAGGTGGCTGTGTTTAAACGGGGCGCTTGTGCCAGTGTAGCTAAAGGGTAGAAGATACCAGTGGGCCAATAAAAAGAAAATCAAAAAAAAAAATTTTTGTCGGTGTTCTGGCTCTACTGTACATTTTTGATTTTACGTAATTGGTCCCTTTTCCCAAGTACTGTCACATATATTTATATCATTGTATGTTCGAACTGTCCTATTGCTCAAGTCACGGTGAATATATTTCATACCCACCTCCTATAGAAAATGTATTATAAAAACTCTGATGAAGGGGTGTGGTTAAGCGATTCTTCTGCATGTGCCACTATTAGATTTTGGTGTTTGCGTTAACTAACATCCTACAACTGTATTGGGTGATTATTACTATAGAAATCTCTTTGTCTAACCGTTTGATATTTACTGTCAAACAAATTGGAGTGTACTTCCAATAAATAGATGAATGCTATAGTATCATGAAGTATACTAGGTAGATACAAAGTTTACACAGTATGCTACAAGCTGTCATCAAGAATACACAGGGTATACTCTCGAGAAAATAAGTGCACTGGCACATTTACATGAGCAGTGGCCCATTTAACTTTTACTGAGCTTTATTATATAGCATTATTAGCAAATTCATGTTCAATTTGATTTCAGTTACAGACTGGGTCATCTTGCTGTTCTATAGTTGAGCAAAAAAAATAATCACTGCACTCAAAAAGAGTTTAAAATGTTTTTATTACCTACAACGTTGCTAGCTAATATCAACAAATTTAGGGGCTTGTGTGTGAGACTAAATAATGCCCAAAAATTGAATTGCCTGTTAGAAGGTATAAGTGCTTAAACTATTATAATATGTGTGTGTGTGCATGCACGTGTGCATGTGTGCATGCATGTGTGTGCATACAGAAGCATAAATTTCCTTGATTTCAATTTCACTGTTATTGTACAAGTAGCCAAAAACAATTGTTTAGTTGTTTTTCCTTGTTTCCCAATAACAGAAGTGCTATTGTACAATGGAGATATAGAGGAGTGCTTAGGGATTTCAAACACGGCTGGTAAATATTAAATTGGATATTGTGTTCTTTGCAAATTCTGGATTAATACTGTTTCTCATTAATATTAATTACTAACTAAAATAAGTGAAGTAATCTTTATAAACTACACACTGAAATAACTAAAAATGTAAATGTCTACTAAATTTATTTTAGAACCCGTTGCTATATTGTTACTAGGTGTACTAACTTGATAAGTGTGCACTATTTTTTGCCTTTAGGTATATAAACTGTGCATACTAACCACCCTTGGGGTATTGCTATTTTTGAGTTTTAGTTTAATACAATAGGCTGGATAAAACTGTGTGAGGCCTGGATATGATATGTGTGAGGCCTGGATATGATATATGTGAGGGTCTACTACCCTCTCATATCCGACCTATACGGGGACCAGCCCTAGTTAGGACAACTCTTTTGCTGCCGCTCATACCCAGGAATTTACCATAGCTAGCTGCTTAACTGTTTACCACAGAGCAGAGCAGCCCAGAGGGTAGAGTTAGATCTGGAGATAACAGCTGGCAGCTACAATGCTAAAGTAAACCTGCCAGGTGTGCTTCAATTGAATTTTAATTGAATTTTAATTTTGGGCCAGAAATTCGCTTGACACCGCCATATTTGTGCGAAAATGCTGATAAACCAAGTTGCTAATGGAAACTGGGCCAGCTTTGGGTAAACTGGTTCTAAAATAGTTAGAGCATGCGCTCAGGTACTGGTGGATTTAGTGCACAAAGCCCTCGGGCCTACTGCCCTTGGGCTTCAGTGCACTAAATCCACCAGTACCTAAGCGGGTATGCTCTAACTATTACATAATCAGTTCTTAATGGTCTATGCCACACTCATTATCTTCAATGTCTTCTTCCTCAGCTGTGTTTGGCCATACTTGAAAGAAATTAATTTTCAATGGTCCACTCAATGATTTTAGTATGTCAGAGCTTTCTAAGCAATCTTTCCAAGGCTGCTTATAAAAAACTGTAAAACTATTGTAGAATTTAGAACACTTTTGCACGAACTTAGCTATCTCACCAGCACAATTGCGACAAGGACTGTTATAGGTGAATAGATAAATGTTCCTCTTCCTTATGGCTCCACAATCCACTCTGTTCAGAATGATGTGCTCGGAATGATCAGGATACTTTGGAATTGCAGCTATCCAACCATCTCCTTGACTTACAAATTCACCTTGTTTAACCAATCTATTGGGCGCTTCTGAGGTGGTAATATCATTACCGTAGTAAAGAACGGCGTATTGTTCGGCATCCGTTCCGTATGCATGTTTGTCAAAGGCTCGTTGGAATTTATTAACAAAACTTTCAAGTCTGTCCACGATAGTACCATCCACATTAGGAGCACTGTTAAAATTATAGCGTGAAAACCCACCAAATTCACACCAAACTGGTAGTGTGAATGCCCACCACCTATGCATAGTGTGTTCTTCACACTTTCTTCCTAGTGTGAATGCACACTTAGTGTGAAATTCACACTCAATGGAATAGCATGGACCCTTTACCGAACATTAATTATATACTTATGTGATAAGAGAGTTGACTAAGATTTTAGTCGTCTGATTAATGAGATCTGGGATTATACCAATCTCTTTTTGAAAAAACAATGTTGTATGTAATACTAGAATCAATGTAACTTAAAATAATTCAGCATTAATTTAAGTATGAGTTCATAGTGATTATGGTGAGAACTCACACTAAATTTGGTGTGTACTTCACCCCCAAACGATGAGGTGTGCGCATCACACCATATCTTGGTGTGACTATTGTTACAAGTGATTCACGCTTAATTTGGTGTGAACTACACACCTTTTGGGTTACAGTGAGGGTTTACGCACACTGGTACTGGGACAACTATTAGCTTGTAATTTTTTATGGCAGGGGAGTCTGCTTTAGATGGTCGGTCTCCCACATATCCAACTATAAACTTGTTGTACTGCCTTGGGAGTTGCCTCTGACAGATAGAGAACCGCCAGCAAGACTAAAAGTCAATTGGTAAGGCAGAGAATGTTGACAGTTACCATCATATACAATTTACAGCACTTATAAGACATACAACATGATACAGAACTCAGTGGTTTGTGAGGTGTATGAATATCATTAAGTCCAGCTACGTAGCTAGAGTGATCAACACTTGAGGTGATTATGAGTTCAATTGTCACTTTGGACTTAGAAGATTTCATTTCTGTTCAGGTACAGTCCTGAACAAGGCTTGACCCCAGTTTATTCTGAAACTACAGCATTACACTAGCCTTACTTAGAGTGCTGCAAACAGGTAGCTATGCAAGAGTGCGCTTTATTATTATCTTATTGTTTTGTACACACTTCCTGCAAATGAACCCTTCAGCTATTCCATGTTGTCAGTAGGGCATACATATCTTTAGTTCTACAACTGATTCTTTGATATTTCATCCTCTAAAAAGTTTACTGAGAGAATTTACAAGAATTTAATAGTGAAATAACAAGAAGTAGGTGAATGTGAGGCAAATCATTTATTGCCTTTCAACACCCTCCTTTCCCTTTAATTTTCACCCATTCAATTTTGGCTAGTAGACGAATTTCATTCTTTTTGCAATCTGTTATAATTAATAGTTCAATGTGAACAATAAGAGGACATATTAAGGATATGAAAGATTAAATATTGTTATATGAACTACTTACTCCAAGAATTTAACTTTGGATAACTTTTAAGGATAATTTAAAGCAACGATTTTTCCTCATGTTACTAAAACACTAATTCTTGTGACCATAAACTTAGTGCAATAGTTATAAGGCATCCTGGATATCTTGTAAAGAGAGTCGTGAAGTAGCTCATGAAGATGTAAGGATAGCATTCATTTTAATTGCTTCAATATTATATGGATATATAAAACATAGCTTCATATCACCTAATTTTTGTTTATGAGATTTGTGACATAACAAAGAACTTCGCTAAATGTTGCTGATATTTTTCCTAAGGTAATAATAATCCTTGGACTTGATTAAATAGCTGAGTTGTTTCAGGACTTAGCTAAGCAACAATGGATATTTTATTCTCATTGTTTTTTCTTTGAATACTCTACCAAAATAATCAAAGAATTGGTCTTGTAGAGAAGCTAAATTTTAAATTTAATTATGCTTTAGTTCGTCCGAAGTTCTGAAAACTGATAACCCCAAACAATGGGCGATACCTCAAATGATGAGGACCATCAATCAGCATCTGCTGAAACTAGTGTAAGTTCAGTATAATTAATATTTATTTGAACCAGTTAGCTGTGTCTATTCTATTAGCTATACTTTTGACTAATATTATTATAAACTTTATCCTCAATCTTTTTTTATAGTGGAGTGAAAATAAAAATACCTTTAAAGAAATCATTGAAAAACTCCTGCCAGAGTGTCGAGGTGAGTTTGTCTATTATTTTTGATTAATATGTTAAGTAAGTTCAGTAGTACTTTTATCTAAAGTTAGCCACTTGTTTTTCTTTCAACAAAACTTGTGCAGTTTTTGTGTTGTGACATAAAGACTTTAAATCCTTTAGGTCCTTCTTGGAAAAACACTATTTCTTACCTTGAGGGCAGGGATACTACTGCAGTATCCCTCACTGTATTCAGGACTCCACAGCTTTGGGGCTTCGGGAGTTCAAAAGCCTATCGTATATGTGACCGTCTACGGGAAAACCAGGCACAACGCGGCGTGCGTAAATATCGAGAAAAGATCGATCGATTTCCTACCGAAGGGAACGGTTAGGTCTATTATAGCGGGAAAGACTTAAGCTACGACGATAAAACTTGGAGACCTCAATATCTGGACGCCGACAACTCTGTAAGTGCAACAAAATTTTTTTCGAAGGGTGCCGCGTTGTGCCTGGTTTTCCTGTAGACGGTCACATAGTACTGAGAATCTACCTGAATAGTGAATTACCACCAAAATTAAAGAAATGACATTCTCAAATTTATTGTATTCTCAGCACTACCAAGTGCTATTTGTTAGAACTTACTGGGTTGCGTATAATTCTGAATAAATGTTTGCATTTTTAATTAGTGTACATTGTGGAACAAAAGGGTCCTGGCTTTTTTTTCCAGATAATGCAAAAGTACATCACTATGGTTACATAAGCTATGGTCAGATTCAGCTTGATTAAAATTGGACTTAACAAGTTAGATCCACTAAGAGAAAATGGACAGATTATTTTTGTTTATATGTAAGGATAAGTCAATAGAAGAAAAGAGGAAGAATAGTTACAAACTAAACTAATTATTACATTCTAATTCAGTCGAATAATTTAATGAAATGATGAAGACCTTGCCATAACTCAAACAATTTTACAATGAATAATATACTTATCCCTGTGACTCAAATCGTAGATGTAGTAATATGTATCTATTTGTAATATTATTTTATTTGGTATGATGAAGGTACAGACATTGATGAAAAAATGAAAGATTGTAAAGGTAACATTACATATATGTAGTAAATTATACGAAATAAGAGAAATGTGATTATTAAGAATCTGTTTGTTTTATAAAAATGGTTAACAAAAAGTATATTTTGTATTTCAGTTACAACTCATGTAGTTTCACATGACTTAAGACTAAATAGGGAAGTTCATCAAGGGTGTCGGAAAACTTATATTGCCTCAGATATTACAAATGCTTTAGAAACAGTATGGAATTGTTTAAAAAAATCTATGCTAATCACTATATTTCAACATAATTGGATTTGAATGAATAATAATACTGGTTATTGCTAGTGCTATTCTTACTCATTGCACGTTTGCTGTGCATGCACTCTTACATGTTTGACTTAGCTAACTACCACACTATTTCATTTAGCTACTATGCTATCTCACTTTTCCAATGCTAATTCAATTAAATAAAACAATTCATCATACATTTATGAATAGGCAATTTATATGTTGTACTATTAAAGTGCATTAAATGTGATCCACTTGTATAGCAAATTGATATGAATTTGTTACACTTAAGATGTCAGTGTATTACTATTTATGGAATTATTTTTATGTGTAGATCTTTGGTTTAAAGATAGTGATGAAAAATTCAATGAAAAATTTCGAGTTCAGGTAAATTTTCTTTTCAACTAATGAAATAATTAATTTTTAATATTGAATGAAAATGAGTGTGTGCTTAGAATACATTTAACTGAATATTAAATACTCTACCTAAATGCCCTGTTGAATTTACTCAGTTAAATTTTTTTGATTGTTTATAACTAGTCATCTATTTATTTATTTTTTTGAATGGTTAGATGAAATTGTTCAATGATCCTATTCATGGATCTGTTCAATTAAATTTACTGGAGGATGCTATTGTGAACACCCCAGAATTCTATAGGCTCAAAGAAATAAAGCAATTAAGTAAGTCATCTTAAAAAAATGGATAAAGTGTATATAAAGTTGATATTGGTAAGTAGAAGTAGATATGCAAACTGTGCTATGTTTATGTTTGTGAATTGTTACAACTGATAAAACAGAAAATTTGAAAGTTACATGAATTGTATAAAATTATTGCAGCCTATTATGTCAGTATCTGTTGCCCATATTGTTTGACTGGTTACATCCTGCAAGTTGCCAATAATACCCACTACCTCAGCTAGGAGTATTATGCTATTATGCTTGATGGTCGCAAACTGTGTAAAACTTAATGATTAATAATGTGTCCAGGGACGCAATCATATGTGACAGTGCCTAGGAAAAGGGACCTTTTACGTAACATCAAAAATGTACAGTAGAGCCCAAACACCGACAAAAAATTTTTTTTTTTGGTTTTCTTTTTATTGGCCCACAGGTATCTCCTACCCTTTAGCTACACTGACACCAAATTTGAGTGGCTGAAACCGTTGTTAAAGGTCCGAGCGCCCTGTTTAAACACAGTCACCTTTTACTCTCCATTTTGACCTTCCGTGCGTGCACGGAAATCCAACCCGCGAGTAATTGAAAATCGTGGGCGAATTCAATTTGTTGCCTAGCAACAAATTACCCCTACCTCGGATAATCGCGGGTAAATATTCTTATAAGTTTTTGTTAGCATTGCAGCAACAGAATAGAAATAGTAAATGTGAATAATCAAGCTATATAGGTTGATGTTGCTATTTATGGAGTCTTGTAGTTGGAGCCTGCAGACTTGGAGACTCCTGGGACTACTTTTGTGAAGACAATAGAAGAATCAGCAAGTCTCTGACTGGACAAAGGTTTCAGTGATGATGAGGACTTCTGTCACACTACAACAAGAGAAGGCAACACATTTTGAAAGTCCATCATTTTTGTTCATTGATTTAAAGAGATTCCTATTGTTCATTTGTTCCAAAACAGGCAACAAGCTGGCTGCAAGACAAATATAATCCTAAACTTAGCTAGCCAGTGAACTAACAAACCAAGCTAGTTGATCATTTCTAAAAGAGTGACTGTATCAATGACTTACTGTAACTATCAAACTGTTGGAAACAGAAAAAAAAAAAAAAAAAGCACAAAACGGCCTGCAAAATTATGTCTATACGCATCCAGTGCTATTTAAAGACATACCTGTCTAGTACTCTTACACAATGTAGGGTCTAAACTGAGTAAGGCCTCCCCCATCAATGAAGTAGGAGGCCCTAACTATAACTTACTGCCGTTCAGCCACCATTTTCCAAGCATAAGTAACAGTCTTACGTAACCCGTAACGCGGACTTCCGGTTAGATTACGGAATTCAACGTTAACTCCGCGAGAAATTGAATAAGAAGTTTTAATTGCAGTTTTCTCTAAATAACTGTGCTCAAAATGGTCAGATTGCCGCTCGTATATTTAGTGAACCAAGGAGCGCCTGCCTATAAACTTGATATCAAAATACTCCATAAGAAGTGCTCTACACAGTGGTATGAATAACTCATTTTTCATTTTTTTACCGAAAAGGTCCCTTTTCCTAGGCACTGTCACATATATGTAATTTCAATCATGGAATAAGATAATAGTAATACAAAGGAGCTAGCACCATTAGTATTGTGAAAATAGTCAGGTGAATTGTAATTTTAAAATTAATATACTGTGCAAAAGGGTTAAAACTATAGCTAGTCTGGCTTGAGATCGTTCCTTGTGAAGTTTCATCTTTCCCTGTTTAGTCTTTGAACAAGAATATCATCTCTAATGGTATGTAAAACAAAACTTAAGTTTTGCTACATTAAACCATGTAATCATGATGTAATCTCTCTGCTCTTAGTTAATAAACTTCCAGCTACTAAATATAATCAGCTATTTATAGAACAGCAAACGAATATAACTCACTTTTGTATATTATATAGTTTTGAATTAGTTACTTTGTATATGGTTTTACACAGGTGGAAAAAACCACGTGTTCCCTGGTGCCACACATACAAGATTTGAGCACTCTATTGGGTAATAAGACATTTATTATCATGCATTATAATTCCAATTATATCATTGTACAAGAAATAGCATTTAAATTTATAAATAGAATAATAAAGAGAAAACGAGAATAATGAGTCCATATAATCCATAATTATGAAAGAAAATCAATTGTGTTTCATTTTCTCTTTCTCTATTACAACAGAAGGACAGAAAATTGGCTATAAGGTAGCTGTTCAATTATTTGATTAAAGCAGATGGGTTTATGTTGTCGTTTCTGTTATTGTACTTCGAAAATGGGAAAATTCTGTGAGTACTATCTACTCAGGCTCAGAGTCAGCAAGTCATCTGGAGGATCATGCTAAACATTTCTCTTTAGAGCAATGTAACTATCATACCGTATCAGAAATGATGTGAAAACATGAATTACCTATTACCATCCAACCTACGAATTTGAAAGGAAGATGTTGCATCCACTGCTGAGCATATTAAAAGTCTTTAATAACCCAATCTATGTACATTTTCTTCAAAATGTCTGGTAGGTTTCTCAAACTGAACTTTTATCAGCTGCAGCAGAGACAATAAATGCTTTTCAACTACATTCAATATTTTACTGAAAGATTAGCTAGCTATATTGAATCATTAAGCAATTCAGTATAACAGTAAGTGAGACCGATACTTGTACTCAGTCATTATATAACGCACCAACTTTGTGTATCTAGTGCAATCATCACTGTTTTGCTTATTTCTAATTGGAATAACAAGAGAATAATACGAATATTTATGATTAATTTTTTGGAATAATAACACAGTTGTTTAGAAATAAAAAAAAATAATTAAAAAAATTCGAGCATAATCCAGCAGGCCCTATCATTGTTTGAATTATTGGTAGGACTATGAAAATATCAATTTTTTTTTAATTTTCAACATATTTTCTGTGGGTGTAAAAAATAAGTGAAATGCTAATACACTTTATGTGAGTGAAAATATACTTATGATTGTAATTCCATGAATTTGTATTCTCTGCCATTACAGTTACATCAGTTTTCCTCTCCTGCTCTCTATTTTCCTGAACTATCTCAGCTTTTCTTATTCACTCCTTTCCTTTCTTCAGCTATTTCTACTGTGTCATGGAATCTCTTCTCCTTTGTCCATTTCTCCTGCTTCCAAATTTCTCTGTCCTTCTTTCATGATTATGGACTTGGTCTTATGAAACTATGGCCTTCCTGTTGATCTTTTGTACATTGCCTTTCCTTTTGAATCCTACGCTGCCTTCCCTCGCTGATTCCATCTGTTCTTTAGTTACAATTAATTACACTCTACCCATTTTACTGAAATGTTTAAGCTCATGAATTAAATCATCGTCTGACACACAACATGTTATTATTATGCACAAGATTTATATATACATCCGTAATAATATGTACGTATATATTTGAAATTTTTCGAGAATTTGTACATTCCTGATACAGTCTGGCTTTGGTTATAAACAAAGTGTTGCTTTTGTGTCTCAAAAACTAGAGTGTGCCATCTCGCTGGAAAATTTATAAAGCACTTGAAGGAAAGAAGTCTAAAAGACGAATGCACTGAAGAGCAAGTACTTTGTGTTCGTCTAGCTGCCTTATGTCATGATTTAGGTGAGCTTTGTGAAAACATTATTGTCTTTCTTTAAATTTTAATGAATCTAAATATTGTTGTATAGGACATGGTCCCTTCTCTCACTTATTTGATAACAAAGTAACATCTAAGATTTGCTCTGACGTAAGTATTACATTTAAAGAAAAACTTTTAAAATAAATTCTTGTCTATTTTAATGGATTTTCTATGGGGCAAAATAATTGGACCCGATTCAGTAAACATTAATTACAAGGTTAATTTAATATGGTCAGAAATTTGTTCAAATATTTATTCATGGCAATAATAATATATTTATTAATATACATAATACACAATGCAAGATTTGAAAATTTGCTCATGTAACTGTTTACATAATCGTTTTAGTCGAAAATAAGAAAAATGAAACATGAAGAACTTTCAGGATTTATCTTCAAGAGAATACTGATAAAGCATAAGAAAGTACTTGTCATGTTTGTGCGATGTTCACTTACCTTTGAAGATATTGGCATCATAGAAAATATGATAAATTGCTCAGAGAAAGTGATGGTAAGCGTATTTGTACTAATGTACATTAAACAAAACATGTGAAGTGAAATAACAGTACTAATAACACTTTAGATAAAGTTCTGCAAAAATGTACAGATATTCCTGTGAAGTTATTTAGTATGTTGTGGTGAACTACTTATAGTATTCAATAGTAATAGCTTGTTATTTCTTTGAAGAGGAATTTTGTTTCAATTTCTGACTTGAGAAAATTGAATTAGCTACATTGGGTGAAATTCGTAAAACAAAAACAAAACATAAATGGATAATAATAGTAGTTCACTGATTAGTGTGAATATTAAGTGAAATTAAAGACAGTATTATTGTTCATTTTTATGCTCTTCTACTTGATGGATTGAAGTCATTAACGAGGAGCGGTGAAGTATTTTTTAACTTGCACTGTGCAATTTTTATCATTACTAAGATGTAAAATTTTTCCAATATTGAACAATCTCTGAAATAATTTTAAATTTAATTTATTATTGGTTCAATATTTGTAGAAAAATGTTTTACTTGGTAACTCTTTGGTTGTAGGAAAAAGTAACCAAAAGGGAAAAATACCTTTATGAGGTAATCTATATACGATAATTTTGATATTAACTTTACCATTTCTTGAATTATACTTTCAGTTAAAATGTTCAGCAGAATGCTACATCAATATTAGCAGTTTGTATGACAGACATTTTTATGTCTGCTTAGAGTGGTTGTATGTATCAATGTGTGATTATTCTCTACCTTAAATTGTCCTATATAAATATGATAAATAAAAACAAACTTTGGGAAACATATTGTATGCATAATTATACTGTGAAAATTGACTGCCCTATACATGTATATTACTTTTGTATATATTAAATTTGTCTATAGAATGAAAGTAGCTATATCAAAGAATGTATGGCAGGGAAGGAGTAATTCAGTACATATTGTCAAAATTAAAATGGTATTGCAATACTTGAAATAGATTGTTCAGTGCTTCTTAATACTTAGTCATTATTCTGCAACTTTAAAGTTACTGCAATTTTATATTACATGTGCAGTATATCTGAGAACTAATTTATTATCCTAATGGTGCATTTGGGACCGAAATTCTTAAGTAAATAGAGCTTATGTTATTTAATTTGAATGAGTCTGATTTGACGTAACGTAATATGACAAATCATGAATGTATTTTCAGATCGTTGCCAATAAATCCAGTGGAATGGATGTGGATAAGTGGGACTATATTGCTCGTGACTGCCACTACCTGGGCCTAAAGAATGAATTTGATATGGAGTACGACCAATAATATAGGATATTGTTACTTTGGTGGTTAATAATACTGAAATTTATTTGTTATAGCTAATGTTGAGAATTGAATGCATTGATCTGTTTGTATTATTCTTATGGAAAATATACAAAGTGAATAAAAATGAGGTGTGTATGGGTATATATGTGCACATATAACATATTTCTATCATGAGTTTGAAAATTGGACATTTACTATCAGAAAATTTAATTTCTTATTTTTTTATTAATATAGACGATGTATTGCTCTTAGCAGCATAGTACAAAGTGACAAAGGTGAATATCACGTGGGATTTCGAGATAAGGTTGGTTCATGATAATCAAGTGCTGCAGTTATCTTGCCTTTAAACACCATTATGAATTTAATGCAGGAAAAGAGAAATATTTACGGAATGTTCCGGACTCGTTGTGTCCTCCATCAGAAAGCTTACTCCCACATGACAGCCAATGCAGTCGATTTAATGTAAGTATGTTTTTGTCATGACAGACATCTTAGATCAAGTTGAGACACAAGACATCATTGTATACCAGTAGTTAAACTTCAACAGAATAAAGTATAGAACAGACATATTAAATGGTATACATATTGCAAGTTTTAATAAAATTGTTCAATAGTATTTTGTTAGTGAATAATTAGTTAGGAATGTCCGACTCTTGGTAGCTATAAGTCTGTTCACGCATCATTTTCTAAGAATCTCGTATGTTTATTATTTAATAACTAGACTAGTGATGCACTAGCTATTTCATACACACTGAGCTTATGTTGAATTGCTGAAAGTATGACTGATCCATTGTATGTTTACTCCATTGATGTACAGTATATACAAAAGGTGGGGCATAACAAAAGTTACAGTAATGGATTTCAATTATGTATAATAATGCGTTGTCTGTCTGTCAATAACAATGACAATAGTGTATTCATGAATAATTCATGAGCTGAAATGGTTTTGTAAAGCATCAGCAGAATGAGTAGGTAAAGCATCATCTATAATGGCAATGTTGTATGTATTCATGAAATTGAGCCAGGTTTGTAAAGTATCATTATAATCAAGAAAAATAATAGAGAAAATACACATGAGAGAAAAAAAAAGAGGACTGATCGGTAAAGAAAAGTAAGTGAGAAAATAAGCGAACTGATGTAACAGGTAGCAGTTTAGTTGCTAGTGATTATTCAGAAATTAAGTTATTACACATGTGTAGGATTGCAGATGCTTTATTGGAAGCTAAAGGCGTGCCTCTAAAGCTACCATCTGGTTCTTCTACATCACTTCAAGACATAGTAAAGAATATTATGGCAGTGAAGGATAGCTTGGATAAATTGGATGGCTATATCTACTTGACTGATTCTATTATAAGTGCTCTGTTGATAATACCAAATGAAAGTAGTGAGGGCTTAATAAAGGTGAAGAAAATGAACATTATTGTTTATAATTATGATCATAGAGCTATTATAGACATATATAAAAAAAAATTCTAGAACATTACTAGAAATATACCAGCATACTAGCAATAATAAGGTTGTTTATTGTGATTGTTTTTTGTTCACTCACAAAAATGCATGTCCTCTTGATTAAGTTATGTTATTATAAAAATAATTATATAAATACAAATTATAATTATATAAACACATAAATTATAAATTATATTTGGTACCATGAATTTGCAGTATTTTTTTCTAAGAGCTTTCCACCATCCAAAAGTTTCCATTTAGGGGTGGCAAGTTGACTTTTCCTGATGGGTGTCCTGATTGTAGTGTGGTAATCAATTGGAATAGTCAGAATACAACTTTTGGCCAATTTTTTTTTATCTATTATCTGGAACTCATTACCAGACATGCGTAATGATATGGGAATTTACAGTTTTCTTTGATTCTATATAGAAAGCAAGAATTATTGTTTTATCCCTATCTTTGCAGGCTCAAGAAATTATACAACGAATAAGGGAACGAAGGCTTTACAGATCGATCTGCTCTTGCTCCTTCTACAGTGATGAATATACAGTATGTACATAAGTCTGCACTTGTACATTAATAGTAGAGATAAATTTTCTTGTATAGTCTCTGAACAAAACAGAAATTGAAGCACTTGATGCTGAGTTCACAAATTCAGACTACGTTATGGAGGTAATTTCTTTCTCATTAATAAAGTTGTAAGACTAGTTTATTAGAGCTGCTTTGTGTAGTTGAGTCTGTGGATGTATTTATCTCAATCAAGCAGTGCAAGTGATAAAATACTTCACATGTAAAGAGAAATTGCCTATAATATATGTCAGCAGCTATGCTTTTTTTTTGCAAGGGGATAGAGATATCAGTATGGATTTAGTATAAAGTTATCACTGGGACCCTGCCACTGTTCAATATAATAAAACACAGCCAAGTCCCAATAACCACACATTAGATAGATAGCTGTAATAGAATCACAGTAAACTAAACAGGAGTTGCCAAGAAAGCAAGAAAGGAAAATAACTACTGTAAAAATAAAAAGTGCATGAAGTTTAAGTAAATAATGATTGCAACAAAGTTCAAGGAGTTTTGAAGTTAGGTGAATGTTCGGCGATATCAGGGAATCACTATTAGTGTGATAAAGGTTAAAAAGAGTGCCTAAATAATGTTTTAACAGAAAATAGAATCCAAGAACATTGCAAGCTAATGAATATTGTACTGATTAATTTTATAGAGTAAGCATTATAATTTGTTTTTACTTAGATGGTTCCCATTAAGTATGCTTCAGAGAAAACTGAAAGGAGTGGAGATCCTGTTGCAAACAATGTGTATTTTTTTAACAAGGTAATCATAAAGAGCAGGATAATTGACAAATTCTATATATTATACTGGAAACTTATCATACTTTTATACATGTATAGAACTTGGAATCTTTAAAGAAGTGCATGCTTTACGTTTACTTCTATATATAATTTATTCTGCATTAGTTGTAATAAAAAATGGAAATCTTTCAGCCATTTTTACTACAACCATAATGATACTTTAGTTAAAATTGAACAATGTCCTCACAGAGGTGACAGAGCTAAGACAAAAATAATTGTTGAAGTGATAAAGCTTACCCTTACAACCATAAGGCTACAACAAGTGCATACTGAAGTAAGTACTGCAGTATTTCTATTCATAACATATTCATTAATTTGTTATGGCTCTGAATGACACCATTCGTTTTTGTGTCTACTTCTTCGCAATATCTCTATCAATACGATGATGTTTTCTAATTGCGAGCTAACCACTTCAGATTTATGTAATACTGACCCTCTTCTGATACAGTTTTATGAGTTACCTCTTGACATCATGAAGAGTATTACATAAAAAATATATTCATGACGTGAGACTGATTGGTTTTTCCAGCAAATGCATGAACTGTTTCAATAAAAAAAAGGCTGATTTTATTGAGTGGTAATTGCAGTGACTTCTCAGAATTCAGGTAATCAGGGCAACAACTGTGGTTGTATATTTTGTTTTTTAATTGTCTGTGATTCTTGAGTCAAATTATTTGGAAAAACATTTTGTTACACTTAAGTTAAAAATCATAGCTGGTCTATGAATCTACACTGTTAAAAATGTGAGTTTGGATAACTTAGTTTCGGTGTTAATTAGGAGGCGCTGCCTGGACACCCCAGTTTAAGCCTAATATTGTCTCCATAGTTAGTCACAACTAAACGATATTTGAAAGGTTGAAACTAATGGATATAAGCTATTATTATATAAGCTCACTTAGTAAAGTATGCATTGTTGTAGAAGTTATAAGGGCTCGAAGTGGGGTGTATTGTTACACTTGAGTTAAAAATCATAGCTGGTCTATGAATCTAATACAAAAAAATATACCTAGTGTATTAAAAGTCAGATTTATTCATAATAATACATACCCTGTCAAAAAAGGCTACTAATAAAATTGTACACAAATTTTTCCTTTTTCTTTGCACTCAAAAAAATCTTCATAATGGTTTAATCGCTCCAAAAAATCATCAAATCCTCACTACATGTTATTAATGTGCTGATACATTCAGCATTATTATGTACAAAATTGTTTTTGATTGATAACCTAGCTGAATGATAGATTTATAATATTATCTTAGAACATTTTCACTAGTTTGGTCTAAAAATTATTGTGCCATTACTTGTATGTCCCTAAAAAATGGCTGCTATCATTGGAACATATACAACTAAAGGAAAGTTCTGGAAAAGCTAAACCGGAGGCAATTGAAAAGGTATAGTTAGCAGTAAGAAAGATTACTAACATTCAATGAATTGTATTTTGTATTTTCAATTCAGGATCCCGGAAACAGTAATGTGGTGAGAATACAAATTTTTATAGTTTGTAATGCTGATTCATTTAACTAGATGACAAAAATGTTACAACATTTTGCCTAATGTTTGTGAATGTACGTAACTTCTAAAAAGTCAATTAAAAAATGTGGTTAACACTAACTAGTTATTTCATTATTAATGAGTTTAAAAAATGTTTTGCTTGTCTTATTGGACTGTGAATTGATCTATTCCACAGTCTACATCTCAGTCACGAGTTCTGCCACTAAAGTCATTATCAATTTTATGAAATTATATTATTATCCTGCTTATTTTAAGAATTAACTCTTCACAGAATTTTGATTTATACAAAAAATGTGTATAAGAACAGAATTATCAAGCACACATCTCCAAACCTTGACTATACGTAGAAAAGCATCAATAACTGCAATTGCATAGCGTAGAGTTCATTGCTGAATATAATGTACCTGTGTGGGATGAAAATATATATAGACCTATTCTATGGTATTACTGGTGGTAAGCTTCAGCAAAAAATAGGACCCAGCTAGCTAACCAAGATATGATTTGCTACTATCATTGACATTTAAAAAACATAGTATTAGCAATTATTATCTTTATTAATGATATCATAGCTACTCAGCTTAAGAAGAGCGGAGCTTAAGCAAAACAGAGGTTGCCCAAACCATACATTCCTAGACAATGAAATTTAGACTGAGTTACTTGTCTTGCTCATTCTGCATGTTTGTCACTTCCTAATTAACTTTGAGCTGATATTTATATAGGAGGATAAAATAAATCTTCCTAAAGCATTTTTGGAGTATCGATTCACTTTGTACATCAAGAAGGAAACTGCTGAAGATAAAGATAAAGATAAAATGGCAAAAACGTAAGTTTTAATAAAACTTAAATTAATGTTACTTAATTATAAATTATAGTAATTTAAAAGCATTAGCAATATATATGCTTTGAACATTGTATTTATTACGTGCAATATTGTTTTAATAATATTACATTGTATTAATAATAATATTGTAATGCAGATTTGAGGCTGCGGTCAACAAGAAAATGTCTGAGAAGAAGAAGAAGTTAGAAACATAGATGGCTGTTAAAAAACAACATATTTACTTATTCTTACATAAATAGCATTTATGCGTAGTAATTTTTTTAGCGCCATTGCAAAGCTAGTTTTTTATATAGGAATATAGCTATTATTATAGTTTCTTACTTCTGTGTTTTGTAAATATGTACGCAGTTCTTAAACATTTTGTACATAGTGGTTAGACATTTGTTAATTCACTTCTTCATTTTTTAAATAAAATTTTTTTAACTATCTTCATACTATAAAGTTTCAGTGTTAATAATTTATAATTATTAATGTATTCTATGAATAGTGTCGGTACAGCAATGTGATGTCTCTTATAAATATTGAAATTGAAAGCTGGCAACACTGTTTTAAGCCCAGAAGAACTAGTCCATAAATACGAAGACACTTGTGATTTAGATTCACTCTTTTTCTGACTTAAACTGATTCAAAATCTCCACTTTTATGTTAGTAGTTTGCAAGGCCAGCACAATGTAACCTAATAATCACAGTGTTTTACTTGGGTTATGCAGTGTGTATGTACTTATAGATTAGTGAATCGTTTTTTACTACTGTATAACTCTACAGTTTCTGTTCATGTACAGTTTTCTGTACTTAGCTGGCTATTCGTTTTATTTAACAGGTATTAATCTTAGTATATAAAAGCAAGTCTAAGTAAAAGAGTAACAGTTGATAGCTATAGTATTTAGAACAACTGACATAAGTTGAGTTTAAGTATTAGCAATAGGGCCTTGGTCTGCATTATTAGGTAGCTGTGAGTCTTAGTATTGCAGGAATAGCTTCGGCTAAGTCATGATTGTCTGATTGACGTAAATTAAACAACCATAGTTCAGTTATACATGGTATTTCTATTTTGACTGAAATGGAGGTAAACAAGTGAGATTCAAGCAAGTGTGCAGTGAGGACATAGTGTAAATCTGTAGTAGCCTTATTCATGACATAAATTCATACAGACTTTTACAAATAAGATCTATTGTCTGAATTCATAGATACTTCTAAATAGCTTCTAGTTAGATCCTTCACTGATTCTTGAGGTAGACAAAGAATTGTTGCTGAATATTAATTGGTTGATACTATTGGAAGATTAACCTAATCGTCTTGCTACTTGTTTAGAGAGGAATGACATTCAGGGTAAGTCTTCCTGCACTAATAGTTACTGACAATGACAGTTGAAATTGTAGCTACGGGCCTGAACTATTTAAAAAAAATTGTTAGAAAAGTGTTTTGGGGCTGTGGAAAGCTACTCAAACAAAGCTGGAAAATAAGCAGAAATAAGTGTGCTCCCAATAAAGGAAGACACTATATGCAGCGAATGTTACTCTAGGATCTGTCTGCTGATTGCAACCCTGCCAGGACAGACACATCATTGGCACTCCACCAGGTGGAAACATATTATGCTGTAAAATTTTCACTACCATTTTCTGCATTCACCCCAAATAATTGAGTTCTAATCTAAATTTTAATTTTATTCAATACATCGAAATCCACTAACTTGTGTCGTTATTGAACGTGATCGTCTACAAAGAATCTCTCATATACTAAAATTTTTACCTAAGATCATCCACTATTAAGGGTGAAATGATATTCACGGTTTATTAAATAATTGTGGGAGAGTGGCTTGCATGTGATTTATATTATATCAAATATAATATTCATAAGCTGTGAATGGAACTTATGACAGATGGTATTCTAAAAGATGATGATAAAATACTGGTAATAATTTTATAAATATGTAGCTAGCTGTGCTATATATATAGTCTGGGGGCTAACAAAACGAAGGGGCCTATTAGGTCTAAACGAACGAAATTCATTAAATTATTAATCATTGATTGTTGGTTTGGACATTTACTAAAAAAATAATGAAGAGTATGTTAGTATGCTGTAATGCTGTGTACTTAATACCTTGTAGTACTGGTACATTTGTAAACTATAATTGTTATAAAAGGGCGCACTGGCCCAGCTGTGTACTTAATACCTTGTAGTACTGGTACATTTGTAAACTATAATTGTTATAAAAGGGCGCACTGGCCCATATTTCAGTGACTAGTAAAAAAATTGGGCAGCCACTACAGTTTCTCGAAACACTAAGTCTAGAAAGCATTGCTGAAGCTAGCCCAAGAAACAACGTTACACAAGTAAGGAGTAAATGGTGAGCACCTTAATTCCACTTTGTTTAGGCTAGTGGGGGTTGTTCCCAAACGGTCCAGGCAGCAGCAGCAGCGTGCCGGCATTATTTTCTTTAAATAAATAATATTTTAATGAGCGAATTGTAGCTTGCCATTTCTATTTCTAGTTTTCTTAGGAAGTAACATACTAAAATTTGTCCACATGATCTTTTGGCAGACTTCATTGCATTCAAACCACACCCACAACAGTTCTAATTGATCCCGCATGGGAAGGTGAGTTCCGGCCACCTCCTTCACGATTTTTAAGTTCTACTGGAACGAGAGATAGCTATTGAGGAGATATTGTAGTCGTAAGTGTTGTTCTTTGCTTATGCAATGTTTATGTGCTCTAGATTAGTGAATTGTTTTTACTACTGGATAACTTTATAGTTTCAATCCATATACAGTTTTTTTTGTACTTAGCTCTTCACTCTATTTTTTTTATTCATCTTTATTTATCTAGCTACATCACAATAAAGTAGCTATTGATCAGTATTAACTGGCCATATCAAAATATTTACTGATTGTATTTTTCAATGATTAGTACAATTATTGAAAATACCTAACTCTGAATTACGTAATGTAATACTTAGGGAAAGTTATTTAAGAATAAACTAAATATTATACTTTGTACCTGAGTAGAAGTATTGCTTAACTAGTTTACAATTGATAGTGTCAAGAAATCATAAAAACACAAGACGATTTATTGTTAACTTCCAGGGAACTGAAAGATTTAACCTCAAGTACTCTAACTTCCAAGCTATGACATCCAGTCACTAGCACATTTAAAATTTTATTGCTGAATAGTTCACTGCCTAAATATTTTTTAAAAGAATTGATATGTAGTAACAATTAATAATACTTTAATCAATAAAAAATTACAAAATGGACAATAGCTAATTATTTTTATTGCAATAAAAATTTAAAAGGAAATGTATTATGGATTACTTTTTTTGCTTAGTTCAAACTTTTCAATGATCCTATTCATGGGTCTATCTTACTAAATTCCCTGGAAGATGCTATTATCAATACTCCTGAGTTTTATCGTCTACGTGATAAAACAGCTTGGTAAGAGTTTATTTTGAAATTTTGTTGTATTACATTGAATCAAATCAAACAACTGTAATATTAAATCTTTTTATGTTTTAATTCTGCCTTATTGATTTTTAGAGTTTCCCTGACATGATTGAAAAATTCATTAAACGTAGCAAACAAAATATTAAATATGTCGTGCAGAATTATGGATGGAGTGCATCTACGTACTTTAACTAGTTTTACAAATTCGTTAGATTGCATGCTAACAAATGCCTACTTACTTTTTGATAATCATTACTATGATATTTTATTGCTCTTAAATTAAGTAATTACATCGTTAATAGTTTTAAAGTGTAATTAAAATTATTATTTGAAGAATTATTAGAATTAACACTTCATTAATATTATTCAATACAATATATATATCTTTTTACATTAGGAGGAAAGAGTCATGTATATCCTGGTACTGTGCACACCCGATTTGAGCATTCTATTGGGTGAGTCAACTATATGCCACATTAGCAAAATTATTTCATACAATTATCTTTTAGCACATAAAAATCACATGCTAATTACAATAGATACAATTACATAAACTATAAACAATTAAAAAATTCTCTGATAATCATCAGGTTAAGAATATTAGTAGCTTATATATCCTCTATTTCACTATAAAGAGTTTGTCACTTTGCTGGTTAGTTTGTGAAGCACTTGAGACAGTCTCGCTGCAGAACAAAAGAGCAAGGGACATCTGATGACCAAACAGTATCACAGACAAACAAGACAAAAGATTCAGAAGCTGAGCCAAGTTTGGTTAAAAGTAAGAAAAAATAAGCAAGGACATTAAAATAATAAGAACATGAACGAATTGGAATAGTAGGAGAAATACCTGATGTACAAGCACAAGAAGATGCAGGGATAACCCCTGGAGAAAGGAAGGAAGATACTATTGGAAATGAGCTGATTTCAACCAAAGATTAATATTGTATTCGTCTGGCTGGATTGTGCCACGATATTTAGGTAAATTTACATCACAGGTTATCGTTTAAGCGTCTCAGTAAATGACATATTTAGTTAGACTTTAAGATTAATAACATAGGTCTATATAATATAATATTTCAAGCTTGAGTGCAACAGTGAATTTTTGAACGTCACTGTAGCTACAAATGATGCATTTGTACAAACTATCAGTGTTGATTAGTATTTGTGGGTTATTGTTTCATTTTATGTCAAGGGACTTATAAGTAGATAGTGTATTATTAACCCTCATCACACATACATGAGAGGGTTATACAGTAATCAGTTCATTTGTCAGTCATTCAGTCACACAACAAGAAAGTGCTACTCACTGGCATATTAATATTATTCTTTTGGTCTTTGTAATGGCTCGCTAGCTAGTGAGTGAAGCTGACTTTTCACACTCTTGGCACTTCATTATAATATATGTGTACAATATAATTATAATATAATAAATATACTATCTATTATACACCTATTGATTCAAACCAAGTCAAATTAAAAACATGAATGAGGGTAATACATTTTCTATGCCCATTGCAAATAATTATTTACTGACAGGCCATGGTCTTTTCTCTCATGTCTTTGAAAGTGTTGTAAAAGACCTTGAAAACATCGAAACAGACATGAAAGTAAGTTGCAGCTAAAGTTTATCAACATTTAGTTACAGATAATTAAACATGAAAAAATATAAACTCTCATGTTCCAAAGAATCTTACTGCGACATTCTAAAGTTCTATATGTATTTGTTAAAATGGGACTAGAAAAATGTCACGTTGAAATGATATGTGATTGATCAATTGCTCAAAAAAGTTCATGGTATGAGAATACAGTACAAAATGTCTGTATTTTTGTAAATGAATGTTAATTTTAAAGGAGCAAATGGAGGAAAAGGAAGATAGGAGCAGATTATATCTGTATGAGGTAATGCTTTAGACAGAGCTAGCTGAAGCTAAAATTAAAACTTTGGTATCTTTCCACTGTATTCTCATTTTATACAGAGTTTGTGGACATTTTGGCTTCAAATTTTAATCAGACACCCAATAATATCCAATTATTGTATTATTATTATGCAGAGCAGAAAGTCTTATTTTCTCCTGTGTGATAACCATAAACACAAGATTGATAAAATATCAGATCTAATTTATTTAGTATTATGTGATGCACATTCATAAGTTAAAAAAGAAACAAGAAAGGTAATACAATACATGACTGTAATCAAGTACACACTGCAAAGGTGTCATCTATTATTAAAGTAATCATTCAATCAATATTACTTCTCTTCTGATCAATATTACTCTTTTTAATTTGAGTCTGGCTTTTGCTAGAAGATGAACTCCTAATTAACTTCAAAAAACAACAATGAATACGTGACCCCCAGCCTAATTGTATTCATGCACAACACACATGTAACAATAGCACACTATTTCATTCACAGTCCATTGTGATCTAGTAGCTCTAAAGCCTGCTAAAACTTAGTTGCAAAAGTAATATTAACAATGCACTAGACTTCATGAATATTTCTACTTTGGCCACCTTTACTGCAGCGCAGCCAGAACCTGTTCCATGGAAAGCAACATTTTTCTGGCAAATCTCATCTCGTACATAACAATACAATTCTATAGGTGATACCACTTATAGTGGGTTTGTATCTAGGTTTAATTACCTAATTAATCTTTTACTTTTTAAGTACAGTCATAGTATCTTGAGATACTATTGCTGATATTCAAGATGTAGAAAATGAGACGAAATAACTCGACTACTTATAGCTAATATTTTTGTGGCCAACAAAGTGAGTGGATTGGATGTAAACAAATGGAACTACTTTGTCAGAGACTGCTATTTTCTGGGAGTTAATAATGAATTTGATGCCAAGTAAGATAATTCCTGTATGTCTCAGATGTTGATATTTAATTGGTCAAATTTCTTAATGATGCTCTTTCTATGTAAAGGCGATGTATGACACTCAGCAGAATTATTGAGTATGACGATAAAAGTCGCCACAGTGGATTTAGAGATAAGGTAAAATCAATTATTAGTCTTATGACTAAATGACTTGACCTTAAAGCACTCTCACGTCAGCAACAATGGTGTCCTAGTTAACATTAGCAATGGCAAATATTGGAATACCACATTAAATCACATAAACTATTAAATTTATATTATTGGCACCACCTATAAACTTTTCTTTATCCACATAATCGAGTGTTCTACTTATTGTTTCAATAATTTATGCAATCTACCATATTATTGCAAGTACATTCAGTAAGGCGACAACATGTTTCTAAAATAAAAAACAATAAATACCGTGTGTGTATAATAGCAAACACAGCAACAACAACAACAACAACAATAATAATAATAATAATAATAAATAATAATAATAATAATAATAATAATAATAGTAATAATAATAAAAATAATATTAATAACAATAAAATAATAATAATAACAATTGTAACAATAGTTTATATATCCCACTTGTGTGCCAGTAACGATGATGACTATCTACAGTGTATGTATCTAAAAAAATGGCAATGATGGTGTATGCATTCATGAATAATTCATAAGTTGAACAGAGTTGGTAAAAAATGTTGACTGATGTAATTATTTCAATGACGAAGTAAAAAAAAAGGACAGAATACCTTGTGCTATAGCTTAGAAAGAAAGAGGGCAGGTGATGGAAATCATGGGATGAAATTTCTTAAAGTAATGTTTATTATATTTAAGTCTTCATCGAGAAAATATATTATATTGATCTTGCACATGCCAGTAACTGCAATTGTAGCAATAGCTGGTAATGTCATTAATTTGTAGTAATAGCTGTTACTCTCAGTAGTCTGCCATAGTATTTCTACTCCCACTACTTTACTATCAATTTGTCCTGACATTACTTTTTTATCTAAACATCAGAATTCCCTCTGATATGCATGGGAGGCTAGCAATTCAATTTCTCATTATAAATGCCTCATCACAAGTGTTATATGCTGCAATGTAAATCAAAGGAGTTGCTCATATTCAAGACGCTATTTGCTGCATTACATAGTAGATGGGAATTGCTTCAAACTTGTGGGGCACACTGTACCATATGCTCATTAGACGACTTTATTTTTCATGGAAAAAATAACAATTTATGCTACAATTAATCAAATTTAAATCAAATTTAAACTTTTAGATCATATTTTCCACCAAATTTTCATTATGACTTTAAACTGTTACTTTGCTTGATTTATGTAAAATTGTTTTAAAATAATTATGATGTCTCTTTCATATTATAATGTGTTCCTTACAGTAGAACCCTTCAGGTTATAATAATAAATGTAGCCTGTTTATGGTATGTGTTAAGTTCTTTATGGTACTAGTACATATTCTTCATTAAAGACTCATCATTAGTATGTAATAGCCATTTCAGGAAAACTCCCTGGGGCAATACCTGGCAAGCCTCTGTGTGACTTCCTAATATAGCAGCAACCAGTGCAAATACTAAACATATTCATATCATGAATGTGGCAGCTATGAATTATATAAAAATACATTCTTGTGGTGATGCAAACTGCACTTCAATCAAGCATAATACAGAAATTGAGTTTTCTACATTTGATTAGCTGGGCACCTTAATTTTATTAAGCAATTATTATTAATTAGAGCATGTCGGTCTAAATAGCTGTATTAATTATTTTTATTTTATTGATCTTATCAAGAAATGACAGTTGTTGGTTCAACTAAATAGTCTATAGTGAAGGACAATAAGATGATTGTTTTTGCAGAGAGGGCACAGGTGGTTCCAATATGACAGCTGTTGATTTGTCATCCATTTGAATTTCTTGCCTTGAATCTTTACTTGGATGCTGCTCTGCAGCCGTACACACCTCTTGGTCCTCTATATGAAGTTCGTACTTTCGAGATGAACTTAAATATGCCGTATTATCTCTGTTCCAGTTGTCTTCAATTTGTTCAGAATGTCTATCTTCACCATATGGACTATTGTACATCTCTATATTCGTGTTTAGTTTTTCTGTACCATCTGGGAATCCATGACCTGGAGCTTCTCTCATAATGCTGATGCTTGGTTCATTACCTCTGATATGTGTGGGTTGCATTACCAATTCTTCAATTGAAGTTCTCCTTACTGAAGTCTCATCCACTGTTCTATGTGCTATGATCTAAACACAATAGAAATGAACAATATTCTATTATCATTTATTTGTTCAGTAATACTTATAAAGAAATAATATTCGTTCATACAGTAATGGCAATGACTACAATATTGCAGTTTTTCATACCTGAATTGTCTCATTTGGGGATAATGAGGTGATGTTCACATGTTGCTGTAATTTCTTTTTACAGAAGCAGTAACAGCCCATCACTACCAGTCCCAACAAGACAGCAATTCCTACTGTTCCTGTAGCCGAAATTATTCCAATTTTATCACCTAGAAGGACATACATTATTACAATCAAATCTGCATAAATTTGAAATATATATTTGATACATACGTGTTAAACTTGCCCTTGTCACAGGGTATGTAGTTTGCAGAAAAAGATTTACAGACGAACTAGACACACTGGATGTAGAATACACTTTGGAAGAAGTAGGAAGTTGGCTAGCAGTAGGGGAAGGGATGGAAGAAGAAGAACATGTAGTGAATGTATGATTCATACTCAGTGTACAACCAGCGTGGTCAGAATTATATTGTATGTAGCATATGACCATACTCCCTCTGTACTTCATAGTGTGAGGAACCGTGATATAAGAACAAGAACCACTATACTCCATAACAATATCTGGATCAGTAGGCCACAGTGAAATTCTTCTTGAAGTTGAAGCGCAGCAGCTGTATCTGGTGGAATTATAACCACTTTCTTTAGTAAACCACCTGTACGATTCAACAGTGATATTCTTGTGGCATTCCGTTCGGCTCTCGCGCTCGCACCATACTACCAAAAAGGCACTGTAGACGACTAGTACAATAAAAATGCTCTTGGACATTGCGGGAATTGTCAACTCTGAAAACTTTGCATTGAATAGCGACTTTTTATACTGCGCCGATTACTCGGCAGTTTGGAACCAAGTGCGCCTGCGTGAGATGATTATTTTGTAGTTATTCTTAGTCTGGAAGGGAGTTGAGGGGGTGAAAGCACATAATTTACACCGTGCTGTTGACGACGGTGACTATTGTGGGAAATACTCGGTCAATTATACTTTGTCTTTTTTGTCCCCTTTCCTTTATGTTTACGTATCTAGCTACAGTGATCACTCACCTCAGTTCAGCCTTCGGCCATCACGAGTCATACATAGCCATAGCCGAATGCATTATTAGCTTCACAGTATTATGTAGCTACACCTGTATCTGCATTTCTTGGTACTTCTAGTTAAGCAAAATTTGTGATACAGGCTCAACCTTTAGTGGTATTGATGACAAATAAACCATCTCTACATTATTCTTCTAATGTCCTTCACAACGTATAGGATAACTATCAAGATCTTTGCAACATGAATGCCAACTCTGTGTATGTAAAGAATCTTTAGAGATAGCAGCTTATCCTTCAACAGGTCTAAATTTATGTTTAGTGCTGGTAACTCATAGTAATGAGGATGATGATCTGGATGAAAGTTGCACACACAAAGTACCACAATGCTTATGTTGTTTAATATGTGAATATTTCCTGAAAGTCATTTAGAACAGATGTGGTGCCGATTTTTCTGAATTAGCTGTTACCATCAGATCAATATAATATTGCTGTGCCTCTACTGGTGATTTAAAAGAGTTTATTTGATGAATTCATACAAACTCAGTTAGTGCCATCAAGTAAAAAAAATTAATTCTGAGCTATATACTAATCAAATGTCAGGACTAAGTGACTTGGCTAGAATTTATTGAGACAAGTATAACATATTGACAAAGTTCATAAATACTTACACACTTGTAAAATTAATACCTCCGATTACGCGCGAATAAAAATTTTAATTGCGCCTTACGTAATGCGGTCACGGGCGCACGCGAGACACAGAGGATTGATTGCTTGGTGGGAGGGTGACACTAAGCGAGAGAAAGAAGACGAACGTTTGAAGATTGCCTCGGGGACAGTATTATCGAAAGATAGAGTACGCTCTAGGCTATTGGGAAAGCATAAATTCGACGCTAAGGAGCCGTTCCCGACTTAAAAATAACGAAGTACTCGCACCGTTTGGCAAAAACCTTTATGGCATCACACTGAGGCTCTTAGTAAGCACACTAGTAAGGTTGGAAGTATGGTTTCATGGCTGAAGCAGTTTGCTACTTGATCATAGAGGTAAGAGAAAGTGTTTTTGCACGCATCTGTCTTACATTCAGGAAGAATTTGGTGATATTTATTTAGGGTGTGTTTTATTTTGAACTGAGCAATCTGTTATAAATTTTGTGAACAGAGAAGCTTTTTATGGCTTTTGTGCATGAAAACAGGTACATCACAAATATATTTTAGTGTATTCAGTTTGGTACTCCAAGGTGTCTTTACTTTTGATGTGCTGGTAGGCTGCATTGTTGACAGAATAGTTAGTGATCTTACTATCAAGTGCAACTGGTCATAGCATAATAGAAGTATATGTCAGAGGGCTCCCTGCAGTCTCACCTGTTGTATAACAATATTTATTTTTACTTATTGTTATAAAGAATGTGGTTAAAATTCCTGTAGAAATCGCTACCTTTCAGAATCATCAATTCCGTTCTCTCGTCAGAGTCCTTGACCATCTAGTGACTGCTGCAGTCACTACACCCATCAGTACTGAAGTCATTCTTGCAGTCATTAAACTCCTCGTCACTACCATCAGAGTTACTGCCATTCTGGTCACTGCCATCCTTGTCACTGCCATGCTGTGCCAGGTCAAGAATAACGTCTTCATCACTAGGATGCTGAAGTGCCAGTGTTCCACTTGCCAAGATAGCTTTCTACTTGTTTTATCATGAGCAGTTATAGCTTGGTTTCTAAAAAATTATTCTGTGTACCTTTATTATATTATGAAATATATTTTCAATTTATACTTTATCAGAAAGAAGTCTTATTGTTGTGACAAAATTTACTCAACATTTTCTTATGGCAGTCTATGTATTTTATAAGCCTAAAATATACTTACAACAATATAGAATCGTCTGCAATTGTGATTAGTGGCGTCCTTGACTCCACAAAGCTGTAGGGCGAAATGGACGCGAAGACGCTTTTTTGACGCATTTTCGCGTCCTTCGCGGTTATCGTTTTTTCTTAATTGACGCGTTTTCGCGTCCTTCGGCATTAATCGGTTTTAAACTATCTCAAGTAATAACTGAATAATAATCCCCTTCCATATTCATTATAATGAATAACATCCATATGTTTTATTGTATAGTTCCTATTGTGCATTAGGACAAAGCAAACAGATTCTGCAAATCTATGTGGATAAAAGTATGTGTGTCCACTAGTTAACATGTTTCTTTAAGTTATAAGGTTATATTATTAATATCACTGGTAGCTTTATAGTCAAATATTTAAGATGACATGACATTTGAGGGGCCCGCCCACCTTTTAAGAATTACATGATTATTTTTATTCTATAAAAGAAGCTGTAATGGAACGAAGATTCAATGTAACTGGCTCAAAGAAATTGTTAATCAAGTAGAGCTAACTGTTTAGCACTTACTAAGTCTAAGAAGCAGATAGTTTATGTTATGATTTAAAAAAATTCAAGTCTATAATATCTCAGCATCAATGACTTGAACTGTTATTGCAAAGCTCCTACTCTACCAAAAAAAACTGTTGTTGTATCTTGCTGGTTAATTAATTTTAAAGAATTAATGGCAAAAATGAAAATATTGATAAGTTGCTGGAGGTAATGGGAACATGTGAGTTGCTAAATATTTTTTAATATGACTGACAATATACATCATGTAGATGTGCCTCAATCAATGTATGCCAGTCATGTGACCCAGTCTATCATGACCTTATATTATGCACACTACATGTTGGAACATCAGGTAAATAATATATTTTATCACAACATATCAGTCGAAGTGACATAGCTGAAATAAATTAAACTAGACATGAGTCAGCAGCGTGAATAATAATAAATAAATGATATTCATGGCTAGTGATTGTTCAAGAGTGTTGACTATACAATGAGACAAGATTCATGAGTTGCAGTAAAATTCCATTAAGACATTTAAAAATGGTTTTTAAAAGCTTTAACATTTGTCTGTGGGTGAATAAATGGCTCCAATAAAAAAAAAATTCCTGATTATGTTATAATTGCAATAATATGCTACAAAAATATATTTTGTAAGTCCATTTCACCGCACAAGTAAGCTGAGCAAACCTACTCTATTGTACTATTAATTCGTACTGCATTGTTTTACTAGTAAACATCAAATTTTGCTTGTAAAAACTATATAAAAGCATAATGACATTGTATAAAATTGTTTTTTATATTATAGTAGTTTATAAGAAATCAGTATAAAATTATTACGACTGTGTTATAACTCAATACAAAATATGATGTAATTCTTTAATAATGTATTTATAAATGGCACCATTATAATGTTAATGCTACAAGAAAAAAGATAGAGTGGAATTTATAGCTTTAGAAAAACACTGTATATTATAATAATACAATAATATATCTATCAAACAATTGATATATGAATTGATTATTAAAAATGTGTGATAACTGCAGATGTTTTGGATTATCTATTGTTCATATGATCTAAAATTATCACCATTATTATTATTACTCAACATTAGTCAAAATTTAAGGCACATATTACAACTTATTCCAACTCAGAGGTATTGCGCTTTAACTAAATTTTATTAAGGTCATATAATATGATATTACATATTCACTAGTTGGTTGTACATCATAGAAGCTTATTATATCTAGTATAGTTTCTTTACAAGGAATTAAATTTATACTATAACCATTTAATTGTCATTAGATGTATTTTCTCTCTTTCACAGGCTTTTAAAAAAAACACAGAAATAAAAATATTTGGTTGTCAGCGGGAATCGAACAGGGACTGCTTGCATAATGCACGAGCGCTGTGCCACTGAGCTACAACAACCAGCCAGCAAAAAAACACTCCAATTCTATATTTATACTGTTAAGGTGCACTGTTCTTCTACAGTCTCACTCTCAACAGACCAACGAAAATTCTCTTTTTTCAACGATTCTTATCATTCGTTAAATTTTTTTTTACTCCACTAAGTTATCAGTGAAGTTGTTATATCTCTCCTTTTTCAAGGAATTAAATTGTTATTATAACCATATAATTGCTCATCTTAAAGGAATAACAAATGTTCATGTTACCTTGATTAGAATCAATATAGACATAATACTCACATGCAATATGCTAGGACATTATGGTAAGACTTTTATTTTTCAACAAAATTATAATAAGTTTATCTTAATAAGTTTATACAGGTGATGATTTGGTTTACCATTAATTAAGCTGAATTATGATTCAGCAGTATGAATAGAGATAAATAATAATATTTATTGATCTAGGGTATTCCTAAAATGTCTTGGTGTAATGCTTACTATATACATATATGTCATCCAATTAATTGAAGATATTCAATGTGTTGTAAATCCCGCACATGCCAGCACATGCAATTGTAACAATAGCTGGTGATGTCATTCATTTGTAACAATATCTTATACTCTCCGTAGTCTGCCATAGTATTCTACTCCCACTGCTTTACTATCAATTGTAATCAAAGCAACACATGCCTCATAGCAACTCAAAGGGAAGGGGATTTACAACACATTGAATATCTTCAATTAATTGGATGACATTATATGTATATAGTAAGCATTACACCAAGACATTTTAGGAATACCCTAGATCAATAAATATTGATATTGTACATGCCAAGTTCAAAACAATGACAAAATAATGTACAATACAATTCAGTTGTAAGAGTTGCTTAAAAATAAATTGTCATTAGGGAAATTAAACACTTAAAATGGTGGGGTTCCTACTACCTGGATCCATTACTTTAGAGCGCTCGAGAATTTTTTATTGTAAGTTGACTCCGCCCCGCCCTATCAGTACGCGCGTAGTGGTGAGTGTGAGGCACAACTACATTTCACGGGCACTAATTTGTTACAGAACGGGGCGTGACTTTGTGGTAGATAACGCGCTACTATTCAGCTGGAGTGCGCTACTAAAGGCGCCCAGGCGTTGCTATGTGTGAGCACCCTTAATACTCATCTTGTAGGAACCCCACCATTTTAAGTGTTTAATTTCCCTAATGACAATTTATTTTTAAGCAACTCTTACAACTGAATTGTATTGTACATTACTTTGTCATTGTTTTGAACTTGGTATGTACTTTGAGTAAATACTAGCTGTATTCATTAACTTTATTGGAAATCTATCCCTGGACATATTGCTGCACAGTAAGAATGCAGTAGCATAAGTTACTTTTATTCATGGCTACAGTTGTTTAAGGTTACAATTAGTTTCACTCTCCTGCTCTATTTATTCCTGAACTATCTCATTTTTGTATCCCCCACCTTTCTTTTTTTTTTCAAGCTCTTCCTTCTTGAATCAAGGAGTACTTCTCCTCCTTTATCTACCTCTCCTGCTAGTGAATTTTTCTGTCCTTCTATTATGATTGTTAACTTAGGCTAAGTGAAACTTTTAACTTCTGCTTTTCTACTTTCACCTTTCTTTTTGAAACATACGAATACATTTGAATATTGTATTCCCATTTGAATACAATATTAATCGTTCCCTTTTTGCCTTCTCTTTTACGGTTTCTACTGTTTTAACCTTCCTTTTGAAGTTTACGCTGCCTATCCTAATCTGTTCTACCGCTTTTTGTTGCGATTATAGTAATCACGTGCTACTAATCGTGACGACACTTTACCACTCTTTGGTTTGTCCGCCACCCTCCTCTTCTTCCATTTATCGTTGTACCAGGTTAGGTAACAACCTAATTTACCTACAGGTAGTCTAGCGTAGCAAACCCCTTCACTTCTTTATAACTGCATTGTTGGTTTACTGGGTAATTCAGCGTTAGTCCACGAAAACTACGCTCCTGTTTTTCTGCCACTCCCGCTTACCGTCCATTTTGTGCTGGGTTTGGTTGCTAACCAGTTCGGTGTTGCGCTCTAGCTTTTACCCAGGTAATTTAGAGCGAGTTCACGAGTATTGTGAGTCTGCGCATTCTAGCTCATTAAAAAACTATCTATCTGAAAGAGAACAAAGTCATATTTTATCTATTGGCATGGATTATCAAATGCAACTCATAGATATCACTTATGATTTCATCTAATAAACCAGCTAACAATAGTTTTCACATAACTTGAGCCATTTATCACCGTGAAATGAAACATTTGAGATCAAAGTTATTTTAAAGACCTTAAAGAAAATATTGATAATATTATAGTGCATCATGTACCACCAATTAACACAATTTCTATATCATTATCAAGTTCTGACCCTTCATAAAAATAACTAGATTGGTGGTCTGTTGAGTACGAGACTACTGCAGCAAGCAGTACTACTCAACAGTATAAAAGTAAATATGTGAGGGTCTTGGATGTCGTGGGTTGTCATAGTTAGAGCACTGGTGGCAAAAGCCAGTGCTCTAACCACTCATATGATGTAATGTAGCATAAAGGTAAACTCTTAATGACCATTGACTGTGGGTTGCGGTGGTGAGGTAGTGACCTCTACACTCCTTCTCACCAAAATGAGAAAAAGCTAACCAGTCACAAAATTTCCCTAAGAAGAAGGTGAGACGTCTGTTTCTTGCAGCATATGCACAATGAACTTGGGGAAGTTCTTGCACAGTCATGCTTGAGTTTAATGGTGGGGTAACTACTTCCCTAATTGAACAAAAGATATGGATATCATTTTCATCACACATCATAGTCTTATCTGAAAATAGCTCTGTGTTCATATTTTGCTGCCAATTACTGTTGCGTAGACAAACAGGTAAAATTATATACAACTTTGTTTATTAAGTTAGCTATACAGGACTCAAATGACATGGGGATTTTGTATAGAATTGCTTTAATTAGTAAACTAAAATGTTGTTATTGTTTGTAACCGTTGCTTGGTATTCAGCTTCATGACTGAATAGATTCCATGACTTTCAGTTTCATTTGTTTAGGATAACAACCTGCTCTACTTTGATTCTCTTTCTGTAATAACAATAGTATAAATTTTACAGGACATCCTTAATCTTCCAACTAGAGTACTATAGATTTATTATCTAGAATGAAGTCTTCACGGAATACCACACGAGTACCAACAAACAAGTATGCAATCGATTGAAAAGCCCTTACAGTATAACGTGTAAAGCCCCTACAAAGGTACGAACCACTATCTTCTTTCCTAACATTATATAGAAAAAGTTCGTTATTTGCTATCTGCACATCTTGGCCACTGCGTCTGAAGTACCATTCAGATACCCTAGAACTGCCACAAAACAAAGTTACATTTTCGCCTTCAGAGACGTGGGTTACTCTTGGTAATACTATCCCAATCACACGTCTAGAAAATACCATAAGTCTAAAATAATTCATAAAATTTCTGATCATCCCAGATTGTGTTCGGTAGGTTCCATAACAGTGGTAAACACCAGAGTCAGACATCCTCAAATTAGTCAAAATAATAGAATTGTTCTGCTGTATATTTGAATCTGGAAGTGGACTAGTGTCTCCCATAAAAGAAAATATAGCAAGTTGGATATTATTGAGATGAGCAAAAAGTGAATATAGTGAGTTGTTCACGAAAGTCCAAACTACTGGGTTAAAACTTCCACACGCTCCCTTTACTGTACCTCCTTCTAATACATCCGCTCGTTTCTGTGGTACAATTTCGCCAGGTCCAATCTCCAATATACTATGGTCCTCACTGATTTGAAATGAAGTAGCTACAATGAAACTTGTAACTGCTTGAACTAAACTACTAACAAACATTTTGCTTTTAGCTAAACCTCGTAACAACGTTGAAGATCCCGGTGGTGGTGCACTATAGGCGTCAGTAAGCGCCGTCCACAATCGAACGCTATAGAAGTAGCCTAGGTAACTTCTAACATTTCCAACAATTTACAAATGTTGGTTGTGTTAAAAATAATATAAACGCTATTATGAATTCGCACAATTCACCTGGCATTTTATTAATCTTTAATTTTCTCAACAGTTTATAAAGGGTTGTGCAAACTGTGGGGGGTGGGTTATTACAAACTGCTCAGGCTAATAAGGAATGCAGGAAACATCCTGGAAATTTATACCTGGAAATTTCAAACATTTTAATTTCTTGACCCAAAGCTTGAATAATAAAGTTTTACAGCTGAACCCCTCTAACTACTTACCACAATTTGTTTACCTGGCTTGCTTGTGACAGGTTCAGAAGTTGAAAAGTATAACTGTTTGACAGGACTTTTAAAAAAGTTCTCTATGGCCAATTTGGTATCATCCCTGAAGAATTTCACTGGACATGTCTTCACTTTGCTTGTGATTTCTTCAGAAGTGGAAAAATAACTATTTGGACAGAACTTATGACAAAAGCTCTCTAGGGCCCTATTTGGTTTCATCCATTGACTGATATGGCTTTACTTTGCATTGTGACTAATTGGGAGACCATTTATAAATTGTTGAAGGGTCTAACTAGAATTTCATAAAATGCTCCAGCAATTTGTAAATGGTTCAAATTTGATATATTGCACAAATTGATAAATTGACCTAACAAAGATACAATATAAAACTAGCCCTTTTTCAAGAACTACTCACTTCACTTAAGAATAGCTGAAGTTGTAAAGCAGAAGTTAATTATTCAGTAAATAGTTGTAAGAGAGTATTTTAATCTGGGCTTTAGGGGGTGAGGTTTGGGCAGCTAGACCCTTTACAGTTTGGACTGGGAAAAAAAAAGTTAGACTGATATCAAGCAGTTTGTTCAGTTTCCCACCCTAATTAGGGTGACCCAATTTCCTGTGATGTAAGACTGCTCAAACTTTTGCTGTGTTGTAATTCTGTGCACAACTCTCAGACAGCACTATCAAACTCTTCCTTTAAAATAATGATGACATTGGTAATGCTAAGCTTTTTAAGATATCTGTAGTTGGAAGTTTCCCTTAGCAGTAAGCTACAGTGGTTACTTTGCCAGGGGCCATTGTACAGGTTTTACTGGTTCCAAACTTGGTACAGACATGAAGAAATCTCTACTCACTACATCACTCTTCAAGCAGTGTGCTTTCAAATTGGAAAAAAAAATGAAGACTGCTGCACTAAGTTTTCTTTTGAGCCAAACTTTATACAGGCTGCATAATGAAGGTGATGCATTTAAACTAGCATAATTATTAGTAGATGATCTAGTAATTGTCACATACAACCTGTAATTGTACATCATATCTGTAATTCAACTGTAAGGATCACTTGTCATGGGTGTAAATTGTCTAATTTAACATGAGCAGGGAGAAATATTGGTTGGCAGGACCCTTCAGTTATTGGAGGGGCCAGTGACACCCCACTTCCTACTCCACTGCATTGTAATGAAATGGGTAGCTCTAGCTGCTCAAGAAAAATAGCACTACCAATAGAAAGAGTGTGGTCAGTTTGGGCAACCATTCTGGATTGATCTCTCACAATATTTTGATTAAATGTGTATATATAGCTATATGTACTTATTGTAAAACTTAGATCATAATTATTGTTTGATATTTCAATTCCAAACCCCAAATCAAATTAGGAAGCTGCTGAAGTGTAAACAATATATACCACCACAGATTATGAGGAGCTTTTTTTTTTAGTGTCTAACATTACAGTAAAATCATTAATATTATTGTAGAATTCAAAGCCAAATATTTCAAAGTATTGTAGCAATTGTGGCGGACCTAGTGACAACAGGGAATGTGCAACAACACTATTAGGAGGCTAGTTAATTATCACCATTACATATAGCACTTATCCACTTAGATCATCTTCATTAGCTAACACACAACACAACATTCCTCAATATCCATTAGTAGTTTGCATACACACCATCATTATAAATAGCACCCAGTCCTGCAAACACATTCTGGCTTGTATGATTTAAAGAATCCCAATCGAACTGCGACACAATAAAAAATCAATCATTAATAATAGAATTCACGGCTTGAGAGGAAGATTGTAAGGTACAGTCTTTGGAAGAGAACTATCCACTGCATTGATTACTACAATCATAATGATTTCTGTTCACATGACATATTTCTACATTTCTATAATAATCACACATCTGCTTGATGTCGACATGATAAGGTTTGACAGAATCTCTCATAACCCAGCAGGTCAAAATGTGTAGTACATCAAAATGGGAAGGAGGGGGATTATTTCCCCTTTCACAATGATACCTACATGATAAGAAGATTTCAAAGCATTGTTACAAGCCAAAAAATTCATTATATTATCATTTACCTACTGTATGACGAATGTATTGAGTGATAATGACTTGAGCGATACAATTTTATCACGTATTAACCTTTAGACTAACCCCGATGGTTCACGTATTCCTCCCAGCAAAAGTTTACCTGCAAGTCTCAGGTTGAAGGTTTCCAATGTCTGATTGACAGCATGTCAACACGACCACAGGATTACGTCTCTGATCGTGGCAGGTTAACTACCAACAGTGTAGTGGAGGGTTTCCACGGTCTAGCTCTTCTTTACAGGGACAAAAGAACCAATTTGCACCATCTGCATTATACATACAAGATAAAGTGGCTATATTTAGAAAGGAAATGTCTAAATTATTGCTTTTGAGTACTTTCTGATAACTTTTGCATGGTAGCTATAAAAAGTTTTGACAAGTAAAAAGTGATCTAGCATCCTACTCCCCATATATTTTATGCACATAGACACAAGAGACATGGACAACTTTAACATATTCTACCAAGCACAAATTAAATGATGAAAAAAGTATCTATTGTACTGAAAATACAGTTAAAATATAGGAAAAGCTTTTGATGCTTATATTTACGTCTTTATAAGATATTAAGCCAAATAGTATGGCATGGTGTACTTTTTTAACAGACCATGGGCAAACTGTAGGATTATCAAGACTTCACTGGCAGAAAAATATAGGCTCAATCAGCCATGTATATCAGCAATGAAATAGTTTAGTGGAATGTGTGATTTAGTCAACAAGCATTACTTAATCACACATGAACAATTAACAATAGCTGAGCAACCAAAAGGTACAATAGGTAGCTTTATAAACGTTTTTAGGCTGTGGCATTACTGGAAGTAGAGGAAATATTAAGTGTCGCCGACCTCGGCCACGGAATATTAGCAGACACAATTGAGCAGAGTCGCCGCCACCAGAGTCAGCAGTGCACTTAAGGATTAGTGTATAGATTAGCTAGCTACCCAGACCCCGAGAGGGATGGCAGTAGTCAGGCCAAATAATTTTCCACACAGAACTGACTAACTCTCCATACATGGACAGCCGTAAAATATAAAACCGTCCACAGGCGGAGCAAACCTAATATGCATGCTTATAACGACAATGTTCTGGTGACACACACATATAAATGTCTCTTGAATGTTCTACAAGTTCATGTGGGAGTGGCTGCTTCCGGCTGCTCGGCTACTTCCACATCTCCCCGGCCTCCCTTTGAAGCTGATGGCTGGTCTCCAAATGCTCTGCTGAGGCAGTCTGCCACAGTGTTATAGACCCCTTGCAGTGACGTAATTGTTATTGACATCATGAAATAGGCGGGAGAACCGCCGCCATATTGGTGGACAGCTAAGCAGGCCCGCAGCCAGAGGTTCGCATTGGGGGGTTCGGATTTTAAGATGCAAAAAGCCACACCTACTTTTGTTTCCTCGTTAATTCTTCTACAATACTAAAAAAAAAAAAGATATGTGCACTAGGTATTCCACTTCAAAACTATAATTCATTAAACACTGTTGATATTCGAGAGAAAAGCGGTATTATTCTCGTGTAACCAGGCGAGCTGTATATAAACAGTGCAACATTAATACGCCTTTACAAGTTATTTAATAGTACAACGTGTAAACTGTCCGTTCGAAATGTATTGGAAAAATAGCTATAACTAAGCGAAATAGCACGGGACAAAGTGAAATACCACGGTAGCTTAAGAGTAAGAGCGCAAACATGCAGCTCTAGCCTTGGAAATGTACAGTTGTAGTTTCTAGTTGGAGACAACGTCATTCTTTAGCGCAGAAGCTATACCCCTATTAGACAGAGTTTTTTTCAACAGATTAGGAGGAGCAATGATTAAAGCAAAGTTCAAGAGAGTTTATCCTGAAGTACTGAGATAGTGACTGATACATAGCAGCCACTCTGTAAATGATCTTTAGCTTACTGTAGTCTCGTGCAGCTTTTATAGATGGGTAGCGGCGCGAACGGTGACGTCATTAGTCACTTTTGGTGGTCAAGTCTACCCGGTGGGCACTGTGAAGGTAGTAACTGTTCTGGACGTTGCTGTTTCTAGCTAGCAATGCCACAGACTTGTGTTGTCGTAAATTGTAAAAATAGGTCCAGCAAAGAGTCTAATAAAAGTTTTTATCGCTTTCCTGTGGATCCTGACCAAAGGATAAAGTGGGTAGCCTCTGTCAACAGGAAGAATTGGAGTCCTTCAGAGTACAGCCGTATCTGTAGCGATCATTTCGTTACCAGTAAGTTAAGTACAGTATATATACAACAAAAACTATAGCTAAATTTTATTTAATTTGTGTAGAAAAGCCTTCAAAAGATCCTTCTCATCCTGATTATGCTCCTTCTGTTTTTCTTGGTGGTGTTTCTAGTTCAAGCGGTGGTCCTAACTCTAGTGTTTTGGCTAGACATGCAAGACTAACTAAGCGTAAAAGTAGAGCTAAAGGATTGGATGCAGCAGAAGCGCTTCTTAGTTTGCAGAAACGACCAAGAATTGGAAGGACTGAAGGTTGTGAGAGTAGTGTGAGAGAAGATTTAGTTGAAGGTGATGCTACTCATAGAACTGATATACAAGGAACTGATGTTTTGGAGAATAATGAGAGCATTCTAGATGCTGATTGTGACGTTGTAACTAATTCTGACCCAGTGTGCTATGATCAATGTGACAGTAGAACTTCAGAACAATTGAGAGCATTAGAAAAAGACAAAGAGAAGCTTGAATCGAAGTGTGCATCATTAGTGTTAGAGAATGAAAGACTAAGCTCTCAATATACACAGTTGTTAGCTGCTAATTTTCAAGCTGTCAGTAGGAACACAGAGCTAACTCTTGAGAACAGCCATCTTCGAGCACAAAAGTTTGGTTCCAGCTTAATTGAAAAGGATGACAACAAAACTTTGTTTTACACTGGCCTTCCTACTTATAAACTATTTTCTACGTTATTTGATTTATTGCAGCCATACTACAGTCTGTATCGTCATGGCACACCAAATATTGACCACTTTTTTGCTGTGCTTGTGTACCTTCGATTACATACCCCAATGGATGACCTGGCATATCGATTGCAGATCAGCAAGTCCAGAGTATCTCGTCTTTTTCATTCATGGATGGATACTATGTATTGTAATTTACAGCCTCTTGTAACATGGCCAGACACTGCAACTTTGCGAGAAAACATGCCTGCAGCATTTAGGAAACATTTTTCTAATGTAAAGTGTATTATAGACTGTTTTGAAATATTTATTCAGCGACCTGTTTCATTTCATGCCCGAGCTGCTACTTATTCTAACTACAAGAAGCACAATACTGTTAAAGTATTAATAGGAATTTCACCTTCTGGCGTCATAACATTCATTTCACAAGCTTGGACAGGAAGAGTGAGTGACAAGGTGATTACAAAGAGAGTGGCTTTCTTGACAATATCGAGTATGGAGATGTGATTTTAGCTGACCGTGGATTTAATATTCACGATGAGTTAGCTTTGATTGGAGCCAGGTTACAAATTCCTGCATTCACAAAAGGAAAGAAGCAGTTGTCAAGGGAAGAAGTGGAAATATCCAGACGACTAGCACGTGTCCGTATACATGTAGAACGGGTCATTGGACAGTTAAGAAGGAAATATAAAATTTTACAAGAAACTATCCCAATTTCTTTGATCAAGAAACCGTCAGATGGCTGTACTGCGACTATTGACAAAATTATTTTTGTTACAGCAGCACTTACCAATTTGTCACAGACTGTTGTACCTTAACAAAATTTGTTTTGATTTCTTTTTTATTTAATGTAAATCAACAACATTTTGTGCATTAAAATCATTCAGGTATTTGAAAAACAAACAAACGAACAAAAAAACACACACAAGTAAACACACACACAAAAAACAACTAAGTTTGTACACATTGACTACAAAACCATTCTCCTTCAGGTTCCTCTGTCAGTCCTACACAACCAAAATGAAACCATTCATAGGGGCAATCTGGAGAATCACAAGCTACCATGCTTCCATAAGCAGTTTCCCTGCACAGACAAAAAATACCGTCATCATTGTCATCCTCAGCGTCATTGGAGTGTGGATCATGAGCTTTGCCTGTTAATTGGAATTTGTTCGTGAGTAGCTCAGGAAGAATATAGTTAATAAAAAAAGTTGTAAGTTTTGGCAAAATAGATTTCATAACCTCTGGATCCACTTCTATACACTGTTAAAAATGAAGTGTTCCAGTAACACTGCTAGGAGCGTTCCCAGGAGAGGGAGGAATTTATGCCTCACCCATGTTTCCTGAACACTGCACGAGGGTTATAATATAACACTCTGAGAGGTGTTTGGACAACATCTTTAGCAGAGTTGTATTAACACCTTCTGCAAGCTTATTACAACACTAAGTAACATGTTTCAATGGCACTGCTAATAAATAATGACCACACCTCATTCACATAACCTCAAAATTTTTAGATAAAAATGATTGACAATGAATATATAAAAATAGATTGAATAAAGTAGCTAAACAGTTTTAAAGCTGTCCTTTCAACATGAGTAGATGAAATATCATGATATGCACTCCATTTATGATCCATCATGTTCAAGATAAATGTACCTGCATTGACACATAAAAATATAACATAAATCAATAAGCAATATACAAACACATTCATAAATGCTAGTAAACACATATTCTAAACACACACCCAGACTCAGCTAAACACTCAATTCTAAACACGCTCATAAATGCAACTAAACAAACTATCCAAAATATGTGACCCTCTACGGGAAAATCGGGCACAACGCGGCAAGTGGCCCAATCCGCTGTAAATGCCGCCGTCAAAATACAGCTCTCAGTGTAGTAGTAAGTACAGTGGCTATCATGAGTGAAGCCAAGAATCTTGCTAGAACATTAAACCTCAGCCACCGTGATGGTCTGGACATGATGGGTGGAGCTGACGCTGAAGCCATGGCTCCAGGAAGTGAGGACCCGCTTTCTGACTGTAAGTCACTTAATACAGTTAACTATAACCCTCATCAGTTCATCATCTTTTTTTCCCTTTTTTTTTAGGTGATGAAGAATTTGATGGCCATTTTACCAACTATTATGAAGGTAAAAATTTAAATTTAAATTTTTTTTTGATAAAAAAACCAAACAAAACAACTTCTTATAAAGCTTCTAGGGATGTCTCATCAGCAGAGTTGAAGACGAAGATGACCTCTATGATCCTCTGGATTCTTTGGACTGCTCTGTACCAGACATCGAGCCTTCATCATTGCATCCTGACCACTCATCTGTTTTCTTGTCACCACCCCATTCCGACCCCACTTTTCTTTCCCCTTCCGATACTGTGTCCGTTGCCTGCCGACGGAACAGCATCATCTGTGTTAAGGAAAGGAAGAGGTCAAGAAATCCATCACCAGCAAGGACGAAACGACTTACCTCAACTGAGCAGTTAGACCAGTTTTTAGCCAGTCACAGTCACCAACTCCTTCACCATCACCAGTTTCGTCCGCCCTTCTAAAAAAATTAGAAGTACAGACATCAATTATTAATTATTATTTTCAGTCATCTCTTTTAAATTATGTATCATCTATACAAGTAATACACACCTTTACTTTGTTCTTATGTCCAGTGTTATCAAAATCTATCTATTTACATTGAATACGCAATATAATTATCCCAACTCAGCTAAAACCACAAAAAAAATACTCTAGTGGACAATAGTAAAAACAGACATTACCAAGATAAATAAAACTATTAGTGCAAACACCAATAAAAATGACTCTAGTGCATGTGGGCACTAATAAGAATGACTCTAGTACATGCGAGCACTAAAAAGAATAACTCTAGTACATGCGGGCACTAAAAAGAATGACTCTAGTACGTGTACACACTAATGAAAAACCACAAGCCCACCTCAGAACCACTCAGATAGCCTCGAAGGACAAAATTTAATGACAGGAAGTGAAACTGGAAGTGACATCATGTGACACGCCCACCAGTGAAGAAATAATTTGGCCTCAAGGACTTCACCCGTACCTCCAAAGATCACCTGATTAGTAAATTATTTCATCGGGTATCGTAATATCCTTACAACAGCTACTACAATCAAACTAGCAATAACTAACTTAATCGAACATACTACAACTGACAGACACTAGCATGTGCTGACACTAATACGAATAAATCTAGTACGTGATAACACTAATAAGGATGACTCTAGTACTTGATAACACTAACAAGAATGACTCTAGTTTCAGCGAGCGAGCGAAGCTGACTATAAGTCGTGTTCAATTGAGATTTCAGATATATATAAGTATGTATACGTACGTCAAAATATTTCACCCGCGCTTCTAATTACGTAAGTTAGGTAAAGCGTTCACAGTTCCAGTATTTTTCAATTAACTACAGCGCGGAGGATCCTGCTGCACTGCCTTACGCAACGTTTCAACCAAAATGTTTATAGCTACTCTCTTCTCGAAACAATTGTGAAGTCTTTGTCAAGCTGCGCTTCTTTGCCACAGCTTTCGATGTTTATTCAGGTAATTCTGTTATTGTTACTACACATGGGTTCCACTTCCTTAGTCTGGGATCAGAGACTTTAGATTCTCTGATGCTAACTGAGAATGGAAAGGGTTATACTGTGCACTACAGTTAGATGTAATTTCTGTCCTATTTTTCTGTAAAAAGAGTCTGCTCGCTCGCCATGCATTTGCGCTATTCGAGCGCACCACTAGTATAGTGTAATTACTATGTGCATGCATGGTGTTAGCACTATGTGCGTGCACCGTAATAGTACTAGTGTGTGCACAGTGTTTGGTGTTAGCACTATGTGTGTGCACCGTAATAGCACTGTGCGTGCATTGTTAGCACTATGTGTGTGCACAGTAATAGTACTACGTGCAGTGTTAGCACTATGTGCGTGCACAGTAATAGTACTACGTGCATGCACAGTGTTAGCACTATTGCGTGCACAGTGTTAGTACTACGTGCATGCACAGTGTTAGTACTATGTGCGTGCACAGTAATATGTGCATGCAGTGTTAGTACTATGTATATGCACAGTGCTAGCACTATGTGCGTGCACAGTGCTAGCACTATGTGTGTGCACAGTGTTAGTACTACGTGCGTGCACAATAATAGTACTACGTGCGTGCACAGTGTTAGTACTATGTGTGTGCACAGTAATAGTACTATGTGCGTGCACAGTGCTAGCACTATGTGCGTGCACAGAAATAGTACTACGTGCATGCACAGTGCTAGCACTATGTGCGTGCACAGAAATAGTACTACGTGCATGCACAGTGTTTGTACTATGTGCGTGCACAGTAATACGTGCATGCACAGTGTTAGCACTATGTGCGTGCACAGTGTTAGCACTATATGCGTACACAGTAATACGTGCATGCAGTGTTAGTACTATGTGTGTGCAGTGCTCGCACTATGTGCGTGCACAGTAATAGTACTACGTGCATGCACAGTGTTTGGTGTTAGCACTATGTGTGTGCACCGTAATAGCACTGTGCGTGCATTGTTAGCACTATGTGTGTGCACAGTAATAGTACTACGTGCAGTGTTAGCACTATGTGCGTGCACAGTAATAGTACTACGTGCATGCACAGTGTTAGCACTATGTGCGTGCACAGTGTTAGTACTACGTGCATGCACAGTGTTAGTACTATGTGCGTGTACAGTAATATGTGCATGCAGTGTTAGTACTATGTATATGCACAGTGCTAGCACTATGTGCGTGTACAGTGCTAGCACTATGTGTGTGCACAGTGTTAGTACTACGTGCGTGCACAGTAATAGTACTACGTGCATGCACAGTATTAGCACTATGTGCGTGCAGTGTTAGTACTGTGTGTGCACAGTAATAGTACTATGTGCGTGCACAGTGCTAGCACTATGTGCGTGCACAGAAATAGTACTACGTGCATGCACAGTGCTAGCACTATGTGCGTGCACAGAAATAGTACTACGTGCATGCACAGTGTTTGTACTATGTGCGTGCACAGTAATACGTGCATGCACAGTGTTAGCACTATGTGCGTGCACAGTGTTAGCACTATATGCGTACACAGTAATACGTGCATGCAGTGTTAGTACTATGTGTGTGCAGTGCTAGCACTATGTGCTTGCACAGTAATAGTACTACGTGCATGCACAGTGTTAGTACTATGTGCGTGCAGTGTTAGTACTATGTGCGTGCACAGTGTTAGCACTATGTGTGTGCACAGTAATAGTACTACGTGCACGCACAGTATTAGCACTATGTGCGTGCACAGTGTTAGTACTATGTGCGTGCACAGTGTTAGTACTATGTGCGTGCACAGTAATAGTACTACGTGCGTGCACAGTGTTAGTACTATGTGCGTGCACAGTGTTAGCACTATGTGTATGCACAGTAATAGTACTACGTGCATGCACAGTATTAGCACTATGTGCGTGCACAGTGCTAGCACTATGAGCGTGCACAGAAATAGTACGTGCATGCACAGTGTTAGCACTATGTGTGTGCACAGTAATAGTACTACGTGCATGCACAGTATTAGCACTATGTGCGTGCACAGTGTTAGTACTATGTATGTGCACAGTAATAGTACTACGTGCGTGCACAGAAATATTACTACGTGCATGCACAGTGCTAGCACTATGTGCGTGCACAGAAATAGTACTACGTGCATGCAGTGTTAGTACTATGTGCGTGCACAGTAATACGTGCATGCACAGTGTTAGCACTATATGCGTGCACAGTAATACGTGCATGCACAGTGTTAGTACTATGTGTGTGCAGTGCTAGCACTATGTGCGTGCACAGTGTTAGTACTATGTGCGTGCACAGTGCTAGCACTATGTGCGTGCACAGTGTTAGCACTACGTGTGTGCACAGTAATAGTACTACGTGCATGCACAGTATTAGCACTATGTGCGTGCACAGTGTTAGTACTATGTGTGTGCACAGTAATAGTACTACGTGCATGCACAGTGCTAGCACTATGAGCGTGCACAGAAATAGTACGTGCATGCACAGTGTTAGTACTATGTATGTGCACAGTAATAGTACTATGTGCGTGCACAGAAATATTACTACGTGCATGCACAGTGCTAGCACTATGTGCGTGCACAGAAATAGTACTACGTGCATGCACAGTGTTAGTACTATGTGCGTGCACAGTAATACGTGCATGCACAGTGTTAGCACTATATGCGTGCACAGTAATACGTGCATGCACAGTGTTAGTACTATGTGTGTGCAGTGCTAGCACTATGTGCGTGCATAGTGTTAGTACTATGTGCGTGCACAGTGCTAGCACTATGTGCGTGCACAGTGTTAGTACTATGTGCGTGCACAGTGTTAGCACTACGTGTGTGCACAGTAATAGTACTACGTGCATGCACAGTATTAGCACTATGTGCGTGCACAGTGTTAGTACTATGTGTGTGCACAGTAATAGTACTACGTGCGTGCACAGTGCTAGCATTATGTGCATGCACAGAAATAGTACTACGTGCATGCAGTGTTAGTACTATGTGCGTGCACAGAAATAGTACTACGTACGTGCACAGTGCTAGCACTATATGCGTGCACAGAAATAGTACTACGTACGTGCACAGTAATAGTACTACGTGCGTGCAGTGCTAGCACTATGTGCGTGCACAGAAATAGTACTACGTGCATGCACAGTGTTAGTACTATGTGCGTGCACAGTAATACGTGCATGCAGTGTTAGCACTATGTGCGTGCACAGTGTTAGTACTAAGTGCGTGCACAGTGTTAGTACTATGTGTGTGCACAGTGCTCGCACTAGGTGCGTGCACAGTAACTAGTACATAGTACTATGTGCGTGCACAGTGTTAGTACTATGTGCGTGCACAGTGTTAGTACTATATGCGTGCACAGTAATACGTGCATGCAGTGTTAGTACTATGTATGTGCACAGTGCTAGCACTATGTGCGTGCACAGTAATAGTACTACGTGCGTGCAGTGTTAGTACTATGTGCGTGCACAGAAATAGTACTACGTGCATGCAGTGTTAGTACTGTGTACATGCACAGTGTTAGTACTATGTATGTGCACAGTACTAGCACTATGTGCGTGCACGGTAATAGTACTACGTGCGTGCACAGTGTTAGCACTATATGCGTGCACAGAAATAGTACTACGTGCATGCACAGTGTTAGTACTATGTGTGTGCACAGTAATACGTGCATGCAGTGTTAGCACTATGTGCGTGCACAGTGTTAGTACTAAGTGCGTGCACAGTGTTAGTACTATGTGTGTGCACAGTGCTCGCACTAGGTGCGTGCACAGTAATAGTACTACGTGCATGCACAGTGTTAGTACTATGTGCGTGCAGTGCTCGCACTATGTGCGTGCACAGTGTTAGTACTATATGCGTGCACAGTAATACGTGCATGCAGTGTTAGTACTATGTATGTGCACAGTGCTAGCACTATGTGCGTGCACAGTAATAGTACTACGTGCGTGCAGTGTTAGTACTATGTGCGTGCACAGAAATAGTACTACATGCATGCACAGTGTTAGTACTATGTGCGTGCACAGTAATACGTGCATGCAGTGTTAGCACTATGTGCATGCACAGTGTTAGTACTATGTATGTGCACAATACTAGCACTATGTGCGTGCACAGTAATAGTACTACGTGCGTGCACAGTGTTAGCACTATATGCGTGCACAGTAATACGTGCATGCACAGTGTTAGTACTATGTATGTGCACAGTGCTAGCACTATGTGCGTGCACAGTGTTAGTACTATGTATGTGTGCACAGTGTTAGCACTTCGTGTGCAGTACTACTTCGTGAATGCAGTGTTAGTATTAGTACGTGTATGTACAATGATAACAGTAGTGCATGCCTAGAGACTTACCATTATTCTTTTCTTCAATCAAGAACACCAGAACCTCAGTACAGATAGCAGCAGCCCAAGCACCATGAAATCTAGGAAATGAAAAGAAAAAAAAAAGGTTACTAGCAACTACAGCAACAAAAAGTAGACAATTTAACTAGTTAACAATTACCTTTCTTCACATTTCAGGAACACCAGATCCCCAGTTGTCATAGCATATTGCAGCACTAGCATCATCAAAGCTAAAATGAAAGAGAGGAAAAAAAAAAAAAAAAGAACAAGTATTATAAGGGCTACCTACAACTACAACGAGAATAGGAAACTAGCTAGCTAAAAAATCACCACCCAGTGTTCAGCATAGCAAGATACTAACAAACTATCCTCTTAGAACAAGAAAGACAAGCTCGCTAACCTTTTTTCCACCAGCAGTGTTGTTGAGAGAATAACTCCTTGTTGATGTTTCTACACAATGCGCGCGGTAAAAACCTATAGTATGCGGAGAGTGCGGTAGAATACGGAATCATTGTTGCCACGCCTTAGTGCCCGATTTTCCCATAGACGGTCACATATACACAAACATAACACAACTAAACACGCTATTCTAAACACACAAAAATACATAGAAATAGAAAAAGAAGCAAAACAAATGTGTTTGTCTACAAATACATTTTTTACTATTATCACTCTATATAGCATGATAATGCTTTTGAATAGTCTGGACAGCATGAGAACACAAACTATAACAGGAACTAATCTTGTGGCATGTTTAATTTGGGGGAAATATTTGGGGAAAGAAGAAAAAAGAGCAAACTGAGGGTAAATGAATGGTTTATAATCAACTGCTGAACTAACAACTGTAATAATTTTGTGTTAACCTTTATATTCTTACTTTGTTAGTCTCCAAAAGCATCTCTAGATTTTCACAGCAGCACTTTTTTGTAGCCTAAAATTACATATGAAAAAAAAAAAATAAAAAGAGTGCAGTAAATAATTTTTGAGATAACTCTCAGATATAGTCGGAAAAAGTACTGAACTAGCTACCTGCTAAATTCATTAATCATAAAGAAGAAATTACCTCTTCCGTGCTCAAACTCAACTTAAACGGCTAACTCTATTCAAATGCGTCACTTACATTATCCAAAACACTCTATTGTTTCCAATAATAAACACTTAAACTTACCATTTCTCCGAAAGATCCAAGGCACGATCTGCACTTAAAAACACCATATCCATAAAACTCTTCTGCAGGATAAGGAGGGCCTGGAATATTCTAATAAACGCTCTCCGGTAAAAAGCGGGTGCTTGTGCGCATCGCAATTAAAACCATACCGCGCATTCAGTAAGCACTCGATCGAATAGTAAACAAATTCTCAGAATTTTTTTGCCAAAGTTTGTACAGCAAGACGGTCTTCTGCGGGGATTTAAATAATGCATTAAATTAGACATTGCGTGGAGCAATGGCTAGATTTCTTCTATTTCCTGCCCTAGCTTAGCTATATACAAATACAAGTAATGTAAGTAGCCAACAAAGTTACTGTCAATTGTAGAATTTAGATAGATAGCTATTGCAGCTAAGTTCCCTTACTGCTTGTTATTTTATAAACTTCTATGAATGTATCAGTATATCAGCTAAAATTAAATAAAAATACAGTATGAAATATTTAGCTTATTGTACAATTTAACTTGATTTTAATAAAGTACAACCATGCAGTAATGGCTTGAATGTTATCAGGTAAATAAATGCTAAAGAAACAAAAAATGTGGTCATATACACCAATTTTCACAATTACACTTATTTCAGTGTTACTGGAATGCTGCAGTGTTTACACTTAGAATTAACACTGGCCTCAGTGTTACTATAACACTGCAAGGTTTTACACTCTTGATTTACACTTCAAAAGTGTTATTATAACGCTTCATTTTTAACAGTGTACGCTCAATGTGAATGCTACTTGTTGTCCAACACACAAAGTCACAGTATTGCTTGTTACAAATAATCATCTGTGCTTGGACTTGAATAAAATAGTCATGAGATTTTTTGAGCTGAAGGTTACCATCTTCATCTTTCTCTAAGTAGAAATGAGGGTCATTTATTTCTGAAATACTTGAATGACAATGTGAATAAGGACATTTAACTTCAAGAAGGCCTTCACCACAACAATCACAACTAACAATACCATCAGGAGTTGCACCAAGATAAGGATGCTCCAAATAAATGTGAAATCCACACAACCTCACTCTAAATCCAAGGTGTTGAATGGCGAAATGAGATTGATATTGCTTCCTGGCTTTATCCTCATTCAAACGCCCCCATTTAAGTGCTGGAATATTCATATTAGGTTTAGAATATTGCATGATGTTCTTAAAAAGAGAATTTGGAAATACTTTTTCTTGACACTTGGTTACTCTATCCATGATGGAGGCTGTAATATGACCAAGTCTGTGATCAAACCACAAAATAGAGTTTGACTGCCCATGAGTAGCTTTTTCAAGAAAGTTTGCTTGCTCACTTGTGCAAACAATACTAGATACTTTCATTTTTGCAAGGCGAAGAACTTGAAAAGTAGTACAACTCTCATACTTCTTCGAATAGAGAGACTTAAGTGTTTCAGGGAGCTCAGGTTCAGGAGTACTTACTGTAGATTTTTGCAGTAACGAGGCATAGCCAGGAATAATGGAATAAATAGCTGATTTTGGAAACGCTTGGTAGAGTGAGTCATAGAGTTCTTTGGCATCAATCCTTGGTCTTTTAGCACTATATTGAGCTATAGATGAAGCACGCACTGGGCTATTCTCAGGTGATGACAAAGGACTTTGAGGACTGACAGCTCTAGTTTGAGGAGTGACTGATCGAGGCTGAGTAGAACTTTCACGAGAGCGACTTGGGCGATTTAGACTTATATTGGCTACTGGACAAGGTTCAGCCTGAAAGAAAATAAATCAGAAAAAAAATTTAAAAAGGTAACAAAAATAATATTACGAATAAAATGCTCAATGAATTATGAGTAACCTTTTTAGAATAAGCCTGGTTCCATGAGCATGGCTGTGATGTACATGTTAATGTAGCTAAGCCCAGTCGAATAAAGGCTTCAACCTTGAAGAGAATTGCAGCCACATGTGAACATACTTCACCGCGACTACATAATACACAATCAAATGAAAATAGAAATATATTATAAGTAAATCAACATACCCAGCCATACACGTGCAGTGCCCTGTGATGATAGCACAAGTTTGCTTGTTGATCCCAACCCATGCTTCATGTGGCTTATCATTCAGACGCTGAGAAGGAGTAACTTGAGCTTTCAAAACACAATTACCTTTCCCAGTGTCATGATACAAGACTGTCCTAACCCAGCCACTGAAATAAAGCATAAATTAAACTTAGCCATCATCATTTCCTATACCAAGCTTGCCTGCTGTAGTAGTTGTAGGCTTCTAAACTTTTGAAGGCCTTCAGCTTCTCTCTTGTAAATTCCCCAGGGGTGTCTACCAGGTAAGCATAAATGCTAGGATACTCCAGAGGAGGCCATAGAGTCGGATCATCTGTCCATGACTCTTTGCTGATATTGTAAGGATCAAGATTAGGGCTTTCCTCACTGTCCCCATGCAAGGCGAGAAGTTTACGCCGATAGCGTTCTTTATCTGGTCCGTTTAAAGTAGAGTAATAATCCATCGAAGTGCCCACCACCGCCACCAGTTGACCACCAAAATGGAGGATAGCAACGGTTGCCACGTGAATGCATGATGTCATTTTCGCGCCGCAACCCATCTATAAAGCTGGCCTACTATTAGCGTGTGATAGCACGGGTAACCGTGCTATTCGTGATCAATAGCACGAGCAACGCGATTAAAATAACACGAGGCAAATCAGAGTCCTATTTCAATAGCTTTGCGAGCGCTACTGATAGAACAGGTTACCCGTGCTGCTATCACTCGCTAATAGTATGCCAGTTTTTTTTAAATCATTTGCAGTGTAGCTACACTGGATAGTGCACTCTGTATATTTGAGGTTTAACTTTCTCAGACACATCCGAAGGCTCCCTTTCTAATCTGTTGAAAAAAATCCGTTGATTGTGCTATTAATATCGAATCGCACGCTTATCGGTGCTATTACTCTTACTAAAGTGTATTACGTTACACTTTATAAAGAATATATGTAACGTAGCAAGCTTTACTCATGCCGATCTGAGAGGAAATTATGTATCCAAGGAGCTGAATGTTTATTAGGTCACTTGGACTCAGGCTAGGCCAGAAACAGCAGAGAATTCAAGCACAGGTTCAGCACGATTGAACAGATGATGATATTCCAGAAGTTATATGTGGGGTGCGGCTAAAATATTTACTTCCGGTCACTCTAAAGGGGGGGTTCGACCGAACCCCTCGAACCCCCCCTGGCTACGGGTATGCTAAGTTACACAAGTATAGCGTCCAATCCATTATTATATTTGCAAGATTCGTCCAATCCATTATTTTATTTGCAAGATACTGATGGAAAAGAAAGATATTTAGAGAAGCTGAGAATGCTGGATGGCTTTGATCCATATGAAAATAAGCGATATTGTACAGGTCAACCATTCCCAGCGAATCAGTGAGAAGCCCTTGACTCCCTGGGTCATTGCAGAAGAGAGTGGAAAGATTGTTGCGGGTCACTGTGATTGCATGGCTGGCCTAGGTGAGACTTGCTCTCATGTAGCATCACTGTTGTTTGCTATTGAGAGTGGAGTCCGTATTCGAGACTCCATGACTGTAACCCAGAAGAAAGCATACTGGGTCATGCCCAATGGTGTTAAGGAAGTTCAGTATGCACCTGTGAAAGACATAAACTTCGTAGGTAAGAAGCGTAGTGCTACCAAACTTTCTTCGTTGGACTTCAGACCATCTCCTTCATCAACTCCAGCACCATTTCTAGCAACTATTCGATCATCATCATCTCCTCCAGCATCTTCAATGACTGCCTCACCTGCTCTGTTTATGTCCTGTAGCACAACCCCATCTGCCACAGCAAGATCTACAAGTGTGACACCATCAACTACACCTCGGACGTCAAAGTCACCAACACCATTTCGTGAGAAAACACCTAGTCATGATGCGACAATGGTATTCCTTGGTATGCTAGCAGCGAGCAAGTCCAAACCAGCTATATTGTCACTGGTAGAGCCATACTCATCTCAGTATGTCCCAAAGTCACTGGATAGTAATTTCCCTGTGTGTTTGTCTCAGATTTTCAAATCCGAATATCTGAATTTGAACTACTCTGAACTCTTGGCTATTGCTAGTGACTATCAGTTCACTGTCACTGAGCAACAGGCTATGGAGGTGGAAAGTAAAACAAAACAACAGGTAAATTCTCGTTTATGGTTTCAGATGCGTGCTGGGAGAATTACAGCTTCTCGTTTTAAGAGTGCTTGTCGAACCAACCCAGCCCAACCTACTATTAACCTGATAATGTCAGTGTGCCATCCAGAAATGTCAAAGTTTAAGACAGTAGCAATGAACTGGGGATGTGAGCATGAGAAAATAGCCATTTCTGAGTATCTCAGTACCAGTCTGAAGAGACACCACAATTTCAAAGTCATGGAAAGTGGCTTTTTTATCTCTACAGATCACCCATTCATCGGTGCATCACCAGACAGTTTAACCCTTTCGTTCCGGATCCCGCTTTGAAGCGGGTGAAGACTGATTGACTTCTCCGAATTTTTTAAAAATAGTTACTTTATAGCTGTAACCTTCAGATTGCATACACAGGTGCCCAATGCATTGGAGAAGCATCTAAAATAGCTTTCAGCCAGGACTGCTTCGACAGTACCTCACAGCAGTTGCGTTTATTTCTTCCTCGGCAAAAAAAAAACATCGGTTCTCCGTCTAATTTTTAAAAAAGTTACCTTCTTCACAGCAGCTTCATTTATGGATCCAGTCATCTCCAGAGCTTTGTAGAAGCAGCAAAAAATTGCTTGAGCTCAGTAGCCTTCCATAACACATTGAAACAACCGCTTCTTTGCCGACCAAGACTTTGCGGTTTGATTTACTGTCTTCTCCATTTTTTATAAAATCGCCAGTTCAACTGGGGACCTCCCTATTACGTACAGTCTTAGGTAATGCTTATTACATCATGGAAAAAAGTGAGCGTGTCGTGTGACCCCGGTAACTATGCAAAAAAAATTTTTTTTCAAAGTCATTTTATGGAAGATGTCGTCTAGAAGTTACAATGCTGTGCAAGTTTTAGACTTGCTTGATGCTGACTCTAGCGACTCAGGATCAAGCGGAGAGAAGGGAGACGACATCTAGGGCTATAGGAGGCCCTGTATCAGGGTTGGTGGACCAGACCCCGTCAACTCTGATACTGAAAATGGGAGTCAAGAAGATGATCGAGATAAGCTTGTCTTTCTCTTGTCTTTCTCTTGAAAAATAGCAAGCTTCTGTTGTGGAAAGGACTTATTTATAGCTATATTGAGATAGAGTAAGCTGTTTAGCTATAATATATATATATTTCATTGAGTTTTGAGATTTGAAAGTGGCTTGTGGTTTTTTGAACAAATTCAAATTTTCAAAAAAATTTAAAAATTTTTTTACCACATATACTACTAGGACCAGATGTGAATGCAGTCACCGACCCGATTACGCAGATGAGGCGACAGGAGCAGAGTCTTCCAGTCATGAAGGAGAGGATACCGGACCTGAGTCTTCCAATGATGAAACACAAATAGGCAGCAGGTTCCAGTGATGAAGAAGAGGAAGTGGCTCCTCCTGCTCCGAGTTCTGGACGTCCTCGCGGTCGGAGAAGGCGGGAATCGAAGAACAAGAGTCGGGTGGATGAGGTAGGTGGAGAGTGGAAGAAAGATGACAACACACCCATTGATATTCCATAATCTTTTGTGTGAAGGACCACAGACTTTGATATTTGTGGCTGCTCCTCCCCCCCCCCCCTGAACATCCCAAAAGTTGTAATATGTATTGTTATTGTCGTTGTCGTTGTCTGTGTTTTTGTGGTGTTGTAGTGGAGCTTCACACTCTATGTATATGTGTGTGCGTGGAGTTGAAATGTTATTCTGGCGCTTCCAGATCTAACCGGGGAGGGAACGAACTCGGGGGGGGGGAGAGGGGGGTCTTTTCCAATCGGGGCTACTATGCCATGTAAGTTGAATTTCATGTATGTGTGTGTGTGTACACCAGTCAATTTATATTATACATTTATTTTTATGATCTGTATTCACCTGTATCTTCTTTTTTTCTAGTGTGTGTGTGTGTGTATGTGTGTGTGTGCATTTGTGGAATGAGAGAGAGCAACCGTGGACAAACAGTATGTGGCACTTCCGTATACAACCTGGGAGGGAACTCTGGATCTTTTTGGATCGTGAGTACTGTGCCCATGTAAGTTTAATTTCATGTGTGTGTGTGATGTGTGTGTACACCAGTCAATTTATGTATAATAAATTATACATTTATTTTTATGATCTGTATTCACCTGTAGCTTCTTTTTTCTTGTGTGTGTGTGTATGTGTGTGCGTGCATTTGTGGAAAGAGAGAGAGAGCAACCATGAACAAACAGTATGTGGCACTTCTGGATCCAACCTGAGAGAGAATGAACTCGGTGGTCTTTTTCGGTCTGTGACATCATCCATGCCGGGTAAGTTGAATTTCATTTCAACTTACTGATATTTGGGTGTCCAGCTAGGGCTGGGGGGGTGGGGGTTATGGTACAAGAATGTCAGTGAAAAGTAATGACGGGGGAGGGGGGGTTATGGTACAAGAATGTCAGTGAAAAGTAATGACGGGGGAGGGGGGGTTATGGTACAAGAATGTCAGTGAAAAGTAATGACGGGGGAGGGGGGGTTATGGTACAAGAATGTCAGTGAAAAGTAATGACGGGGGAGGGGGGGTTATGGTACAAGAATGTCAGTGAAAAGTAATGACGGGGGAGGGGGGGGCAATTCAGCGAGGCCAGCTGTTATGTTACAAATATCATTGTTGTCTTGTGTTTTTTTGGTATTGTATGGAGGTTCCGGATCCTATAGGAGGTATCGTTCAGTCTGTGACACCATCCATGCCGGGTAAGTTGAATTCCACGTGTGTGCTTGTAATGTAGTTTAATGTAATTAAATGTAGTTAACGTAGAGTAGCAGACATACTGCATGGGGAGGGTGGGGCTGGGATAAGTAAGTGGGTTGATTGAGGGAAGTAGTATTGCAGGAAGTGTGTGGGAGGAAGTACGTATAGATCACGTGGGGGTAGCGTGAGGTATATCTAACACGTGTTAGTAATGCGCGGGTGAATAACGAGGTGCAGCTGCAATCGATTCACGGGCAGACGAGTGAGCACCTTAGGAAGTTATTTGATTTTGTATTTTACAATATCCTTTGAGATATACATGGCTTCACCTCCACCACCTCCACCAGCTCCGTTCACTCAGGAGCAGCTGGCATGGTTATCGGACCATGGAGGCGACCTTCTAGGTTCCACCAGGGTAGTACCTCCCACTGGAGAGTTGGAAGATAGACCCCCTGGTGCTATGGCAGGCAACTCAGAGGAGCCGTCAACCCGTGCAGGCACCGGTGAGTCTGGGCTTGTCCTCAAGTGGGGGTTAGGTCATAGCTGTGGCAAGTTAATTTTATGCCTGGTCTAGGTATTTCTCCTAATGATGCATTTGATATAAGGATGTACCCAGCCACATGCTGAGTGGTCCCTGGGATGCCTTACCTGTCTGCATGTTGACTGAACCTAGCACTGCCGTTGTACATATGGTTGGCAGTTGTGCATTTCTTACGCTATCCGGCTCTTGCGAGTTGCTCTACCTGGCACACTTGCCCTGAATATGTGTTAGTCGCTCAATCGGGCACGCTCGCCCTGAATATGCTTTAGTCACTCTATCTGGCACGCTTGCCCGAAATATGCTTTAGTCGCTCAGTCTGGCACGCTTGCCCTAAATATGCTTTAGTCGCTCAATCTGGCACGCTTGCCCTAAATATGCTTTAGTCGCTCAATCTGGCACGCTTGCCCTAAATATGCTTTAGTCGCTCAATCTGGCACGCTTGCCCTAAATATGCTTTAGTCGCTCTATCTGGCACGCTTGCCCGAAATATGCTTTAGTCGCTCAATCGGGCACACTTGCCGTAAATATACTTTAGTCGCTCAATCTGGCACGCTTGCCCTAAATATGCTCTAGTCGCTCAATCTGGCACGCTGGCCCTAAACATGCTTTAGTCACTCTATCTGGCACGCTTGCCCTAAATATGCTTAAGTCACTCTATCTGGCGCGCTTGCCCTGAATATGCTTTAGTCGCTCAATCTGGCACGCTTGCCCTAAATATGCTTTAGTCGCTCTATCTGGCACGCTTGCCCTAAATATGCTTAAGTCACTCTATCTGGCACGCTTGCCTAAATATGCTTTAGTCACTCTATCTGGCACGCTTGCCCTAAATATGCTTTAGTCGCCCTATCTGGCACGCTTGCCCTAAATATGCTTAAGTCACTCTATCTGGCGCGCTTGCCCTAAATATGCTTTAGTCGCTCTATCTGGCACGCTTGCCCTAAATATGCTTAAGTCACTCTATCTGGCGCGCTTGCCTAAATATGCTTTAGTCACTCTATCTGGCACGCTTGCCCTAAATATGCTTTAGTCGCCCTATCTGGCACGCTTGCCCTAAATATGCTTAAGTCACTCTATCTGGCGCGCTTGCCCTAAATATGCTTTAGTCGCTCAAGCTGGCACGCTAGCCCTAGAGTATGCTCTAGTCACCTGGCCCCTGCCGATGTGAGCATCGATTGAGTTTCGCTTACGGGGATGTGGTTTTATTACAGGTTCCATCCTGCCTGAGGCACATGGTGCGTTGGCGGACCTCTCAACCTTCGCTCCTACCATGGGGGTGGGGTCGCCCAGTCTTGATCTGCTGGCGTCAGCAGCCCTGGCGCCCGACAAGAGGGAGGGCAACGGGTCTCTATTGAAACCTGGCCCCTTTAACCCGGCCGCATCGCTGGCGAAAAAGGTGACAAAGAGAATCCTTGACCTGGAGTATGTCGAGATGGCCGAGGTGACGGCTGATACCTTGCCAGAGTCTGTCTCAGGCCGGCCCCACCCACCCAGCCGGCCCCCGATTACTGACATTTCACAGTGGATCGAACGCTACTCGCTCATGGCCGCACTGGTGGCGGCGAGGTTCACTCACAAGGCTCCTGAACTCTTTGCCTATCAGGCGATGATAGTGAGGGCAGAGAGGAACTACGAGGCAGGTCGATGGGTTGCCTACGATCGCCAGTTCAGGCGGGAGGCACTTGCCAGGAGGGATTTGAACTGGTCTGTGCCGGACTCTCGCCTCTACAGTGAGGCCTTCACAGGCAGGGCAAGGTCAATCCCGAGATGCGGACATTGCCTCCAGGACGACCACCTCTCCCATCAGTGCCCACAGAATCCGAGCCAGCTCTGGATGCCGTGGCCAGTGGGGCCCATGGCGTGGCAGAAATCACTCAGTGGGCAAGGTCCAGCAAACACCCCAACCACCAGGCAGGCCAGTCGCTCTGGTGAGCTCTGTCGGCATTTCAATGAGGGACGCTGCCGATTTGAATCCTGCAAGTTTGCTCACAGCTGCAGGACCTGTGGGGGATCGCACCCAGCCATTGCCTGCCCTCAAGGTGGCCAGCGCCCTCGCTCTCCTATTCGTGGCCCAGCAGCCCCTGTTAAAGGCTCGTGGCCTGCGATGAGGCGATGAAAGTTTTGCATAAACTTGGATCTATGAACCTTTATCTGAATTATGTGGTTGTTATGACTTGGATTTGAATTATCAATTAGAGAGTCATGGGAGGGTTAGTAACCTAGGTGGTTTATCTGGGGGTTGTGGTGACACTGGTCAGGGTATTGATAGTTAGGGTGGGGGGGGTTCATTATGGAAGGGCAAGCTGGGAGGGGTAGAAAGGGAGGGTTGGTTAAGTCTCCACCCAATTGGGTGTGACGGCCTGTCGAGGCCCCCTTAAAATCAGTCTTTATGTTTTGCAAATGTGTATGTACTGTTCGCTGGGTTGGGCTAAGTCACGCACTGACACTATGGCTGGTTCTTGTCCCATGTGTAGGCTGGGATGATTTATACCCGCACACTGCTGATCTCCTCACTATGGACTTCTGCCGCCCCACTGACTGTCACACACATCAGGAGCTGATGGCAGTGAGTACCCTCCTGGATGCTGATGCCTGGGAGGCAGCCTTAGTTAATCACCCGGACAGGGCATACGTGGGGTACATCATTCGTGGCCTACTCGAAGGCTTCAGGACAGGGTTCCAGTGGGGAGCTCCGCTGCGATCGGCAACAGCTAACATGCCATCCACTGGGCTTCGGCCAAATGTGATTCGCGAGTACATCGCAAGGGAACTCAGCAAGGGGCGCATGATAGGTCCACTCCCATGCTCATGGAGGCCCATCGTGCACGTTAATAGAGTTGGTCTGGTGCCCAAGGGTCATGATTCTGGGAAATTCCGGTTGATCACGGATTTGTCGTTCCCGCATGGAGCTAGCACAAATGATGGTATCGACCCGGACTTGGTGTCACTGTCTTATATTTCAGTGGATGAGGTGGCAACAATTGTGCAGGAGTTGGGTAGGGTTGCGCTGCTAGCTAAGATGGATATTGAGGCAGCTTATAGACTTATCCCAGTCCATCCTCAAGATCGGGTACTACAGGGAATAGAGTGGGAAGGGAGAATCTATGTGGACCCTTGCTTGCCGTTTGGGCTGCGGTCAGCACCGAAAATATTTAATGCGGTGGCTGATGGCTTGTGTTGGTGCCTACGCCAGGCTGGTATCCAGTATGTTTTACACTACCTGGATGACTTCATCATCGTAGCCCCACCAGTGTCGGATGAGTGTGCACGAGCAGTGAAGATCCTAGAGGATACCTGTGCCAGACTTGGAGTCCCTTTGGCACCTGGGAAGAGTGAGGGGCCAGTGACATCGCTAGTGTTTCTGGGCATCTTGGTGGACACAGAAGCCGGTGAGCTGCGTCTCCCGGAGGGGAAACTTCAGAGGCTGAAGTCTCTCGTACACCAGTGGGGTGCTAAGAAGGCGTGCCGCCGAAAGGACCTGGAGTCTCTCGTTGGGATCCTAAACCACGCGTGCAAAGTGGTCAGATCAGGACGATCATTCTTGCGGAGACTTCTTAACCTGCTCCATCAGACAGATAATAGGTCTGATGGTCATTGTATGATCCGGCTTAGTAGCGCATGCCGAGGGGACATTGCATGGTGGAAGGAGTTTGCTCAGTGCTGGAATGGAGTGTCTTTTCTTCAAACACCCAGCTCGCTGCCGGTGGTGGTATGTACCACGGACGCCTCTGGCTCTTGGGGCTGCGGTGCCTGGCATAACTCCAGCTGGTTCCAGGTAGCTTGGGACAACCGGGCGGACCACTTATCGATTGCGGGGAAAGAGCTGGTGCCAATAATCTTGGCATGTGCAGCTTGGGGCGTGTCATGGCGTGCCTGTCGGGTGCGATGCAGGTGTGACAACCAGGTTGTGGTGTCCGCCCTCCGATCACGGTCCAGCAAGGACCGAGGGGTCATGCACCTTCTCAGGTGCCTTGTATTTGTAGAGGCTCGTTGTGGTTGTCACCTATATGGGGAATATATAGAAACGTATAACAATCATCTCGCGGATGATCTGTCACGGAATAATCTTGTTTCTTTTTTGTCAAAGGTCCCATCGGCCGAAGGACGACCAACACCCACGTCACCCCAGCTGCTCGACCTTCTCCTGAACCCGCAGGCCGACTGGGTGTCGGAGCGATGACGCAGTCAGTTCGGCGCTATTTTCAGCAGGGATTGGCCCTATCCACCCGTAAGACCTATGAGGCTGCAATGAAGCGGTTTCATGGGTTTTGTGATCGCTATAACGTTGTGTCTCCCTTCCCAGTGACCGAAATGCTGCTTTGTAGTTTTGCCGCCTTCCTCGCAGATCAGGGTTTGGCACCACAGACTGGTAAGGGATACCTGGCGGCCGTGAGGAATATGCAGATCTCTCTTGGCTTACCAGACCCTAGAGATCAGTCCTCCATGCCCATGCTGAGGAGAGTGCAAGCTGGGATTCAGCGGGTAAGGGCTATTTCTGGTCCCCCGTCACGCACTCGTCTACCAATCACAGCGACTGTAAAGGTCCAGCTGATGGCAATGAGTCACCCGCACAAGGAGCTGATATGGGCGATAGCATGTACTGCTTTCTTTGGCTTCTTCAGGTTGGGAGAGCTGCTGCCAGCCTCGACCCAGATAGGGCAGGACACGGCAGTTGTCATTTGGCGTGATGTGGCAGTCGATAGCCGGGATAATCCACGAATGATCCGCATTCATCTCAGGCGGTCGAAGTGCGACCAGTTTGGTGTGGGGGCGGACATTGTGTTGGGACGGACAGGTCTGTCGCTCTGCCCAGTCACAGCAGTGGTGCAGTACATTGCTGTTCGTGGCTCGGGACCTGGCATCTTTTTTCGACGACCGGACGTAAGTGTGGTGACGAAGGCATGGTTCACAGAACAGCTGCGCTCAGTACTGTCTGCGTGTGGCCTCCCCCAGCAGCTATATGCTGGTCATAGCTTCAGGATTGGCGCAGCTACCACAGCAGCAATGGTGGGTGTTGAGGATGCGACAATACAGACGTTAGGTCGATGGCAGAGTGCAGCATACCTGCAGTATGTGAGAATGCCGAGTGAGCAGCTGGCTAGACTGTCTACTGTCCTAGCAAAGAACTCTTAATCACAACACTCATGCTGAACTCTATAGTTTCTATACTTTCTTTTGTAATTATGTGTGTGTGTGTACGTATTAGTTGAGTTAAAGGTCAATTACTACCCTAACTATATTGCCTTGGGGGGATGGGCCGCTAGCGGCCCCCTTGGGGGATGTAAGTGACCCTGATTAGCAGCAAATAGAGCCGGGGCTAACTGATAATTGCCACGTCATCAGGGTTCGTCACATCTCTCCCCCTCAAGGCTATTGGGGGGCTACGGCTGATGACACACCACTGCGGGGGCGTCACAGTCAGCCTTTACGTAAGCCCGGTCTGCCAAACCCTAGGTAAGATGAGCTAGAGGTAAGTATGTATTAATGGGCATCTAGATCTGCTGAGCGCAACGGAGTTAAATGTAGTTTAATGTAATTAAATGTAGTTAACGTAGAGTAGCAGACATACTGCATGGGGAGGGTGGGGCTGGGATAAGTAAGTGGGTTGATTGAGGGAAGTAGTATTGCAGGAAGTGTGTGGGAGGAAGTACGTATAGATCACGTGGGGGTAGCGTGAGGTATATCTAACACGTGTTAGTAATGCGCGGGTGAATAACGAGGTGCAGCTGCAATCGATTCACGGGCAGACGAGTGAGCACCTTAGGAAGTTATTTGATTCCCACCTCCACCCCAGCAATCCACCAGTAGGTGATATGTAGACCTACTGTTCACTTAAAAGAGAGAGAGAGAGGAAATTATTAGCAGAGACCAACGTTTTATGTCACCAATACTTAGGTTATTGTATAATTGCCAGCATTCATATCAGTAATTACTTCCTGACATTTCTCCATCCTTTATGGATGTGATCCCGGGCTTAGGGGGGATGTAAGTGACCCTGATTAGCAGCAAATAGAGCCGGGGCTAACTGATAATTGCCACGTCATCAGGGTTCGTCACATCTCTCCCCCTCAAGGCTATTGGGGGGCTACGGCTGATGACACACCACTGCGGGGGCGTCACAGTCAGCCTTTACGTAAGCCCGGTCTGCCAAACCCTAGGTAAGATGAGCTAGAGGTAAGTATGTATTAATGGGCATCTAGATCTGCTGAGCGCAACGGAGTTAACTGCTTTTCATTTTCAAATTACACTTTCTCAATACAACGATTGTTTCTCTCATGTACAGTGTGGAGTATACATACCAGGGTTCATACAGTGGGAGGCTAGCGCTGGGTTCCCCCCTAGAATTTTGGGAGTTGAATAGAAATGAACATTTAGGAAGCATTTATTTTTAGTCTGATATTGTATCCCATTATGTTCCTATCATAACTGAGCCATTTAGTGCATAGGACCGAACACTGATCATCAGTGTGAAGTATAGACTCGTATGCAAGGATGTGCATCAAAGTAGTGTAGGTTAAAAAAAATGGGTGTGGCGAAGTACACTCGGAGCCCCACCCCAAACAAAAATCCTGTATGAAACCGCATACAATACATCATAAAGTTGCAATTATATAGGATCATGAATAATTTGTTGTTTGTATTACAAATATCTTTGTTGTTTGTGTTTTTGAAATTGTTTTGTAGTGGAGCTCGACGTCCGATGGCATACGTTCCTTGTGGACACTCATAGATGTCTCCTACATGATTACAATCAGCACCACACACAACAAACAACATATTTTATTGTTGAACTAATATAATATTGGTATAAAATGCATCAAACAATATTATTTCTATTTTATTTTATTTTTTTATTGATGGGAAAAGTGGATTTTTTTGGGGGAAAAAAATTTTGTAACCACTCATATGATGTAATGTAGCATAAAGGTAAACTCTTAATGACCATTGACTGTGGGTTGCGGTGGTGAGGTAGTGACCTCTACACTCCTTCTCACCAAAATGAGAAAAAGCTAACCAGTCACAAAATTTCCCTAAGAAGAAGGTGAGAGGTCTGTTTCTTGCAGCATATGCACAATGAACTTGGGGAAGTTCTTGCACAGTCATGCTTGAGTTTAATGGTGGGGTAACTACTTCCCGAATTGAACAAAAGATATGGATATCATTTTCATCACACATCATAGTCTTATCTGAAAATAGCTCTGTGTTCATATTTTGCTGCCAATAAGGTTAAGATGATCTCAATGTCACTTCCATAGTACTTCGTCTTGGACTTCAATCAGGTCAGATAGTAGTGCTAACTTCTGCATCACAGTTCCTCGAATGACCATTGGTGCAGCACATACATTCTTAGCCATTTTCTTGTTGACAAATAAAGTCCTCTCATTCTAGTTTTGTTGTCATAAGTTGTTTCTGATTAGCTTGCGATAAACACTCTGGTTCAGCAGGTGGAATCTGGTTATGAGCTGTCAGCCTCAAAAAGGCCATGGGTGAAGACCAGTTGTTGTGATCCAGTATACAAACAAAAAGTTATCTAATCGTTGCTGCAAAGGTAAAGTTCTTTTTTTAACATCAGGTTTCTTGGCTTCTTTGAAGGTTCTGACAAATGTTTTGCCCGACCATTGGGTGAAGTGTGGTATGCAGGGGTAAATGCAAATCATGAACGAAAACTAAGCCTCACTTGGAGTCTTACTCTTAGTAAAAAGCAATGTCAACTTTCATAGTGCTGTAATGGTATATATAAGCATTACTGTTGCGTAGACAAACTGGTAAAATTATATACAACTTTGTTTATTAAGTTAGCTACAGGACTCAAATGTCATGGGGATTTTGTATGGAATTGCTTTAATTAGTAAACTAAATGTTGTTATTGTTTGTAACCGTTGCTTGGTATTCAGCTTCATGACTGAATAGATTCCATGACTTTCAGTTTCATTTGTTTAGGATAACAACAGAGGTAAGAAACAATGAGGACCAATAAATATAGAACATATGGCTAATAATATATAAAATTTAACAATTTAAACAAAAAAGATGTACTAGCAACATTGCAAAAAAATTCTAACAAATTACAAATTGTTATTATGTAGATTTAATTTGTTTCCGCGAGCAATATTTATCATATTCATTTGGAAGAACTTTGTCAACCTCTTTCCAAAACCTATTTAAATAAAAGTGTATCAAATCAATTTGAAAATAAAATTGAATTTAGTACCATTCAATAGCTTCTCTTTCCTCAGTGGGATTTGGTGAATCCTTCTTAAATAATCTTATTCTGTATTCCGCAAAAGACTTCGGTGTTGTTATATGAGACTTTTTTGACTACAGAAAAGTAAGTTGAAACTATATTTCAATTGAAAATATCCACCTCTTAACTCACTTTAAATTTTTCCTTCAGCATTGGCATTTTCATCTGGATAATAGTGTAATAATAATACAAAAGAAAAATCAGTATTACAGTAAATTTTTTGTGTGCATCCCAACAAGATGTAGATTATCACTTACATCATTTGTCTCATGAACTTTTGGGAAAAAATGAACAGCCACAACTGGATCCTCTTTGTTTTCAGATGCATAAGAAATGCATGCACACTATACACATTAAATCATTCTCTTAGATACCAAAATTAATAAAGAAATAAAAGTATTAATTACATCAATTTCATATCCTTCGGTTTCTTTACTGCGATCAGGGTATTTTTTATGGTGCAGTTGTTCAAGCCCTTTTATAATAGTATCATCCAGCTTGTCTTGCTGTAATTTAGGAAGATACAAAATCTAAAATTAATCTATGTATTTTGTAATAACTCACATCCTCTTCTGGAAAAACTTTCTCAACAACTTCACTCAGCACTTCATCATAAAGATGTCGGTAACAGTCACGCTTAATAATCTTTCCAACTAGATCGCTAGCCTAAATATGCGACACACTTTAGTAAAAGTATTTCGTGAAAAAGATTGACATTAAAATTTACTATTGCTGCATTATCATCTTCGGATTCCCATAATTTATATAAAAAATTATCTGATAGACAAATGTATCCATCCAAATCTGCACCTCCACTTTTCGAAATAGACATCAAAATATCTTTCAGAGACCACTTATTTCGTATAAGTTTGAGATTCCTAGCTGCTACCATGGCATCTTTTATCCTATACACAAGTATATATACAGTTACTTTAGTTCACAACTTCTCTTTCTCTATGTAAAGTTAAATCATATAACTATCCCAAGGGTGAAGCCCAAAAAAGAGGGCAGTTCAAGCCATAGAACCACTCACCCCAACTTTTTGACTTAAACAATAAAACAAAAAATAGCAGCATTTCTACAGAGGAGTTACCACACTATGGTTTGAACTTAACCCTTTATTAAGGCATGCATACTGCTGTAGTAGCCGAGAAAGCTGTGCAAAAGCAGCTAATAATATTTCTGGATACTTAAACTTTTTACTTTGTAGTTAAGCAGTAAGCAGCTAAGCAGTAGCTGTAACACATAACACTTCTCACTTGTTCACTTGACATACCAATACAATACTTACGTTTGTGTTTAGACTATTCGACTATTGGACAATGGATTTTCAAGTAAGAACAACACTGTTTGCATAGGGCATATAGCTATAACAAATGGCACATTAACTTGTCACCTTGACTAATTCAAATGGATAATGAACTCCAGCTAATTTGTAAAATTTTAAAAGAATTCAGAGCGGTAAACTATTCAGTTTCTTTGGATAATACAGGCAAAGATCGATAAACCAGAGGTATTGTTTAGTGAAGTTTGGGATGGGTCGACCACCAAACTAACACAAATACACGAGGGTCAAAGTACAAATGACATACATGCATCCACACATGTAAATATATGCGTATATATACAAATTAGTAATGTAGTTGATAACAAATGGCAAGTGAGCCTGCGCATAAGAAATTCAAACAATTAATTACAACACTTGCAAATTTCCAAATTATTCAGTCCATTTCTATGTAGCAGTTGTGACCATTATAATTATTCTTTAGGTCACAAGTACAGAACTTACATTCTTACCGAGCACTAGTATTTCTGTAATCTCTAATATATGTTATTCTGGCTAGCTGAATTATCAGTAGCTTATGTTGACAAGCACTCATAGCTACTACAAAAACGGCTGAGTTTTTGACATTACATCTATAAAGGATTTCTCAATACCATTATAGTAACCATTCGCCATAACATTTTGCAACTTAAAAAACAAGATGTTCTAAGAAAGTATTGCACATTTTTTAGCCTAATGGTAAGTTTGTAAGATCTAAGTGCGTCCTGTGATATTCATAGACAACTTAATTCAAAGGGGTAAATAATTAAATTTCCTTAGTTAATACAGGTCCATTCAACCAAATGACTATTTAGTGGAAGTATGGAAAGGAATAGACAATGAAGCAAACACTAAAATGTGATGATCAAAGAAAAAAATGACGATCCTACCTCCACACATATAATACACAAAAAAATATCCCCGATTTTCAATGGTATTATCCCTAATAGTCAGTGTCTTGCTCGCTCGCCAACTAGCCATTGCCACATTACCGTGGTAGTTGATTACTAGCTTTTGCTAATTGTAGGAATACTGTAACACCAGGTATTATTTATATGGTTTCACTCTCCTGCTCTCTTTAAGTTTAGCAAACCAAACATTGTATAGAACAAAGTATTTTTGTTAGTGTTGTGTATTTTCTTTCACTTCTTGATTGAAGTAACGAGATCATGCAGTCAGCCTTTTCTCACCTGCTTCTATTTTTCTTGATTCTTGCATTTTACTTCTTCTTTGCCTTTATTTTACCCATGATATGCAGTGGATTATGATTATTCCCGAATCAGTAGGTAATGAATTATACAGACACCCAGTATTCAATTTTTATAGAGCAAGGGAACGAGACCTAGGGTTTATTTTTATTTTTATTTTAATAATTTGTTTGCAAAGCAAACAGGAAATACTAGCTAGCACAAGGCTTTCCGGAAACAGAAGGATAAAAGGAAGTGACTAAAAAGTGTACGATAATAAATACGACAATACAATGCAACATTATCTGAAAATCAGTTTAATACGGTACTCCAAATTTTACCAAGTTTTTTGTTCAATACTAAGTGTGCATGACTTCAAACTGGAGGTCAATGTCCCAAGCAACCTCAAATGGAAATCCTTTTTCTATAGGGTGAGGAGAACTTGACGCTTTATCCATTTAGGTGATGATTCTATACAAACTTAGCTCAGTTCATGTTAATATTCATGAACTAGCAAGTACTCTGCCACACTGTGGCACATAATGTACTAACTTCTATGCAGTAGCGTTATCCATGGTTTCCATCTCCTCTCTTTCTTCCATAGCTATAGCACAAGGTGTTTTTGTTTATTCAGTGTATTTTCTTTCAATTTTTTGTCAACTCTGCTCAGCTTACAAACTATTCATGAACACACAAATAGTTGTCAGCCTCCATCATCATTATTGTTACTGGCATACAAACGCACTATTATATGAATGCAGTAGCATAAAAATTCTTATCCCATGGTATCCCTCACCTGCCCTCTTTCTTTCTAAGCTATAGTACAAAGTATTCTGTCTATTTTTTCACTTCATCATTGAGGTAATTACATCAGTCAAAATTTTACAAACTCTGTTCAACTTATGAATTATTCATGAATGCATACACCATCATTGCCATTTATTTAGATTCATACACTGTAGATAGTCATCATCGTTACTGGCACACAAGTGTGATATATATACTATTGGTACAATTGTTGTTAATGGGTGAAATTTAAGGCATGAGTGAGAATGGCAATTTGACTCGCGAGTTAAGGGCACTCCATCATGAGCTAATTGACTAAGTTTGTGAATTTTGTGTTTGGATGGAATGCACATTTAAACATTCAGGAAGTGAAACTGTTTCCTCAAGACTTGTCATTCATTAATTGTGTCATCTACCACTATACCGTGTGTATTTTTTTATTACTTTAATTTAGCCTATAGTAAGTTTTCTCATATTTAGCTCATAACTTAACAATTCAGAAAATTTTAACTCTGAATCATAAAGCATAGCCAATTTTTATGTTCCTGCTGTACATGCAATTAAGAAAAGTGTAATCACATGACTAATCAGAGTTGTTGAATCTAGTTAATGTTAAGTTAATTTCTTTGCAGTTATATATTATGATCAACTTACATCATTTCTAGGGTACAAACTTTCCTATGACTGCATGCCTTCTGATGAATCATGCATCTCGTTCTAAACATTCCATAAATGTCCTGATATTCCTATAAAATATTTGTATTATAATGTTCAAATACAAAAAAAAATTGCATTCAGTAAAATAATAAAATTGCTAAAATATTGAATTTGCTTAATAGAAACTAATTAAGAATTCAAGTTCTGAGTAGAAAATATATATTTACAGTGGCTTTTGATGTTCTAAATTTTGCCAGTGAGGGCGGGTTAAGCTCCTGATACAACCATTTTTACTAAGTTGTTTAGTGTGGCTTGTCTAGTTGTTTGTTCAGTTCTGTGTGTGTGTGTGCACGTATGTTTTTATGTATCATTTGAAGATTGTGGTTTTATGAAAACTTTGTCATTTTGTGTGAAGTATCATTTGGCTGGAGAGTTAAGTTAGTGCCCCATTTCATCGGTTCTGACAATGTTGAAACTACAAGTATAGGGGTGGGAGAGGGTCTGAGGAGAGTTACATCTACATATCAGCCATAATACTTGCATTACACCTGTGGGTCTGGTCTCCAATGAGGAGAGAAGATAAAGAGAAGACTAGAGAAGAAGACAGAGAATTATGAACTCATTATTAGTGTTGTGTATTTATTTGTGGTGTATGATTATTGTGTCATTTAGATTAGGTAAAGGACGTCACGTATTTATTGTTAGTATTTTTATTGTATAATTTGTGCCCCTGGGTGTGACCGGATGTGTTCATCGTTTTATGTTAGAGCACGTGCGTGGCCTTGAACAATAAGTAGACAAGCCACGCACGTGTCATTCAGTTCCCATTAAATATATTAAAGACGCAAAGCTCAACTTTGATTGTCCCTGCATCGCGGCTACATATAGGCCAGGCCCACCTACTACAAGGTCCCTGCGAGCCAACGAGTGTGCTGCTAAGCTTGGATTGGGGATTCTGGTGGCAGCGCTATCGCGAGAAGGGATCAGAGAGGAGAAGCTCGACCGCCACTCCAGCGACGACCCCGACCTCGCAACCACAGTTGGTGGCAGCGGTTCTCTTCATTGCTTTAACACGCGGGAGGAGTCTACGAAGCCCCACACCATCGCCAGTATCAGGCTACAAACTTTATTTGTCTGTGTCTTTGTCATTATAGTGTTTTCTATTTATTGTGCACTAAACGTGTTGCTTGTCTTGTGTGATTTTTGGCTGTTTCTCTGGTTCATTGGTTTTTGTTGTGTTTTGTTTTTGTGTGGCAATAGGTTTCTCTGAGGTCCTTGCGCCTTGGCGGATGAGTCAGAGAGCTCAGCCGGCCCGAGCTTGTAAGAAGAGCAAATTTGGGAAGCAGTCTTCGTCACAAGGTGCTTCGTCGGATTCGGGTGTGAGTGAGACCAGAAGTGTTGTACATAGTGGAGGCGTAGTGTCTGTTAGTGTTGCAGATAGTGGAGAAAGTGTGCTGGGTAGTACTGTTGATAGTAGTGACAGGGTGTCAGGTGTTGGTCTAAGCATTACTTTTGATCGTGATAGTGAGACAGGTTCTATCAGTTCACGTAGGAGTATTGAGACAGTGAAAGAAGTGATGGATGATTTGGGAGAGGTAGAGTTACGTTTGGGAGATATGGAGAGTTTGGAGGAGGAAGGAAGAGATGAGGGACGTGAGAGAGAAGTGAGTATGGGTAGAGGTGCTAGTGTGTCGGGTGGACGGGAGGATGATGAGCTGAGTAACAGGGAGTTGAGGCAAATTATAAGATCTTTGGCCATTGGGAGGAGTACGGTACCACCCCCTGCTGCCTCTCTGTCAGATCAGACCAGAAAGGTCCAGGGTCTTGCCCATCATAAAGATGGGCTGGACGTTGCAAAGTACATTCGCAAACTTGAAGCCGATTTGACCGACATAGGTGTGCCTAGGCGAGAGTTTAAGACAATCTTGTACCAGAAACTCTCATCTAAGACAGCATCTCAGATAGTTGCTTCTATCGACAGAGATGAGTGCTCATATGAAGAGCTTAAACAAACCCTCATAGAATCACTAGGCTCGGGTAAAACCAGCCTTGGCAGTAAACTGACAACAGCGTTCTCCAATGATGTTCGCTCGATGAATCCCCTTGAGAAATATGTTCATTTAAAAAGCCTAATTGATTCTGTCAATATGTCTATTGTCGAGCGTAAAGATATCCTCTTATTTTTTGCATCTGCTATCTATCGCAACAGTCTAACTTCACAACAGAAAGCAATCATGGACAGCCGGGAGATTAACACCTTCCGTGATCTGAACAAACTTGCCCTTTCTTTGAACTCTACAGATTCTGACCGATCTGGAGGTAGCAGAGTGAGTGGGCGTGGTACATACTTTGATGGTGTGAAGTGTTTTAAATGTCAGAGGTTTGGGCACAAGTCTTTTGAGTGTCGTGTGAATAGGGAAGAGAGCAGATCTATTGTGTGCTATACCTGCCAGCAACCTGGCCATAAATCCCCGGACTGCCCTAACAAGGGTGAGCGTGTCCCCGCAAGGGAGCAGAGCAGGCAGACTGAGTGGGGCAAAAGGCAGCTTGGGTTAAAAGCCGGGAACAAGCCCCTCACCGCCAATTGGGTCTCTGTGCAGGATGGCACCCCAGTTGTGTCGGGTTGTGTGAATGGTTTTAAGTGTGATATAGTACCCGATACAGGGGCTGAGGTAACCGTTGTACCTGGGTGTCTGGTATATGAAAACCAGATCCTCCCGGATACGATAGAGGTCCGGGGGGCAACGGGAGTGCCAGTCACCTTGTGTATGGCGGTTGTGGACTTCGACATTGAGGGTCGGATCTTTGAGAAATGTGTGGCAGTTGCTCGGCAGGGCATGCTGAACAACAAAGTGTTGTTTTCTGTGCCGGTGGACAGCACAATGGCTAAGCGGCTCCTTCTGGGCGCCGCCCCGCTCTTGAGTAAAACTGAGAGTGGGGTGGGGCACTCCGGTGACACCCCGGATGCCCAGTCATCCCCTAAGAAGGATGCGGAATCTGCTGGGAGCACTGACGGGGTGGTGGATGCCCTTCAGACTGCTCCCAGCCGATCCGAGGAGTCCCAGGTCAACATCGTCACCAGGGCTGGCGAGTGGATGACCAGCTTGGCCGAAGAAACTAATAATCTTCGGGACTTGGAAGCGGCTAATCCAGCTCCCTTCCAGGAGCAGGGTGAACTGCCTAGTAATAATGATGGGGTGAGTGCAGATATGCCTGTGGTGCATGAGTGGGACGATAATGTCAGTGGTGAGAGTGAGGGACCAGTGTTGTTGGGTTGCCCTCAGATTACAGACTTACCTGGTGTGAGTTTGCTTAAGGAGCAAATCAAAACTGATGAAACCCTGGATATCTGCAGAGAGCTTGCCTCTAAGAACCTAAATGGGTATATGTGGGAGAATGATTTGTTGTTCCATTGTATTTTGGATGTGTGTGGCGTGAAGTTAAGTAGGCTGGTCGTGCCAATTGAGAGGAGGTCCAAGGTGCTTCAATTAGCACATGACAAATGTTCACATACGGGAGTCAGAGGGATGAGGAAGTTGTTAAACGCCAAGTTTACATGGCCTGGGTTGCATAGTGACATCGTAAAATATGTAAAATCATGTGACGTATGTCTTCGAATTAACTCAGCTGGGAACAAGTCTGCCAAAATGGTGGAGCGCCCCATAGTGTCTGTCCCTTTTGAGTCGGTGGCCATTGATTTAGTGGGTCCACTGCCCAAGGCTCGGAGGGGCGTGAAGTATTTGTTTACGTACATTTGTTTGGCTAGCAGGTGGCCTGAGGCGTGTCCGATGCGGTCAGCTTCAGCCAATGAGGTGGCAGAATGCTTTGTTGACGTCATATCTAGGACGGGAATACCCTTGCGTGTATTGTCAGACAGGGGTAGTGTGTTTTTGGGCAGGGTCATGGAGAAAGTCTGCGACTTGTTAGGGGTGGATAGAGTTTTGACATCCCCTTACCGGCCCCAGAGTAACGGGGTAGTAGAGCGCCTGCATGGGACCTTAAAACCCATGTTGGCGAAGGCTAGTGAGTGTGGAGTTGATTGGGCAGAGTTTTTGCCATTGGCACTGTTTGCTATTCGGCAAGTGCCAAATAGAGATGTTGGGTTTTCCCCTCACCAACTAGTTTATGGGAGGAATGTGTTAGGCCCCCTTGATATCTTGTATTCAGGGTGGGTAGACAGAGTGTATGAGAGTGTGGATGTGGAGGACTGGGTCTTGAAGCTACAGGATAAACTCACACTGCTTCACGACATGGCAGTGGTTGAGGAGAGTAAGAACACGGCTAAAAGATGCTTGTCCTTCAACAAGAACCGTAGCGACCGGTGTTTGGAGGTTGGGTCCAAAGTGTTGATTAGAATCCCAGGAATGCATGCTTCCCTACAGGCTTCCTGGGAGGGCCCATACATAGTGAAAGAGAAAGTGTCTCGAGTAACTTACAGGGTGAGCAAGGGGGAAGGACACCCTTTGAGAGTTGTACACATCAATAACACGAAGGAGTATGTGGATCGGGTTGCAAGTGTGAATGCGGTGTCTGTTGTTGCGGAGGAGCAGGGAGTGTTAGAGGATTTAGATGGTAGTAAGGCTGTGTTAGGGACGGAGAAATGTGATGGGTTTGTGGAAAAGGAATTGCTGGAGATGTTGAGGGATGTGGATAAGTATTTTTCAGAGGAGCCAGGTTTGTGTAAGGTGGGCAAATGTGTTATTAAATTGAAGGAGGGGGCAGATGTTGTCAACTTACCCCCTAGGCAGATACCTGTGGGAATTCGGGAAGGTGTTGAGAAGGAGATCAATAAGATGTTGAAGAGTGGTGTAATAGTGAAGAGTGAGGCAGAGTGGGCAAGTCCCTTAGTTCCTGTCAGGAAGAAAGACGGGTCGGTACGTGTATGTATTGATTATAGGGAGCTAAATGCCAGGACGCCTTTGAGACGTTTCTGGTTGCCTACATTAACTGAAATACTCGAGAAGGTCGGTCCAAGTTGTTGCCTTTCTAAGCTAGATCTCACATCTGGCTTTCACCAGATTGAGGTTGACAAGGAGAGTATGCCACTCACTTCCTTTGTTTGTCCCATGGGCAAGTTCATGTATAGGCGTATGCCTTTTGGGCTAAAAAATGCGCCTGCTATTTTTCAAGCCACAGTGGAAGAGGTATTGAGACCGGTGAATAGTTTCTCTAGAAACTACATAGATGATGTTGTTGTGTTTAGTGATAGTTGGGAGAGGCATTTGGAAGATGTGAGGAGAGTAATAAATTGTTTGGGGGAGGCAGGTCTTGTGATCAAGAGACGGAAGTGCGAGTTTGGACGTAAATATATGGAATATTTGGGGCACCAGATTGGGTGTGGGCGTGTTGCTGTACCAGAGTTACGTGTGAGAGCCATGAAGGACTTCAAGAGGCCAACGACTAAACGTCAGCTGCGGTCGTTTCTGGGCTCGATATCTTATTACAGGCAGTTTGTGGATGGGTTCGCGAGACTATCATCTCTACTTACCCCGGCTGTCTCTCTGGTCTCTCCTGCCAAGGTTGTCTGGACCAAGGAGATGTCCGAAGCCTTTCATCGTTTGCGTGAGTCATTGTGTGTAAGAGTTGTGTTATTTGTGCCTGTTGTTAATGACAGTTTTTGTTTGTATACGGACGCTTCCGGTGACGGAGTGGGGGCGTGCCTTCATGTGATTCGTGATGAGTTGGAGCTACCTGTGGCTTTCTATAGCCGGCAGTTAAGAGGTGCTGAGAAGAACTATTCAGTAACTGAATTGGAGTCCCTGGCAATCGTCTCCGCAGTGCGACACTTTGAATACTACCTCTATGGGAGGTCTGTTACCATTTTTAGTGATCATAGACCTTGCGTGGCTCTTTTGTCTAGTAAACACCTCAACCGGAGGCTGATGAGGTTTGCCCTTAAGCTACAGGGCATGGACATCACCATCAAATACAAGCCTGGAGCTACGATTGGAAATGCTGATGGCCTTAGTCGCCAGTCGTGGTCTGAGACGGAGAGGGAGCCCAGCCCTTTGGGGGTTTGTCAGCCTCAACCCAGGGGTATCGGCTTGCGGGGGGGACCTGTGGGTCTGGTCTCCAATGAGGAGAGAAGATAAAGAGAAGACTAGAGAAGAAGACAGAGAATTATGAACTCATTATTAGTGTTGTGTATTTATTTGTGGTGTATGATTATTGTGTCATTTAGATTAGGTAAAGGACGTCACGTATTTATTGTTAGTATTTTTATTGTATAATTTGTGCCCCTGGGTGTGACCGGATGTGTTCATCGTTTTATGTTAGAGCACGTGCGTGGCCTTGAACAATAAGTAGACAAGCCACGCACGTGTCATTCAGTTCCCATTAAATATATTAAAGACGCAAAGCTCAACTTTGATTGTCCCTGCATCGCGGCTACATATAGGCCAGGCCCACCTACTACAAGGTCCCTGCGAGCCAACGAGTGTGCTGCTAAGCTTGGATTGGGGATTCTGGTGGCAGCGCTATCGCGAGAAGGGATCAGAGAGGAGAAGCTCGACCGCCACTCCAGCGACGACCCCGACCTCGCAACCACAACACACACGGTATTTATTGTGTTATATTTGAGAAATATGTTGTCGCCTTACTGAATTTACTTGCTTTCTTGTCATCATTATACATATTTATTTATTGTATATGCATGATTTTTAAGAGGTTGTTCTTTATTGACCACACACCCCAGGACACATCTACTTTAATTGTTACAGTAATATGGTTAACTAGGACACCATTGTTGCTGACATGAGAGTGCTTTAAGGTCAAGTCATTTAGTCATAAGACTAATAATTGATTTTACCTTGTCTCTAAATCCAATGTGGCGACTTTTATCGTCATACTCAATAATTCTGCTGAGTGTCATACATCGCCTTTACATAGAAAGAGCATCATTAAGAAATTTGACCAATTAAATACCTACATCTGAGACATAAAGGAATTATCTTACTTGGCATCAAATTCATTTTTAACTCCCAGAAAATAGCAGTCTCTGGCAAAGTAGTCCCATTTGTCTACATCCAATCCACTCACTTTGTTGGCCACAATCTATCCATAAATTCATACAGAAAATATTAGCCATAAGTAGTCGAGTTATTTCTTCTCATTTTCTACATCTTTAATATCAGCAATAGTATCTCAAGTTACTTTGACTGTACTTAGAAAGTAAAAGATTAATTATGTAATTAAACCGAGATACAAACCCACTATCACCTATAGAATTGTATTGTTATGTACGAAATGAGATTTGCCAGAAAAATTTTGCTTTCCATGGAACAGGTTCTGGCTACTTTTGCAACTAAGTTTTAGCAGGCTTTAGAGCTACTAGATCACAATGGACTGTGTATGAAATAGTGTGCTATTGTTACATGTGTGTTGTGCATGAATACAATTAGGCTGAGGGTCATGTATTCATTGTTGTTTTTTGTTGTTAATTAATAGGAGTTCATCTTCTAGCAAAAGCCAGACTCAAATTAACAAGAGTAATATTGATCAGAAGAGAAGTAATATTGAAGAGAATAAGACTTTCTGCTCTGCATAATAATAGTACAATAATTGGATACTATTGGGTGTCTGATTAAAATGTGAAGCCAAAATGTCCACAAACTCTGTATAAAATGAGTATACTAAAGATACAAAAGTTTTAATTTAGCTTCAGCTAGCTCTGTCTAAAGCATTACCTCATAGAGATATAATCTGCTCCTATCTTCTTCCTTTTCCTTCATTTGCTCCTTTAAAATTAACATTCATTTACAAAAATACAGACATTTTGTACTGTATTCTCATACCATAAACTTTTTTGAGCAATTGATCATATCACATATCATTTCAACATGACATTTCTTTAGTCCCATTTTAACAAATACATATAGAACTTTAGGGTGTCGCAGTAAGATCCTTTGGAACATGAGAGTTGATATTTTTTCATGTTTAATTATCTGTACACAAAGTATGTATATCAAAAAACTAAATGTTGATGAACTCTAGTTGCAACTTACTTTCATGTCTTTTTCGATTTTTTCCAGGTCCTTTGCAACACTTTCAAAAACATGAGAGAAAGGACCATGGCCTGTCAGTAAATAATTATTTGCAATGGGCATAGAAAATGTATTACCCTCATTCATGTTTTTAATTTGACTTGGTTTGAATCAACAGGTGTGTAATAGATAGTATGTATTATATTGTATATTGTACACTTATATAATGAAGTGCCAAGAGTGTGAAACATCAGCTTCACTACACAATAGCTAGCGAGCCATTACAAAGATTAAAATAATAATAATATAATAATGCCAGTGAGTAGCAGTTTTTTGTTGTGTGACAGAATGACTGACAAATAAACTGATTACTGTATAACCCTCTCAGGTATGTGTGATGAGGGTTAATAATTATACACTTACTACTTATAAGTAAGTCCCTTGACATAAAATGAAATCAATAACCCACAAATACTAATCAACACTGATAGTTTGTACAAAGGCATCATTTGTAGCTACAGTGAGGTTCAAAAATGCACTGTTGCACTCAAGCTTGAAATTTTATCTATAATGTTATTAATCTTAAAGTCTGGACTAAATATGTCATTTACTGAGACGCTTAGACAATAACCTGAGATGTAAATTTACCTAAATCGTGGCACAATCCAGCCAGACGAATACAATATTCATCTTCGGTTGATATCAGCTCATGTCCACTAGTATCTTCCTTCCTTTCTCCAGGGGTTATCCCTGCATCTTCTTGTGCTTCTACATCAGGTATTTCTCCTACTATTCCAATTGTTCATGTTCTTATTATTATAATGTCCTTGCTTATTTTTTTCTTACTTTTAGCCAAACTTGGCTCAGCTTCTGAATCTTTTGTCTTGTTTGTCTGTGATACTGTTTGGTCATCAGGTGTCCTTTGCTCTTTTGTTCTGTAGTGAGACTGTCTCAAGTGCTTCACAAACTCACCAGCAAGGTGACAAACTCTTTATAGTGCAACAGAGAATATAGCTATTAATATTCTTAACCTGATGATTATCAGAGAATTTTTTAATTGTATCTATTGTATTTAGCATGTGATTTTTATGTGCTAAAAGATAATTGTATGAAATAATTTTGCTAATGTGGCATATAGCTGACTCACCCAATAGAATGCTCAAATCGGGTGTGCACAGCACCAGGATATACATGACTCTTTCCTCCTAATGTAAAAATATATATGTATATACCATAATACTGTATTGAATAATATTAATTAATTATGAAGTGTTAATTCTATTTCTTTGTTCTTATGTTTTTGTTTTGTTTCGGTTTTCTGTAGACAAGGAATATCAGGAAAATATTGGTCCAAATAATAATTTTAATTACACTATAAAACTATTAACAATAATTATAATTACTTAATTTAAGAGCAATAAAATATCATATTAATGATTTTCAAAAAGTAAGTAGGCATTTGTTAGCATGCAATTTAACGAATTTGGAAAACTAGTTAAAGTAGATGCACTCCATCCATAATTCTGCATGACATATTTAACATTTTGCTAGCTACATTTAATGAATTTTTCAATCATGTCAGGGAAACTCTAACACATAATTTAACATTATAAGGCCTCCAAAATCATTAAAAAAAATCAATAAGGCAGAATTAAAACATAAATAGATTTAATATTTCAGTTGTTTAATTTGATTATGTAAATGTAATACAGCAAATTTTCATGACATAAACTCTTACCAAGCTGTTTTATATCACGTAGACGATAAAACTCAGGAGTATTGATAATAGCATCTTCCAGGGAATTTAGTAAGATAGACCCATGAATAGGATCATTGAAAAGTTTGAACTAAACAAAAAAGTAATCCATAATACCTTTCCTTTTATTTTTTAATTGCAATAAAAATAATTAGCTATTGTCCGTTATGTAATTTTTTATTGATTAAAATGTTATTAATTGTTACTAGCTAATAACTATTATTTTACAGATTAAAAAAAAATATTTAGGAAAGTGAACTATTCCACAATACAAATTTTAAATGTGCTAGTGACTGGATGTCATAGCTTGGAAGTTAGAACACTTGAGGCTAAATCTTTCAGTTCCCTAAAAGTTGACAATAAATGGTCTGGTGTTTTTATGATTTCTTGACACTATCAATTGTAAACTAGTTAAGAAATACTTCTACTCAGGTACAAAGTATAACATTTAGTTTATTCTTAAATAACTTTCCCTAAGTATTACATTACATAATTCAGAGTTACGTATTTTTTCAATAATTGTACTAATCATTGAAAAATACATTACAACAAAATTTACCCTGTCAATAGGAGCTGTCAGTGAAAATTCTGCATTAAAAACAATATTTTTGTATCATAATATATTTACTTATTATCATCAGAGATATTTAATCTCCATTTCCATTATTATGCATTTTGCTAGCTATCAGAGCGTACAATACTCACTCTTAACATTTGAAACTTTATCTGGCACTCCTTCTGAATCTGAAACGGAATAAGAATAGTAATATTTTGTCTCACACAATTTTGACTGAACCTTGGATATTATTCAAGCAGTATTTTAGAATATGCTTCAAACAATCCTCTTCTGCTTCTGTCAAAGTAGCCATTTTGGGGTGCTACAAAAAAAGGTGTAAAGTTGTCATTAGACTTCTAGCTCTATTCAAATTCAAAAAGTAGCCTTGCTAAGAAAACCCTCACAAATTGCTCAATATTCTTTCAATTGATGCATACTAATAAAAACGGGTGCCCCAACTCAAACACAGCTCTTTTGTATCATTTTTACAAGTGACGTTAAAAATAATCAAAGCTAGCTAATATCACTGTAAAATGTGTGCCAAACAACTGTTAACTATATACAAGTAAAGTGATGGCAGTACTCAGACATTTGACAGTACCCTGCACAGATGAAGCAAACATTAACCTTTTAAGTCGGTCCCCATTTCCCTCACAGGTGCGGTTGCTTTTGTACCTTTCTCCACTTTAAGGGTGCCTTAAAGTGACTCAGCAACGCGCGTGCACCACGAATACTGGACGTGATCGTAACAGTAAAACGACCGCTAACTTAGCTTACCCAGGGTAATTCAAAAGTTTCCCGGCCACAAACGACAAAACTAACGAGGCCCGTCCCAGCTAGCGCTGCTGCCCGATATTTTGTATTACCTGGCTTGCTTTATCAGTACTGTGGGTTCTTTGAGCAAAGTGTGGCTCCGTGAGTGTCTTCAAATACTTCACTAATGATTTCATTTTAATTCTATGTTTAGGCCCCTTCGTTTTGTTAGCCCCCAGACTACAAATAACACAGCTAGCTACATATCTATAAAATTATTACTAGTATTTTCAATTCTGTAATAATGAAGCACCAGGAGGTGCAGAACCCTCAGCCTATGTCCACCAGATAACCTCAATCAATTAAATAAATGCCAAAGGGTAGGATCAAACTACATGATAGTGCTATGCAGGCCTGTAGCCAGGAGTTTGCACAGGGATGGTTTGGATTTCATAGAAATGCAAGAAAGCCACACCTACTTATGTTTTCTTCGTTTATTCTTTAAAAAGCGAAAAAGAAGGGGGGAAATATGCCAAAATTAATAATTTGTCTGCGCTCTATGTGTTCTATTAATAAATTCAGTGAACACTGCTGACTATCAGCAATATATTGCTGTAAACTGCTAACGCTATATCATTCTCGTGTAACCAGGCTTCTAACCACTACCGTGAGCTGTACACAAACAGTGAACCATTAATAGGCCTTTCGTACACTATAAGTTATCTAATAATAAGTACATTACGGCACACCATAAAAAGAATAGTTGTAGAGTAGCTTGCTTTATCAGTGCCATAACGAGCGCGATGTTTTGTAGTCAAGGAGCTCAATGTTTATTTTGAAAGCTTGGAATCAGACTAGGCCGTCCACATTATAGAGTATGAACTATATCCCGGGATGTATATAGCTAAATAGCAGAATATTCCATTGAGATTTAGACACGATCGATCAGAAGTCGACGTACGTACCATAAGTTAAATGTGAGGTGCTGCTAATAATTTATTTCCGGTCACTCAAAAGGGGGGTTCGACCGAACCCCCGAACCCCCCCTGGCTACCGGTATGCTATGTAGCTTGCTAGGAAATAATGCAATAGGGCTGCATGGTGAAAAATGTCGACATACTGGTAGTTGACTATTATATATTTAATCAATTCCAAGTTACTACAAGTAGAATTGAACCATAGCTATTGAAAATTTTGAATTTATTTGGATGTGAACATTTTGAAAAATAGAAATTACGTGCAAGAAATGAGTTAGATAAATGAAAATAATTCTCTGAATGTGAAAAATATTGAACTTATGCCAAAAAAAAAAGAAGTAATAACTTGAAGGTCCAAAAAAAGATTAAGTTGAATAATGTCAAGTATTTGAAATGGTGAAAAAAACAATTAATTCAAAGAAATTAAAAGTGCCACCAAAGAAGAAAAAAATTGATTTGGGAGGGGAAAAAGCAAACAAATAGCAGCTACACTAAACTCCTCTCTATTGCAGAGATCAGAAGTAGAAGCGAAAGTCTGTTAAAAATCATTTCAAACCTTTAGCATACAGACAGTTGCTCGATACAAAGAAAGAAGCAAACATAAACGGATCAGCTCCGCGGTATATAACTCGACTCTAGCCTCCTTACACGCGTGAAGCGCGACAATTGCAACAGCAGTACAAGCCGGCCGGCTACTCTCTAGCTGCAATTTTCAGCTCACGTGATTATAACGTGCGTTAAAGGGGTGCCACCGGTTGCGCAATAGCACAACGATCGTAGGTACGGCTTAAATCGACTACCTTTTTCTTGAAAAAAAAGTCGAAACAAGAAATTCTAGCACATTAAAGGGACTTACTTTGCAAATTTCTCTAACTCTACACCGTTCAGAGCCCGGAAGACCGTCGTCTTCGAGATCCGTTGTTGAATGACACACACACCCACACACACAGTGACACACAGACAAAGTGACTACTGTAAACTCTCGCTCATGCGCGATGAGGGTTAATAATAATCATCCCGTGACACTACTTTAGAATACCATCTGTCATAAGTTCCATTCATAGCTTATGAATATATTTGAAATGATATAAATCACGTGCCAGCCACCCTCCCACAATTATCGTGAATATCATTTCACCCATAATAGTGGACGACCTTAGGTAAATTTTTTAGTAAATATGAGAGATTCTTTGTAGACGATCACGTTCAATAACGACACAAGTTAGTGAATTTCGACGTATTGAATAAAATTAAAATTTAGATTAGAACTCAATAATTTGGAGTGAATGCAGAAACGTGTCTCCACCTGGTGGCGTGCCAATGTGTTTGTCCTGGCAGGGTTGCAATCAGCAGACAGATCCTAGAGTAACATTTGCTGCATATAGTGTCTGCCTTTATTGGGAGCACGCTTATTTCTGCTTATTTTCCAGCCTTTGTTTGAGTAGCTTTCCACAGCCCAAAAAACTTTTCTATCAATTTTTTTTTAATAGTTCAGCCCCGTAGCTACAATTTCAACTGTCATTGTCAATAACTATTAGTGCAGGAAGACTTACCCTGAATGTCATTCCTCTCTAAACAACTAGCAAGATGATGAGGTTAATCTTCCAATAGTATCAACCAATTAATATTCAGCAACAATTCTTTGTCTACCTCAAGAATCAGTGAAGGCTTTAACTAGAAGATATTTAGAAGTGTCTATGAATTTAGACAGTAGAGCTTATTTGTAAAAGCCTGTATGAATTTATGTCATGAATAAGGCTACTACAGATTTACACTGTGTCCTCACAGCACACTTGCTTGAATCTCACTTCTTTACCTCAATTTCAGTCAAAATAGAAATACAATGTATAACTGAACTATTGTTTAATTTACATCAATCAGACATTCATGACTTAGCCAAAGCTATTCCTGCAATACTAAGACTCACAGCTACCTAATTTTGCAGACCAAGGCCCTATTGCTAATACTTAAACTCAACTTATATCTGTTGTTCTAAATACTATAGCTATCAACTATTACTCACTTACTTAGACTTGCTTTTACACTAAGATTCATACCTGTTGCTATGCACTATGACTCATGCCTATTGCTATGCACTATGACTCATACCTATTGCTATGCACTATGACTCATGCCTATTGCTATGCACTATGACTCATACCAATTTGCTACAATACTAAAACTCATACTTTTTACACTCATATTATTATAATGCTGTACTACTAAGACTACTATATAGCTAATAATATAGTACTGTTAAAACATCTATATCTATCGATGGTAACACACATAATGTGTTATCTGTAATATATAGTCTTTGTATGTCTACAGGTAGAGTTTTTGTTACATTACTATATCATTAATGTTTATATATAACATAGTCAGTTCAAAATATGTGTTGCTGTTAAATAAAGTGAATGGCTAGCTGATTACGGAAAACTGTACATGAACAGACACTGTAGAGTAATACAGTAGTAAAAAACTACTCACTAATCTGCAAGTACATACACACCAGGGTTATGGCAATTACAGGAGTAAAGTAATCAATTACAATTACAATTACTTAAAATTTTTGCTTCTCAATTACAATTTCAATTACCAATTACACCTTTAAAAACTAATTACAACAAATCTGTTAGCAATTACATACAGTTACATCACATCGCCTCCTCAGGATAAGTGGTCATGTAATAGGGACCACAAAGTTTGTAATTTTGTTTTAATTCATCAATTCTTCTCAAAAGAGAAAAGTTATTTCTATCTACATTAAAAATTATAAAAACTGAGAATTCATTTTCTTGCTAGCAGCCATGTGCTTTAGAACTGACCCTTTACCAAAGTGGTCTTTGACCCCAACTACTTGCCAATTACAGGTATGCAATTACAATTACAATTAGAATTACTGCAGATGGTTTAATGATTACAGCTAATAACAATTACCAATTGCAATTACCACAACACTGATACACACTGCATACCCCAAGTACAAAACTGTGAGTTTTAGGTTACATTATGCCGGCCTTGCAAACTACTAACATAAAAAGTGGAGATTTTGGATCTGTTTAAGCCAGAAAAAGAGTGGATCTAAATCAAGTGTCTTCGTATTTATGGACTAGTTCACTGGGCTTAAAACAGTTTTGCCAGCTTTCAATTTAAATTTTTTTTAAAAGACTTCACATTGCTGTACTGACACTATTCATAGAATACTTTAATACTTATAAATTATTAACACTGAAACTTTATAGTGTGAAGATAGTTAAAAATATTTATTTAAAAAATGAAGAGGTGAATTAACAAATGCCTAACCACTATGTACAAAATGTTTAAGAACTGCGTACATATTTACAAAACACAGATGTAAGAAGCTATAATATAGCTATATTCCTATATAAAAAACTAGTTTCACAATAGTGCTAAAAATTTCTACACATGAATGTTATTTCTTTAAGAATAAGTAACTGTGATTAAATATAACAGCCAGATACGTTATACATTAAACACTTTAGTTATTATTCTTAGACATTTTCTCGTTGACCACAGTCTCAAATCTGCATAATAATATATTATTAAAACAATATTGCATGTAAAAAATACAATGTTCAAAAGCATATTGGCTAATACTCTTAAATAACTATAATTAATTTAAGTTTTATTAAAACTTACTCTTTTGCCATTTCATCTCTATCTTCAGCAGTTTCCTTCTTGATGTACAAAGTGAATCGATACTCCAAAAATGCTTTAGAAATATTTATTTTATCCTCCTAAAAAATATCAGCTCAAAGTTAATTAGTAACTGACAAGCAAGCAGAACGAGCAAGACAAGTAACTCAGTTGAAATTTTAATGTCTAGGAATGTATGGTTTGGGCTACCTCTTTTTTTTTAAGCTCTGCTCGTCTTAAGCTGAGTAGCTATGATATCATTAATGAGGATAATAATTGCTAATACTATGTTTTTAAGATGTGAATGATAGTAGTAAATCATTTAAATATATCTTGGTTAGCTAGCTGGGTCTTTATTTTTGGTGGAGCATACCATCAGAATAATATAATTTCATAAAATTGAATAACAACTTTAGTGGCAGAACTCGTGACTGAGTTGTAGACTGTGGAATAGATCAATTCACAGTCCAATAAGACAAGCAAAACATTCTTTAAACTCATTAATAATGAAATAACTAGTTAGTGTTAACCACATTTTAATTTACTTATGTACATTCATAAATATTAGTCAAAATGTTGTAACATTTTTGTCATCTAGTTTGAATCGGCATTACAAACTTTAAAGATTAGTATTCTCACCACATTACTGTTTCCAGGATCCTAAATTGAAAATACGAAATACAATCCCATTGAATTTTAGTAATCCTTTTATACTGTTAATTATACCTTTTCAATTGCCTCCGGTTTAGCTTTTCCAGAACTTTCCTATAGTTCTATAATTATGTTTCAATAATAGCAGCCATTTTTGAGGGACATACAAGTAATGGCAGACCAAACTAATGAAAATGTTCTAAGATAACATCATAAATCTACCATCAATAACAATTTGGTACATAAAATGCTGAAAACATCAGCACAGTAATAACAAGTAGCGAGGATGTGATAATTTTCTTGAGCAATTAAACATATTTTTAATTATTTTTTTAGTGCAAAAAGAAAGGAAAAATGTGTGTACATTTTTAACGGTAGCCTTTTTTGACAGGGTATGTATTATTATGAATAAACATGACTTTTAAACACTAGGTATTTTTTGTGCACTAGATTCATGAACCAGCTATGGTTTTTAACTTAAGTGTAACAAATATATATTTTTCCAAATAATTTGACTCAAGAATCACGGACAATTCAAAAACAAAGTACAACCACACTCTGATTACCTAAATTCTAAAAATTCCAAATACTACACATATTATATATAATTATATATATATATATAATATAATTATATATAGAATTTGGAAAATTATCTTGATTACCTTAGCAACAGGATCTCCACTGCTTACAGTTTCCTCTGAAGCATACTTAATGGGAACCATCTAAGTAAAAACCAATTAAAATGCTTACTATAAAATTAATCAGTACAATATACATGAATATAGATGAATAGATTAGCTTGCTATGTTTTTAGATTCCTTTTCTTTCCTTCAGCACCTTGTAGAGTGTTCACCAAGACGTACTTAGACCTTCATTTTAAGCATCATGCACACTAATAATTATTCCCTGGTATCGCCGAACATATCATCTAACTTCAAATCTCTTTGAACCTTATAAGAATCATTGTTTAATTGCAATTTCTGCAGCACTCGTCGTTTTTATGTCAGTTATGTTATTTCCTTATTTTCTAGGCAACTACTGTTTAATTTACTGTGATTCTATTATAGTTGTCTATCTAATTGTGGTTGTTGGGACTTGATTGTTTTTGTTACATTTGATTTGGTGCCAGGATCACAGTGATAACTTTATATTAAGTCCAATTGTCTGTTGGCCTCCCAACTCCTCACCTGTTAGCAAAGACGTTTCTCTGGTAGGAACGTGACTGGCCAATATGACTAACTACGGAAATAATATTGAGGTTTTAATTGTGGTTTCTCAGCATTACCTCCATTTAATACCAAAACTATGTCAACCAAATGCTCCCTGTTTAACAGTGATTTGCTGAGGGTATTGATGCACAATTTAAAGAACTACTCTTCAAAAATATATAATAATATCCTGCTGCTAAGCCAGATCATTTGGGTAGAGTGAGCTTGCATTTAATGCAGCCCTATCAAGTTATATTCACACATGAATGCAGTCATTTAATCCATCCAAGACTCATCAAATTCATTTCTTTACCACCTTGCTAAAAAATGTTGCTGTAACATAGGCAATTCCTCCTATGGTTCAGCTTCTCCTGGTTAGATTCTTGAACAAACTGTGACATTATTAGCTTTCCTCACGCTCTATATGCCAAATATTTTATCATTTGTTACTTTATTGAAATGAATATATCCACACACTCAATTCTAAAAAGCAGCTCTAAGAATGCTACTTTTTGTAACTTTATTAACATAGTCTGAATTTGTGAACTGATCATGAAGTCCTTTAATTTCATTCTTCGGAGACTATAAAAGAAAATTATCAACTATTAGCATACAATTACAGACTTATGCACAACATACTGTATATTGATCACTGTAGAAGGAACCAGAGCAGATCGATCTATAAAGTCTTCGTTCCCTTATTCGTTGTATAATTGTATGAGTCTGATAAAATAATGGGATAATACAATAATTCTTGCTTTCTATTTAGAATCAACGATAACTGTAAATTCCTACGGCATCGTGCATGTCTGGTAATGGGTTCTCTATGTTCGATTGAAATGCTAAATAATTGTCCAAATATGCATTCTGACTATTCCAATTGATTGCAATAATGACAAGCATGGAAAGCTCTTAGAATAAAACTGCAAATGCATCCACTGATAAAACTACTAAATAGAACTAATCTATAATATTATAATGTATTTATATAACTAGTGATGTACTACAGGACAGATTGCGAGCAAGTTGGCCTGACTGAAATTCTAATTTGAGTGCTAGCGGTTATACTTTGTTAGTTGAATGCTTTATTTAAAATTACTTGTACACAAATTATATACTAACTGTATATCGGCAGGAGACTTACATAAACAATTGGGAAATTGATTTTCTAGGGGTAAGCAATATAATTCTGGGATGGGTAAAGATCGTCAAACCATAAGATTCTGCCTATCAAGCCGCCTTTCCAAAGTACACTCCATTGAAAATGCTCTATTTTACCAGAGTTCTAGTAACTCTGCTAAGTTTGTAAGACCTAACTGTAAACGTCTGTCCTCTTCTGTCTCCGCAGCTCTTTGTCTTTATGTTTTTCCTGGCATTGTTTCGAAGTTTTTTCTACTAAGTTTCTTGTGCCTTGCTAATGTTTATGTTTTTAAGTAGCCTCAGGGGGTGGACACGCATTGACCTCTTTGAACTTTGCCATATATATATATATATTATATAGTACTTATTACATGAGTCAAAGTGTGATATGGTGAAACACTTCACGAACAGGATAATTTGTTTTCAAGAGCCAAAGGCACACTGAAAATAAAGCCTAAGAGTGAAATATCTAGCCACATCACTCTGCCAAGTATAATAAATGGTTTATTCTCTATCCTAGATATCTTCACTACTGCAGTTTGCACTAGGACCTAAACTCACAGGTAAAAAGATGGTTGTATGGGGCTACCCACACCCCCAGTTGTTATTTTAACAGCTGCTTTAACCCAGTTGGGAAGGCTACACCAGAGGAAAGTAGCTTTAAAAACCTGGACAGTGGTGAACTTGGCAGGTTGCTATAACCGCAAGGGTAATGAGCTTGCCAATATAGTGTGAAAGAACAAGCTTGAAATGAAGATATCTAGTGTGGAATAAATATATATATACCGAAATCTCAAATTCAGACTCTTTAGCTAATTCTCGCTTCTTTAGCCCAATTAAAGTAATAATATAATTAGATCAATAAAAAACTGCGTTTTTGTGAGTAGGCAAAAAAAATAACCATAATGAATTAGAAATTTCAATAATAGCATTAAAAATTACATTTTTTTAAAATATTCTTTTTCTTTACCTTTTTTAAGCCCTCATGTTGGTCTGGTATTATCAACAAAGCACCTAAAATAGAATCAGTCAAGTAGATATATAGCCATCCAAGTCATCCAAATTATCCGTCATTGTCATAATCTTTGTTATTATTACTTCAAGTGATGTAGGATGACCAGATGGTAGCATTAGTTTCACGTTTTTAGCTTCTATTAAAGCATCTGCAATCCTACATATGTGTGGTACATACGACAAAGTACTGTAATAATTTAATTTCTATGATTACTAATAAATCACAAGCAAGTAACCTGCTACTTACTACATCAGTTCCCTTTTTTTCTCACTTACTTTTCTTGACCTACCGCTCCGCATTATTTTTTATCCCTTATGTGTTTACTTTTCTTGACCTAAATAAAACTTTACCAACCTGGCTCAATTTCATACACCATAGCTGTTTACAGATGATGCTTAACCTACTCATTCTGCTGATGCTTTACCTACTTATTCTGTTGATGCTTTACCAAACCAGTTCAGCTCATGAGTTGTTCATGAATAGACTTAGTCTCACATGCCAGACCCTTTACCATACCGCTTCACTGAGAAATGGTCTGGGGACTGACGTAGGGTAATTCAGGTTCTCTACAGGAATGTATGCAGAGCCAATCAGATTGCACCAATCACATGACTAACCTCAAACTATTTAATTTATTGCTAATTGAAATAATTGAGGACCATGAAAACCTGAATGACTTGGAAGAATTATCTCACTCACTCCTAATCTATTTGTCTCAGTTTGTAGCAACCACAGATAATACTAATCCATACAGTCTCCCTAGTTAAAAAAAAAGCAAGAACAACAATGGTAGGCAGAGAATGCTGTTAGAGTCATGTATGCAAATTGTGCCGTTCAAGCTCGTTTAACATCTGATCCACAAAACTCTTCCCAAGCAGTAACTTCACGCTCTCACAATGAGTTCAAGCAATCTCTTCTGAAGCAGACATAGATATTCAATCAAGCTGCCACCGGTGGTGGTTTGGATTAAATTGATTTTAAGCATAAGATTAGACGGTGATTAAATTCTTCACGCCTATAGGTCACACAGATTCTTCATTGATTGCTTTCCGCCAGAACCGGGAAGTACGATAAGTGTCCCCTGATTCTCTTTTGTTCCCCAAGCAGCAGGAAGGGGCATAAGGGTCTGGCCGCGAGACTACGATACACTGTTGTCATTGTTATTGACAAACAAGCGTATTATTATAATATTATATAATTGAAATCATTACTGCAACTTTTGCTATGCCCCACTATTTGTATATACTGTATATCAATCAACATACAACAATGGATCGGTCGTACTTACAGCAATTCCACCAAGGTTCAGTGTATATGAAATAGCTAGTGATTCACTAGTCTATTTATTAAAATAATGAACATATGAAATTCTGAAAAAATAATGCATAGACACAGTTACCAAGACCTGGACATTTCTAACCAATATTATTCAATAAAACAAATAATATGGAATGCTTTTTATGAATATTTGCAGTATGCATATACCATTTAATATGTCTGTTCTATAACATAATTCCATTAAAGTTTAACTACTAGTATAAGACGATGTCTTGAGTCTCACTTTGATCTAATATGTCTGTCATGACAAAAACATGCTTACATTAAATCGACTGCATTGGCTGTCATGTGGGAGTAAGCTTTCTGATTGAGGACACAACGAGTTCGAAACATTCCGTAAATATTTCTCTTTTCCTGCATTAAATTCATAATGGTGTTTAGAGGCAAGATAACTGCAGCACTTGATTATCATGAACCAACCTTATCTCGAAATCCCACGTGATATTCACCTTTGTCATTTTGTACTATGCTACTAAGAGCAATACATCGTCTATACACAATAAAAAATAAGCAATTAAATTTTCTGATGGTAAATGTACTATTTCAAGCTCATGACAGAAATTATGTTATATGTGCACATAATATATACTCATACATACCTCATCTTTATTCACTTTGTATATTGTCAATAAGAATAATACAAACAGATCAATGCATTCAATTCTCAACATTAGCTATAACGAATAAATTTAAGAATTCTTAGCCAAAGTAACAATATCCTATATTTTTGGTCGTACTCCATATCAAATTCATTCTTTAGGCCAAGGTAGTGGCAGTCACGAGCAATATAGTCCCACTTATCCACATCCATTCCACTGGATTTATTGGCAACGATCTGAAAATACATTCACGATTTGTCATGATACATTATTATATCAAAATAAGACTCACTCAATATCAAAACATAAGCTCTATTTAATTAAGAATTTTTTTCATTACAGTCTCTGTCCCAAATGCACCATTACAAAAATAAATTAGTACTCAGAATAGTCAAATGTAATATGTAATAGTATATACACTGCCTGAAAAGTGTTCATTGACAACCATAACAAAATCGTAAATTAGTGTATAATGTGTTGATAACTAGTTTGTTAATTAACCTCAACAGCCTTGTAAATTTTTAGTTAACTCTAATTACCAAGACAGTTTCCAGATTTTGTTATGGCTGTAAATGGACACTTTTCACCCTGTGATAATTATTACAGAAACTTTAAAAGTTGCAGAATAATGACTAAATAATATAAAGAAACACTGAACAATCTTTTTTTTATGTATTGCAATACTATTTTAATTTGACAATACTGAATTACTTCTTCCCTGCCATACATTCTTTGATATAGCTAACTACTTTTCTTCTATAGACAACATTTTCTATTAATGAAAGTAATTATACATGTATAGTGCAGTCAATTTTCACAGTATTTTATGCATGCAATGTGTTTCTCAAAGTTAATTTTTTTATCATTATTTATATACATAGAACAATTTAAAATTTAAGGTAGAGAATTATCACACATTGATACATGCAACCACTCCAAGGGGACATAAAAATTTCTGCCATACAAACTGCTAATATTGATGTAACATTCTGCTGAACATTTTAACTGAAAGTATAATTCAAGAAAATGGTAAAAAGTTGATATCGAAATTATCGTATAAAAATATAGATTACCTCATTAAGGTATTTTCCCTTTTCAATTACATCTTTCTACAGCCACAGAGTTACCAAATAAAACATTTTTCTACAAATCTTGTACCAATAATTAATTTAATTTAAAATGAATTATATTGCACTATAGTAATCATAACAATTGCATAGTGCAAGTTAATAACACTTCAGCACTCCTTGTTAAATACTTCAATTCATCAAGTAGAAGAACATAAAAATGAACAATATACTGTCTTTAATTTCACTTAATATTCACACTAATCAGTGAACTACTATTATTATCCATTTGTGTTTTGTTTTTGTTTTACGAATTTCACCCCATGTAAATCAATTTCCTCAAGTCAGAAATTGAAACAAAATTCCTCTTCAAAGAAATAACAAGCTATTACTATTGAATACTATAAGTAGTTCACCACAACATACTAAATAACTTCACAGGAATATCTGTACATTTTTGCAGAACTTTATCTAAAGTATTATTAATACTGTTATATCACCTCACATGCTTTGTTTAATGTACATTAGTACAAATACGCTTACCATCACTTCCTCTGAGCAATTAATCATATTTTCTATGATGCCAATATCTTCAAAGGTAAGTGAACATCGCACAAACATGACGAGTACTTTCGTATGCTTTATCAGTATTCTCTTGAAGATAAATCCTGAAAGTTCTTCATGTTTCATTTTTCTTATTTTCGACTAAAACGATTATGTAAACAGTTACATGAGCAAATTTTCAAATCTTGCATTGTGTAGTAAGTATGTATATTGATAAATATATTATTATTGCCATGAATAAATATTTGAACAAATTTCTCACCATATTAAATTAAACTTGTAATTACTGAATCGTGTCCAATTATTTTGCCCCATAGAAAATCCATTAAAATAAACAAGAATTTATTTATAAAGTTTTTCTTTTCATTTAAATGTAATACTTACGTTAGAGCAATTCTAGATGTTACTTTGGCATCAAATAAGTGAGAGAATGGACCATGTCCTTTACAACCATATTTAGACTCACTAAAATTTAAAGAAAGACAATAATTTTTCACAAAGCTCACCTAAATCATGACATAAGGCAGCTAGATGAACACAAAGTACTTGCTTTTCAGTGCATTCGTCTTTTAGACTTCTTTCCTTCAAGTGCTTTATAAATTTTCCAGCGAGATGGCACACTCTAGTTTTTGAGACACAAAAACAACACTTTGTTTATAACCAAAGCAAAGCCAGACTGTATCAGGAATGTACAAATTCTAGAAACATTTCAAATATATACATACATGTATATATAAATCTTGTGCATAATAATATGTTTGTGTGTCAGACGATGATTTAATTCATGAGCTTAAACAGTTCAGTAAAATGGGTACAGTATCATCACATTCAGCAGATGGCGATCAATTGTAACTAAAGAACAAATAAAATCAGCGAGGGAAGGCAGCGTAGGATTCAAAAGGAAAGACAAAGTACAAAAGATCAACAGGAAGGTCATAGTTTCATAAAACCAAGTCCATAATCATGAAAGAAGGACAGAAATTTGGAAGCAGGAGAAATAGACAAAGTAGAAGGGATTCCATGACACAGTAGAAATAGCTGAAGAAAGGAAAGGAGGGAATAAGAAAAGCTGAGATAGTTCAGGAAAAATGAAAGCAGGAGAGGAAAACTGATGTAACTGTAATGACAGAGAATACAGATTCATTGAATTACAATCATAAGTATATTTTCACTCACATAAAGGGTAGTGGTCGATTGAGTAATAAACTATATTGAATATAAGCTGTACTTATATAAACACAAACATGAAAAATCTCTCAGACTTATAGCTAAATGTAAAAGCAGACACACAATTATATTATACTTAAGTTTGAAAACAGACATACTTTTAGCTTAGTGTAAAAGCGTGCTGCTACTCATATTATCATTTTGTTAACATTTCACTTATTTTTTACACCCACAGAAAATATGTTGAAAATTTAAAAAAATTGATATTTTCATAGTCCTACCAATAATTCAAATAATGATAGGGCCTGCTGGATTATGCTCGATTTTTTTTAATTATCTTTTTTCTATTTCTAAAAAATTGTGTTCTTATTCCAAATAATTAATTCTTATTATTCTCTTATTATTACAATTAGAAATAAGCAAAACAGTAACAGGTTGGATGGTAATAGGTAATTCATGTTTTCACATCAATTCTGATACAGTATGATAGTTACATTGCTCTGAAGAGAAATGTTTGGCATGATCCTCCAGATGACTTGCTCACTCTGAGCCTGAGCTGACAGCACTCACAGTATTTTCCCATTTCGAAGTACAATAACAGAAACGACAACATAAACCCATCTGCTTCAATCAAATAATTGAAAAGCTACCTTATAGCCAATTTTCTGTCCTTCTGTTGTAATAGAGAAAGAGAAAATGAAACACAATTGATTTTCTTTCATAATTATGGATTTTATGGACTCATTATTCTCGTTTTCTCTTTATTATTGTTTTAAATGCTTATAATACTCTAGAGTTATTCCACTACGCTGTTTCATGTCTATTGTTCCAGAAAAAAAAACTAGCATAATTCAGCAGGGCCAAGTCATTGCTATGGAGATAAATTTAAATGCTAATTCTTGTACAATGATATAATTGGAATTATAATGCATGATAATAAATGTCGTATTACCCAATAGAGTGCTCAAATCTTGTATGTGTGGCACCAGGGAACACATGGTTTTTTCCACCTGTGTAAAACCATATACAAAGTAACTGATTCAAAAATATATACAAAAGTGAGTTATATTAATTTGCTGTTTTATTAATAGCTGATTATATTTAGTAGCTGGAAGTTTATTAACTAAGAGCAGAGAGATTACATCATGATTACATGGTTTAATGTAGCAAAACTTAAGTTTTGTTTTACATACCATTAGAGATCATACTCTTGTTCAAGACTAAACAGGGAAAGATGAAACTTCACAAGGTATGATCTCAAGCCAGACTAGCTATAGTTTTAACCCTTTTGCACAGTATATTAATTTTAAAATTACAATTCACCTGACTATTTGCACAATACTAATGGTGCTAGCTTCTTTGCATTACTTATATCTTATTCCATGATTGAAAATACACATATGATTGCGTCACTGGAAACCTTATAAATCATTAAATTTTAAACAATTTGCGATCATCAAGTATAATAGCATAAAACTCCCAGCTGAGGTAGTGGGTATTATTGGTAACTTACAGGATGTAACCAGTCAAACAATATGGGCAACAGATGCTGAAATATTAAACTGCAATAATTTTATACAATTCATGTAACTTTCAAATTTTGTTTTATCTGTTGTAACAATTCACAAACATAAAAATAGCACAGTTTACATATCTACTTCTACTTACCAATATCAACTTTATATACACTTTATATGTACATATTATCCATTTTTTAAGATGACTTACTTAATTGTTTTATTTCTTTGAGCCTATAGAATTCTGGTGTGTTCACAATAGCATCCTCCAGTAAATTTAATTGAACAGATCCATGAATAGGATCATTGAACAATTTCATCTAACCATTCAAAAAGAAATAAATAGATGACTAGTTATAAACAATCAAAAAATATTTTAACTGAGTAAATTCAACAGGACATTTAGGTAGAGTATTTAATGTATTCTAAGCACATGCACACTCATTTTCGTAGCACACACACACATACAGGCATACACTACTAATGAATGACAGGATTCAGTTTTGATCAATACTCATTCACTGATTAAAAATACTAGATATCACAAGTTATGACCAAGGATGAAGTGATAGTATATATATAAAATAAATTAAGTATTACATATAAAAATTTATCATTTCATTAAAAATATTACAGTCGAAGAGAAAATTTACCTGAACTCGAAAATTTTCCTTGAATTTTTCATCACTATCTTTAAACCAAAGATCTACACATAAAAAATAATTCCAACACCAATAATACTGATATCTTAAGTGTGACTAATTCATACCAAGTTGCTGTACAAGTGGATCACAATTAATGCACTTTAATAGTACAACATATAAACTGACTGTCCATAAATGTATGATGAAATTTTTTTATTGAATTGAATTAGCATTGGAAAAGTGAGATAGCATAGTAGCTAAATGAAATAGTGTGGTAGCTAGCTAAGTCAAACAGGTAAGAGTGCATGTACAGCACTAGCCTTGGAAATGTACAGTTCAAGTAGGAAGTGAATGATACAATGACACAAAAGTACAATGAGTAAGAATAGCACTAGCAATAACCAGTATTATTTTTCATTCAAATCCAATTATGTTGAAATTATAGTGATTAGCATAGATTTTTTTGAACAATTCCATACTGTTTCTAAAGCATTTGTAATATCTGAGGCAATATAATTTTTCCGACACCCTTGATGAACTTCCCTATTTAGTCTTAAGTCATGTGAAACTACGTGAGTTGTAACTGAAATACAAAATATACTTTAATTTGTTAACCATTTTTATAAAACAAACAGATTCTTAATAATCAAATTTCTCTTATTTCGTATAATTTACTACATATATGTGATGTTACCGTTACAATCTTTCATTTTTTCATCAATGATATCTGTACCTTCATCATACCATATAAATATTACAAATAGATACATATTACTACATCTCCGTTTTGAGTCACAGGGATAAATATATTAATCATTGTAAAATTGTGTGAGTTAAGGCAAGGTCTTCATCATTTCATTAAATTATTCGACTGAATTAGAATGTAATCATTAGTTTTGTTTGTAACTATTCTTCCTCTTTTCTTCTATTGACTTATCCTTACATACAAACAAAAATAATCTGTCCATTTTCGCTTAGTGGATCTAACTTGCTAAGTTTAATTTTGATCAAGCTGAATCTGACCATAGCTTATGTAACCATAATATAGTGATGTACTTTTGCATTATCTGGAGAAAAAAAGACAGGACCCTTTTGTTCCACAATGTACACTAATTAAAAATTCAAACATTTATTCAGAATTATACGCAACCCAGTAAGTTCTAACAAATAGCACTTGGTAGTGCTGAGAATACAATAAATTTGAGAATGTAATTTCTTTAATTTTGGTGGTAATTCACCATTCAGGTAGATTCTCAGTACATATATACGTTAGGCTTTTGAACTTCCGAAACCCCAAAGCTGTGGAGTCCTGAATACAGTGAGGGATACTGCAGTAGTATCCAGTATCCCTGCCCTCAAGGTGAGAAATAGTGTTTTTTCAAGAAGGACCTAAAGGATTTAAAGTCTTTATGTCACAACACGAAAACTGCACAAGTTTTGTTGAAAGAAAAACAAGTGGCTAACTTTAGATAAAAGTACTACTGAACTTACTTAACATATTAATGGCAAAAATAATAGACAAACTCACCTCGACACTCTGGCAGGAGTTTTTCCATAATTTCTTTAAAGGTATTTTTATTTTCACTCCACTATAAAAAAAGATTGAGGATAAAGTTTATAATATTAGTCAAAAGTATAGCTAATAGAATAGGCATTTATACATTCACATACCCAGCTAACTGGTTCAAATAAATATTAATTATACTGAACTTACACTAGTTTCAGCAGATGCTGATTGATGGTCCTCATCATTTGAGGTATCGGTATCCATTGTTTGGGGTTATCAATTTTCAGAACTTCGGACGAACTAAAGCATAATTTAATTTAAAATTTAGCTTCTCTACAAGACCAATTCCTTGATTATTTTGGTAGAGTATTCAAAGAAAAATACAATGAAAATAAAATATCCATTGTTGCTTAGCTAAGTCCTAAAACATCTCAGCTATTTAATCAAGTCCACACTGTAAACCAAAAGGTGTGTAGTTCACACCAAATTAAGCGTGAATAACTTGTAACAATAGTCACACCAAAATATGGTGTGATGCGCACACCTCATCGTTTGGGTGTGAAGTACACACCAAATTTAGCGTGAATTCTCACCACAATCACTATGAACTCATACTTACATTAATGCTGAATTATTTTAAGTTACATTGATTCTAGTAATACATATCATCATTTTTTTTCCAAAAAGAGATTGGTGTAATCCAAGATCTCATTAATCACCCCCCCTCAATGAATCCACAATCCTGCTATCAGCTAACATCCAACTCCGATTGTATGCCATTTTAGTTCTGAAAGATTCATTGCAGGAAGTGTGTACAAAACAATGAGATAATAAAGCGCACTCTTGCATGGCTACCTGTTTGCAGCACTCTACCATACTATAATATAATATTAAATATGACATATGAATACAAAAATGAATACACCATCCGATAAATGACACAGAAGAGGAGTAGGAAGCTAGATTGAACTAGTTAGGCCATTATAACCACACCCACTTAATCACACACTTGCTCAAGTAATGAGTTTATTAATAAAAAAAGGCAATATAATCATATGAGTGAAGAATTTTAGTCTATGCTCTGAATATCTGATAAATTCAAATGTCACTGTAAACACACCAAACAATTCAGTACAAGCCACTTTTTACACTACAAAGGAAAAATTTTGAATCAAATAATCAATAGGTTCATGTCAAATAAATAATTTGCTAAATTATAATAATATTATGTAGAGTGTAATAAACAGCAAATATAGCTACTTCGACAAAGCAAAACAACACAATGACAAAAAAAAAAGAATTAAAAAAACGGAATCCACCATAAAATCTGCCTGCCTTTTGTGGTAGTCACAGCTCAAGCATTTTCAAGGATGTGTGGCAAATAATTAAATGGGAAGACTCCTAGTATGAAAAAATGTAATTTTACAAAAGCCAACAATACTGGAAAGACCCCTTAACTACTTTGTTTTTCCAATTACCTTGGAATAGTAAAAGGAGTACCAAGTTGGTTTGGAGTTTCCTAACAATCTTCAGAAAGGCTTGATAGTAGCTTTTTAATGCCAGCAGTTAAATATAAATAACAGATACTCTACCTTCTTTTTTTTTTATATTGGTGCGCCATGACCGCACGGCAGCGCTGGCCGCACCTGTACCAAAGTCAGGTAAACGTACCGTACACTCCCGAGCTATCACACACTCTTAGAACAGTTTACACAACTCCACTAACATAGCTGTGGGGGAGGGGGGTGAATAAAAAAGCATCTGTGTAGGGATCTGATCCTTGCTCGCTCACGGCGCACTCCTCCAAAGTTGTAGTGACCTTGGAAGCAAAGCTGTATTGCTTCCAAGGTCAGCCCAAGGTAACGCTGCCACCAGAGTTTTACTTAGTAGCTAGCCTCAGTACACCCTAAGGCAATGCTTGCCTCAGTAAGTTTTAGTGTAATAATAAAATTAAGAACAAGCAAGAGAACATAATCCTATTGACATAAGTACAAGGTGTGTGCATGATAATTCCAAAGTCATTCTATTGTTATTGACAGGAGGTGGGTGGTCCCACAATAGCAATAGTACAGGAGTTATGTAAAATATTCAAGAGTAAACTACAATAAGGAATGATATTTATCTCTGTGTGTGTGTGTGTAAGAAACGACATTGGGCATGCATTTAAAACAGCAACATAGTTTCTCTCTCTCTCCTCTCTCTGTCATGCTTGAGCACACACATTTGGTCAAGTAAGAGCTAAACAGTTAAGCTAATCTGTCATGGCAAGTTAAAACGGCTACACAATTTTTATTCTACCTGAGCTTACAGTTCTAACTCAAGTATTTATCAATTGAAGGGGCCATTTTTGATTGTATATAAGTTAAGCTTAATTTACCATTCACAATTAGCTAATTTTACCTCACTACAAAATCCAGTCAGTATACGTCTATAATCTACCTAAAAAAAAAAAGAGCTCTCTGCTACTAAAACCAGCTAATGTTTTGTTAGTTGCTGTTGTCTTTTATTTTCTAAAAATTTATCAGGAAAAGAGTATTGAATGTCACAGTAACTATTCTCCAGTTTGTGACTTGGTAAAATCCCATGAAAATTCCAATCATGCTACTAAAAAGAACCTCAGCATCATTCATACATAATGTGCTAGTGATGTGCTTATGAATAGATAGATGTTGAGTAACATACTACCCAGAGTGTTTTTAACTCTTACTCATCAAGATACGGGTGATATCTTTCACTAATAATGTATTAAATAGAAGTATAAAGAAATTGACTATTTTTATTGTATACTGGTTTAAAAATTACCTACCTAACTCAAATAGTGGACAATCTCATCCTAACACAACTTAGCTAGCCAGCTATTCTTAGCTACCTACTACTTGACATACGAGATCTCAATATCTAGAAGACCAAAATACTAGGGACTTACAAATTTTGTATCTTAAAAAAAAATATATGCTTGAATATAGTTTTTAAGTCCAATCAAACAAAAAAAAGAACAAATTCCATGGAGTTCATAAAGAAAGGCTTTTTGTTGAAACCATAAATGAACAATTTTATCATTACATGAAACTTTTATTCATGCAATTTAGTAGTGTTCGCTTTAGAAGTACAGGTAGTGTAATGTCATTAAACTTTGCTACAACACCAACCTTGCAATTTTCCAGAGATAAGTTCACTCCTACACTATCTGCAAACAATTCAGTAGTCCTTCAATTTGTAGTTCCTATAAATCTTGGCAACAAGCTCTCACCTGTATCAACTGGCCTGGTTGTTGTTTATGAATATTTAGAATTAGTTATAGCTATAACATTGAATGCCATAGCGACCACTCCAATCAACCTTGCTCAAAAAGCGCGCGCATACTGCAGTTGTTTCCCAGAAGATTTTTTTCAAGCTACAAGCGCCACACCCTGTCGATTAGTGTTCATGAATAACATTAACCGGTGTAAACTCGCACTGAATAAGGAAATCTTACCCACAAAGCGCGCGTAGAGACATTCCCCAGATGAATTTTTTACGCTACAAGGACTACACCCGTCTAAACTCGCACTGAATAAGGAAATGCCAGCCATTGGTTGCACCAAGCTCAGTAGCTAATAGCCAAAGTCCAAGTTACCAAACAAGTCTCCTTTCCTCCAACCCAGCACTGATTTGGTGTTGTTTTGTTCGTTTGTGGTATTTACTTTTGGTAAGAAAACTAAAGCTAAGCCTGAGAGAACCTGTACAAAAGTAAAACTAGATGACAGAAGATCCCATTAGAACCAAAACTACTAGCTAGTGGAGTGAAAGGAAAAAAACAACAACAACAACTAAGAATAAGCAGCTGTTTCTATTGTAACTATCTTACCTTAAATGCAGCAATTAAGTAAATACATTAATTGCTATTGAACTAAACCAATATGCTATTAATAAAGTTATTAGGTAAAGCATGCATGAGCTACTTTGTTAAACAAGTCCATTATTCAGAAGACTATTGTGTTTTGTATTTTATATTTTTGTGCTTATCCAGTTACCTATTGATTGAATGAACAAAAATAAAGTGCTGACAAAGCAAGCAGCATAGAAAGTATATAAACTTGGGCCACAGCAACATAATTGGTTTAGCTAATGAGTTTGCGTGGGCGGATACGTATCCGGTGTGCTAGCACCCTTAAGCAATTACAGTGAAACAGCAGACTTGCCCTATAATTTTCTGGGTACCCAAACTTTTTACCTAACCGCTACTTGGAGAAAGGTTCGGGGACAATCATGCACCTGGACTGTTATATAGTCTTGTGTAGCCAGATCCTTTACCAATTGCTGCTAGGGAAAAGGGTCTGGCAGACTGACATTGAGCAGTTTGTTCTTGCTTAGTCAGCGAGTACTTAACTTGGGTTCATTTAGTGTGGGTGCAAATCATGAAATATTTTAAGGCGCTAGAATTGATCAGATCAGTAGGCAGAGCTCCTTCTGTATTACCATGAAGAAATGTTTCTTATGCAAACTATGCTGGGAAATGCAGCCGGTTAAATTTAATGACACTGATTTATTCTCGGCCTATAGGCATTATTCATCTTTAAGCAATGACAAAAACCTAAGGTACCATGGCATATACAATAGCCCGTGCACAAAGCAACAACTGTATCTTACTGCTAAGCAAAACTTTCAATTGCAGATATCTCATAAACGCTAGTCCAAGTCACTGCTTAGCATTACTAATGGCATAATCTAAAAGAAGAGTTTTGACAGGGCTGTTGGAGAGTTGAGCACATAAATACAACACACACAAATACAACACACACAAAAGTTTGAGCACTCTTACATAACAGGATATTACGTCACCTATTGTTTGTAGTCTCCCCAATTAGTGAGGGGAACTGAGCGAACTGCTCAATGTCAGTCCAGACCCTTTTTTCCACGTAAAGGGTCTGGCTACGCGAAATTAGTTGTTATAGAGAAATGTGGTATGGTTTCCAAATTACATTTACATTAGTATTTTGTGCACGTCATCAATCACCAATATTGTGATAGTTCAGGAAACTGGAACTCCATTATATAATACTCTTGTAGTAAGATGCCCACTCGTTATGTATACTTGTAGTAAGATGCCCACTCGTTATGTATACTTGTAGTAAGATGCCCACTCATTTCATCGAGAACAGCCTAGGAGACGGCAAAAGAATGTTGACTAACCACATCCCAAATCCTTAGACCTAGAACAGCCAATGAGCATGATTGTCCCCAGAATCTATCTCCGCGTAGCGGTTAGGTAAAGGGTCTGGCTACGCCACACTACCCTATAATGGTTTTCCTTGTATTGTAGAACATTATTCACTTTCTTGACAAGAATTCTAAACAATAAGTCATGAGTTCAGGTATTCACGGAATACCACACAAGTATCTACTAACAATTGGGCAGCTAATTGAAAAGGCAATACAAAATCATCAAAAGCCCTGCAAAAGTACGAACCGGTGTCACGGAAATACGGGTACCCCGTAAAATTGCGTATCCCGGGTACCCATTTTTCCGGAAATATGGGTACCCTACCATAAAATAAGGTACCCCCAAAGAAAGCGCCCCCGGTGTATGTAATATTCGAAGACACATGGCAGCTAACCAGAAAAAAGGAAGTGGTAGTGATGGGAGATTCTCATTCTCCGAAATCCACGCCTATTCAACTGAAGGAATATACCCGCAAGGGTTGGATAAGAATGGAAAAAACATCATGAGACGGTGGGCTAAGTATTTTAGGATTCATCAAAATGACCTATATTACATTGGGGGAGGTAAGCCATTTTCCCATCAAAAGAATTTCTTGGTGGCAAAAAAATAGTTCTGTTCTTTTGCATTGATAATAGCTAACAGCTACTGAAAGAGTTATCCCAAGTTTTACATTTGTCTTCTGACTACTGTGTACTATGCTAAATTTCAAGACTGAACAACATACAAGTCCCCCAGCATGCCACTAAAAGATGACGACTGCTTTGTTGAAAGGTGGCTTACCAGAATTTTAACCCCAATTTTGTCAGCACATAACAGTTTGTAGCATTTCAACTGCAATAGCTCCAAAATTTTTGTTTCTATTAGTGTAAAGTTTACTGAATAAACTTGTTTTATTTACTTTTTTCGAATTTTTTTTTGTATTTCACATGTAAAAAGTATAAGCTCGCTCGCCCATTGTACACTATCATATTTCTAGTTTAAGAGTTCTTTAGAGTTTACTGTTTTGAGCATTACATTACAACATTTTAGCAGGCTAAAATTTGATTCTTCCTTTCTAGACATTTCTTGGAGGAATCTGGTATATATGGCTTGAGGCTTCTTAGCGGGAGTTAACCAAGATGCTAGGACATTATTTCCAACCTCAGCCAGCCCTTACTGTTACCTCTTGTCTTCTTGGTGGCCTATTAAGTCAGTAAAGTGACCTGATTTGCTAAAATAATGGGAATAGGATTTACATACTCTTTTGGAAATATAGGGCAGGAGTTCCCGACAAGGCACTTAAAGTTACAAGTTGTTGAAGGGACATGTTTTCTCTAGGGGTTTAGGTCTGATCAATATTGTTATCTGAATGTAATTCATAATAAAAACAACATTAAATAAATCCACTATAGCAGAAATAACTTAGGGAGTTAGAGACTGAAGATGTCAACCATGCACACCAGAAATATATATAGTGATGGTGGAAATTGGGTACCCTGCCATAAAAAATTGGTATATACAGTGGAGTGTCATTGACACAAACTCCTGGGGATCAATGAATATTTGTTCTTGTTAAAAGAAGTTTGTGTCAAACAGAACTAAACAGAATCATAAGAATGTGGAGGGACTATGCAGAGCTGACCGAAGTAGTGATGACAAGAAATTCTCATCCATGCCTATTTCTTTAAATATTGAGGACTGGCTTAGAGTGGAAAAGTATTATGTGATGGCACTGGCAGGAAAACTAGTTTAGGATTCAGACCCCTGCATTATAGATACATGTAGGACCAAGTGGTCACATGCTACAATGCCTCTACTCCATCTTCACTCGCCTTCCAACCACATGACCAAGAATCCAATTGGACAAAACTTAAAAACTAGGAGATATGCAATTGCTGTCTGCCTTCCATTCCACATAAATCTGCCTACTTTTATAGCACCAGCCTTATATTCTTTATTCATTCACACACTCCTTTTTATGACATTGCTCTTTTATACATGCATACATTCAATAGCTACTGCAACAAAGCCAGTAACTCCAAGATTAGTTATTGAAGATTTAGACAAGCGAAAGAGGATTGTTGCAAGTTCCCACAATTTGAGCCACCTTGGAGTGCACCGAACCAATGATACAGTATCCAGCAAATATTACTGGCCTGGGCTTTTCAATGATGTCCAAAACTATGTAAGTTGCAATGTCATTCAGTATTGCAACATATTAGATTCATTTTTACTAAGTGGAGTCTTGTGACCGCTGCCAGCGCCATAACAAGTTAAACAAGTCAGTTGGTACACTCCACCCTATCCCAGTAGAATCCAGGCTATTTTATCAGATGGGAATTGATTTGATTGGCCCACTGCCACAGACACCAAGGGGTAACAGATACATTGTTACACTAACAGACTACTTCTCAAAGTGGGCAGAAGCAGCTCCACTTCCTTCAAAACATGCAGCTGGTGTTTCCAAGTTCATATATTCGGTAATGAATACCTTTGATGTAATAAAACTGAAGTTTATGAGTAACATATTGTCCACAGGTGATGTGTCGATTTGGTTGTCCTCAGATGTTGATTACAGATCAAGGAAGGGAGTTTATTAATGGTTTATCAAGTGAGCTTTACTCTATCACAAAAACTCAACATAAAATCACCAGTGCTTACCACCCACAGGTAAACTAAAGATATGAAGTGTACCATGTTAGGAATGTTATTAGGGTAGGTATACATCCTCCCTACTCTTCCAGCAGGACATTATTATATTCTGCATGATGCCATGATAACTTTTTCATGTGGAGATAAGCATAAAGTCTAGTTCCGTTAAATGATTTGATTATTGTTATATTTACTTTGTAGACGAATGGGCTCACCGAACGTTTCAATCAAACTCTTTCTCGATGCTTGGCGAAACTATGTAATGAAGAACAAACCGATTGGGACGAGAAGATAGACAGTGTCTTAATGGGATACCGTGCTTCTTTCCAAGCATCAACCAAGCAATCTCCTTATTTCATGCTCTTCCAGCAGCATATGAGGCTTCCCATTGATAATGACTGCCTTACAGTATGCAAGGAGGAAGAGGAGGAAGTTCAGCTGGATGAAGTCATTGGATCTGTACTTGCATCAAGAGAGAAAGTATTCGGTGATGCTGAACTTAGCATAACCAAAGCACAGGGAAAGCAAAAGGACACCTATGATAGAAAACATCAACTGGCTAGTATAAATGTAGGGGAAGAGGTATTACTTGAGAATACTGCACAGAAACAGAGAAAAGGTGGCAAGCTGGAGCCTGCATGGTTAGGGCCATATGTCGTTAGCAGGTGTGTAGGGAAAGGCCTCTACGAGTTATCAAGGAATGGCAAGGTCATCAAAAAAAAGGCTAATATAGGGCGACTGAAAAGATATAAGAAAAGTATTTTAGAAAAAGACACAATTGAAAGTGAGATTTGGGGAAGAGATGGAGGATAGTCAAATGCAAGAGGGAAGAAAAAAGAGTGATACACCTGAAAAAGAAAGAAGAGAAGGAAGTGAGATACTGGAAGAGGAGAAACAATGGCATGCAATATCTCAGGAGGAAAGAGAAATGAGCGTTACTCTGGAGGAGGTGAGAGAAAGCAGCATGATGTCTGAAGCAAATGGGAGAAAAAGAAGTTGTATGTTTGAAGAGGGGGAGAGAAAAAGGATTTGTATGTCTGAAGAGGAGGAGAGAGAAAGGAGTTTGATGCCAGAGGAGGTGAGAGGGAAGGGTGAGATGCCTCAGGAGAAAAAAATGAATGGGATGCTTGAGGAGAAGAAAGAAAGGAGTTTGATACCAGAAGAGAAGAGTGAGGTGCCTCAGAAGGAGACAGAAATGAGTGGGATGCTTGAGGAGGAGGAAGAAAGGAGTTGGATGCCAGCGAAGGAGAGTGAAAAGAGTGAGATGCTTCAGGAGAATACAGAAATGAGTGAGATGTTTGAGGAGGAAAAAGAAAAGACTTTGATGCCAGAGGAGGAGAAGAACAACATTGCCCCCCCACAGTACTGGATCAAGTCACTTCTTTTGTATGAGGTAGACAGAAAAACTTTAGAGAGTGGTGGTTGGCTAAGTGATGCACATATATATGCTGCATCAAAGTTGTTAAAGAAAAAACATCCAAATCAAAATGGCCTTCAGTCAACATTACCATTGTGGCACAACCTAAAATGGAAGTCACCGAATACCGACTTTGTACAGATATTATATATCTGTGGGAACCATTGGGTTTGTGCATCCAACATTGGATGCCCACCCAACACTTGCAACATTTATGACAGCATATATCGCAATGCTTCATCAAGCCTTACGACACAGGTGGCAGCAATTTTGAAAACATCTGAGCATTGTTTTAGTATTAACTACATTAATGTTCAAGCACAATCAGGCAGCAATGATTGTGGTCTTTTCTCAGTAGCATTTGCTACTGCCTTGTGTAGCGGAAAGGATCCTTCACGGTATTTGTTTGATCAAAGAGCTATGAGAGAACATCTAAAATCGTGCCTTGAAAAGGGAGTGATGTCAGACTCTCCTGCTCGCCACAGGTTATGTCGTCAAACTACTTACATTCATTGTTCACAAAAAGTGGAAGTTCACTGTAAGTGTAGACTCCCATGGGCCAAAGATTTTACAAAATTTGGTGACTTGGCACAGTGTGAATCATGTCACACATGGTTCCACCATGAATGTGCAAACATACCTCAAAAGGTTTTTGCAAAGCCATCATATGCATGGAAGTGTACATCTTGTCAGCACTGAACATTTTACTTAAATCATTTACTTCAAGACAATCTACATATTCATTTTTGTTTCATTATTGCTGTCAAAGGTAAAACCTATACAAGAAGACTCATACTGTATCTACATAACATGATGAAGGTATTACAGCATTCATGCTGACTATATATGACGCTTCTAGATAACAACTTCAAAGTGACAATAATTAGTGTGGGGGAATTCTGCTTGGGATTATGTTGTCTGAGGCTAACTCCTCACAAATAGGGTTGCTGCCACCAGGTTCTTGGTCAATGCTGCACTTCTCCTGCACACTAATCCCAGCCCGCCCTGAGTATCAGAGTAAGCAAAGGTAAATGGATAATTTGGTAGAATTGCAGGTTAGAACAAAGAACCAAGATGAGTGTATTGAGTATAGTCTGCCTCCCACAGGTAAATCATAAATTAAGTGAGTGATCTAATGAATGGATTGGCACATGTAAGAATGTCCTAGAGTGCAGTGAACAAGGTGTAAAACAGACAACAAAGATCAAGTGTAAGGAAATAAGATACACACACAAATGTTCAACAGAAATCAGGCTTGAAATAATAGTGTAGCGGCTAAGCTGAATAATTGTGCATTTTTGGATAGAAGCATGAAACTTTGCACATAACATAGAAGAGCTGATTATAATAATAAATAGATATGGAGCCACTTGATTTGTCAACATTAACACCTGTTTCTAATTAAAACTTAAATATTAATTAACATACCAGCTAATAAATTTATACTAATATACACATTAATATTAAAGCACAAAATAATGGCTATATACATTGCAGTGCATTAATTACAAGGTATTTTAAGGCCCCTCCATACATTTGTACATTATGGCCCCTCGCTGTAGTCTTTTTCCCTCTAGCAAAAGATTTCGCACCTTAGGAAATATTGTACTTTCTATGGTATTCAAAGATCAAACAAATGGACAAACTCAAATTACATTAGTTAAGTCAAATTGACATAATCATTACAATTCACATGTGGTTACTTTAGCATAAATTGATGAAGCATAATATCCGAAATAGTTCCTGTGTTCAATCTATTGTCAATTGCATCCTCCTTCACAGTAGCAATGCTGTTTTCTTTCCACATCCTGCGAAAGTTGAAGTGGTGTTGCATCCAGTTATAGCATGGAAAATTGGAAGTGATTTGGACCTTTCTGGCCCCAGGTACGCAACTAGCTCATGTGCTCCAATGTAACGGAAATTCTTTCCTGTCCCAAACGCTAGCCAAAGTTCATCTACTGTGTCATGAAGTTCCTGGACTACCCAAACATTTGTTTGCATCCTGCGATGTCCACACTTTATGGCAGCTGATGCATGGACCATGATCTGTGTGTCTGCAAGTGGCTCCATATCTGAATGTGTTTAGAATAGCAAGGTCTACATGCATACCAAATTTCATGCTTCTATCACAAAATGCACAATTCTTGTAAAAATTGATGCTATGCCGCTGCACTATAAGATATGCACACACAAATGTTATTTCTGTCCTGCTTCTCCTCTCTTCTGTCTTCTCTCTCTTCCATGGGGACTCCGTTCCCCATTATTAGCATAAAACCTAGTTGACTAAGCAGTACTTGATTTAGTATGACTATATATAACATTCTTTCATTATAAAGAAGCCACACATTATGCAACACTAAGAGTAACTTGTGAAGATATAGCTAATTAAACAATAATGGTAGATTACGAGCAAAAAAACACCCAAATACCTACTTTAATTTGAGTTAGTATTCTAGCACCACTAAGACATCCTTAGGACAAATGAATTGGAGAAGAGAAGAGATGTTGGATGTTGATACATGCTTTTTATGTATACATTTTTATGAGTTAGTTTTCCTCCAGTTTATGACATGGACAAGATCTAGTAGAACTTGAAGAGATAGCTAGTGATGTGACTGTGTGGGGCGGGGTGGGTACCGTGACAACAGAAGGTATTTCAATTTAGCTAATTAAACAGCGTCCTCCTGCCCACCCCCTCCTCCCCTATACTAAATGCAATTTAGCTAATTAAACTGTGTCCTTCTGCCCACTCCATCCTCCCCCTCTACTAATTGGAATTTAATTAAATTGTGTTTTCCTGCTCTCTTTTCCCCATCTACTGCATGGAATTTTAGTTAAAGTAAGTTGTCCACTCTACATTTTATTCCTTGATGTCATTTAACCTACTTTCCCTACACGAGTCAACCAGTTCTTGTCTAATTGTAGCCACTATTATACCTCCTCAAGACATTACTGTGGATTGGGCTAAATTCAATTCACACCCAAATATCCCAGTTCTTATACTAAAATCAATAAGTTAGGCCAGCGTGGAATTATATTGTGATTTCACTTGGATAGACCACATATCATACAATAACTATTATTTTATATTTGAATTTATACTAAAAACTTGCAGAAATGAAAAGCAATTTGCATAATGACAAGAACTGAATGAAAATGAACAGATTCATTTTAAGATAAAAAACAAACAAAAGTTTTGAATCCAGTTCCTCATTATCTTCACATTCATTCAAGGACATCATTATTTCTGCAAAGACAGATAAAAAGTCTAATGAGCATACTGTGTATAAGTATGAAATACATACTTTATTATAGTTCATACCTAACATATGTATGAAATACATACTATTTGAGTATGTAAACCATACCTTCAATGGGTCATACCTAGGGTATGAAACCCAAAAGTATAACAATTATACCTAAAAAGTATGATACTCCATTTTTTTCCTCATTATCTTCACATTCATTCAAGGACATCATTATTTCTGCAAAGACAGATAAAAAGTCTAATGAGCATACTGTGTATAAGTATGAAATACATACTTTATTATAGTTCATACCTAACATATGTATGAAATACATACTATTTGAGTATGTAAACCATACCTTCAATGGGTCATACCTAGGGTATGAAACCCAAAAGTATAACAATTATACCTAAAAAGTATGATACTCCATTTTTTGCTGTGAGGGCATAGTTAAATGTCCTTGATCCTCTCATAACATTATCAATAGTTTCTGGGCTTTAAATCCTAATTAGCTAGCTAGCTAGCAACCTACGGGATGGGTTTGTCCAACAGCCACTGCAAAGATCTCTAATACGCGGACCCTTTGCTCCCTTGTGTTGCAAAGATCTCTAATACGCTGACACTTCGCTCCCTTGTGTTCTCATTGCAAAACACCCTCGTTTGGATTTGGGGGTACCTATATTTACGGAGGGATACCCACATTTTCAGTAATATGGGCCCCCTAGTACCCATATTTCCGGAAATATGGTTACCCGGGTGCCCATATTTCCAGAAATATGGGTACTGGGGATACCCAATTTTGGGGGGACCCATATTTACCTGACACCGGTATGTTCTTTCCTGACATTATATAGGAAAAGTTTGTCATTTGCTATTTGCACTTCTTGGCCTGTACGCCTGAAGAACCACTCACGTCCTCAGGAACTGCCACATCTAAAAGTTACGTTATCGCCTTCAGAGTGGGCTATGTTTGGTAAAACTAACTTTGGACGAATTGTAGACCATACAGTCAATGTAAAATAAGTCATAAAAGGTGCAATCATTCCAGATTGTGTTCTATAAATTCCGAAACAATAATAAAAGCCCGAATCAGACAACCTCAAATTTGTCAAAATGATAGAATTGTTTTGCTGTACATTGTTACCGGGAGGTGGACGGTTAATCCAAAATTACCATCACGAAGACCAAAATAATCTGCTGGAAATGAATATAGTTCGTCCGCGTAAGTCCAAATTACTGGTTGAAAACTTCCGCAAGCGCTCTTTACTGTACCTCCTTCTAATACTTCCACGAGAAAGTTGGTATAATTTCCTGGGGTCCAATCTCCAATATACTGCGTCCAGACTGAGTCTAAATGAAGCAGCTACAATGAAATTTGTAACTGCAGGAACTAAAGACTGTGCGAACATTTTTTTACTGCTCAACTGCACCAAAGATCGGAGTCGGGCGCTTGGCTGACTGTTGCCAGCAATTTTTGACTTTGGACGCTATTATTAATCACCAGGGCGCACTCGAGAGAAGATTACAATAATCAGTTTGTCAGTCATTCTGTCACACTACCATAAGATGATCTCGAAGACTGCGGACTCCAAGGATTGAAACAGGCAAGAAAATGGCGCATTGGACAATTAAAGTTCCTATAATATGCCAGAACTTTCATTGGCTACTTAATTGATTTAGAAAAAAGCTAGTTATTTTTTAGCGGTGTGACCAGGAGCGATTGCTGGTAACGCCCCTTAAGGTAAAGCCGTACATGCGGGCGCAAATAATTTCTTGCTGCCCGTATTTGTTTCGGCGTTGTGTCTGTAGTTGAAGAGTTGTAGTTGAAACTTCTCAGTAGTTCTACAGTTTCAATGTTTGAGCTACGTCGGATTTGGACGAGATACTATCTGCATATTGATTGCACACCGAAGAAATTCTTCGTTGCAAGCTTCTCTGTAGTATAGCTGAGGGTGCGCCCCTATCCTGCTCGGTAGTTCTCAGTTTGTCCGTTAGATATTCATTCTGTCGCATATAGCAAAAAGCGGATCTGCACACGCGGATTGAAACTCCCGAATGTTACAACTTTTAAGTCCCTTTAAAATGTGTGCCAAAAGTTTTAGTTCCGATGTTGTTTTTTTTCATAAAAAGCTAGGGTTGTATACGGTCGTAAGTGATTGTGGGCAACGTCCCTTATAGTCAGGATTTACTGGAGTGCTTTGAGTTTCCCCCTGAAACTACTGGTGAGGTGAGTGTCATTTGTATGTTAAGCTTCTCTTGTGAAGACAGCATTAACGTCTGCAGATTGGTTGCAACAGATTTGCTCTAGCTTAACCATATCGAGTTGAATGAGCTACATATTGGCATGTTCGTTATACAATAAATTATTCGTTTGACGGACGGAGGGTGTGAACTCGCAACTTAAACTGCAGGTTTGAAGCCAAACTAGTCCTCAATAAACAAAGCATATACTGTTGTGAACCATTTCAATGTACATACATATATGAAAATAACACATTCAATTAAAGTGTGTAGTGTTTGTGTCATAATCCCTTTGCTAGATAGCCAACTGATACTGATACAATAATAAGAATTGAATCTTGTGTGTACTGTACTAGTTAATGTGACCGGTTTTTGGGAAAATCGGCCTAAACGCGGCATCTAAAGTTTTCTAATTTATTCTACCAGTTGGCTGCACGGGGCCTTGGGATGCCGTCTTCCTAATTTGGAAGCTGTAGCACAAGCCGTCTTCGCCCTACGCACTACAACACTCCAGTATTTTTGTTAAACTTATTATTGCTGAATTCGAAAAAACGCCGGGTAAAGGCGTTGCTAAGGTTAGGGGCGTGCCTTGTGTCCGTACCGTATTACTGCGTGTCTCCGGGACACTATGGAATAAAGCGGTTACAGGCGGATTGAAAGAAGTCTAAAAGGCTTAATGCAGGGCTCCTTAAGAAACTATGATGGCGAGAATTGCGTGAGTACGTGAATTATTTGGCGAGCGAGCGTAGCGAGCTAGACACTTACAGGGGTAACACAATCGAAAATCGGGGATATTTGTTTGTTTGGACGTATGTTTGTCATTTTGTACTTTGACCCTCCGTATTTTTGTGTTCGCTCCGCGTTCGACCCCATCCCAAACTTCACTAAACAGAATCCTCCGGTTTAGCGACCATTACCCGTATCACCTTAGAAATTGAATTGTTTACTGCTTTGAATTCTTTTGCGGGTGCAGTTTAAACGCAAAAATTATAGGAGCTCCATTTCTATTCGAGTTAGTTGCTGTTTGTCACAGTTATAAGCCCTACTCAACAGCATTTACTTGTAAATTCATTGTCCACTAGACGAACCGGGAAGGTAAGTCTTGCGTAGGTATGTTCAGTTGTGTGAAAGTATTGTGCGTTACAACTACTATTAAGAATGTCACAAAGGAAACTTTAAATAAAGTGACTTGATTTTGTTGCTTCTTTTTCAATTCAAACAGTTGCTGGGAGCGGTTACTATGGCTTTGAATCCCCTTTACCGAAAAACTTGACTATTATTTTAGTAGCTTGAGTGTTACTTGTTAAAATCAATCATTTAACAATAGTGTAGTTTAAAGCTCGCTCGCCATTTGTGCTCAAGCACACCACTAGTATAGAATAGTAAGTAAATTAGTTAGCTACAGTTTTTTCCCGGCTGTTAGTGAAAAGCCCGCCAATAATTTCTTAGCAACTCTCCGTACACGAGTCCAACCATAAATATCGAGAAAAGATCGATCGATTTCTTAAAAATGTATGTTTCAAGCCGACGGAAGGGAACGGTTGCGTCTATTATAGCAGGAACGACTTAAGCTACACGATAAAACTAGGAGAGCTCAATATCTGGACGCCCACAACTCTGTAAGTGCAAAAAAAATTTTTTCGAAGGGTGCCGCATTGTGCCCCGTTTTCCTGTAGACGGTCTCATATCTAGAAGACCAAAATACTAGGGACTTCCAAATTTTGTAACTTAAGGGTGGCCGCACACCGCCTACGCAATTTTTTGTTGATGGTTGCTATGCGCGATAACTACTATTGTATACTTACAGGGGCTTCTACACTACTACACAAGGACAAAGTACCTGCGGAAGGAACCGCTCACTAATTTTAGAGCGAATCTGGAAGAAATATCAGGAAATATCGGGGCCTGGTTATAAAACTTTGTAGCATTTTTTTTGAGCGGTGCGGTAAGTTGGAGCTCCGCAATTTGGTGCACTACTAGCCGAGCCGATACTCTACTGCAAGACAACGAGTTATTCTCCATTTCAATATTACTTTATGATTTACTCCCAATTTTTTCTATTTATAAGATATTGAAAAATTCTCTATGTGGTGCAGTTCATTTTTTTTTGGTTTACCCGTGTGTAAAATTTTTATGACGTTCTCATTAATAGATTCCAAGATAAACTGTTACAACTGGTACTAAAGAGTACGCGAGCAATTTTTTTTTCAATTAGTTTGTATTGGTTATAAAAAGAGCCCGCCTATATCAAGAGTAAATAAACATCAATACAACAGAGTCAGAAGAGATAGTAGTTTATTGGAGATAGCCAGAGGTGAAGGTATTAGATCTGCGCAGCTTGGAAAGTCTTCGCTCTGCAGAAAGGAGCCTAGTGGATCCCTCCGCTTGAGTAGTTCAGGTGCGCAGAGTCCGGAGAACGGCTACTGGAGGAGAGGCAGCCTGGTGCACCTTGCCGCTGAGCTCAGAAGACGTATGGAGAGTTGCTATAAACGAATATGAGACAACAAGAAGCTAAATTAAAACACCACAACTTCGCAAATTATACTTCTGCTACTACCGTGCGATTGTTTCCGCTCGCGTATTATCGAATGGTGGGGTATTGGGGGGGGGGGGGGGGGGGGGGGGGGGGGGAATAAATTAATGTTCAGATCTACAGGCGGTGCGGATTGCTATGTGCGGCCACCCTTAAAAAGAAACATATGCTTGAATATAGTTTTTAAGTCCAATGCAAACAACAAAAAATGAACAAATTCCATGGAGTTGATACAGAAAGGATTTTTGTTGAAACCTTGAAACATAAGATAAATGAACAATTTTATCATTACATGAAACTTTTAATGTTGTAACTCCTATTCATGTAATTTAGATAGGTACCGTTACCCATTAATTATTAACAACAGGGCGTTTCAAATCGCAGTAAAGGAAACCTTACTCACAAAGAGTGCCCATAGACAATTCCCAGATGAATTTTTTACGCTGCAAGGACCACACCCATCTAATTCGCACTGGATAAGGAAATGCCAGCTAGTGGTTTCACCAAGTTCAGTAGCTAAATAGCCAAAACGCTAGTTACCAAATAAGTGTCCCTTCCTCCTAGCTGTCATGGATTTGGTGTTGTGGCTAGTTGTTGTTTTGTTCGTTTGGGGCATTTACACTTTTGGTAAGAAAACTATGACTAAATCCTGAGAGAACCTGTACAAAAGCAAAACTAAATGACAGAAGATCCCATTAGAACCAAAACTACTGGTAGAGTGAATGAAAAAACAACAACAACTAAAACTAAGCAGCTGTTTCTATTGTAACTATCTTAACTTAAATGCAGCAATTAAGTTAATACATTAATTACTTTTGAACTAAACATATGCTATTAATAAACACTGCCTGAAAAATGTCCATTGACAACTAAAACAAAATCCTAAAATATTATTAGTGTATAATGTATTGATAACTAGTTTGTTAACCTCTACAGCCTTGTAATTTTTTTGGTAATTCTAAATACCAAGACAGTGTACGATTTTGTTATGGTTATAAATGGACTTTTTTCACCCTGTGAAAGTTATTAACACAGGGTGAAAAGAATCCATTTACAACTATAACAGAATCCGTAAACTGTCTTGGTAATTAGAGTTAACAAAAAATTTACAAGTCTGTGGAGGTTAACAAACTAGTTATCAACACATTATACACTAATTTACGATTTTGTTTTGGTTGTCAATGGACACTTTTCAGGCAGTGCAAGTAAAACTTACATGAGTCATTTTGTCCATTATTCAGAATACTATTGTATTTTTTTGCTTATCCAGTTACCTATACTTTTTATTTATTGATTATAATTAAGTACAAAAATATATTCTATGAAAGAAAATATAGTGCTGACAAAGCAAACATCATACAATTACAATAACAATAACAACAACCACTACAATAATAATAACACTAATAATAACAATAATAATAACAATAATAATAACAATAATAATAATAATAATAATAATTGATAATGATATAATAAAATAATAATAACTAGCAATACCCAGCCACATAGTGGCGCTTGACGTAGTGAAAAGTCTTGCTTAGTTATCATTATCTACCATTCAGCCACTTCTTCTTGAGTCATGGAGCCCCCTTTTACTTTGTCTATCTCTCCTGCTTCTGAATTTCTGTCCTATGAGAAACTCTTGTCATTTATTTTGTACATCAGCCTCTATTTTGAAAACTAACCCCCCATCCCCCCCCCCTTAAAAAAAGAATTAAATGAATAAATGATAATAACAGTAATAATAATGAAGCACCAACTGTACAACCCTCAGAACTACTATAAATTAGCTATTACAAAACAATTTCAGACCAAAGGAATAATTAATTGGCTATTCCAATCAGGCATCAATATAGCTACAGCAATTAAAATGGTACATGTCATGCCCTGTCTTCATAAGAAACTAGGCTAAACAGGCCAGAGACACTCACTGGTATATATTTTCAACTATAGAGACTCCACTTCCAGCACTACGTTAACTTCACAGCATGAAGCAAAACTACAGACCAGGCAGCAAGAAATTATTGGCTCACCTGATAACTCCTTTCTCAAAAAAATTAGCCTAAATTTTAAAAGTAGCACAAAATAAAGTTTATTGATAATTAACAAACTAAAATGTCAGACATGAATGTAAGTTGTGTCTTGAAATAGTCAGTGGGTCATGGACAAAAGGAATCGAACTGTTCCATTCCCTGTTTTAGCAACCGACTTAAACTGAGGGATCGAGTCAGTTCACACTAGTCTCCATCACTTTATTGAATCATTATAGAAGAGTGAGTGTATAATCATCTAGTGAATACCTTTGTGTCTTTAACAGGAAAAGTTTGCACACTGTTGACCAATGTGGAAGGTCATTTTCATGCATTTGCTACCACACAACTAGCTGGGCCATATTGCCCCTGCAGCGGAATATTACATAGATATTTCAAGTTTTCATTGGTTGATATTGTGAATTTCAACAAGAAACTTATGAGTCAGCTGATGCAGTTTCATTACTTGTATCAAACTGAGGGTCAATAAAGAGGAAGAACACAAGAAAGTCCGTGTCTATTGCTCTTGTGAGCTACTTGTTCCAGCCATAGATTATACTATGCTGTCTTTTTGGTGCAAGAGATCCTTAAGCAGAACCGAAACAGTATAAATGTGTACATTCTGTATGGCATAGCCTGTACCTCCAGAAATACCTTTGAGGTAATTATAATTAAAAAATATATAATAACATTTATACTAGAACGATTCATTGTTACAGAAGAATGAATGATGGTTTCATATGACAGGTCCTTTCCATATCCAATGCACGTGGACATGGCAGTGGTGAAAGTGGTGACACAGTTGTATGCATTCCATTTGAAATAATTCTAAGTTCTGGTGTCAACCCTTTCCCTGGTCTGGAAAAGGGTCTGGCTATGCAATTACCTACCACCTCCACCAGGCAAAGCGGATGGCAAACTGAGTGTTGAACATCTAATTTTGTACTTAGCGGCCCGATACGGGGTCGTCACGGGTACGAGTATTTTGAGATTTATGGAACGCATGAAAGGGAGAGAAGTAGTTTGAATCTAGTTGCATCGGGTTGCTAGCTAGTATTTGTGACGATATAATAGAACGAGGGGCATTGAAATAAGGTTATTTACATGGTCCTTCGAGCAGGATACTGAACAATCGAAAGAATCTGGTTATTCCAAATAGAGCCCATTGTGATTACTATTCGTCATTAGCAGCCAAGAAAGCACTTCGAAGGGGACACATATCATCAACAACAAGAACTTTGGGACAAGTGGATGCAGCTATTAGCTGTAAACCCCTGGACATTTCCAAGATTAGTCAATTGAAGAGAAGTTTAGAAGACAAACTACGGTGTTTGAGTACCTTGGATGAGGTCATGTCTTACGAGCCTGCCGATCTTCGTTTTGATGGCAGAAATGCAAGAAGATACATCATAACTTGATTTGTGAGGATGGTAAAAGCCGGGATCCAGCCTTAACTACACGAAGGGAATCTGGTCTGAATGGTCAGAACCAGGATCCAGCCTTGACTACACCAAAGGAATCTGGTCTCTAGTGCAGCCTCATTCCAATCAACACAACCAACCGAAACCCTCTTCTCTGGTAATATGGAGTCAGTCCTTCTTCAGACTGCTCGTGCAGACATATACCCACCCGTTGATCCACATACATCTCATGATGTTCGTCTCATCCTGGACAGTGGTAGTCAAAAGTTGTACATTAGTGAGCGTGCTTGCAACTTGATGAAGTTGGAAAGTGTTGGAGAGCAGGCACTGTCTATTGCCACGTTCGGATCCAGGAAGGGCTCGGCAAGGGTATGTCCAATGGTGAGGGTTGGAATGAAATTTAGAAGTTACCCATCAATATTGCTATCGTTGTATGTGATGCCTACTATTTGTAAGCCATTAACGGGGAAATCTATTACAGCATGCATCCAACAATATTATCACCTTAAGGGGTTGGAGTTAGCAGATTCTTCATAAATGGTGAGGCAAGTATGCTTATAGATGTTTTGATTGGCTCAGATTATTACTGGGAATTAGTAACAGGGAATGTGTGTAAAGGTCCAACTGGTCCCATTGCACTGCATACCAAACTAGGCTGGGTGCTGTCTGGCCCAACCACCCAGGGTGACTCTGATCAGTGTACAGTAAACTTGAGTGTCACACACATTCTAAGTGCAGAAGCTGACTCTGTTGAGATGTGTCCTTTAGATGAGCAGCTGAAGTCCTATTGAGATTTGGAGTCCCTTGGCATCCATGAAGGTAATGATGAGTCTATGTATGAACAGCTGACAAGTCAAATCTCATTCCAGAATGGTCGTTATAAGGTTCCCCTGCCATGGAGAGAGTTTCACAAGCCACTATCTGACAACTATCATCTTAGTGTGAATCGCCTGAAAGGTTTACTAGGCGACTGAGGCATATGCCAGATATACTAAGAGTGTATGACGACGTCATCCAAGACCAGCTCAAGAGGGGTATTATTGAAACCATTCCTACCGACGAAACTCCGACGATGGTGCATTATCTTCCTCATCATGCTGTCCTAAAACAAAGCAGCTCCATGACAAAGGTACGCATAGTTTATGATGCCTCGGCCAGAAGTGGATCCAATCCATCACTCAACGACTGCCTGTTCAAGGGCCCAAAATTTAATCAGCTGGTTTTTGATATCTTGGTAAGATTTCGAGCGTACCAAATAGCAGTTACAGCAGACCTGGAAAAGGCCTATCTTATGGTGTCTATAGACGAATCGGACAGAGATGTGCTTCGTTTCCTGTGGATAGACAACCTCAGCAAGGAGTCTCCTGAAGTGATAGCATACCGCTTCACTAGATTGGTGTTTGGGGTATCGTCAAGTACTTTTCTTCTTAACGCTACAATACGCTACATTGTCCGATTGTTGCGATCGACGTATGTTGATGACATAGTATATGGTGGAGAGACTGAGGAAGAAGCACTGGACCTGTGTCTTCGTTCCAAGGAGATATTTCAGAAGGGAGGTTTGAACCTGCCGAAGTTTGTGGCCAGCTCCAGACCGTTGCAAGTACACCTCGATCGTCTGGAATGTCAAGAATCCAGCATGGTATTACAGCATGAGCCGACATACTCTGATAGTACTCTTGGAACTGTGCATTCTCCCAGTAGCAGTACGGAACACAAGGTATTAGGTGTTCAGTGGAATCCGGAATTAGATCAGATTAGGTTCGATGTTTCTAGTATTGCTAACTTGGCGCGACATCTTACTCCCACGAAGCGGAATGTAGTGAGCACAATTGGGAAGTTCTATGACCCATTGGGATTTCTCTCGCCAGTTGTTATTCGATTCAAAGTACTCTTTCAGCAGTTGAGCAAAGACAAGAGCGGTTGGGATGACATCATCTCTGAGGGAGACTAATTGAGGAGTGGATGAGACTCATTTTAGATTTGGAAGTTCCCTCACCTGTTGTACTACCCAGAAGCTACCTTTTAAATGCAAGTGAGACCTTAACCTCTGTTACTCTTGTTGGATTTTGCGATGCCTCTACTCGAGCATATGCTGCCGTGGTGTACATCCACATACAGATGGCTTCTCAACACATCACTATAGTATATCCAAGTTGAGTTGGCGCGGTAAAAACCATTAATAACTTTTGAACGGAAATTGCTACGCTTCCGGGTTTGTACCTTTCGAAAGCTCGTGCCGAAGCAATCCAGATAATTCCCTTTAAAAACTTCTGAGCCAGCGGGAAAGTGCAGTTTCAAAACTCAATAGAAAAGTCTATGGGAATAAATAAAACCACACGTTTCCCGTGCTACACGCGGCGAGATTTAGCCACACACTCAAACCGGGCCAAACACGTGCCAGTACCTCAGAGACAATTGTAAACAAAAAGCAGTCGTAGTTTGGTGACTTCGTTTCTACCCTTCTGCTTGACATTCTGGTTCATTTTAGGCTCAGGAATTTGTTGCTATTCAAGGCTACTTAACAAAAGCAAGCTACAATGTGAGGTACGTTTGTATCACGGGTTGCTTGTCCACTCAGATTTTCTTACCTGTTTAAATAGAGCCTATTTATTTAGAAACTCAGCCAATTTACTGTTTGCTGACCAAGATAATAAGATATACAATTCATCATAGACTCTATATGCCACTATTTATGCTTTAGCTGTCCGTTACTCCTCATGTCTATATAGGTACAGTTCTCTGTGGTTATGGTGATGCTATTTACCACCCTCCAAATCCAACTGCTGCTTGTATCTACCACAATTTCATGTCATCATAAAATTATATAATATGTGACAGTGCCTAGGAAAAGAAACCTTTTCCGTAAAAAAATGAAAAATGAGTTATTCATACCACTGTGTAGAGCACTTCTTATGGAGTATTTTGATATCAAGTTTATAGGCAGGCGCTCCTTGGTTCACTAAATATACGAGCGGCAATCTGACCATTTTGAGCACAGTTATTTCGAGAAAACTGCAATTAAAACTTCTTATTCAATTTCTCGCGGAGTTAACGTTGAATTCCGTAATCTAACCGGAAGTCCGCGTTACGGGTTACGTAAGACTGTTACTTATGCTTGGAAAATGGTGGCGATCAGCTGAACGGCAGTAAGTTATAGTTGGGGCCTCTTACTTCATTGATGGGGGAGGCCTTACTCAGTTTAGACCCTACATTGTGTAAGAGTACTAGACAGGTATGTCTTTAAATAGCACTGGATGCGTATAGACATAATTTTGCAGGCCGTTTTGTGCTTCTTTTTTTTTTTTTTTTCTGTTTCCAACAGTTTGATAGTTACAGTAAGTCATTGATACAGTCACTCTTTTAGAAATGATCAACTAGCTTGGTTTGTTAGTTCACTGGCTAGCTAAGTTTAGGGTTATATTTGTCTTGCAGCCAGCTCGTTGCCTGTTTTGGAACAAATGAACAATAGGAATCTCTTTAAATCAATGAACAAAAATGATGGACTTTCAAAATGTGTTGCCTTCTCTTGTTGTAGTGTGACAGAAGTCCTCATCATCACTGAAACTTTTGTCCTGTCAGAGACTTGCTGATTCTTCTATTGTCTTCACAAAAGTAGTCCCAGGAGTCTCCAGGTCTGCAGGCTCCAACTACAAGACTCCATAAATAGCAACATCAACCTATATAGCTTGATTATTCACATTTACTATTTCTATTCTGTTGCTGCAATGCTAACAAAAACTTATAAGAATATTTACCCGGGATTATCCGAGGTAGGGGTAATTTGTTGCTAGGCAACAAATTGAATTCGCCCACGATTTTCAATTACTCGCGGGTTGGATTTCCGCGCACGCACAGAAGGTCAAAATAGAGAGTAAAAGGTGACTGTGTTTAAACAGGGAGCTCGGACCTTTAACAACGGTTTCAGCCACTCAAATTTGGTGTCAGTGTAGCTAAAGGGTAGGAGATACCTGTAAACCAATAAAAAGAAAACCAAAAAAAAAAATTTTTTTGTCGGTGTTTGGGCTCTACTGTACATTTTTGATTTTACGTAAAAGGTCCCTTTTCCTAGGCACTGTCACATATATATATTGTACATGTCATTATAAAATTATGTTAATTGTCAATTTTTTTTGTATAATTTAAACAAAATTTGAAATTTAACATGTAGATAGAAAATATAGTAAAATCAGGAATAAAATGATATGAATGATTCAGTGTGAAGGACAAAGACTCACATATGATGTGAATGCCAAATGCAACTACCTGATAAACGAACTGGAACTACTCAGGATCGACACAGCCGTCACCTCCAAGCATCACATGGACAACGTTGCCAGCTTCAATCAGGAGTTCAAGGAGCTCTATCAGTCTGCTGCCCCTGTGTTCTCAGATGATAGACTCTCTGCCGCCTTCACCAAGCTGAAGGAAGGCAAGGTGGACCTCAACCTATCCATCTCCAAAGCCTTGGAAGCAGTAGACGACTCTGCCTCCTCAACCTCATCTGCCACACCCATTGTGCACGTACCTTCGGAGCCAGCCCTGAAGATAGATCTTCCCATGTTCAATGGGAAACCTGCTTCTTGGCTAACGTTTCAGACCATGTTCGAGAACGTCATCTCCAAGCGTGTAAAGCACCTCTCGGGAGTTGAGAAAACGACTCTTCTCAACAACGCCATGACAACGAAGGAAGCCAAGGATCTGGTCAACCAACACTCCTCTGGAGGAGTCGATTATGACAAAGCCATGGGAGCCCTCAAACGTCATTTCGGGAGTATTCATGTCATCTACCCCATCCTGGTCTCTACAATCACCAAGGGTAAGTGAACTTGGAGGGGCACGACTTGCAGCCATGACTGTCGAAAAAACAGTTGAGGCAGAGGCGTTTCTCTCTAACTGTCTTGTTCCGCTTGTCAACGTCATAGCCGATGAAGATCGGGCAGCGGAGGAGACCGTGACGTTCTTCGCAGACGACGCACTTGAAGGGAGATCTGGATTTGGATGACTTGAATGATGGAGATAGAGAGGACGTGGAACTGGCAGTAGCTTGAGCAGAGACTAAAGGAGTAGACACGGGCGTGTCTGTGGCAGAAGTCTGAAGCAATCTGGCGGAGATGTACTTCCTCAATTCTTCCGTGCTGGGCTTGATGCCATTATGGACGACATGTTGATCCCATCAGCTTTCAGTTTGGGACTGAACATCATGGTTGCTGAGTACATGAGGTAGTCCGACAGGGAGTCTCCTACGAAATGCTTGAGGGCATCGGCACCTTTGAAGAAATCTGGTTGAGGCGTTGGAGGCCTGCGTAGTCAGCAGTGAAGGAGTCTGGCCTCGACACTTGGTTAATCAGGATGGGAACTACCGTCTGGGGACGACCGAAACGCTTCCGTAGGAGTTCTATCAGCTCATCGAGAGAGACATCGTCAGGGGCGTTGGTTACCTCCATCTTGGCTTCTTTGGAGAATAGAGATTCTACAAGTAGGCATCTCTTATCCAGTTCACTGAAACCACTGGCTCTGGTCTTGATGGCGGTAGTGAACAGGTTACTGAAGTGACGCCATTGGAGAGGATCACCGTCGAACTTGGGAAGCTGGACGATTATCGGGGCAGCTTTAACTTTAGGAGTGGAGTCGGTCAGTGTGGTTATTGCAGTAGAAGTCGGGGCTTCTGACAAGGCTTTTTCTACCTCTAGGTTGAGGTTTGTGACGGCATCTCGGAGAGTTTTGATGACAGCTGAGATATTGTCATCATCAGAGTAATCACGGCACTGGTGGCCAAGATCTTTGACCCCTTTTCGAAATTCAGCAAAGGCCTTGATGAAATGCGGTTTGCCGGGTTACTTTAATGCCTGTAGAGACTCGAGATCAGTATGCAGGTCCATCCCTGCACCCCAAAGATCTATCTTTGTGTGGAGATCACCTAGTACATCAAGCAGCTCAGCATGAACTGCATCATGCTTGTCACGTTCCGAATGTTCAGCACGCAGGAGTTCATCATCAGTCGCTGCCAAGTCCTCCATTTGGTCGTGGAGAGCTTCGTGGGCTTCTATCTCTTTGTCGAGATTCTTCTTCAAGCGTTCAAGGTCGGAGAGACGTATCTCGCTGTATCTCTTCACAGACATCTCGGAGATAGCGTGTTGAATCCGAGTAACTTGCCCACGCCTGTGGGCCCACTTATGTCGGAGTCATTCGTACTGGGCACTGTTTTTTTTATTCATGATGGATGGATGAAGCGGGGAAAAAAATCGATTCGGTAAAGTGTCGAACGTTCTGTAGACGAAGTTAAGTGGATGAGTTAACGAGGTGTAGATAGGCGATGATTAGAAATAGTTGTAAACACAAAGTCGGATGGCTCGTGGGATCCGGATGGCACGGTAATTGGTATGTGAATCGTTCGATGGATGGTAGACGACCTTTTGGAAGGATGATCTTTGGCAGCTCCAGTCAATCGAACTGTGACTCAATGGGTTGAAGTCAAAGTCCAATATGAAAGGGAGGGCCCTAGGCTCGTCGTTAGCTCAGTTGAAGAGGAAGTCGCAGATTCGCTCGTAGGCTCGAAAAACCATGTGCGGAGTGTATGAGGAAGTGCCCCATCCACTCCGCTGACTTATGATCTCCGTGGATGAAGGACCAGGTAGCTCAACACCCTCTGGAGCAAGTGACTCTTGCGCTCGTAACCCAAAAGCGCCCACTCCCCACTATCACTAATAGGGTTCGGAATTATTGAGCAACAACAAAATGAAGTTACTACATAGCATATAAGGGAAGCACAATGATACAATTCGAATGGGTAGAATATGAATATCATTAATGTGTGGTAAAGGGTGAACATTGAGTGTGTGCGATGACAATGACCATTGTTCTGATGATCCTTACCCTGAAGTCTTTTGTCCTGCCAAGGGGTGACTTCAAGGCGCTGGGTCCCAGCAGCTCAGTCTTGAAGACGGTCTGGAGTCCCAGACAAACATGGTCGAAGTTCTCTGGGTCACCCATGTTCAGAAGAAGATAACCGAACAGAAGGATTTTCAGGCTCTGAGGAATCAGCTGAGATTGTTTCAAGATGATCACGACTTGTGGAGATGTGGGGGGAGACTACACAACGCTGACATTCCATATTCTGTGAAATATCCTATCCTACTAGAGCGTGGTCATCCCTTCACGGAACTGGTAGTGAGGCGTGCTCATGTGAGAGTGTGCCATAATGGAGTGAAGGAAACACTTACTGAGGTGTGCAACAGGTACTGGATTCCAAAGGGGCGCAGCTTGGCACGAGCTATTATACACAAGGGCGTAATTTGCAAGAAGCTAGAAGAAGCACCCTATGATAGTCCAATAGCACCACCTTTGCCTCCATATCGACTTAAGGATGATCCAGCCTTCACGTACACAGGAGTTGATTTTGCTGGCCCACTACATGCCAAGGGTACAGGAAGTGGCAAGGTCTGGATTTGTTTGTTTACGTGCCTTGTCACAAGGGTGGTTCATTTGGACATTGTTTTTGACATGTCAACTGATGCGTTTCTGAGGTGTCTGAAGCGATTTGCAGCCAGGCGTGGCCTTCCCCGCAAGATTCTATCGGATAATGGAAGCAAATTCAAAGCCAATGCAAAGTTCATAGCAAGTGTTGTTATAAACGAGATTGTGGAGCAGTACTTGTCGTCCATGAAGTGTCAGTGGGTATTCAATATAGAGTATGCCCTATGGTGGGGTGGTGTTTGAAAGAATGGTACGTGCAACCAAGCGCTGTCAGGTGTGATCAATTCTAGACCCCTCTCGTACATCTCATCTTTGGACATTGAAGAGCCACTCACATCTTTCCACCTCCTAGTTGGATGGCGGCTGCTCAATCTTCCACACGATCTAGATTCTGTTCCTGATCTGAATGATGAGGATTTTGAGATCAATGCCAGTCAATTGACCAAAAGAATGAAGCATCTCGCCAATCTTATTGACCATTTCTGGAAGTGATGGAGACTGGAATATTTGAGTGAACTGAGAGAGCGCCATCAATACCAAGCCAAGAAAAATCCGACCTCTGTTCCTAACATCAAGAAGGGAGACATCGTCATTGTTCATGATGAGTCACTACCACGTGGACTTTGGAAACTTGGCCGAATCCAGGAGGTACTTGCTGGTCGGGATGGACTACCTGTCCATGGTGTCCACATAAAACTTTACCATCATGAGCGCTTCTTTAAAGATGTTTTCTGTCTCATCCATGCCTCTTTCTCCAGAAAATGACACATCTCCCTCTCCGAGAGAAAAATTTCGCACTCTTCTGAAGATAATTCTCCCAGACCAGCCTCATTAAATTTTCAATTTCTTGAAAGACCTATCTTGATCCCTTCTTAAAAGTTATTGATTTACAATCTTTCTCACCCAAACCCCCTCTCTCCAGAGAGACATTTTTACTCCATCCAAAAGCATAAAGTCCACCTTCATTCAACCCTTACAAAAATAGATATGTGCTGCATGTATGCCACATTTATAATGCATTCATTGCAACGCATGTGCATATTGCACTTGTGCGTAAAATGTAAGCAAAATTTACTTAACTGCAGCATGTGCCCTGCATGTATGCACAAGGAGAGTAGCATGCACACATGTAGTCTACACATGTGTCACATATATTTGCCTTGCATGTGTGCACGGTTTTATGTGCCACATGCATGTTAGGTGCACATGTGCATGTTGCTACTATGCCACATGAATGTCAAGTACACATGTGCATGTTGCTACTATGTCACATGCATGTCAAGTACACATGTTCATGTCGCTACTATGCCACATGCATGTCAAATACACAGGTGCAAGTTGCTACTATACCACGTGCATGTCAAATACACATGTGCATGCTGCTACTATGCTACATGCATGTCAGATACGCACGTGCATTCTGGTGCTATGTTGCATGCATGTCAACCACGATGTTATCGACCCTTACTAAATCTCATTTACATTAATGTTATTCATACTAGTGCTGGGCGGTATTGAAATTTAGCCACCGATATACCGTAGGAAGAATTATCGTGATAATTACTAAATATCGTGAGGCAAGGAAAAAAAAATTTTTTTTTAAAAAATAATGATTCTCTATAAGTAAAGTTTTAGCAGGACTCACCTTTTGGTTGCAGTTTTGAGTAATTGGTAAGTTACTCTGCAAGAGAACAAGACAACAGGATGCACAAGTTCAAGCCCTCCCAGGTTTTTTTTTTTTTCACCCTTTTTTTTTCCTTCCATTTTTTGTTACTTCTTTTTTTTCTCACCTTCCTTTTGTTGTTCCCCCCCCCCTTCCATTCCACTTCGGGTTTTTTTCCTCCCTTTCTTACTTCTTTCTCACCTTCCTTTTGAGTCTTTTTTTTCCTCCTACCATTCCACTTACCTTCCTTTTCTACCCTTTTTTTTTTCCTTTCCTACCACAACATTTCTTTTCTACCTTTTTCCTTCCTTTCCTCCCCCTTCTTGTTTCATAGAAATCCTTTTTCTATCAGTTTAGAAAAAAAAAATCATGACTGAATTTGAAGAAAAGTTAGTGGTTTGGTTAATACAAAAAAGAATTGAAAAAAGTATTTTTAGTCTGAAGAAAAGTTTCGAAGAGTGAAAGTTTCATAAATTTTTAGATAAAAAAACCAACATGTTCAATTTGCTTGGATTAAGGCAAGTTCGTTTAGATGACAGGATATTGCCTGATGTACTGAAAGCTCGCTCCGATGCTGAACTTGCTCCACATGTACAAAGGTATTTTTGTACTAAAATACGTAGGGTAGGATAAGAGTGGCCGTGCAGCTTCCACCATTCAAGTGGATCAGAATCAGCATCCAATGCAGCAAATTCAGTATAACACTCCATTTCCTTGGTTACCCTTTCCTTAGCAGAAACTGAAGATGGCGGCTGAGTTTTCTTTGTAAATAGATCGCTAAGTTTCCTCTTCTTTCGTTGAAGTTCAGGATTGGGTGTCGATAAACTGCACACTGGACTGTCAGTGTCAGTGGTAGTAGAAGGTTGGCTGTTATCAGGAGGAGGCTCGCACGAACATAATTGTTGTCCTTCTTCAATCAGCTTCGCTCTGATAACTTCCTTGCTGGCTTCGTCCATATACTGTTCTTTGAACCTTGGGTCGAGGTAAGATGCAGTGTTGAGAAATATTGCAATATCTTCGTCGCTATACTTCTGGTCCATATATGCCTTCACTCTAGCCTTGATATCTTTGGTGAGCTGAGTATCAGATTCTCCGTTCAAAAGGATCACAGAATTCATCTGATGGAGTAATGGCATCACAGCTGATACTGTAACGTGTTTCTCACCAGAAAGAATATCAGTCAAGCTGTGTAGTGGACTTAGTGCCAATTTGATGGACTCTAATACTTGAATGTCCTGCCATGATGGTATTAAATGGACTGACTTGCGATCATTGCTCAAAACCGACCTAATTGCACGCTCTTGTTCTAATATTCTCTCTATCATTTTTATTTGTGAGCCCCACCTTGTTGGACATTCCTAATGAACATACATAATAATATATAATAAGCAAGCAAGCTGTATGTTTGTGGGTATATGTGTATGTGTGGGTATGCTACCCAACCCATCCCAAATAATAATTAGAATTTTGGAAAATAGACTAATACTTTATTATTGCAGTGATATTGTTGTTTTATTTCATAGGATCCATGTGCGTGAAGTTTCCCCCAACAGAACTTTTTTTTATAGATCATTAAATTCTATGTACTATACTATTTTAAATTAAAAATCATAAAATTCTATGTACCGTAATTTGGTTTAATTTCGATGACAATTTCTTAGAATATGTGACAACTTCTATAAAAAAAATTTTTGGACAACTCCGAAACTATTTCAACTCAAAAAATTGACACCCCAAAAGATTTAGAATCGAAATAATACCAAATTACAGCAAGTGTATATGTACCCTTATATACAGTAGACCCTCACTTAACTGAATCCCTCTTATGCGTATTTCTGATTATCAAACACCATTTTTATTAATAATATTGTAGAGGCTCATTACTACGTTAGAATGATAAAATTAGTTTATTGTTGAGAATTTATTGAAATTTTGCTATGCATAATAGATAAGTGAGTGTCTACTGTATATTATGAGATTAACCAGGATAACTTACTGTGACTAGGGTGTGCTTAGGAATGTCTAGCCCTTGTTTAGCTAATAGCAGCTCCCGGCGTTTTTTCCAGCTGTGAGAAAAGCATGACACCAGTTTCTTGCACACCCCAAAGGCTCTTGCAACACGATCGTCGTTTTTAACAGCATTCGTTACAGCTAGGTGCAGGTTATGTCCAAAACATGAGGGACGTCTCCAACCCAAAATCTGACTAGCTAATATGACATTCGAACCATTGTCAGTCGTGATGGCTACAAGGGAATCCTGTTGCAGTGACCATTGTTCCAAACTTAGTTCAAGGCTTCAGCAAGGTTTTTTCCAGTGTGATCCTCTGGAATAAACAAAACCTGCAGGCATTTGGAGTCAAGTCTCCACTCTTCAGTAATAAAATGCACTGTCAAACTAATGTAAGGTTCCATAGTACTGCTGCTCCACAAATCAGTGGTGGCACTAAAATACTTCAGATTTTTTAGTTCATCCAAGACTGAATCTCTTGTACGGGAGTACAGTTGAGGTATGGCAACTTGGGAAAAATATTTCCTTCCTGGCAATTCGTACCTTGAATCTAAAACCTGGATGAGTCTTCTAAATTCGTCCTTTTCCACGGAATAGAGGGGCATCATGTCTTTAGCTAAGCAGTATGTTACTGCATCAGTAACCACACGCCAACGATGGCTAGACCGGGAGTACTTACTGGTGTCTGCCAAGCTTGTCTGTTTTAAGGCTGGTGCTGGTGACGGTGAGTCTTTCTTCTTGGTGCCCTGCTGCTTGGCCCCTTGATTCTTTACCGCGAGAAACTCTTGCGGGTGGTGGTGCTGCAGGTGAGAAAACAAATTCGAAGTATTACCACCACCGCTACTCACTCGCTTGCACACTCTATTCTTCCAGCACAGCCTACAGACTGGACTCTCCCCCGCATCGGAGCTATCCGCAGTATACCCAAAGCAAGCCCATACCGCCGACTTCGTAGGGTTTTTCTTGGGTTTTAGCTCCACACTAAAATCGTAACTTTCAGCCATTTTCTCCGTCAGCTGCTTTTACCACGGGTGTTGCGCGCGAGCGATTATTGTTTTTTTTTTTGGCGGTACCGCGGTATTCGGTATTCCGATATTGAAAAACAACTACGGTACGATAACGGTATATCGGGAAGTACCGGTATTTTACCGAAAATATCGGTATACCGCCCAGCACTAACATACCCACTCAAACCCAATGCATGTATCATCGTGCGTCATACATAAGTACTGTACTTGATTCCTTGCTTATAACTTTTCATAAAGGCAATAGTATTCGCTTTAGTTGTGTGCGCTCCCACTTCCTGACTCATTCCAGCTCTACAGCGACGGCAGAGTACCAACATCTACCAGGCAGACATGCAGCACATGTACCACCTCTACCAGACATCTACCAGACATGCAGCACATGCATCACATCTACCAGGAAGACATGCAGAAATATACCAGTGCTTGTGTGCCACATACACAAAAATTGAAACACGCCATAGGCATGCGCATGCAAATAGAAGGATATCGGAACTTATGAGTGGCATGCATGTAGCTGCATATGAGTAGCACACAAAAACATACTTGTGTGCCACATACACAAAAATTGGCCACAGGCATGCAGCATGCAAGTAGAAGGGTGCACAACTCATGAGTGGCATACATGCCACTGCGCATGTATAGCACACAAGAGAATGCACACATGTGGCATACTTTTTTGTGCACACATGCATCCCTCATATGCACATATGTGGCACATGTGAGGCGCTGTTTCAATTTTTCTGTATGCAGCATACATGCTTGATAGCAGCATTACGCCTGCAGCACATGTACTGCATATGTACATGATGAGTGCAGTAAGGCAGCACGAATATGTGCAGCATGCATACGACATTTTTGTTAGGGAACTCTCTCTCTCCAGAGAGAAGCACCTTGCTCCCTCAAAAATTTTAAGTCTGATGTAATTGAGGTAGAGCAGCATATTCTAAAGACTAAAACCAGTAGACAGTACCGATTTCTAAATTTAAATTGACTAAAGCTGATGAAGAATTGTTGCTAACATACGGGTTGTTTATTCATGTAAGTTGTACTCTCATTACATCATTTTAAAAGTTTTTTTTTATAGAGTACAATTCCCTATAGGATAAGCTAAATAACTAGTTGTCTCTTGTAGTCTCTTTAGCCTCTTCTAGTCTATTTAGTCTCTACTAGTCTCTCTCTAATCTCTTATAGTCTCTTTAGTCTCATTAACCTCTTCTAGTATCTTTAATCTCTTCTGTTCTCTTTGGTCTCTTCTAGAAGAACAAGTTTAACAGAGACATAGGTTTAGAGCTTTCAGGATGCTGGCTGTTCATGCTGCGTGCAAATCAACCTCCAGGATACAATAAACAGTAAGCACACCCTCCAGAAATCTTGCTGCTTACATTGTGTTGTTATTATATCACCATAGAGAGTTTGACCTCAGTTGACCCCTGAATATGACTTGGCAAGAAGTCGAAACGTTGGGTTAAGTTTTAATAAAAATTTTGGCTGTTAGAATGAGAAAAATTTGCTATTAAGTTATAATTGATGACTTCATATCAAAAAAACAGATCTGCTCATTATGATATTCAAGTAGTGACTATTGTACACGACTAGCTCACAATTTGAACATGTACTAATTAGCTGTACCTAACAATTTACCACAAAGAGCTTTCACCTCAAAGGACTACCAGTACTGTAGGGCAGAAGCAGCAATGTAGATAATTAATATTTGTTCACATTCTAAAAAAATATTGTAAACAATATTATAAAATCATAACTCCATAGTAGCACTGCCAACATCAAATACAATATGAAATGAACAAAATCAAAGGTTCTGAAGTATGCAATACTATCAAGTGAATCCAAGGAGCTGTGCCTTCTCATTGACCTCTCTACTGGAGTGCCATGTCCTATCTTCTAAATAACCAGGATGTAGTATTCTTCCCTTCAGGAGGCATGACTTCTTAGGAGAGCCGAAGGTCTACTATTCTCTCCTCCCGAAAACAAGGAAGCCATGTCTTCTGCTCTGCACTTTTGTTGTGTACCTGCCAGTTGTACCCTAGAACCAAGGAGTTGTGCCTTCTCATAATGGGAGCTCATCTATTTCTATGAAGAGCATGCCAGCACCTTTCTCTCCTGTTGAGGTAGATTAGACAAAGTACTATGATCTAAAATTTGATTCAGGTCTTATTTTAAATAAATCAATAAAATAATAATTGATAAGAAACAGCCTAATTGATAAATATATATTATTGTAGACAGAAAATAACATTAGTAAATAAAAGTAATTATTCACATTTTCTTTTAATAGTGTGCAAATAATCATAAATATATATTATTCATCCGTCACAACAGTAACAGGGATAGAAAAAAAAATAGCACCAAAAATTCCTGAGAAGTTGAAGTTAAACAAGTGAAAGACCATTAGCATTTGCTATACTTTACTATAAAGTGTCACTGCAAGAGAAAGTGATTTAGGGGTATAGAATCATCACATGGGCCAAGTGACCTTTGTTTCCATATTTAGCTAGCTAGTTCCCATACTTTCTTGGGCAACCCTAAATCCCTGATTATTGTATCGATTAGTTTCCACCCATTATTGTGGACTTATCTATTAACCAATTGTTCAAATCACAATGTCACCAAAACCAAGACAGGAATGATCTGCATCAATATAGAAATTAGGTATGGCCATCGAATAAAATGTGACATAGTCGAACGTGATGCTTAAACAGTAGTAGCTTATTTCAACTTCCAGTTTATATCAACAATGTATGGTTTAAATAAGAATTCTTTCAGATTTGAGAAGTTCTATTGATTGCACAACTTAGCAGAATATATTTGTTGTTTTTTTTGTGGGTAATGGTAGTTCATTTATCATATTTCATTGGCACTAGGAAATATATATAACACGATGGCAATGAGTAGATATTAGAGGAGCTGCATTGGTCAGACAGTTTGTTTTCAAGTGCAGTAAAGGAAACAACTGAAGGGTTGTGGACCTACAATACAGATAAAGTGCAACAGAATTATGGAGAATATGAAGATGATGAACAGTAAAAATGCAGCTTGGAAAAGCCGTTTTTTGAAGTTTTTTTACTTCCATTTTAAAATTGTGGCTTAGAATTTTGACACGGATATGAATCTTCCCCCAAACTTACCAACAAAAATGGGATTACTTCGAGTATGAATCATTTAGAGAGGTTAAATGAGTTCGACTGGCTCAAAGGTGAAAAAGTAGCAGTGGATTGATAGTTAATCATTTCTTCACAGAAAACAGTATGACAATGTGGGCAAGAAGAAGTTAGCATTTTTGAGTGAGCATCAGTCTTGCTACATAATTATGCTATTGTGTCAGGAATTAGATGTCTCCTGACTAATGAAGAGATGGTGACGATACTTACCAATCGTTTTAATCCTTTTTCTTTAGAGCCAGTTCAACATTTTAAATTTGATTGTTGGTTCAGGAGGTCTACATGGAGTTTCACTGAGTTTGTGTCAGAACTGCGTTAATTAGCCAAATTTTGTTATTAGAAGCTGTTTAGAGAAAATGATATGAAACTGATTGGTTACAGAATAGTCATACACAGAAATAGCTACTTGGAGAACGACTCTTAATTTTGTTCAAATGAAGCAGCTTCTGCTCTACACATCTAAGCGAAACTTCCAATTGCAGATATCTCATAAATGCTAGTCCAAGTCACTGCTTAGCATTACTAAAAGCATAATCTAAAAGAAGAGTTTAGACAGGGCTGTTGGAGAGTTGAGCACAGAAATACAACACACGCAAAAGTTTGAGCACTCTTACATAACAGAATATTATGTCACCAATTGTTTGTGGTCTCCATAATTAGTGAGGGGAACTGAGCGAACTGCTCAATGTCAGTCTACCTGACCCTTTTTCCCACCTAAAGGGTCTGGCTACATGAAATTAGCTGTTATAGAGGAATGTGGTATGGTTTCCAAATTACATTTACATTAGTATTTTGTGCAGGCCATCAATCACCAATATTGTGCTAGTTCAGGAAAATTCGAGCTCCATTATTATAATACTCTTGTAGTAAGATGCCCACTCGTTATGTATACTTGTAGTAAGATGCCCACTCATTTCATCGAGAACAGCCTAGGATACGACAAAAGAATGTTAACTAACCACATCCCAAATTCTTAGACCTAGAACAGCCAATGAGCATGATTGTCCCCAGACTCTATCTCCCCGTAGCGGTTAGGTAAAGGATCTGGCTACGCCACACTACCCTATAATGGTTTTCCTTGTATTGTAGAACATTATTCACTTTCTTGACAAGAATTCTAAACAATAAGTCATGAGTTCAGGTATTCACGGAATACCACACAAGTATCTACTAACAATTGGGCAGCTAATTGAAAAGGCAATACAAAATCATCAAAACCCCTGCAAAAGTACGCACCGGTATGTTCTTTCCTGACATTATGTAGAAAAAGTTTGTCATCTGCTATTTGCACTTCTTGGCTTGTACGTCTGAAGAACCACTCACGTCCTCTGGAACTGCCACATCTAAAAGTTACGTTATCGCCTACAGAGACATAGGCAACGCTTGGTAATACTAACCTAGGACGAATCGTAGGCCATACAGTCAATGTAAAATGATTCATAAAAGAGGCAACCATTCCAGATTGTGTTCTATAAATTCCGAAACAATAATAAATGCCGGAATCAGACAACCTCAAATTTGTCAAAATGATAGAATTGTTTTGCTGTATATTTTTACCGGGAGGCGGACTGGTGTATCCAAAATCACCGTCAAGAAGACCGAAATAATCTGCCGGAAATGAATATAGTACGTCCGCGTAAGCCCAAATTACTGGTTGAAAACTTCCGCAAGCGCTCTTTACTGTACCTCCTTCAAATACTTGCACGGTGAATTTTGGTGTAATTTCCCCGGGTCAAATCTCCAATACACTGAGGTCCAGACTGAATCTAAATGAAGCAGCTACAATGAAATTTGTAACTGCAGGAACTAAAGACTGTGCGAACATTTTTTTACTGCTAAAGCTAGCAACTGCACTAAAGATCGGAGTCGGGCGCTTGGCTGACGGTTGCCGTCAATTTTTTTACTTTGGACGCTATTATTAATCACCAGGGCGCACTCGAGAGAAGATTACAATAATCAGTTCGTTAGTCATTCTGTCACACAACCATCTCGAAAACTGCGGTGTTCTCCAAGAATTGAATCAGGCATGAAAATGGCACATTTGGACAATTAAAGTTCCTTTAAGGGTGGCCGCACACCGCCCACGCAATTTTTACCGGTTGGTTGCTAAGCACGATTCTGCTACTTTCTTTATTTGCAGGGCTACTCTACTATACTAGAAGGATAAAGTACCTGCCGAAGATACTGCACACCGACTTTGGAGTGAATCTGAAGGAAATAGCATGGCCCCGATGTAAAACTTTGAAACAACTTTTTGGAGCGGTGCGGCAAGTTGGAGCTCCAGAATTTTGTACGCCGCTAGCCAAGACGATACTCTAGGGCAAGACAACGAGTTTTTTTCCATTTCAATATTACTTAATGATTTATTTACATTTTTTCCCTTTTATAAGATTTTGAAAAATTCAAATTGTGGTGCCCTTCTTTTTTTTGTGTTCTACACGTGTGCAAAAAATATAGTCGTTCTCATTATTTGATTCCAAGAAAAACTGATTCAAAATTGGATACTTCTATTCCACTCGCAATTCTTAAGAAATAGCCCCACCCCCATATCTCGTACTACGAGTACGCGAGCAATTCTTTTTTCAATTAGTTTGTATTGGTTCTAAAAAGAGCCCGCCTATATCAAGAGTAAACAAACATCAATACAACAATAACAAGAGAGTCAGAAGAGAGAGCAGTTTATTGGAGATAGCCATAGGTGAAGGTATTAGATCTGCGCAGCTTGGGAAGTCTTCGCTCCGCAGAAATCGAGCCTGGTATATCCATCCGCTTGAGTTCAGGTACGCAGAGTCCGGAGAACGGCTACAGGAGGAGAGGCAGCCTGGTGCACCTTGCTGCGTGAGCTCAGACGACGTATGGAGAGTTGCTGTAAACGGATATGAGACAACAAGAAGCTAAACTAAAACACTACAACTTCGCAAAGTATACTTCTGCTACTACTGCGCGATAGTTTCTGCTCGCGTATTATCAAATGGTGGGGTATTGGCGGGGAATAAATTAATGTCCGGATCTACAGGCAGTGCGCGTTGCTATGTGCGGCCACCCTTAATATGCCAGAATTTTCCTTGGCTGCTTCATTGATTTAGAAAAAAGCTAGTTATTTTTTAGCGGTGTGACCGAGAGCGATTGCTGGTAACGCCCCTTAAGGTACGTATATGCGGGCGCAAATAATTGGGGGCAAATAATTTCTTTCTGCCCGTATTTGTTTTCGGCGTAATGTCTGTAGTTGAAGATTTGTAGTTGAAACTTCCCCCGTAGCTCTACTGTTTCATTGTTTGAGCTACGTCGGTTTTGGACGAGTTACTATCTGCATATTGATTGCACACCGAAGAAATTATTCGTTGCCACGCTTCTCTGTAGTAACGCTGAGGGTGCGCCCCTATCGTGCTCGAGAGTACTCAGTTTGTCCGTTAGATTCTGTCGCATAGCGAAAAGCGGATCTGCACACGCGGATTGAAACTAGCACCCAATGTTACAACTTTTAAGTCCCTTTAAAAATGTGTGCCAGAATTTTTAGTTCCGATGTTTTTTTTTCATAAAAAGCTAGGGTTGTATACGGTAGTAAGTGATTGTGGGCAACGTCCCTTGTAGTCACGGTTTACTGGAGTGCTTGGAGTTTCCCACTGAAACTACTGGTGAGGTGAGTGTCGATTGTATGTTAAGCTTCTCTTATGAAGACAGCATTAACGTCTGCAGTGATTGCAACAAATTTGCTCTAGCTTAACCATATCGAGTTGAATGAGCTATTGTCCATTTGTTCCAAAACAGGCACCAAGCTGGCTGCAAGACAAATATAATCCTAAATTTAGCTAGCCAGTTAACTAACAAACCAAGCTAGTTGAACATTTCTAAAAGAGTGACTGTATCAATGACTTACTGTAACTATCAAACTGTTGGAAACAGAGAAAAAAAGAAGCACAAAACGGTCTGCAAAATTGCATCCAGTGCTATTTAAAGACATACCTGTCTAGTACTCTTACACAATGTAGGGTCTAAACTGAGTAAGGCCTCCCCCATCAATAAAGTAAGCGACCCCAACTATAACTTACTGCCGTTCAGCTGATCGCCACCATTTTCTAAGCATTCTTACGTAACCCGTAACGCGGACTTCCGGTTAGATGACGGAATTCAACGTTAACTCCGCGAGATTGAATAAGTTATAGTTAAAGTATGAGCGCTTAGTTTCTAGTCGATTTATTGCACGACAGCCCGAGGGCCGTAGGCCCGAGGACTGAGTGCGATAAATGTACTAGGCACTAAGCGCTCATGCTTTAACTATTTTAAATACCGGGCAAGTGTTATTGCACACTTGCCAAGTTATTACACATGAGAACAATATAGCAACGGTATTTAAGAAGTTTTAATTGCAGTTTTCTCGAAATAACTGTGCTCAAGATGGTCAGATTGCCGCTCGTATATTTAGTGAACCAAGGAGCGCCTGCCTATAAACTTGATATCAAAATACTCCATAAGAAGTGCTCTACACAGTGGTATGAATAACTCATTTTTCATTTTTTTACGGAAAAGGTCCCTTTTCCTAGGCACTGTCACAAATAATGATAATTATAATGATGATTAATAATGATAATAATGATAATAACGATGATAACAATGATAATAATAATGATAATAATAATGATTATAATTATGATAATAATTATAATAATGATAATAATAATAGTAAGAAATATAATACTAATAATTAAATAAGAAGTAAATGAATAAATGACAATAACAGTAATAAAAAAGTTGCCAACTATCCCGGTTTTGCCTGGATTATCCCGATTTTTTTTGCCTTTCCCGGATCCCACCCGTTTACTTACTTGCAATAGGATTTCCCGAATTCTTGTAAACCCACATAACTTTTTCCAGGAATTGTTACATAAGTTAGCCACACACCTGACCATCACCACAACAGAGAGCTGCACAGTCAAGCACAGTCAGCAAGTCTGGATAGAGATCGGCCAAATACTCGAAATAGAGTACCCGTTATTAGGTCCGCGTAACGCCAAATACTAGATTCCACGTACAACAAAGAGGGTTAATAACTATTAGCAGGCCCGTAGGAAGGGTTTCAAAAGTGGGGAGGCCATGCTCAGTCTAAACTTTACCTAGAGTTATATGAAATAGGCTTTATCTACATTGTTATGTGTAATTGTCTCTTTGAAAAGGTACAAAATATCACAATACTAGATTAGACTGAAATATTGATTGAATGAATTAAGTAGAATTGCACAAAAATATATAGCTATAAATTAGCTAAATGAGAAATTACACAAATGAATATTGATTGAATGAATTAGGGGAAAAGTGCACAAATGATTGATAATATAATTGAGAAATTCCAAAATAAATGAAGGATTTAAATAGTGAAGTTTTAAGTGTATATGAAAATATTTATTTTGAAAGATCAGTTTGCTTGAACTCAATTCCAAATATCTTCTTTCTATGATCTTTGCCATCAATAAAATCGTTGGCTACTTGAATGAGATCTAAATTGTCAGTTTCACTCTGATGAACATGTAGAATCATCAAATGATTGAGTCGCTGCTGTGACATAGTAGTACGAAGATATGATTTTATTCGTCGTACAGCACTAAATGATCTCTCACTTTGAGCATTTGTTGCTGGCATCACTAATAATAACATTAATAATTTGCCTACTTGAGATATCAAGTGAATTTGACTAGAACCACCACGAAAAAACACTAAAATATCTGAGAGAGTAACTCTCTTAGATTGGTGAAAAACAATTGAAAATATTTCGAGATGAGTTGAAAGTTGTACTGGATCAAAATCTGAGCCATAGAATGTTTGAACAAACTGAAGTTCTTCACTATAATCTTCGGATCTAGCAGCTCTGAGAAGTAGATTCTGTACCTTTGAATATGTCTTGTAACCAGGCTGGTCAAAACGATCAGAAACACGTGAGATAATAAGGTCCAGTGCTTCAAAATACACAATGCGATAGTGCTGTTCTACTGTCTCTGGAAATGATTGTTCTGATCCATCATCAAGATGCCGTGGAATTTTACGACGTCGTGGTAAGGTGGGCCCATTTATATCCAATTTATCTACAACAGCACATGTTCGCTTCCAAAACAGATCAAAACTAGAATCATTTCGTAAAGACTTCAGTGTTGCTAGAGTTAAGCTCGTCACTTCTTGACCTTCAGCTGCTGACATATCTGCTCTTTGTAGAGTTTTGCTCAGGTTGTCAGTATGCCTTAAAATGAGAAATCCCAAAGAAACTCCAAAAAAGAATTCAAACTTTCTCATTTGAGCAGCAACACCTTGAATCCTAGCCTTCATATCAGAATCCTTGACAACATCTAGTGATTCATCCCAGAGCTCTAATAAAACAGTGAAGTTGTTTATTATACTGTTTAATGCTTCAGCTTTCACTGTCCACCTTGTTGGACATAATACTCGAATTCCAGATCCATCACAAGCCATTTCCTCTTTTAATCGTTTAAATATACTATCACGTCTAGGAGATTTTTTAATTAGCTTAGTGATTTCGTGTGTAGTATCTAAAGCATCTTGCATCAATTTGCACTGTCGAAACGTATCTGCACATGCTAAATTTAGTGCATGCCCATAGCAGTGAGTGAACACAGCTCTAGGTTCAGCTGCTTTCACTCTGGCCACTACACCTGATTTTACTCCTGTCATCACAGAAGCACCATCGTAACATTGGCCACGTATCTTGGACATACACAGATTTAGTCTCAACAGTATATCAGTAATAACTTGATATATTTTCTCAGAATGCACAGATTCTACCTGATAGAGACCCACAAATTCTTCCTGTACTTCAAATATTTCATTAACCCACCTGAGGCAAACTACTACTTGTTCTATATTGGCCATGTCTGTTGTTTCGTCCACCATAATAGTATAAAATGGTGAACTTCGAATATTTGAGGCAATCTTGCGAACAATTGATAGACCCATAACTTTAATCATTTCATTCTGCATTTCTGGTGAGGTGTATTTATCCGTTTTTTTTTAATCCAATCTAAAATCCTTTCATCATCTTCGGAACGCAGGTTAATTAGCTGCATAAAATTTGAATCAGACTCATCACCATCACCACGGAGTGCCAGGCCTTGCCTTGATAAAAAACGTATACTAGAAAGCACCTTTAAGAAACATTGTCTTCGTTCCAAATGTTCCTTTGCCAATCCAGATGACAGCATTTCACAAACATTCACAGTAGCAGTGGTTTTCAGCACAGCTTCTTTGTGACAATGACTTTCCAGATGCTTATTAAATTTTTTACTGGCATCTTTCCAATTACAAAATCCAACTGAAATAAAAGATTGCTCCTTAGTAGAAACAGCATGAAGGTGTTGGTTTCTAAAGGCTGTCATGCAAGTGAAACAAAAAGCCAGGTCTCCCTCTTCCCTGTAATGTAACCATGGCCACCTTTTAAACCATTGAGGCTGAAATGAACGAAACACCACTGAAGCCTTACCAAATTCTCTCTGAGGGAAGTGGAATTTAGTAGGTTGATTTGGTTTATCGTCCGCTAGAGCGGTCAAGTGGCTGGAAGAAGCCGTAGAAGAAGTAGCAGAAGTCATTTCCCGCACGTCGGCCAGACGGAAAGCGTTGACGATAAGTACCAACCACTGAGGGGTCAAAGTACAAGGGAAGTCAAAAAGTGGGGCGGCTCTGGCCGCCCCAGCTCCTACGGCCATGATTAGCCAACAGCTGCACACAATAGTCTGCAAGTTAGTCTGCTTGATATCAGTGGTTTGTGTAGTGGTATAGCTATCTGTACAGCATATCTACAAGGGTGGTTACTATAAAATATTTTTCATATAAAAATGGCTACTCCTCCTCCACCAAAAAAAGCCAAGTCTCAATGTCATTTTTTGAGCAAATGGATAGTGGATTATCCAGGAATTGGGAAGAGCTCTAAAGGTAACAATGAAAATGTAACAGGCACATTACTACATGTCATACAAACAACATATAAATGATAATAGGTGAATCATATGCAAGGTGCACGTTCTGCTGCTCCGACTTTAGTGTTGCCCACGGAGGGAAGACCGATGTGGTGACTCATATCAGCACCAAGCGACACAAAGAAGCAGGAAAGGCAATAGCAGCTTCCAAGTCAGTGTCGTCTTTCTTTAGGCGAGACATCAGCAGCAGCACCATCAAAGCTGAGTCTTTGTGGACCATGTTCATAGCTAAGCATAATATGGCTTTCTTGTCCAGTGACCATGCAAACAAGCTATTCAGGGAGATGTTCCCTGATTCAGAGATAGCCAAAATATTTGCATGTGGTCGCACCAAAGCAACAGCCATTGTAAAGGAAGCCCTATCCCCATTCTACCCACAAGAAGGCTGTCAACAACCTCTCCAATGCATTTTCTATTCTTACTGACGAATCAAATGACAAGATTGACAAGTCGTGCATAATTCTGGTGAGGGCTATGGATAGTGCTGTAGGAGATGTCAAGACTCGATTTCTTGACATGCCTGTTGTAAATGTAGGCAATGCACCGAATCTCTTTAGAGCCTTAAAGGATTCTTTGGAGAAACATGGGCTTGATTTCTCTAAAGCCATGGCTTTCATGAGTGACACAACAAATGTTATGAAGGGGGCACGCTCTGGGGTTCAAAAGCTCATCAAGGACGAGATCCCAACGTTGTACGATGTGGGATGCATTTGCCATCTTGCAAACCTCACCATTAAAGCTGGCTTACAGGAACTGCCAATAGACATAGACCAGCTGTTTGTAGACATTTTCTATTACTTTCAGCATAGCAGCAAGAGAAACCAGGAGTTTGTTGATAATTGGCACTCCATGTTCACTTCTGAGCCGGGTGTAATTCTCAAACATTGCCCGACTCGCTGGCTTAGCCTCCTTCGATGTGTAGATAGATACTTGAAGCAGATAGATGGCTTAGTCTCTTACTTTCTTTCCTACAATGAACAAACAGCTAAAGTAATTAGCATCACGGATAGGCTCGAAAATCCCTTTACTAAACCCATACTTCATTTTTTGATTTACGTGCTGCCCTGTATGGATCGGTTTAACAGGCTGTTCCAGAAATCGTCAGAGAATACAACATGTGAACTCTATGTTGAGATGAATAGGCTTGTGCGGCTATATGCAGCAAATCTTATGACCAATGATGCTATTTTGGAAGCCACTGATAATCTGAGACTTCTAAATTTTGATGCAACTAACCAGCTACCTGATGAAAACTTGGGGATTGGATATAATACATGGGTAACATTAGCTGTAGTTGAACAGGAGCACGATACAAAGTCTTTCTTTGCTTCCATCAGAAGGTTTTACCTCTCATCCATCAAGAAGATGCAAAAGAAATTCCCATTCGGTGATTCATTACTCAATGATTTGGGCATTCTACAGCCAAATAAAGCATCTACATATGAAGCGAACACAGTCTTAAGGCTGGCAAAGAAGTTTCCTCAGCTAGAATTGGATACACCTGAGCGTCTTGACCAATTAAAGGAAGAGTTTAGTGACTTTCTTTTGTCTCCTTCAGAAATTCAACCCCTTATTACTTCTTACAGTGCTTGGGACCCTAGTTTCAATGCATACAGAGCTGCAGAGAAGGTGGAAAAACCTCGTCCTGGAGCATTTTGGCACCAGATTGCTCAGATGAGATCCTTTGATGGTGAACCAAGATTTCCTCTCCTCTCTAAACTCATGGCTGGGCTTCTTTCCATCCCTTCCTCCAATGCTGACAGTGAGAGAGGCTTCTCCATGTTGAGGAAGATACATACTGACCAAAGGTCAAATCTTGACCACTCAACAGTTGTTAGTCTGATGTCCTTGAAATTCAACTGTGACAGTTGCTGCTACGACACTAAGCTTACTACTGAGCTCCTTTCAGACTGCAAGAAGGCAACATTCAAATCTTTGCATCAGGCATCATCTGCTACTGGCTCATCATCTGCTGCTGACTCATCATCTCAATAATTGATCATTCAAATCACCACAATCTGCTACACATACAAACTCATCATCCAATAACCATATTCATACTATCTTAATGATATTCATGATGGTTAATTAGTGGGTGTGGCCTATCCCGATTTTTTTTCATTTTAGAAAGTTGGCAACTATGTAATAATAATGAAGCACCAAATGCACAACCCTCAGGACTACTATAAATTAGCTATTACAAAACCATCTCAAGTAGCACAAAAAAAGGTTTAAATCGTCACTCTGAGCAAGTTCATCCCTAAATGATGTGCTTCAGCAATTTGATTTTTGCCATTACAAATCTGTACTCAAAAAATATCTACACTTAGATTGCTTTAATGTTCTGGTACCTAATTATTTACCTAACATAGGAACAATAACGTATAATTCAGTCTTTATATTCCTAAAGTAAGAGTTTGTAGCCCTTGGACTTTAATTTTATCTAACAAACATGTTTCTTACCTCAATTTTCCCATGTAGAGGTTTTTATATCTATTTAACCAAGTCATTCAACTACAGTAGCTCCCCACAAAAATACTGAGGTGCCAGTTTTGAGAGTGTACTTCTCACAACTGTAGGACACGACATCAAACTAGGGGAAGCCTGGCCACCAAGGCTCCAAGGTCAACCCATCTGGTCTGACCTCAGGAAAGTGTGTCTACTGTCTGGACCTGCAGCTCAGGCCATGTAAACAAATGCCGCTGAATTGCCCCAATGCCACAGTATCCACAAGTATGTGGTGCACAAACAGAGGTAGACCAACAGCAATATAACATAATACTATGTATTAAATAATTTAGTATTAAAATCATTCAATGTACTTGATTTGTTTTTTAGATCAAAACTTTTTCCTAATTGTTTTTAACAACATTTAATTAAAACGAAATTAAAGTTAAAATTAATGGCTGGACATATTGATTTAGTGATAATTAACAAACTAGTCAGGTTTGTTATGTAATAATTTATACTTTCGTTAAATTTTTTTGGAGATTTGGTAATCTATATATTTTTGGAAACTACAGGACATAGTGAATTAAAAAATCAATGTTTGCATTTTATTGGTTGCCATGGCAACCAGGTTAAGGTGCTAAAATAGGTATTAATTTTTCTCATTAATCACTTAATACATTCACAATTGTCTTTAGTATAACAGGTACAAGTTTGGATAAAGAGTTAATGATATTCATAAGAAAACCATTGTGCATGCTAGCCAAGATGTATCATAAAAAACACACGAATTTTCAATTATTTAACCTCTGAAAGAAGCCTTATGACAGCTACAGTTTCATCTTTATCATCATCATCATCATCATTGAAGTCTGAAGAACTATAAACATCAACACTACAGTCTACACTAAAGAAGCCTCGCAGACATTGTCTGTCTAATGAATAAGCCTTATCATCAATAGGTAAACAAAAACTATGCTATAATTAATTGTGGAAATTAATGTTTTCATTAAAGGTTAAACAAAATGGCTGAGAGTGTGCCACAGCTAGGTCAGCAGCCTCATCATTATTCAACAAACTGGACTCAATGTATTGTGTGCCAAAAGCCTGCATCTAACAAAACATTGGTACTGCATCCTAGAATACACTCTTATCAACATCTGCTCAATGTAGTACTGTAAAGAGCTCAATTGCAGGATAGCAAATTCATTCCTATTCAAAAACGACTAAAAGACTATACAGCAGAAATTGTACAAAGAGAGGGTGCAGTGTGGCATCGCACCTGCTATTCTGATGCTACGAACAAAGCCATGATACAACGTGCACGTTGCCACCTACAAGAATATCTCTCTAGTGGAACCCATAGGGAGCCAGGACGAATGCTAGTAAAGCGGAAACGCTCTGAAAGTATTGATGGTCCAAGTTCCTCTTTGCCATTCACACGCTCTTCTACCCACCCTTTGCACAAGAATTAATGTTTTTTTTTGCCAAAAAGATAAAATAATGCAGTTGTTCAATGTAACAACTGAAAATGCTGGAAAGGAAAGCAGTGCACCTTTCCCAAAATCCAGTACTTCAGACTAAATTGTGCACTGCTAACTCTCCTGATGATGCCCATGCTATTGATGTCAAATATCATAAATCATGCTGGACTGAGCATGTCTTCCATGTTTTGTGAGATAGTGGCAAAGAGAGTGAAACAAACAATTATTGTATGCAACAATCAATGCAGAATGCTTGCTTTATTGAACTGGTCAACCTCATTGAACTACAAACAAAAAAAAGGCATATCTTTCGATAGAAGATGTCGAAACCACATACATCAACTTGCTTGGTGGACTTGAAGCATTAGCAAACCATTCACCTGCCTACACTAGACAGTGGTTAAAAGACAAAGTTATGGCAGAATTGCCTAGCATTCGATCAGTTCTACTAAAGGACAGACGAAATGCAGCTGTCTTGTACTCTCCAGCAGCTTGTGAAGCTGATATGGTTCAGTCTGCTATTGTGACAGGTGAAGTGGACAACATGAAGTGTATTTACAAATCAGCACAGCAAATTCGTCAGGCAATAAATAATTTCTCAAAGGCAGGAAAGTCACAAGGCAATATTACCATTTCCAGCACTCTCGATGATATACCAGCAGAACTGTACACACTTACTTATTGGATTTTAGTTGGGCCTGCACAAGAACTTGAAACTGAAGTTCGAAAGAACAGAGTGCACAGGGATGCTCTAACTATAAGCCAGAACATAATGTATTCATTTAAATCAAAGAGACAAGTTACTTATCAACCAAAGAGGGAGTGTGCAGATTTCCGTTTACTACAAAGCAAAGAAAACCCACAGGTACTAGGATTAGCACTAACTCTCCACCATGATACAAGAAACAAAAAAACTTGTAAATCTGCTCAATGCACAAAACTTATGCTCCCCTACAGTAGTGTTCTGTTTTTAGAAACAGCACTGGCAAATGCAGTAGTAAAAAATATGAAAACTCTGGAATAGATCATGCATGGATAGAAGCTGATGTTTATGGCCCTGCCACAACAAGACAAATTCTGAAGTGTACACATTATAAACGCTCCCTAACAGCTCACATATATTCATATATATATATATGGAGGAGTTTTTCAAAGATCACCCACACCTGAAAGATGTGTGTCTTCAGGAAACTTCGAAGATCGAAGATGCTTGCTCAGTAAAACTGAATAAGCAAACCAAAGCTGAAGCTGTGAAATGTGCAAATACTCACTTAGTGGAAACCTTAGCCAACAACAATATCATGAAAAACTTTCAGGATTGGAAAGTTAAGAGATCTGAAAATGCTATGTTTAGATCAATGATGATGTATCTCCATCGAGTGGAAACTATTCTATTCTTTATATCAGCATCTCGTAATGCTGACTTAAGTCTTCATCTTCAGGCAGGAGAAGCACTAAACCAGTTGTTTTTTGCTATGGATAGAATAAAGTACAAAAGACTTTGGCCTCGTTACATAGCTGATATGTATATGCTGAAGATTAGTTATCCAGAGACTTGGAAGGAACTTGAAAAAGGCAACATTTCTGTCACGAAAAGTGCCATTCCTTTTGTCTCTATTGGAGCTGACCATGCTTGTGAACATCTCAACAAATTTATGAAGGTTCATTCAGGCCTCATTGGTATTTCGAATAATGCTAATGCAAGGCAACGATTCTTTTTAGCTTCTCCTGAACTGTCATGCATGGCAAGTGAGTTCAAAGGGCAGTTCCATTGTAAAGATGGCCAGGATGTAGAACATCATAATCTTTCCATGACTGCTATTAAGCGGAATCATTGTGCCATCAGAAAGATTAAGGCTGCCATATTGAGACATAAGAATCCTTTTACAGCAACAGGTCCCATGTTATACAAACTTAATATAATGCATATGTTCCAGAAAAATATATTCCACAAATTTTAAATATGGATGATTCAGGACAGAAAATGGCTGAAAGAATTAATGGAAGCATCAATTTATGGGCTCCTGTAAAGAAGAACAACAATAAGATGTACATGTCTAGCAACAAAAAGATGGCAGTCAAAGTACATGACAAAACAGTAGACTTGCAAGAAACCAAAAATTTATTTGGTAGACTGATGGTTCTTGCCAGGTCGAGCAGAAATATTGACCAAAAACATTGTATAGGCAATTTTGAGTTCACATTAACTCCAAGGGCACTATTTGCCCCAAGTGGTTCATTGCTGCTTTGCCAAGATACGTCTAAGCTCATTCATTCACTTGAAAAGTTGTTAGTAGCAGCAGAAGGTACTTGTGACAACTCACAACCTACTCACAAGCAATGTGATGTACCAGATCGAAGGATAGCTGTAGTAGATGGAATGGTAGTTGTCCAAAAACTAACCAAAAACAAACAACAATGGCTACAGTAAAGGATCTTAGTGTATGTTTTATTCAAAATTTAATGAATATTACAGCAGGCTATGATGAAATCATTTTGGTGTTTGACACATACAAAGTAGATTCATTGAAGAAGGCAACTAGACAAAAGAGACGTGGAATACAGGATCCTGTACAATACCAAATATGAGATGAGACAAGCATAAAGCATATTAGTATGAGCAAATTTTTATCTCATGACCAGACCAAAAATGACTTAATAACAGAGTACTTGGCTGAAAAAACTCTGCATTATAACCAAGACTCAAACAAATTGGTAATCGTTTCAACATCCAGAACAACAAGGAGCAACAAGCCGTATTCAATCTGTATTGAAGACAACAATCATGAGGAGGCAGACACCTAAATGATATTTCTGGCTGATGCAACACAGAGAAACTCGAGAAAAGATATGGAGCTAACATTCTTTTCTACAGACACCGATGTCCTTGTGCTGGCTATAGCAAATTATGATTTGCTGCCGAAGAAGACATCAATTCACATGGTATCTGGTACCCTGCAAATCAAACCATTTTGGGAAGCTTTAGGCACAGAAAAGGCCAAAGCATTGCCAGCTTGCCATGTTTTTTCTGGGGCTGACATTACCGGAACGTTTGCAAATATTGGAAAGACAACTTGGTTTAAGATATTTCCCAAGACCACTACTTATGTGATCAATGCCCTTACCTTGTTATCTACAGCTAGTGAAGTGACAGATGGTATCCAGTCAGCCATTGCTAAATTTGTATGTGCAGCATATTGCCCTAAGAGCATTCAGATTTTTAACATTCCAGAACTCTTTTTTGAAAACACATGGCTGAAAGTGTCAAGCTACCGCCAACTATTGGAGCTCTCAAGCAGCACATTTTACGAGTACACTTGCAGGCAAGTGTGTGGGGCGAGGCATGTATTGCTCAGCAGATATTTCTGGATCCACTGCAGAATGCCTATCACAGAAATTCTGATGAAGAGTTTACACCAACAACAACAGATATCCTTCCAGCACCCAAGGCAGTCATCGAGATGGTGAGATGTCAGTGCAAGAGCGATTGTACATCACAAAGGTGTTCATGTAAAAGCAACAGCTTACAATGTACTTACCGCCGCTTGTACAGTACTCAGTGTGAAAATGATGAAGAATCCTTTTTTGAAAATTATTTATCTGATAATGATAGTGATGACTAGTAACAGTCAAATTGTAAAGAACTGGTACAAAATATGCATACACATAAATACCACTATGCATTTATTATTATTTATCTAAATCTTATATTTTATTTTTGCTTGTGGCATAGTACGAATGATTGTATTGATTTTTACAAATTTGTAACTCTTACAAGGAATGATTAGTCACGAAAAAACATGCTTATCCAACTATAGAAATACTTTAAAATACATAGTTTTCAAATTCTGGTAGTTGATTTATTAGCTTTCGTAGTAGATATAACTATAAAATAGTCAAAACGTTTTGACCCGTAGGTCTTCATCAGTTGACAAAAAACACAATACTAAAAATGACAAAAAACCAGTTCAATAAAATGCAAAGACCCTGAGGATGCACTAGTTATAGTGACGCTATAATTGGTTGCCATGTTGGATTTAACTCCAGGCCATTGTCCAAGTTAGATGTTGATGGCAGGCTTTGGATCACTACTGCCTCAGTAATCCTTCTTCTGGTGTAGTTCTCAACTCTCTCTTTCATGCTTTGGCCTCCAACCAATTTACATTATGTTTACTGTTCCATGCATGTACAGCAATACCATTCTTCTCATCATATGCCTTTTTACTGCATTTTGGTGTTCCTTTAAACGTTTGTCTAGTGTACGTCCTGTTTTCCCTACATGTACCATACTGCAGTCCATAAATGGGATTTCATAAACTACTTCTTTGATTTTTGATTTTTCTGTGGGTGTTTTTACCTTCATTAAATGTTTCTTGAGGGTTGGTGTTGATGTAAAAACTGTTTTTATGTTCAAGGAACGGCATACATGTTCAATTTTTTCACTAATCCCTTTGATATATGGTTTCATCTTGTGCATTGGTTGAATTATTTCTGGTTGAATTCCTTTTGGATTTGATGTTGCTATTTATTATTTATTCTGGGTAACCATTTGCTAGGAAGACTTCTTTTAAATGTTTCAGCTCCGGTGCAATTTTCAGATGGATGGCATAATTTCTTTGCTCAATCTGTTAAGGGTGCAGTACCACTTGAAACCGCAGCGCTAAACCGCAGACGGAGGAGTTATGCTATGTACTTATTTCTCGTTGTCTGTTCAATGTATGCTTACTTTGTTGTTCCAGTTGAAACAGACACCAACAGACAGCTCTTATAAACCAAGTTTCAAGAAAAAAGACCGACCAGGAACGGAGAAACAACGGTACAAACCTTACGGCTATTCAGCGAAATAAAGGGGCGACCGTTGCAGTTACGAAGTCGATTTTTTTTCCAGCGGTAGCCTAGGGGCTTCCCCACAACATTACAACGCCGTATTTTTTATATTAGTATTTGTTTTCCATTTTTTTTAATATTTTTATATTTTTTTTTTGTATCCTATTTAAAAGAAAAAACTCGTTGTAATGTTTTTTTTTAATGTGGCTTGTACCCCGTGTACAAAATATGAGTTCATTCTGGCCATCCAGTACTTCTGAATATCGATTTTTAGGTACGAAAGCTAACTATTGATTCGTATTCATTTGATTCTTCAACTCCGCCCCCCAACTCTGAGCGCGCAATTTATTGTGGGCAAAATTCTGGATGGTGGCAGCTCTAATTAGAACTGGTAAGCAAACACAAAAGAAGAGTTACTGTGCGAGTGAGGCCCGCAGGGAAGAGTACAAGACTTCTGGAATGTACTGAAGGGTCCTAGACGATGAAGAAGCGGCGGCGTATTAATGGCGCCTGGAGTCACTCGTTTAGAATAGATATATCACGGCTCACAGCTGCGACTTGGAAGGAAGAATCTGCTTTGGTGTCTTTGGAGAGCTTGATAGAAGGTTGGTGTAGCGGGTAGAAGTTAGAGGCAGTTTCAGTGTGTTAACTTCAACTTCTCAGGAATTTTTGGTGCTGTTTTTTTTTCTATCCCTGTTACTGTTGTGACAGCACACCATTAAAAGAAAATGTGAATTATTACTTTTTATTTACTAATGTTATTTTCTTTCTACAATAATATATATTTATCAATTAGGCTGTTTATTATCAATTATTATTTTATTGATTTATTTAAAATAAGACCTGAATCAAATTGTGACCGTCTATAGGAAAACCAGGCACAACGGGGCACCCTTCGAAATTTTTTTTTTTGCACTTACGGAGTTGTCGGCGTCCAGATATTGAGCTCTCCAAGTTTTATCGTCGTAGCTTAAGTCGTTCCCGCTATAATAGACCTAACCGTTCCCTTTTGTCGGCTTGAAACAATACATTTTAAGAAATCGATCGATCTTTTCTCGATATTTACGCATGCCGCGTTGTGCCCGGTTTTCCCGTAGACGGTCACAATTTTAGATCATAGTACTTTGTCTAATCCTCAACAGGAGAGAAAGGGGCTGGCATGCTCTTCATAGAAATAGATGAGCTCCCATTATGAGAAGGCACAACTTCTTGGTTCTAGGGGGTACAACTGGCAGGTTCACAACAAAAGTGCAGAGCAGAAGACATGGCTTCCTTGTTTTCCAGAGGAGAGAACAGTAGACCTTCGGCTCTCCTAAGAAGTCATGCCTCCTGAAGGGAAGAATACTACATCCTGGTTATTTAGAAGAGAGGACATGTCATTCCAGTAGAGAGGTCAATGAGAAGGCACAGCTCCTTGGATCCCCTTGATAGTATTGCATACTTCAGAACCTTTGATTTTGTTCATTTCATATTGTATTTTATTATGGCCCTGCTACTATTGAGTTATGATTTTATGTTTAGTAATATTTTTTTAGAAAGTGAACACATATTAATTATCTATACTGCTGCTTCTGCCCTACAGTACTGGTAGTCCTTTGAGGTGAAAGCTCTTTGTGGTAAATTGTTTGGTACAGTTAACCGATTAATGCCGAAGGACGCGAAAACGCGTCAATTAAGAAAAATCGATAACCGCGGAGGACGCGAAAATGCGTCAAAAAAGCGTCTTCGCGTCCATTTCGCCCTACAGCTTTGTGGAGTCAAGGACGCCACCAATCACAATTGCAGACGATTCTATATTGTTATAAGTATATTTTAGGCTTATAAAATACATAGACTGCCATAAAAAAATGTTGAGTAAATTTTGTCACAACAATAAGACTTCTTTCTGATAAAGTATAAATTGAAAATATATTTCATAATAATAAAGGTACACAGAATAATTTTTTAGAAACCAATATTACTTTAGCTATAACTGCTCATGATAAAACAAGTAGAAAGCTATCTTGGCAAGTGGAACACTGGCACTTCAGCATCCTAGTGATGAAGACTTTATTCTTGACCTGGCACAGCATGGCAGTGACAAGGATGGCAGTGACCAGAATGGCAGTAACTCTGATGGTAGTGACGAGGAGTTTGATGACAGCAAGAATGACTTCAGTACTGATGGGTGTAGTGACTGCAGCAGTCACTAGATGGTCAAGGACTCTGACGAGAGAACGGAATTGATGATTCTGAAAGGTAGCGATTTCCACAGGAATTTTAACCACATTCTTTATAACAATAAGTAAAAATAAATATTGTTATACAACAGGTGAGACTGCAGGGAGCCCTGTGACATATACTTCTATTATGCTATGACCAGTTGCACTTGATAGTAAGATCACTAACTATTCTGTCAACAATGCAGCCTACCAGCACATCAAAAGTAAAGACACCTTGGAGTACCAAACTGAATACACTAAAATATTCTATCATTTATTTGTGATGTACCTGTTTTCATGCACAAAAGCCATAAAAAGCTTCTCTGTTCACAAAATTTATAACAGATTGCTCAGTTCAAAATAAAACACACCCTAAATAAATATCAACAAATTCTTCCTGAATGTAAGACAGATGCGTGCAAAAACACTTTCTCTTACCTCTATGATCAAGTAGCAAACTGCTTCAGCCATGAAACCATACTTCCAACCTTACTAGTGTGCTTACTAAGAGCCTCAGTGTGATGCCATAAAGGTTTTTGCCAAACGGTGCGAGTACTTTGTTATTTTTAAGTCGGGAACAGCTCCTTAGCGTCTAATTTATGCTTTCCCAATAGCCTAGAGAGCAACAATTATTCCATAATATTAAAAAAGATTATGCATAATATTTAACTTTAACTAACCTGATGATGCAGTCTCACTCTGTTCAGGTACTCTGTGGCTCTTTTCACATAAGTGAGCATAATAGTTTTGGCCTAATACAAGTGAGAAGTAGAATGATTATGGACCCAAGTAGCTGTGTAAATACAACTATATAATATACCTCATTTTTGCCAACACCAAACATATCCATGATAATGAAACTTAAAAATTCTGGAAGTAAGACTTCCATTGTATATGAAAAAATCTAGATGTACAGAATATCATAACTATTTTTACAGTTGACAAATGATAACTTATTGACTGAATTACCGAGCTGGACTTGTCATTACAACAGAATATGGAGATCATGAACTCCACAATTTTCTCAAATTGAGATACATTCATACACATTATAGAAAGGCTTCTGTTTTTCAATATCTCTACGAATAAATAATATTAAATCATTTTCAGATAAAATTCATAACTACAGCAAACATAGGAAGTTTCCTACATGAACTTTTGATGAAATCCGTATAACTTGGGCACTCATATTCCTGCAGCTGTATTAATAACAAGTCAGAGTTTGATATAATGGATATGAGTGAGAATATAAATAGTGAACCTAACGTTTTCAACAATTACTTCTTGGTTTAAATAGAGTTAAATAAGTAGCATTCAAATGGAATGCATAAAATATTCTAATAGTAAAATTGTAAAACAATATATTTCTACTTACTTCTCCATTTTTAATTTTTTCAAGAGTAGGAATGAACATTGAAATTTGCAAAATTAGCCTTTCTGTGCTGATCGCTTGAAATGTCACAACACAATCTTTAAACTTCTGATCTTTGCCAGCACTCCATGCTTTTAATTCTGAATTTGGCTTTATAACAGAGAGGCATGTTTTACTGTGCAGAGCAGGAAGTGGAGATATTTCAGATGAGACAGATGAAACAGATAGATCAGACTCTAAAGGACATGCGGATTCTTCCATTTGTGAGCTGGATGGAAATGTTGCGGGTAAATCATGTAGTGGCATCAATTTTGAATTCTGCACACACCTCTTTTTACTAGTAGCCAAGGAAGAGCAATCACTTTCATCACTACTACCATAATTGAAATACATCATTCTCTATTAATTCAACTGGTTGTGAATCTGGCCTTCTAAAAAACTTCTTCAGTCTAATCAAATAGAAGAAAAAGTTCTACAATAAAAACTTATCTCTAGCAAATCTGCACGTAGAATAGAATAATTTCTAGCATACCTGCATCCATTGACTGCTTTTTTCAATATATGGCCAGAAGTTGGATTTAATAAACGATAGAGATCATTTCCTAGGCTCTATATATGGCCCGAGCCAGCGAGAAGAAAGTTTGTCACCCTTTCTACAATCTCTCGCACTATTTCTTAATAGCACCATCATTTTTTCCTTTAAATGCTGCAATAACAATGTAATCTGAAATAAAAACAAATTAAAGTTTACAATATTTGTTCACCTATGTTTTCTGTCATAATCATTCTTCTGTCTGAGCTGAGCCATCTCAATTTCTTTTTTAGCATCTCCAAATAATTCATCTCTCACAGTAATCATTCCCTTCATATAATTCGACATTTTCTCTTCATCTTCACTGCTATTTTGACTACTACTGCAAGGTTGATCTTTTCGCATTGCCAATTCCAGTGGTAAAACTGCTTTACTGCAAGATTAATAGTTGATTTTGTATTATACACTGTGGGACTGCCCTCCCCCTCCATAGGAAGAGATCAGAAAAAGAAGGGCTAGATGGGCTGGATAACTGGTTACTTCAAAGCCTATTAGACTCAATGGCTGAGGTTCACCAGACACATCCCCTTCCATCCCACAAACGCTATAGTTGCTTCAACACTTACCGACAATACATTAATTCAAATGGTGTATATTTTGAAGATTTTTGCTCAGAAGTTCTGTATGCAAACAAAACTCCTTCTAATTTGTCATCCCAGTCACTCTGATTGCTGTTGATATATTTTACTAGTGATCGCTGTAAGGTTTGATTAAACCTCTCTACCAAACCATTGGTTTGAGGGTGGTAGGCTGAAGAGATTCTGTGTACTGTTTTTGTCATAGAGAATAGCTTGTCGCTCACTTTGTTCACAAACTCTTTGCCTTGATCAGAAATTACAACATCACTACAACCATGTCTACAATATAATTTGAATCAGTAATATTAAATAAGGACATATACATAGCATCATACCTGCACATCATCTTATACAAAAATTGTGCTACTGAATTTGCACTCTTATCAGGAAGAGCTTCAGCCTCAGGCCACTTCGAAAAATAATCGACTAAAGTAACTATATATTTATTTCCCCTTTCAGTTCTTGGCAGTGGACCAATTAGGTCAATTCCAACCTATAAAAACACATCCCACCAACATGTTTTTTACACAAATGCACTAACATTATTTCTTACCATATTCCACACTTTTGGTTTCACCGGAATTGGGTGTAAAGGGGCTGATGATTTCTGAAACTTGACGTCATTGGTATGTTGGCAAACCTCACATTGCACGACATAATTTTTCACATCAATCCACAATGTCTTCCAATAAAAGCGTCGAGAAACTTTTTTTCAGGTTTTATCTCTTCCCAGGTGTCCACCTATTATATTTATTTTACAATAGCCGAACTCATTTCATTTGCAATTGCTGACATTTTATGTGATGTGAGTCAATTATATAGAGCTTCATTTATAACGCCGAAATACATAAAAGTATAAGGTGGTTGTTAGAATAAGAAAGGATTGTTGCTCCTCAAACTTGCATTCTCATAGTAAATTGGCCTTGCATTTATTACAGAATTTTCACAATACTTATTTAGTTGTTCAACTCGAATTTTTATTTTTTATTTATTTATTTTTATTTATTTATTTATTTTTTTTGACCTGGAATTTCCTCCACCCCCCCCCCCCAGGTGGAGGAAATTCCAGGTCTACCCCCTCCTCTCTATAAAATTCTGCTCATATGTACTCTAAACCAGTATTTACTTTCCAGTTTCCCTGTGTCTGAGTTGATGCTCAAGCACAATGTATTCAAATTTTAGTTCATATTTAAATTAATGGCAACACCTTATACAACTACTTTTATCTACAATATCTTCAGTGCCAGTCTTTGAAAAAGCTGCAGCAAAAATATTAGATGCAATTTAAATATCTGTGTTGCCATGGCATAAGAAATATACATTAATTTACATTTGTAGTCACAGGTAAAGTATAGTCTAATACAATATTAATGTTTCACCTTCAAGGAATGGCAGCTTTGAAGAACTTGGTCAACTTCTGAAGGAGTCCTCACTACTTGTCTCCAACCACACTCCTTTCCCTTGTTTCTGGAGTAGTAGAGTACACCTCTCTCCACCTACAGGAAATACAAACACTAATATTTCTACTGAATAAGAAAAGCACGATTAATGATCTAAACAACAAGCATTAAGAATAAACTTAAATTAAAAAAAAAAGGATTCAGGGTTGTCCATAAAGCACTGCCTCTTTAGCAATTCCTTAAACATGATTACATATACAAAATATAAACATAATGTTATTTCACATACCAATGCAGTGATTTAGGGACGTAAAATCATCATGATTTACATGACTTTGCTCTTTGCCTTATTTTGTTGACCAATCATGACAGGTAGAATTAATGTTTCTTGTTTTCATAATTTTTGGCCAACCACAATTTTTTCTATCATTGTTCCCCTAACTTATTTAAGTATAATAAGTCTAATAATTCCTGAATATGGTCTAAAACTATATGCAACTCATAACATCCAGTTGAATCGAATTAATACTTAGTTCACCTTCAACAGGCTTCACCTCTTACCTTATAATTTGCCAGAGCCTTCCTACGCAGGATTTTCTTCTCATTCTTTGTATACCCAGAAGGATAAGCCCCAGTAGTGAGGTAGTCAAAAACGAAGCCATACAAATCGGCCATGATTCAGCCAGAGGAAGACTTGCCACGTGGTAAGTGCGGAAGTTTGAGTCTCGTGAACAAGATTAAGGGGAAAAGGGAGGGGGGACATTATTCACTGGGGGGGACATTATTCACTAGTGAATACTGTCCCCCCACGGACATTATTCACTAGTGAATACTGTCCGGGGGGGACACTATTCACGGGGGGACAGTATTCACTCCGACACCGGCATGGTTGGTTTAATTTTTCAATAAATTGGGTCTACTTCCTTATTTATACTGCATTAAGTAAACAAGTAGCAGTTACAATGAAGAAAGAAAATTTGAATTACATTATGTGTGATAGAATGAAATTACATACGGAGGTCTTGAGTTACTTTGAGGAAATAATGTTATAAGTAGAACAAGCCTACATTGTTGAGATGTTTGCTGTATTATCTACAAACAGGGGACAAGTGAAAGTTCTGAGCTGACACCCATTTCAGACTTATATTGGTCTAGACTAAACCAGACTTACTCATTGTATAGTAACATTATGGTTGTATTATTGATTTATTATGTTTAACCGATTAACGCCGGAAATTAAATTCGCGATTACGTGCGCGTACTCCGAAATTGTTTACAAGAAATCGTGACCGTCACCTCGAGGTTTGAACCGCCTGAGCTTTTTCTTGTCTAGAGGCAATACGCTTCGAAGTAACCGACGGCGATGTATTAACTGATTGAAGCTAAAGCCCTCCTCTACCCGCGGGCTAAGTTTTGTTTAGTTTCTAGGCGTTTGAAGTGTATGAAGTGCGCACTCATTGGAAACTACAAGCTTCAAGGTAAGTATACCATTGTTAGCATCAGTATTGTAAAAGTTTAGGCTAAGACCTCATGTTTCATAGCTATATATTGTTGTTTTAAATGTTCACCAGCCGCTTGCTTTGAAATAATTCAGCAACTATGGATTTTGGCTGTTTATTTTTTTTGTGTGAGCCATATACTAGGATAATATAATATATAACATAACAAGCAATTATATAGACTACTGTGTTTGCAATTCTAGGATTTTTTTCTGATAATACTATGAAGCAGTCTGATTGAACTCCCATGGTGACAAAGCCACACCCCATAATCACCACTGTACCGTACCATGATGTGTCTGTTGTTACTGTTCTTGACATAGATTGCACATCCTTCTCTTCATACCTGAGAAAACTTTCTCCTAAGAAATCCATTTTATGGGCACCTTCAAGTAGGGGAGAACTGGGAGGAAGAAAGTCTGTATCCTCATGCAATAATAACTTGACCTTTTGTGGTTAGTGTTGTTCAAAATCTATATAACCCTCTGTGTATGAACAAACGAAGCTAAAATAGCTTGCCTTTTTCAACCTTTATTTCCTCCAGGTCATCAAATTCTTCATTGCTGCCCTCCATGAAGACTTCTTGGCCACGGACCTCTACACCTGAGAAGTCTTCTGCCTTATTCTATCTCTATTTCTTTGAGATCATAAAATTTCTTCATCACTGCCCTCTATGAAGACTTCTTGGCAGTCTTTAAATTTTATTGACAACTTTATATCATATTAATAATTGATGAATATATTTTTGTCTTATTAGTTATAGCTATACATATTTTTTTTTTGTAACTTTGATTTTCTTTATACACAAACAGTGCTACAATTTCAATCTACAAATAATAAAAAATTTCTATGGTAAGGGTCATTAAAACCTTGCCTCCATTACACTTACCTCACAGGAGAATCGCTACGGCGTTGTGGGAGCTCTTGAAACACTTGCGATTGCTGCAGGTAGCTAATTAAAGCGGGTACTATGGCGGTTATGCAAAAATGCGTAACCCACGCTGTGAAGCACCCTCGTGCTTGACGCGGAAACGCGTAATTCGGCGATAATCGGTTAAAAGGTGCATCATGTGATCATATAATTAAATTATTGTATTGCAGTAATTAATGTATTTTTTATATTGTATCAAGATGGTATCAGATCTTCAACAGGAGCTGAACGACGTGCATCTTATATTAAAGGTAAGGAATATCACTTGATGTGTCAGTAAATGTTTATTGTAGAATATCTTCCATAGTAGCTGTCTTAAGCAAAATTTCTTAATTACTACTTAATTAAAGCACATAATTTAAAAGTAATTAACCCTTTCACCGCTGAATTGTCAGGGAAATTTAAAACTTTGTCTTTAAAAAAATAATAGAGATTTTTTATATCTGATACTGGAATGTCTATACCTAATTCAAAGTCTAGTATAACTTCTCATTCTCGTGCTACTCTTCACAAATGCTTTGTCTTCTAAAGCTGTAGTAAATTGCCTCGTTTCCTTCAGTGAGTGTTGAGTGTTGAGTGGCTTCTACTACTGCACCTTCTGGTTCACAAGAATCACCTTCTAAAATGCCAAAGCACCTATTAATTAAGTCTACATATATTCCAACAATTGACCACCCAATCGCCATTTTATAATAATAATAATAATATTACTACGACCTCAAATGTTAACTTAGAGCTTTCTAGCCTTAGTAATACTGCCACATGGAATTTGAACTTTACCTGCTAACTATTAAACTAATGTCTGAAGGCTAGCGTGTGAGTGAGGCAACACAAACGAGAATAGACAGAGGCTTTTATTTTTTAACTCTGTACAGTGGTTATGGCGGTGAAAGGGTTAATTTTAGCCAACTTTTGCTAATTAACTTACATAAATACATTATCCATAGCATGCTTATCTTGCCTGTATAAGTCACTAATCTATGCCCAAGTTGTACTACTATTGTTCAACTCAGCTGTGTAGGAAGATGTTTTGTTATGGTGGGGAGGGGGGGCTTTTGGGTCATGTGTTTTGTGGCTTTAAAGGTGTTCATGTGAGAAATCACCTCTTTCAATTATGTCCCAAAAATTATAGGGAGGATCCATTTCCCCTAACACACCCCCCTTTCCTACACTACTGGATGTTTATATGTTTATGTGTTTATGTTGTATGCAATGTATAGTTCTACAAACACTATGTGATGGATTCCAAAGTGCTCACGGATTGTCTATATCATTTTCCAATAAAACTGGCTACAGTCCTGGACATGACACACCCACTATTCATAATTCGAGCACAGCAATGTCTTTGGCCCTGGGCAATCTGGGGTTTGCCACCTGTACATTTGAGGATTGCAGTTTAAACGAAACTCTACAAATATTTGAAGCAATCTCTAAAGTTAATTTTGGGCCTTCTTATAAGTGTATTTTCATACACTGGACTGGTCATGGGAGGAAAGGATATATTAAAGTCACAGATGGTGAGATTAGTATCAATGAATTGAAGACAATTCTTTCAGCTAGGAAGGCTCCAACTCTGAAGAATATGGTAAAAATTCTGTTTTGTGATTGCTGTCGTACTAAATTTAGTACTGATGAATCTTTGGAACAAACTACAACTGAACCAAATTTGTTAACTGTTTTTTCCACTCCACTCGATCAACAAGCACTTATGCTCACACACGAGGGCATGGGCATTGCTACGAAGGAATTGATACAATTATTATTGGAGAAGCAGACTGACTCCAATTTACTCACACTTTTGTTGATAAATCTGACAAATAAAATCGAAGAGGCTGGATTAGAAATATCGAATAGTTCAGATTTACGAACAGACTTTGAAGGCTCTTTGTCTTTTGAAACAGTTCTATACAAGAACAAGAAAAAGTCAAGTAAGTTAGTTTGTGCTCATGACTAAGTAAAATTGTTCCATTTGATAATAAAAAAAAAACACTCATAATATGCGCCCACACAATTAACTTACTTGTTTGTCAAATTCCATTTATTGTATGTTTGTGATGTGATGTTTATTTCTATAGTGTCACCTGAAAAGTTAAGAATAAAGGAGAATTACAGTACAGACAAATGTGTTATATCTTGGAAGGAACCTCCCCATGTTGGCCACTACCGTTTCATCTGTTACAGCATCAGATCTGCATCAGATCAAACTGAAATTGAATCCAGTAAGCCGATATTTTAATCATGGAGAACTTGATATTACAAACTAATGCATCTTACTTAGCTATGTTTAAATTTACACAAATATAACTCATCATTATAGACGAAATGTATTTACTCTTCGAAATCCTTATTGGACGGTATGATGCACTGTTTTGCCAGATTTGTATGAGTAATAGCATGGATGACTGTGCTATTCGGAATTAATAGCACGAGTAACGCAATTGAAATAGCATGAGGCGAAGCCGAGTGCTATTTCAATTGCTTTACGAGTGCTATTGGTCCCTAATAGCACAGGTTACCCGTGCTATCACTAACTAATAGTAGGCCAGCTTTTCTTTAAGTCATTTGCAGTATAGCTACACTGTATCGTTCACTCACTATCTCAGGATTAGCTTCCTCTGGAACTTCATTTTCAACCGATGATCTGTTAAAAAGTATTCTCTCTAATACTAGAAACTACTCATACTGTATGTTTCCAAAGATAGGGCTGCACGCATGTGCACTTACCTGTACTATTTCTCTTAGCTTCCATGCTATTTCGCTTAGTTACGTGCTATTTCACTTTCCATTTTTGAATGGGAATTTACGTGCTGTACTATTAGCTAAGAAATAGTTGGTAGGGAAATAATTAATATGGTTATTGTGAACTTCATTTTTTTGGACTGGATTGATTAATTCCTATGTATGATGCCTTGTCATCTATAAATGTGAATTTTTTGTCTTGCAGACATTAAAGACACCCATGTTGAGATTCCTCGGTCAAAGATATGCGAGAAGCAAGTGTCAGTTTGTGCCCTCTATAAGCACTTGATTAAAATTGGGAAAAGTGAAGATGAGTGTGTATATGAAGACCTTATTGTGGACAGTTGCAGAGACGGAGAGTGTAATCTATTGGGTCTAGAATCAGGTAAAGTACTATATTGCAGCATAGCAAAATTCAATTAGTAATGTTTTAGTAGCCTTTATTTTAACTTACCAATTTCTATATTTCACTATTCTTTCTCAGCCTTCCTTATTTAAAAATGTTTGGCTATGGGATTCAAACCCAGGACTGCTATGCCACTGAACTTCAAAAACCAACCATCAGCAGCCAAAAACTTCAATTCTGTATTTCTACTGTTACGGGATACTGTCGGGCCCTCTGCTTCTTTGGCTAGGTCCACCCAACAATGTAATACTAATTTCCTTGTCGGTTTAAGTTTTAACTTAATTTTGATAAATCCAAATAAAGGTAATGGAGAGAGAGTGTCTCAATCAGAGAGTCAGAGACTATGACTGTCCCTGGTCAGCGCTTTTATAGATGCCAATGGGATCACAAGAAAAGAAAAGAAAATGTAAAACTGACCATAAAATATAGCTGCTAGTACAGCTATTGAAACTAACATACAAACAACATACAAACATACATACAGAATAAATGTCTGGCAATCTAGACAATAATACGCTTGTGTGTCAGTAATGACGATAACTGCGGTGTGTGTATTCATGAATAATTCATGAGCTTTGTATGGTTCAGTAAAGCATCGTTCATTTATGGTAGGTAAAGTGTCGTAGGTAAAGCGTCGTTCGTTTGTGGTAGGTAAAGTGTTGTTCGTTTATGGTGGGTAAAGTGTCGTTCATTTATGGTAGGTAAAGCGTCGTTCGTTTGTGGTAGGTAAAGTGTTGTTCGTTTATGGTAGGTAAAGTGTCGTTCATTTATGGTAGGTAAAGTGTCGTTCATTTATGGTAGGTAAAGTGTCGTTCATTTATGGTAGGTAAAGTGTCGTTCATTTATGGTAGGTAAAGTGTCGTTCATTTATGGTAGGTAAAGTGTCATTCATTTATGGTAGGTAAAGTGTCGCCACCATCAGTAGAACGTGCTGGTTACTTCTAAAAAGCAGGTGCAATTGACGATGGAAGGCAGCATTGGTTTCAAAAAGGAAGGCGAAAGTACAAAAGAGAAGGTAAAAGGTGATTAATCGTTACTAAAAAGCGGATGGAATCGGCGAGGTATGGGGTGTAGGTTTTAAATGGAAGGGAAGAGAAGGCAAAAAGGCGAGCGATTAATTACTAAAAAGCAGGTGGAATCGAGTAAAGGTGGGGGTTAGTTTTCAAAAGAAAGGCTAAAGTACGAAATAAAAGACAAAAGTTTCTCAGGATAGAAGCAGGAGAGGTAGACAAAGTAAAAGGGGGCTCTTAGACTCAAGAAAACGAGCTGAAGTTAAGAGAGGTGGGTAGAAGAATAGCTCAGATAGTTCAGAAAAAAAAGAGTAGGAGAGGGAAACTTATGTAACCTTAACCAATGGTAGAGAATGATAACTGAGTAAGATAACTTGTGCTACTGCATTCTTACTTTGCAATACGTCAAGCGCCACTAATAATACTGTTGTGGAGTGTGGTCACCACAGATACTACAGTCTCACTCTCAACAGATCAACAGAAATTTTACTTTTTTCAAAGATTTTTCATATCCGTGGAATTTATTTTGAACTTCGATAATATCACTTCACAAATTTCTTCTTCAGCCATCTTTTGCTCATACAAGTATTCTCTCGTTCACAGGCTTTTTAACTGTACAGAATTTCATAATGCTTGCTTGCTGATGGTTGTGTAGCTCAGTGGCAAAGCACTATGTGTTAAGTAAGCGGTCCTGGTTCGATCCCCAGTGACAGACAAACATTTTTTAGACTACATTGTTGTAAAAATATAATTTAAAAAACTTGGGGGAAAGAGAGAGAATACACTTAATGAATTTCTATATGACTATATGTGAGGTACCAGCTTTTGTGGGCAATGCCCCCTACTGTAACGCCATCACGTGAGCAAATAATTTCTTGCAGCCTGCAGTGTAGTTTGTTTTATGCTCAGGTAAGTTAACAGAGTTAAGAGAAGTGAAGTTTGGCGTTGAAAATGTATACCGGTGAGTGTTTCTTGCCTGTTTAGCTTCTTCTCTTATGAAGACAGGGTTTCCATGTACCATTTTCACGAGCTATAATTGATGCCTGATTAAAATAGCTAACAGATTGCTTGTTCTTTTGGTCTGAGATATATTGTAATAACTAGGTAAGTATTTAATAGTGCTGAGGGTTCACACCTTTGGTGCTTCATTTCATTAGAATTCAATCAATGTCAGCATAGTTTATCCATCTTCCTCAGTATAACCAGCAGCACTGAGTAGAGTGACTCCATGCTTCTGCCCTCCAATTAAAAACTAATATGATACGCTTGTTTGTCAGAACAGTGACAGCAATGACGGTTACTAAGCCAGGTTGGTAAAGCGTCGGCAGAATGGGTCGGTAAAGCATCGGCAGAATGGGTCGAGCATCATCTGCAATACTGTCCATGAAACTGAGCCTGGTTTGGTAAAGTGTCATCGTCTGTCAAGAATAGTAAGTGAGAAAAACAAAAGCAGACTGGTGGGTCAGGAAGTAAAAGTAAAAAATGAATGGCAGAACTAGTGTGGTAGAAGAAATAAACAATGGATAAAAAATATTTTATGCTACTGCACTCCTAATTTGCTAATGTTACATCGAGCACCACTGTGTGCTGGGATGCTTGCTAGTAAACTAACAATAGCATTCAGTGGTACTTTATGGAGTGCTTCAGCCAACTGCTGCAATATACACTCGTGAAATCAAACATAAAAGAATTCTGCACAAAATCTTGTTAGTTGTGATTTTATTTTGGCTACATTATTAGTCACAGTAATACCCTACCACACACTTGCGCTTGATGAACTATGCATTAGTATTTTTATCCATTGTTATTATCCTCTCTAGTTGGTTTAGTTACATCTGTCCACTTTTACCTCATTCACTTTTCTTGACCACTCACAACTGTCGTCATCATAACCGGCTTGGCTTTATTCCTAAATACACACACCCATGTCATCTGGAATTGACTATGCTTTACCAACCGAGCTAATGAATTATACTGGAATACACATGACTTATTACAATTAAGTTCCTTCCAAGAAAACACATTTAAATGTTGTTGTTGTTTATGTAACATGCCATTAATTTAGCATACATAATTCTAATTTGTATTTAGAGTCCATAAAACCGACTGATGTTCGTTTCACCATAACTGAACACGGCACAGGACTACTGACCTGGAGGAAGCCAGATGCCTTCGCAGGAAGTGACTTAGAGGTCGTATCCGTTCGGCGAGCACTGTCGAGCCGCACTGAGCAAGAAGATTCTTGGAAAGTTGTCACAAAACCAATTCGGTTAAAGAATTCCAGCTATGAAATTGTACTATCCAACCTAAGGAAATATGAGTATCAAATGAGAATTCATGATGGACGAAAAACTAGTCGCTGGATAAGAGCAATCAAGCAAGAAGGTAAGATAGACAGGCCTCGTTCCATGAGTGTATCAGAGGATAAGTGTGATTATTTGAGAATCAAATTGTAGTCACTAAATCTAATACATATAGAATAAGGCAATCGTATCGATCATGTACTAGATATTCTATCAATACTTCAAGGGGGATATAGAATCTTAAAAAGACTGCTGTCACTTTAGTAACAGCTCTGTATACTAAACTATAGCAACAGTGCTAGCATAGAATTGTTGTTAGAATATAATGAAGAATTATTCATGTGCTTGATTAGACACTACAGACTATTCTTTTCAGTTTGCTGCGAATTGAATCCATGATTAAGAACGGCTTGTAAGCAGTTGATTTCCCTCAATTAATTGAATAGGAAATAGCCGTTGAATAATTGGAGTTGAAAAAGAAAGAAAGCATTTCACTGCTTAACTTTTATAGGACTACTTAAATCTATGCCGTCAACTTTTACACCCATAGCTACTAAATTGGACTACATGGATTGGTGGTTTTGGCCTAAAGCTGTTACTATTCTAGATCTGTGAAAAGCGAGTGAGAAGACTACTAATCAAAAGTGGCACCTGATCAAGCATACAATATGATAGCCAAGAAAATTATTCAGTCATCCTTGGCTGAAATAATAAGCTATAGCTAATAATAGCAGTTTTTTTCTCAGTTTAAACAGCCAATATTGAGAACTAAGGCAAGAAGTCGAAATATCTGGTTAAGTTTAAATTATACATTATTAGTTGTTTATCATCAAAAAAACTGCTATTAAGACAAGCCATGTACATTTTTTTTTAAATAAAGCAAAACAAATCTGCCGAGATACCTTGTCAGTTGAGAGATGATCAATAGTTCATAAGGACTTGATGTATACAATTACATAATCTTTTTTTGTCTTTTTTGTTGTTGTTGTTTTTACAGATACTCAACCTTCATTTTTCAGGAAATGTTTCACAAAGTACCCTATTACAATGCTTATATTTCTTATCATGCTGACCTTCTTGGTTATCACAGCTGTAGGACACGTAGCAATTGCAGTTTTACTGTCACATTTTGACCCTTCTGCTAATTACTTGGCACTTGGTGATGGCAGTATAATTGATTGTGAACAACTGAGCTCATTCCAAAAGATGATTTATTCTAACGTGTCCATTTTGCAGCATATAACTGATAATAATTACGACTATGGATTGGGACTAAGTATCAGCGTATGGTCAGCAAAACGTGACAAGTTTCTGAAAGAGGACCTGCAATGGACATTTGAGTCGAAAAATATCACGGGAAATATTTTTCAGATTAAAAACGTGTCAAATAACACGTACATGTGGCAAGACTCCGTTATTTCCTTCAATGTGAGTTCCAAAGTTTCGGTCAATAAACTTCAAGCGTATTTGATAAGAGGAGATGATAACAAAGCTCAGTTTTTTCATGATACAGAATTGACATATTTGACAGAGAGAAGCCAAAATCTCCTTCGTAATGGTGGTGTTTATTGGCGTGTGCGACACAGCGGCTATTATTATGTAGCTGTTCTTGTTGAGCCGTTAGACACGGTCGACTCTGAAACTGATTTCTTCGCGAACGTCTATTTTTCTACCAATGTGGTTAATACAAAAAAGGGTAAGTCCTCGAACACTTTGGATAAATTGGATTCACCAGTTGAAGTAAAGATTGATTTCTATGACAATCACAGAATATTATGCAAAATAAATCCTATAAAACACACCAAGAAAATTAATCAAATTCATCTCAAGTTGACGTATACAGTTCGGAAATATGTGTATGCTGTTCCAGTGGTAATAGCATTGATTTTCACAATATTATTTTTTCACACCCTGGGGTATGGTTACTCCCTGTGGTCGATTGGCAAGAAAACGGTCAGACGGCGTCAAGTTGTCCATCGACGAGGCTATACTTCAATACAATGAATCTAATCCTGGATTATCTCCTTTCGATGCAATTTAGCTATATTTTATGGTTTGTTGTTTTTATTCTATTTTTGTTTGTTTATTTATTTTAGAATTTTTAATTTTTCTTGAGGCATGGCAAGCCATGCGATGACATTTACACTTTTTTATATTTTTTATTATTTTTTTTTTTACCCATTTCTAATTTTGTCATTCATGTATTCACAGGTTTTCCCACATATATTACATGTTTTGTATTTTATATCTATAATGATTTTTTTATAATGTATTAATTTGGAATGCATAATCTGGTGAATGAAATTATAATGCTTTGTGGAAAAGTTCTTTTTATGTACATGTGTACTTACTTTATTGGTTTGGATGATAATTTATGGAATCTACCCTTTACCTTTGTGAGGAAAAGGGTCGTGGAACGCAGGCTAGAATTAGTTGCATTATTTACACATAATAGCGACTGACTACTGTTATCTGTAAGTTTGTCCGCTTGACGAAGTAATATATAGCTTTCTTTGATATTGCTTTTAGAACAACAAAAACACTCTGTATGTTCAAGTATCATAGATAGTGTGTAATAATCCGTGCTCATAATTAAAATATCCAAAAGTAAGCTTTTATATGTCCAAGTGTGATATTCTTTACCAACTTTGCTGGTATAAAATGGAGGGGCCATTGCCCTTGGACCCATGCGGTTTTCTGCAGCCATGCTACAAGAAGATTTATTTTTAGACAGTGTGGACTGCATGCTTCACTTGACATTATCAATAAAATATGAATAGACAGTGTGGACTGCATGCTTCACTTGACATTATCAATAAAATATGAATAGACAGTGTGGACTGCATGCTTCACTTGACATTATCAATAAAATAGTGTGGACAGGCCATATGGCAAGGTGTCTTGGAAATTGCAAGAACCTGAACTGATGTTGTTAGTATTTTTATAAGTAGGGTTGTTGTTTTTTAATATAATTATACTCACATCAGTGGTGTAGGAAGTGAGGGGGGAGGGGACTCCGGGTTAGAGCCCTCCCATAAATTTGGGGTACAATCTAACGAGGTGATTTCTCACATGAACACTTTTAAACCACAAAAAAAAAAAACATGCCCTCGGAGCCTTCCTTTACCGTACCATCTTCCTATACGGCCACTGCACATTCAGTGCTACAGCTGCAGCTGTGACTATTATTTTTTTCTTATTTTTTTCATAGTTATGTCTACTTGTCTGCAGGTACCATAGTACGTTAAAACTGTCCAATCAGATTGCTCAATTTGTGGTGAATATACTTCACACCCACTTCCTAGGAGGTGTGAATAAGTGAACAGTCCAATCAAAATGAGTTTTTGTGCGTTTCCTATAGCCTAGAGCCATGGTACAGGTTGGTCGCACCACTCTGTGCATTGGTCAGTATGGGATTTACACAACTGGAGCCTTTGGCCCTCAGTGGTGTAAATCCCATACCAATCTCCACATCATGGTGTAACCTATGCATCATGAACACTTTGACTTACCATCCCATGTTCCCCAATTGAAGCTGTTTGTTTGTTTTTATAAAATATTGAATGCTCAGTTGCTCCTTAAAACTGGAAAGAAACTTTAGGCTACCTGATCAGAGGTATGAGTTGCTGTATGAATGTCAATGAATATAAATAAAACAGAAAAAATCAGTTGAACTCTGCAATCCATCAGTCACTGGTTCTCCCTCAAGAACACACTTGCAGCCAATGAATTGTTGTCTCAAAACACAGAATGCCTCAATATACACACGTGGAGTAGGCACCAGGTGCATGGTACCTCCCCCCTCCTTCCATGATCATCACAAGTGTGGGGTTGATAACAATTTTTAACTCACTGCAGAACAAAATTTCTTTTTTTCTTACTCAAAATATAAAATCATAATAATAATGTTAAAAAATGGAGTGATTCAACAATGTGATAAATTAGCTAAAATTACTAAATATTTGCATAGAGGCAATTATCCAGACTATGAGGTTACTATGAATGAAAGTGTACGAATTGGGTAACAAATAAGTCTATGCTCCTCCACTACGCCCCTTAAGTCATCTTCCTACCTTTCTATGCCCCCATCAAGTCGATACTCCTCCCCCTACCACACCCCTTAAGTCATCTTCCTACCTTTCTAATGCCCTCCATCAAGCTGGCAATGTCTCTGCTCTTACCAGTTAAGTGCTATCTATTGTATCTTACCTACCTAATGTTCTGGAAGACATACCTGTGGTCTAGCCTTGACCTTGTGTTTGATGTTGTTCAGTTGAGATTGTGTCTCCATATTTTACTTCGTAACACTTTACACAAACTGCATCTGCAATAACTTGTCTCCTTGGAGACCTCCCATCATTAAGAATTCAAGGTTAAGTATTTTGTGACATAATGTAGTGACTAGCGCGACTAAACATTAGTCTTTGAAGTCATTCAGTCATTAAGCATGTGTCGTAGCTATAGCAACCACATTGGTTAGGCTTTGAATAATGTGACAACAGAGCTCTGTATGTATGTGTGTTACACAACCTCCTTAGTCATTGCAAAGTTTCACACTTGGTGACACTTCAGTGTCTTCAGACTGTCATGGTCTGTCTCCAATAGCAACTACTGCACTTGTGTCTGTGATGAAGAATAAGGGTGAGTGGGGAGGGAGGTGGAGGGGGAAGGGGAGGAGGAGGGGAAAGGGGAGGTGGAGTGTGTGTGTGTGTGTGTGCACTGCTTTTTGTTAGGTGCCAGTATGAAGTACCTGTTTGGTTTTAATTATAATGCTCAAATTACTGTTAATGCCATGTGACTATGGGTTTCTAGTACTTGTACAAAACCAAGGTCCCTTGCTTTATTTTATTTTTTATTTTTTTTAGGAGACTTAATTTTGGATATTAGCATTTTTTAAGTCAAAAGTTATCCATGATAGTGCACTAATCAAACCAATTAACACACCTATTCATCTATCACACTATTCATCTATCACACTATTGCACATTTTTAACACCTACACTCCTACTTATGTATACACACACACACTGTATCACATGCCATTTCTCACTTGTTTTACTGAAGAAGGCCTTCAAGCCAAAACGTGTAAAGAAAGTTTCAATAATGCTCTATTATCAACTCTAAAAAAAGATATCTGTAACACATTTATATAAATGGAATATATATTTTTTGAATTTAGTGTTTTGGTAAGGGACACAGTTTACCCGCGCCACACTTTGCCCGTGCCACAATTTTCCCGTGCCACAATTTGCCTGCGCCACACTTTGCCCGTGCAACATCTGTCATTCAGTCTACCCAAGTAAAAATGTCCTGTAAGATCTTGCAGGATCATAACTGTTTTTCTAAGATTTGATGGGATAATGCAAGACAAGATGCGTCCTACGAAATCTTGGGAGTACAATTTATACACTATAGCAAGATCACACAAGATCCTTTAGGGTTCTTGCCAAGATTGTTCCTGCTAGTTCTGAGATAATCTTGGATACTTTTATCACTTATGATCACACAAGATCCTTTAGGGTTCTTGCCAAGATTGTTCCTGCTAGTTCTGAGATAATCTTGGATACTTTTATCACTTATGATCACACAAGATCCTTTAGGGTTCTTGCCAAGATTGTTCCTGCTAGTTCTGAGATAATCTTGGATACTTTTATCACTTATTATCACACAAGATCCTTTAGGGTTCTTGCCAAGATTGTTCCTGCTAGTTCTGAGATAATCTTGGATACTTTTATCACTTATGATCACACAAGATCCTTTAGGGTTCTTGCCAAGATTGTTCCTGCTAGTTCTGAGATAATCTTGGATACTTTTATCACTTATGATCACACAAGATCCTTTAGGGTTCTTGCCAAGATTGTTCCTGCTAGTTCTGAGATAATCTTGGATACTTTTATCACTTATGATCACACAAGATCCTTTAGGGTTCTTGCCAAGATTGTTCCTGCTAGTTCTGAGATAATCTTGGATACTTTTATCACTTATGATCACACAAGATCCTTTAGGGTTCTTGCCAAGATTGTTCCTGCTAGTTCTGAGATAATCTTGGATACTTTTATCACTTATGATCACACAAGATCCTTTAGGGTTCTTGCCAAGATTGTTCCTGCTAGTTCTGAGATAATCTTGGATACTTTTATCACTTATGATCACACAAGATCCTTTAGGGTTCTTGCCAAGATTGTTCCTGCTAGTTCTGAGATAATCTTGGATACTTTTATCACTTATGATCACACAAGATCCTTTAGGGTTCTTGACAAGATTGTTCCTGCTAGTTCTGAGATAATCTTGGATACTTTTATCACTTATGATCACACAAGATCCTTTAGGGTTCTTGCCAAGATTGTTCCTGCTAGTTCTGAGATAATCTTGGATACTTTTATCACTTATGATCACACAAGATCCTTTAGGGTTCTTGCCAAGATTGCTCCTGCTAGTTCTGAGATAATCTTGGATACTTTTATCACTTATGAACACACAAGATCCTTTAGGGTTCTTGCCAAGATTGTTCCTGCTAGTTCTGTAATTATCCTGGATAATTTCATCACTTATGATCACACAAGATCTTCAAGGTCTTACCTAGACTATGTCCTATATAATTTTTGTTTATTTAGGTTTTGAAGGCATCTTATAGGTATCACATGTACATTTATAAATGTTATATTTCATTCATTTGGGTAAGTGAAATTATAAAGAACATTATAAAATTAAAAAAATAAAATTAGCTTATTTTCTATGTTGAAAATTCGTATTTTTTTTCATATAACAAAAAAAAACAACAGTATCGATCATGCATTTAATGGTGTTCGAAATGATTTGGTATTGGGATGATGTAACTAGAGAGTAACTGTGCACTGTAAAAAAAGTGGTGGCCATATCCCACCAAACATGTTTCCCACCTTAGGTGTGATGTCACACCATGATGCTGGTGGTGGGACACTCCCACTCTATGGTGGGATTGTCCCACTTGACATCAGTGTGATGTTACACCATTATGAAGTTGGTGGGACAATCCCACCATAACATTGTGGGAGTGTCCCACTTGATGCAAGTATGGTGAATAATCATGAAAATGGTTCAAATATTAATTGTATAGCTATATACTGTACAGGAATTCTGGTAGGTGCTCAGATCTGCGCCAGTATGGCTAATTGTATATGAGTATTGTTAGCTATGTCTTTCAGCAGACCTGTCCCCAGCCAGTACTTGTGATATTCAGCCACCAGGGAGTACTCCAATTATAACTCACTAGTGTGGATAACTTTTGCGGTGAAGTACTTATTATTTTTATTTATGAACTCCTCCAAGTTTTAGAGCCACTGCGCGAACCGTTTCCGAGATAATACACAGAAAGGGCGTGCCGCGTTAATTCCGTATTCAACCGCAATCCGTATACTATTGCTTATTACACCACGCGTAATCCGCCGAGCACAACGAAAGCTCTACTACTGTCTTCTCTTAGTCTTCTTGTCTACTGTGCAAAGGTGAGTGAGCCTGTCTGTAGTTCTATGTTGGTAGTGATAGGCTATCTTGTTACGGAAACAGCTTTTAGAAAGGGCAGGAAGTCTTTCCTATTTCGGGGTTGTTGCTGGTAGCCATTTTCGCTGTATTTTTATTTCTTTTCTTTTAGCTTGAGAATATTGGTGGTGCTGCTACCTGCTTATCTAGTGAGGTACCATGGAAGTAGGAATTATAAAGAAAAGATAAAGGTAAGTAAGTCTGTTGTTAATCCAAGCAGTAATTTTAAGTGTTCATTGAAGTTTGTATACCTATGCACTTACAAGTATTTCTAGTGCATGCACGCACATACTATTATTTCTAATCTGTGCATGCACAAACTTGTATTTCTAGTGCATGCACTCACGTACTGGTATTTCTAGTGCGTTCATGCACGTACTGGTATTCTGTGCGTTCTGGTATTCTAGTGTGTGCACACACAAACTGGTATTTCTAGTGCGTGAACACACGCACTAGCAATACCACTGTACACGCACTAGTATTACCACTGTGTGCACACACACACTAGTATTACCGCTGTGTACACGCACTAGTATTACCACTGTGTGCTCACACGCACTAGTAATACCACTGTGTACACGCACTAGTATTACCACTGTGTGCACACACGTACTAGTAATACCACTGTGTACACGCACTAGTAATACCACTGTGTACACGCACTAGTATTACCACTGTGTACACGCACTAGTATTACCACTGTGTACACTCACTAGTATTACCACTGTGTACACTCACTAGTATTACCACTGTGTACACGCACTAGTATTACCACTGTGTGCACACACGTACTAGTAATACCACTGTATACACGCACTAGTATTACCACTGTGTGCACACACGTACTAGTATTACCACTGTGTACACGCACTAGTATTACCACTGTGTGCTCACACGCACTAGTAATACCACTGTGTACACTCACTAGTATTACCACTGTGTGCACACAGATACTAGTAAAACCACTGTGTACACGCACTAGTATTACCACTGTGTGCGCACACGCACTAGTAATACCACTGTGTGCACACACATACTAGTAATATCACTGTATACACGCACTAGTATTACCACTGTGTGCATACACGTACTAGTAATATCACTGTATACACGCACTAGTATTACCACTGTGTGCACACACGTACTAGTATTATTACTGTGTACACGCACTAGTATTACCACTGTGTGCTCACACGCACTAGTAATACCACTGTGTACACTCACTAGTATTACCACTGTGTGCGCACACGCACTAGTAATACCACTGTGTACACACACTAGTATTACCACTGTGTACACACACTAGTATTACCACTGTGCACACACATACTAGTAATACCACTGTGTACACATACTAGTAATACCACTGTGTACACACACTAGTAATACCACTGTGTACACACACTAGTATTACCACTGTGTGCACACACATACTAGTAATACCACTGTGTACACACACTAGTATTACCACTGTGTGCACACACATACTAGTAATACCACTGTGTACACACACTAGTATTACCACTGTGTGCACACACATACTAGTAATACCACTGTGTACACGTACTAGTATTATGTTAGAGCACACTATGTGTTGATAACATGGTGAAATTGTTATTATTATTACTATTATATTATTATTATTATTATAGCCTTTCCTGACTGTGATGATGATGGCATGCCACAGCCACCTGCATGCAACAGGAAGAAATCTGGGAAAACGAGCAGCTCCGGGTCATCATCCCGAGATGCTCTTCCAATTAGAGCCCACTGTAAGTGTAGATAACATGGTGAAACTGTTGTTTATTATTAACCCTTAGTGTGCATGCACAAGAGGGTTATATAGTAGTTGTCCTGTCTGTTTGTCTTTCTGTCTGTCTGTCACGCTCTGATTTTGGAGATTACAGACAATTAACCGTTTTCATTGCTCGAGCTATATTGATGCCCTATTAAAATAGTAAATAATAAATTATTCTTTCAGTCTGAGGTTATTTTGTAATAGCTGGCTATGTAGCTAGTAGCGCTGAGGGTTCGCACCTTTGGTGCTTCATTATTATTATTATTATTATTATAGCCTTTCCTGACAGTGATGATGATGGCATGCCACAGCCACCTGCATGCAAGCGTACGTGATTTCTGCTCTATTGTGGAGCAGTGGAAAAAGAATTGGGTACCGAAAGTCCTCAAGCAAGTGGAACTTGAGTGTGGAATCCGACCTTCTCTTGCCGTTATTCAAGCTGAGATACAGTTAAATGGTAACTATTGATGGTGCACTTTTATTAGAGTTTAACTATTCGTACCTGTATGCAGATTGGAACACTTCTCTCAGTACAATGGCTCTGGTCACTAGCCTAATTTCTGACAGTCGACACAAAGCAGACTATAGAAAAATTATTTGCCCTAGCCAGGTAAGCCTAAAGCTAATTACACCATGAAATATCAATTTTAAAATAAGGTCATAACCGTCAAAATCTGAGCTACTTAATGCATGTAAGAAAAATTCTTTTTGCCAGGTGAACATATGTGTTTAACCTTGTCACCTTACTCGTATAAGCACAATCTGACACTTTGTCAGACCACCTTTATTTACCCTCAGCGCGAGAGAGTTATCTGTTGTCTGTCTGTCTGATTTTGGAGATCACTTACAATTAACTGTTTAGGTATGCACTTAATTTGAAGGACAATTTAAAACCTTTTGTTGTGATACTTTTTGAGAAAACACGAAGCTACAGCTCCGTATAGGTACGAATTTTTGTGGATAACACCCATTTTGTCACATGTTATCATGTGAGCTATTAATTTCTTGCAGCATAAGGTAGTTTTCTTTATGCTCAAAAGTTAAGCACTTGACTTGTGTGTTAAAACTATCTCTGAGTATGTTGGATTCCATTATTAAGACGCATTTATATCTACTGTTTTCATTGCACACCTTTGTTTATACTTGATAGGTCTGAGAAATGGTTTAATAGCTAGCTAGTGTATAGTGGCGCTGAGGGTTCGCACCTATGGTGCTTCATTAAGTCAGAATTTAAATAGTAAGCATTGCAAGAATACTTTGTGGATGGTAATCAAATTTAGTAATTTTAACTTGCAGAGAGGGTTCAAGTAAAATGTAATCAGACCGGGAGAGTATTTAAAGTAAAAATAGCTTCCCTGTCTAAAGAAGAGTTAGATTCTCCATTATGTGCTGAAGATTTCAACCAAGGGAACCAATTAATTATGGATTTTGAAAAAAAGTCATATCCAGTCACTGTAATGAAGGTGGAAGAGTTTAATGGTAAGTTCAGTTCATACAATTTTTCATTTCATTTTTGACTATTAAATTTACAATTAATGTATAGTTTCTAAGAAGAAGAAAGCCAATCCAGAAGACGATCTGCAAGAAATTATGGAGCAAGCTAAAAGTGCAGTAAGTTGATGGCTAAGTAAAGTAGTAATACTTGGGGAAGGGGAGGATCATTAGTTTCACAACATTTGTCTGGTTTAAACACAGCCACTGAAGAATTAAGGCTCTTTAACATTCAAATGCTAAAATAAAATAATATATTCAGCATGCTGTGTTGTGCTTTCTGAATAGGCTATGCAAACACTAGTGAAAATATCTATAGGAACCCACTTAAATGTGTGCTAGCATGGGGTGAAACTGTTCAATATCAAACCTTATTTCACTTGCTATAGCTTATGAAAAGAAACGTCTGCTCATGAAATGCCTCACAATATTACAATATTACACTCTGTCACTTACATAATAAACTACATATATATATATATATATATATGTAGTTTACCTTTTAGTTCACAGACGATGGTCCAGATGAAGCATCCAGTCAGTCTTCATCTAACATAACAGAATGCAAAAGTCAGTACTACTCACTGTCCAAAGTCAGTCTACTCCTCTACGGCAGAATTGTGGAGAGTACTCACCCAGTCTGGTGATGAAAAAATTACGAGAAATTCAAGATACTTTAAATACGCTGGTCACGACTGTGAATGGAATGGTCCACTCAAATACTCAGCCTAGCCCTTCCGTAGAGCATGTGAAGTTAGAACAGGATTTATCCAAATACAATGTAAGTATCAGTATTGTGAAGTTTGACATGATATTACAGGTGTAAATTGCTATTGTTTAGGTGAATGGTATAAATTTAAAGCAGATACCTGCCAGAGATCCATATGCATATGGGAGGAATATGCTGGAGGTCTTGTTCAGTAAAGAAGAGTTAGCCAAATCGGTGGTTGTGAAATCAAAGAAAAGTGAGAAGCCACCATTATCTCCGAAAAGAGTTCAAGTACTATTTGGTATGTTTGAAGAAAAAGAGAAGGGGTGGTGATGTGCAAGAGAGCAAGGAGGGAGGAAGAATTTTTGAGAGAGAAGGATTCAGTGTGCCATTCATTATATATATATTATATTTTTTTAGATTGTATGAATAATCGTTATGGTGATAAGTATGACCACCGGCAGTTAATGACATCACTCAACCAAAAGTGCCGAGATAGTGGCAGGTCTTCAGTGTAATGCTTTGTTGTTCTTGTATTTTTTTTTTTTTTTTTTTTGCAAACTGAAAACTAATAAATTTTGTAAATTTTTTTCAAATTATTGCAATGAAAATACAGGATCATGCTTGGTTCTCACAGGATCATGCAGGGTTCTCACAAGATCATGCACGGTTCTCACAGGATCATGCAAGGAACGTACAAAATCATGCAAGGAACATACAGGATCATGCAGGGTTCACAAGATCATGCATGGTTCTCACAGGATCATGCGTGGTTCTCACAGGATCATGCAGGGTTCACACAGGATCATGCGTGGTTCTCATAGGATCATGCAGGGTTCACACAGGATCATGCTTGGTTCTCACAGGATCATGCAGGGTTCTCACAAGATCATGCACGGTTCTCACAGGATCATGCAAGGAACGTACAAAATCATGCAAGGAACATACAGGATCATGCAGGGTTCACAAGATCATGCATGGTTCTCACAGGATCATGCGTGGTTCTCACAGGATCATGCAGGGTTCACACAGGATCATGCGTGGTTCTCATAGGATCATGCAGGGTTCACACAGGATCATGCGTGGTTCTCATAGGATCATGCATGGTTCACACAGGATCATGCATGGTTCACTCAGGATCATGCATGGTTCTCACAGGACCATGCAGGGTTCTCACAGGACAGGATCATGCATGGTTCTCACAGGATCATGCAAGGTTCTCACAGGATCATGCAGGGTTCTTACAGGATCATGCAGGGTTCTCACAGGTTCATGCAAGGAACATACAGGATTACGCAGGGTTCCCACAGGATCATGCAGGGTTCTCACAGGATCATGCAAGGAACATACAGGATCATGCAGGGTTCTCACAGGATCATGCATGGTTCTCACAGGATCATGCATGGTTCTCACAGGATCATGCATGGTTCTCACAGGATCATGCAAGGTTCTCACAGGATCATGCAGGGTTCTCACAGGATCATGCAAGGAACATACAGGATTACGCAGGGTTCCCACAGGATCATGCAGGGTTCTCACAGGATCATGCAAGGAACATACAGGATCATGCAAGGTACATACAGGATCATGCAGGGTTCTCACAGGATCATGCATGGTTCTCACAGGATCATGCGTGGTTCTCACAGGATCATGCAGGGTTCTCACAGGATCATGCAGGATATCACAAGATGTACATTCCATGATCCTGCAGGATCAGGGTTTCAAATGCTGGAGTGATCTTGCAAGAAAAATCCTTAATGATCTTTAATGGTTTTCATTAAAGATCTTGCAGGACATTTTTACTTGGGTACATACACACATACATACACATACAGACATACACAAATACATTAATATCTGCAGATATATATGCACACTTACATACCTCACTAAATTTCGCTTTTCCTGGTCAGTATCCAAGGGCAACTGTTTCCATAGCAGCTCATCTATCTCTCTCTTGACCTCCTCTAGCTGCAGGTATGCAGACCTCCCGGCAGACTCCATCTTCTGAGTTTCTAAGGAGCGCCGTATATTGGCCAGCTGAAGTTCCTAAGAGGAAAGAGAACAAATCAAACATTTGGTAAATCCAATTACTACAAAGTGTAATAACAATACAATATCCAAGTAAGTATTTACCAAAAGATGATCTTCCACAGACTTGAGAAAAGAATTCTCTTCTTCCTTGTTTGGTGTATTGTGTTGATATCTGAAAATAAAATTTAGTACATACGTGTTAGTAAAAAAAAAAAATAAATAAAAAAAAAAAAATAAAAAAAAAAAGATAATAAATAAATAAATAAGAAAAAGAAGACTAATAGGATTATAGTTTCAGCAGAATATGAGGAAATGCACACTACCAACATTCTTTTCCATATTACATCTTCTTTTCTCAGTAAATAAACAAGCAAAGCAACAATTTTGATAAACAGCAAATTAACAACAACAACAACAAAAAGCTGTAAAAGCTGGTAAGGAATCATCAGGAAAAGTTTTTGATCCTGAAAGTGGGGTTAGTAAGATTACATGGAGGTCTCTTAAATGTAGAGGTCAAGTTTATAATTCAATGCTATTCTTTGTGCGTGAAATCTGTGACCTCGCTTTATGCAATTCTAAACTCCTCCCAGAGGTCCGGGTATAAAAAGGAAAGAGGCATGAGTGAGAGGATTATAGTAGTTGTCCCGTCTGTTTGTCTGTCTGTCATACTCTGAATTTGGAGATTACTGACAATTAACAATTGATTTAGGTATGAACTTACTCAGAACAATGATTTAAGACCTGCTTTTGAGCTACTTTGTTTAATTTTGGGCAGATTTTTGAGCAAATGCGAAGCTATCAGCTTTGCGTAGGTTGCTTTTGTGGGTAATGCCCCCTTTCATCACATTGTAATCACGTGAGCTAATAATTTCTTGCACTATATATGTGGTAGCTTTTCTTTTATGCTGAAAGGTTAACCAAGTGCTTGAACTGGAGTTTCACGTTGAAACTGTTGGTTAGTATTACTTGCTAGTTTAGCTTCTCTTACGAAGACTGGATTTAAATCTACCAGTTTCTTTGCACAGCTATTTGATAACTGATTGGCCTGATAAATGATTTAATAGTTAGCTATATGTATAGCTAGTAGCGCTGAGGGTTCACACCTTTGGTTCACACCTTTGGTTCACACCTTTGGTTCACACCTTTGGTTCACACCTTTGGTGCTTCATTCCAAATGTCACCACCCAGACAAACTAATGTCTGTCAATCCTATCAGAACAGCTGCTTCTGCTATATATATATATATATATATACTTATTTATAGCCCGTTACCCGAGCGACCGCGCTTGTCGTTAAGAACTATAAATCGGATACAGTCTGGTATGCTCGTAAAAAAATGTATTAGCTGGGAAAAGTCTAATATAGTTCTTAGCAACCATAATTATGATGGAAAGCAGATCAAAGCAAAATGGAATAATGAAGAGTTTGGGTACTTTAATACAATTACTAAGATAGCTAACGCTATACTATGCTCGTTGTTTATGTTTGGGCTATAAAATAGTTATAAACCAAAATCATTAGGTTTGTATTACGATTTACAAATCCTCGCCACTCGGGCTGCGCCCTCGTGTCTCGGAGTTTATAAATCGCATACAAACCTCAATTTTGGTTTATAACTATAACTTATTGTACATGGATATTTTTCCTCGTGTATTTATGCATCACATGAGCAGTCAAATATTCTCCCATGAAGGCTCCACCTGCCTGTCCATTGTTCTGGACAACCGTATATGGCGGAGTTACCTCTGAATGACGAGACTTTGATGGAAAAACACCCATTGTACAAAAAACAATTTATTACACTAGTCGTACAATATGGGGGTGACATTTCACTCCCACGCTGTATTTTAACTCGCCTTTGGGTCATGAAATACCTATGTGTGCCCTTGAAACATTATCTCCCTATAGTGTAGGCTGACTCATACACTAAGTATTATACATTACTTGAGTTTGGCAGCCTCGAGCTGTGGGTCCAGATTAGCCGTCAACTTCCTTATCCATGCTGCTTCCTCATTGGCCACCTCACACAAACTCTTCATCACATCCTCCGCACAGTGATCACTCAACAAGGACTGCAAATATAACATAACGAAGGAAGTCAAAAACATCCTTTGCTGTCAGTGACGTGTCCAAACAACCACTTTACGCTTGATCAGCAACTTGTAAGGTTTGCAACTTGTAAATATCTTCTACCTGTCTCTAGACAACACCCAACTATAACACAAGATGGCGTGACATAGGAACTGTAAGCATGGTCGCCCTTTACCAACACATAGGTTAAGGAAATCGTATTTATTAACAAATAAATATCAGAGGTATTAGGTTAACAAAAGCAAATTTTTATCAATATATGCTTGTGTGTCAGTAACAATGACGGTGTGTATTCATGAATAATTCGTTAGATGAATCAATTTGGTAAAGCATCGTCAGCACTGATTGTTAAAATGTCATCAGTAACAACAACAACAACGGTTGTGTGTGTATTCATGAATAAAGCTGAGTCAGGTTGATGGCCACAATGTGTGCAAAATGAACCAAGTTGGTAAAGCATCATCAGTAACGACTACATTGGTATGTGTATACACAATCAAGAAAAGTAAGTGAAAAAAGTGGACTGATGTTACTAAACCAAGAGGATTAAAAAACAAAACAAAAAATCTTATGGTACTCCATTACTAATGAGCAAAGTTAGTACATGAAGCGTCACTGTACAGCTGGGTACTTGCTAGTAATGACATAATTGTTATTCCCTCGTAGTAAATGTTCAGATGTCTTATAGTAAGAGGGAAGACAGCATATGAGTACTTTATACAGTGACTTAGTGATAAATATTAGTGTCCATAACTTCAACACACTGCTCTCAAGGTAGTGTCTAGCTAGCTAACTTAGTTTATTAGTCCTCTTAAGCTACAATATGGCTCTTCAAACAGAATCTGCAATTCTCTCTGGCAGGAAAATTGTGCATCCTTGGTAATCAGGGGGTCAAATCATCGCAGCAACTAACACCCGCCATGACGGGTATGTATTGTGACAGGGGTGGGCAAGCCTATAATGTTATGTGCGATCTCTACACTAGTGCACCCAGTTACCTCAACACCACTCCACAATGGAACTTTGACCTTTTCTACTGCATCATCAGAGCTAGGTACATCAAAGCACAAAATTATTACCTGCTTAAAATCCACTCAATAAAATAAATAAATGAATAAATAAAAATCAATCCATCAAGAACTCTAGAATCTACACAGGATCTCCCTCCAACACATACTGTCTAGAGGTACATTCCATCTCACTCACTTACCTCGTCTGCGACTCTTCAGCCAAATGACCTTTTACAAGAGCACTCAACTTCCTCACATTTTTCTGTATTAGAAAGAACAACCTGAATTAATGTTGTGTGTGTGTGTGTGTGTGTGTGTGTGTATGTGTGTGCAGTGCTGTACTAAACTCTGTGCACCTGCACACCAGTAATCAACTCCTCAGGTGTATTTAGAATTTGTTATGATGCAGTACATATCTATTAAAATCTGTTCTTTTTAATTTCCTTAATTTAGATATTCATGGCTAGAATACCCAATAGCCACAGAGTGAGCAAACATAATTCATTTAACCACCCAAAGAATTTGGAACATCTGCTGGTAGAGATACACACATAGTTATGGCTAGAGGAAAAGGTCACATGAGACAGAGCCAACTTTGTGGCTAACCAAACCAGCAACATTGTGGCATAGAAATGACTACTGGCAATTCCAATGACTTCCTCCCTCCCTCTCTCTCTCCCCCCCCCCCCCCCCCCCCCCTCCCCCTCCCAATCCAGGTAATCCACAAGTTGAGATATCATTGCTAATGTCAAACTTATGAGATTGGTTCCAAGATAGTTCACAACTAGCCTACCCACAGCATTATTTGTATCTCAATACCTTGCAGGCTGATTCCAGTACCAAGTTATGGGAATGGCTTGTATGCCTGTCGGATGACTGTTGCACAAAATATGACACCTCCCCATCAGGTGCTCTAAAACAAAATTTAAAAAAATTATAGTTTTGTGAAAGGAGGGGGGAAAAAATATGCAACCATACACAGGCACAGTGCAGCACATGAAAATGTCTGGAAAAGATCAATTTACTTCTTTAAAATGTATTAAAGAAGCCTGCTGATTGAAACACTTAGGTAGCGTACATCAGCAACGGCTGAATCTACGGTTATTAAATTTGAAGAGCTCAATATCTGGCTGCCGGCACTTGTGTAGTGCAAAAAAATGTATATTAATGGGGCCCTCCTGCATTGTGCTGGATTTTCCTGTGCACGGTCACATAATGTATAGTGTGTGTGTGTGTGTGTGTGTGTGGGTGTGGGTGTGGCATTACTCAGTCACACTGCTGGCTAAAGGTTTAGTAATAACTTTAAAAATTCAGTTACATGCAAATGAAACACATTTAAACACTTCAATCAAATGATGTTTGAGACATAACTTGGTGAAATTTTACTGCAGCAGTTAATTGTCACAACAACGACAGCAGGAATAAATGCAAAGTGAAATGAAAAATGCTCCTTTAATTATTATGTCAGGACTTCACTCAAAAGGGAAAAAAAAAATCCCATCTTTCATTTTGAAAATAACAGTTCCAAAAACTACTATTCAACATATCAAACCGGAAAACTATCAATCACTATTATTAATCAATACGTCATGTTTTGGCACTAACACTTTTCAATGACTCGCACCTATACTTCCACCCACCAGGAGTAATTCCCCCAATCAACCACACCCTCAGCATAGAAACTACAAAAAAGGTCAGATGCTTTACCAATTTTGGTATGCACAGAAACCTTGGATGGCCAGAAAGTGCAGAGGTAATGCAATTAATCATTAATCACATGATTATAAGAGTACCTGGACAGTTCTTAGGGTGCTAATTATCCATAATATGGCAACTTTGCACCACCTAGTGTTAAATTGACACATTGTACGGCTATTTATGATTACCGAAACAGTTTCTTCCTGAGCTGTACCCGGCCGGTGTACTCCCTGAGAAGAGCCTCATCCTCCTGAGACTTGAGAACAGACGCCCTCAGTAAAGATTCTCTCCAGCGAGCTTTAGTCACTTCATGGTATACAGCTGCATTCTCTCGTGCTGTCAAGCAACGAGAACAAGTCATTATAATCATCATCACCATCATCTTAAGAAGGGATTGAACGGGTATCGACAGTCAGAGATTATTATAAACACATAGCAATAAAATTCACACATGCTAATTTTAAATTTTACTAAAGAAATACTGGAAATAAATTGTAAATTAATTATGGCGTCACTTTCAAGTGTGTTTTCTAACTGGTGCTCTCATGTGGATGGAAACTGTGTAATAAACAGAACTACACTGAGGAAGGCATTGGACCTGCACACATAGCCGAGAAATGAGTCACTGCAAAGTGCAATTAATGAGCATGACAATGGCCAGTCTACAAGCAAATTCATTTATAAAAACAAAAACTATGCAAGTACCCTTATCTTTCCACACGTAGATCCTATACCTTCAATTAACTAATTCTGTGCTTGCATCAACAGTAATTTTAGGCAATTATTCTCTCTAGGGTAGCAGGGTCCAGTATTTGAGTTCCATTTTATTTCTTATGAGACCAAAATTTTCTGGACAAAACCAGTTTTATGAAACAAACTAATTTTTAATCAATGAAATAAAAGACACTGGACCATTACTTTGCTTGGCAGTAATCTAGGACAAGTGAAACTAGTGGTGAGTCATAGCAACACCAAGGAGACTAAAAGCACCTGATTCACTTGCACCCCCACTAAAACTTCAACGTAACTGCCAACTGTATATATATAGTCCTCTGAACTCCCAAATTGTCTCACCTAATTTAGCGATATCCTTCCTCAGTCTCACAATATCGGATTCAGTGTGAGATATGGCCACACCCAGTGATTTCAGTTCCGTTTCTGCTCCACTTTTTCTTGCTTGGAGCTCTCCAATGCCAGAATCCAATACTCCCAAGTGGCTATGAACAAATACAATTTAATAAAGACTTGGACAGTTCAATGCATGCACACATTGACTAGCATATTATTGTCAGACTTTTAAATTTTCTCGATTTTACAGCCAATAATAATAGTCAATTAAAACTTAATCCGACGTTTCGACTTCTTGCCGAAGTCCTCTTCAGGGGTCAACTGAGGTCAACTTCAGCAGGAAGTCAAAAAGTCAGGTTAAGTTTTAATTAACAGTATTATTGGCTGTAAAAACGAGAAAATTTGCTATTATTATAATTATTTCAGCCGAGAATGACTGAACTTTATAATTGTAGAATCTCTATTGTGTGGAAGTATACTTACTTAAGGCTCACCCACTGGATTTAGGCATTCAACTGGTTCACATTAGAGCTTGCTCAGTTCCTTTATCAGCTATGACTCCAAGTTACCCGCTTTTAACAAAGACCCTTTACCTTTTCTCACTTACACTTGTACGTTTTGTTTACACAGACTTGCTGATGTACTGGACTGGATACAGCTAGTGATGTGACTCCAAATACCTTGAGAACTGGAATCATCAAGTAATCTAATACAAAAATCCAAAGGCGGAGATCAGTTCAGCACACTAAAACCGTCTTTGACTAAGCCTACATACAATTTCAGGTCCTCAGGATTAGGAGCTTCCTTATATTTCATAACTTCTGTGGCCCACCGGTGAACCTCTTGAGAAATTTGCTCCCTTTTGACTTCCCCTTTTTTCCTATTACCCTTAGATTTATATTTCGACATCCCGTCCGCTGTAAACGTAAACAAACTTATTCTAGGTGTACCGCTGGGGGTTTGACCCAAACATCACTCATCTTTAGCAATTCAAGTTTTCCCGCTCATGCGCTACGCGGATCAGAACGTTCGCGCGTGCGACGAAAAAAATTGTATTCCTGTTCTGCTGGCTAGACTACTCACATTCTGCGGCTTTCCGGAACTAATACTGCCCGAGATTTGAGGAGTAGTGAGCGAATCGAGCGAATACGAAATGAAGTTCTTTGTTTTTTCTGCGCTCCTAATGCTGGCTACGGCAGTGCCGCTAGATACAGAATGGACAATGTGGAAAAGGGTAAGTCGTTCTATGGTGGGTGGGAAGCAGCTCAAATTTTTTTTCTTTGTGACACCACAGGAGCATGGGAAACAGTACAGCAGCGAAGCGGAAGAGAACCTTCGCTATGGCGTCTGGAAGCAAAATTCTGATATGATAGATTCCCACAACAAGCGCGCTGATGTTGGCGAGGAAACCTTCTGGATGGGCATGAACCACCTTGGAGACATGACCAGGGAAGAAATTGTGGCCACTTTCAATGGTTATAAGATGGAGTCTGATAACTCTACTGAGGATGTCTTTGAGCCTAGCCCTTATTTTGTCCCTGAGGAAAATGTTGACTGGCGAACCAAGGGTGCAGTGACTCCTGTCAAAAACCAAGGACAGTGTGGGTCTTGCTGGGCATTCAGCACCACAGGATCATTAGAAGGCCAGCATTTCCTTAAGAAAGGCAAGCTAGTTTCTTTGAGCGAGCAGAATTTGGTTGACTGCTCTAAGAAAAATGATGGCTGTCAAGGAGGGCTTATGGTTACCGCATTCGAATTCATCATAAAAAATGATGGCATTGACACTGAAGAAAGCTACCCATACAAGGGCCACAATGAAAAGTGCCGGTTTAAAGAGCAAGATGTAGGTGCCACTGAAACTAGCTACAAGAAAATCAGTAAAGATTCTGTATCTGGAGTGATGGAAGCTTGCAGCAAGGTTGGCCCCATTTCAGTTGCAATGGATGCTAGCAGGTCCTCTTTCCAATTTTACAAGAAAGGAATTTACAAAGACAAGCGCTGCTCCTCAAAGAAACTTGACCATGGGGTACTTTGTGTTGGGTATGGTACCGAAAGTGGAGAAGACTATTTCTTGATAAAGAACAGTTGGGGTAAAAGATGGGGAATGGAAGGATACTTTATGATCAGCAGGGAAGACAACATGTGTGGCATTGCTACATCTGCTAGTTATCCTATAGTTTGAACGTGAACATACACAGTGATCATATATTTTTTACTATTAATGTTGTGATGTGCACTTTTTAAAGAATTGATACAATCAGCGAGCTGACTATTCAGTGAGTTTAATATCAAGCGCATGCGCAATTTTAAAGTTATTTGCGAATTGGTCGCGGTCTTTGAAAAAAAAGTAGACCCACCAGGTGTGGAAAAAAAAGTAGATACATCAGGTGTGGAAAAAGTAGGTCAGTTATGCGTCTGCTTATAGTTTTGCTTTTTGTTGGTGTATTGAGGGCATTAACACTGGATAATCGATGGAAAAGCTGGAAGGCCGTAAGTATAATTGTAGTTGTGTTTTTTTCTTTTTCTTTTTTTTCAAAAGTGAAGGAATGCGCTAAGAAACAATTTTTACAAGTGTAATGGAATAGAAGGGATAGCTGTAACCTTACAATTCAAGCTTACTATATGATTATTTCACTAATTAGGAACATGGAAAGCTATACCATGATACTGAAGAAGAAACACACCGTTATAACATATGGAAGCAAAATTTACTCTTGATACAATCTCACAACAAATTGGCCAATAAAGGAAAAGAAACCTTCTGGATGGCCATGAATCAACTAGGAGACTTGACCAAAGAAGAAATTACAGCAACTCTTAATGGATATAGAATGCACAGCCGTAATGACACTGTTACTGCCTTCTTGCCTACTCCTAATTTTACTCCTGAAAAAAGTTTAGACTGGCGGACCAAAGGAGCAGTGACTCAGGTCAAGGACCAAGGAGATTGTGGTTCTTGCTGGGCATTTAGTGCTACTGGATCACTTGAGGCTCAGCATTTTATTAAAACTGGCAGATTAGTTTCACTTAGTGAGCAAAATTTGATAGACTGCTCAAAAAACTTCGGCTGTTCTGGAGGAATTATGAATTTGGCATTTCGATATATTATACAGAACCATGGGATTGATACAGAACAAAGTTACCCTTACAATGCAAGTAATGGTTTCTGTAAATTTAGTGCAGAAAATGTTGGTGCCAAAGAAAGAAGCTACAGAAATATCTGGAGAGGGTCTGTGAGAGGTGTTATAGAGGCTTGCAGCAAAAAAGGTCCCATATCTGTGGGAATGGATGCAAGTCGGTCATCTTTTCACTTTTACAAAAAAGGTGTCTACAATGATCAAGCATGCTCTTCAATGAAATTAGACCATGGAGTTCTTGTTGTTGGCTTTGGTGAAGAGAAGGGAGAAGAGTATTTCTTGGTGAAAAACAGCTGGGGAGAAAAGTGGGGCATGAATGGATATTTCATGATTAATAGAAAGGATAATCTGTGTGGAATTGCAACTGAAGCTAGTTATCCAATTGTCTAGAACGCTATGCTATGTATATACACTGTACTTTGCTTATTGCATCTATTGTATGGATATGGTCGTCTGTACGACAAATTCGTAGACAGAAGGCGCGCGTTTGAGGTTGTGGGAGAAACGAATAGATATGAAGGCTGTAATAGCAATTTTAGTTGTTCTAGGTGGTGTGTGTTGGGCTACATTCGAACCTGAATGGTTGGAATGGAAAAAAGTAAGTTAAATATTATACAATTTGATTTTTAAAGGCGCATTTTTCGGTTTAGGAACACGGTAAGACGTATAACTCCTCTACAGAGGAGTCGTACCGCCATGGAGTCTGGAAACGCAACCTTGATATGATCGAAGCGCATAATAAGCTGGCTGATGAAGGGAAAGAGACTTACTGGATGGGCATGAACCACCTTGGAGACATGACTAGAGAAGAAGTTGTCCACACTCTTAATGGCTTCATTTCGAAAGACTATTATGAAAATTCCACTAATAGTTTCAAGCCAAGTCAAAATTTCGTTCCTGAGGATAATGTAGACTGGAGGACCAAGGGAGCTGTAACTCCCGTAAAAAACCAGGGACAATGTGGTTCTTGCTGGGCATTCAGTGCCACTGGCTCTCTTGAAGGCCAACACTTCCTTAAAGATGGCCAACTAGTTTCTTTAAGTGAACAGAACTTGATTGACTGCTCCAAATCCAAAGATGGGAATCAAGGATGTTATGGTGGACTGATGGATTATGCCTTTGAATATGTAATTCACAATAAGGGAATAGATACAGAAGCAAGCTATCCTTACCAAGCTGAAAACCATAAGTGCTGCTTTTCATCAGCTAACATTGGTGCGACTGAGAAAAGCTACAGGAACATTTTCAAAGGCTCAGTGTTGGCACTTGTTGAAGCCAGTTCGAAAATTGGCCCTATTTCTGCTGGAATGGATGCAAGCTGGGGTTCTTTTCACATGTACAAGAAAGGCGTTTACAGCGAAAGCAAATGCTCCTCTAGAAAATTAGATCACGGAGTTCTTGTCATTGGCTATGGCACCACAGAAGATGGAGAAGAATACTTTCTGGTGAAGAATAGTTGGGGCACGAAGTGGGGAATGGACGGCTACTTTATGATTAGTAGAAAGCACAATATGTGTGGCATCGCTAGTCAGGCCAGCTATCCCATAGTTTAGTATTTATGTTTATTTTACTCCTCTGAACTGGTTCACAGTTTTTAATACAGCAGAAATACTGAAATATTGCCTCCATTTTTGTCAATATTGTATCCTGACTAGACCTTGCCCAATTATACCGACATAAATTTAAGAATAATGTAGTAGGTGTGTCCTAGCACACATCTATACTACTTCAGCATAACATCTAATTTGTATAATACTTTAGACTCTGAAATATTTAATAAAAAATCTTGATATCACTGCAAATAGCGTAGTCAGACCCTTTACCTGACGGTGGCTATGCGAGATTGTACATTGTAAATATTATCGCGTTGCAAGAATCGATCAGAGATGCAACCGCATTGCGATTCCTTACCTTCTCCCTCCTGTTATGCGTTTCCGTCATGTCACTCCAGAATTATATTTTATTATTGTTCAATCCAATTCCGTTAAGTCACATGTCCTAGAAAGCTAATTGACCTAATAAAAGCTGTTTGAGCGGGAGCAACGCAGTAGTAGTGAGGGAGTACTCGAGGACAGCTGATAAATCAGAGTTTTATTTTTAGTGAAGAAACTTCGACAGTCTATTTCACTGCAAATGAAGGTGCTAATCATCGCCGCTTTGGTAGCTGCAGCATTTGCTGCGAAACTCGATGACCAGTGGCAACAGTGGAAAGAGGTACGATTAATTGAAGTTTGTAGTACTCAGAATTTACACTATTGCAATAATATGTTTTGCAGGAACACAATAAAGTGTACGATGACTTGCCCGCCGAGACTTACCGTTACGGTGTTTGGAAAGACAACATGGCTATGATCGATGAGCACAACAAGCAGGCTGATGGTGGTAAGGAATCCTTCTGGATGGGCATGAATCACCTTGGAGATATGACCAGGGAAGAAATTGTGGCCACTTTCAATGGTTACAAGATGAGACGTCCAAGGAACTCCACTAACGTTTTCAAGCCTAGCCCTAATTTTGTAGCTGAGCAAGAAGTTGACTGGAGAACCAAGGGCGCTGTGACTCCTGTCAAGAACCAAGGACAGTGTGGTTCTTGCTGGGCATTCAGCACCACAGGATCACTTGAAGGCCAGCACTTCCTCAAGGATGGCCAGCTGGTATCTTTGAGTGAGCAGAATTTGATCGACTGCTCCAAAAAGTACGGAAACAATGGGTGCAAGGGTGGCCTCATGGATCGTGCTTTCGAGTACATAATCAAGAATGGTGGAATTGACACAGAAGAGAGCTACCCTTACCAGGCCCATGATGAGCTTTGCCGATACAGAGAGAGTGAAGTAGGTGCCACGGAGACCAGCTACAGAGACATCATGCATGGTTCAGTCAGTGGCGTAGTGGAGGCCTGCACGAGCATCGGACCCATTTCTGTGGCAATGGATGCCAGCAAGTCCACCTTCCACTACTACAAGCGGGGAGTTTACGAAGATCGTACGTGCTCATCCACCAAGCTTGACCACGGTGTTCTTGTTGTCGGATATGGCACGTATGAAGGCACAGAGTACTTCTTGGTAAAGAACAGCTGGGGTCCAGTGTGGGGAATGGAGGGCTACTTCATGATTAGTCGGGAGACCAACATGTGTGGTATTTCTACCCAGGCTAGCTACCCAATTGTCTAATTTAGGAAGAAGGGACTTATTGACTTCAGTTTATATTTATTTGTGACTAACCATGTTCATACCCTAATACATTGTTGTTGCTCTTACATGATGTACATGTACCTTATTATAAAAAAAAAAACATGAAATTTTGTAATGAAATTCATTGAAAATTAAATTTAAGAAAATTGGAAATTGTAATTTTTCACGTGCCTCAACCACATTCATTGTGCAACTACTATAGTGGTAATAAAGATCTTTGGCGACAGCATCTCGGTGTGCGCGCTTCAGGCTGGGTTGCAGAATGTCTACATCGCTTCAAACAGCGAAATTTTTTCTGCTAATTTCTCTATCGGGGTGTCTAGTAGAATCTTCTCAGAAGGAAGACTGGCTGTCATGGAAGCAGGTCAGTCTCTAATTTAGACAAAATGGAGTAGCTCGCGCCACTAAAACAGTCTACACACTTGTACACAATATAGGAACACAACAAAGTTTACGAGGATGAAGCTACAGAACTGATGAGGCTTTCCATATGGAAAAACAATCTCAAAGTCATTGAACGGCACAACGAGCATGCAGACGAGCTTGGATTTACGCTTGCTATGAACAGATACGGAGACCTGACCGACGATGAATTCAACGCTATCTACAATGGCTACAAACCAGACGAGAGGCAGTCATCAGAATCCAGGAAAGTATTTAAAGCCAGCAAGAACTTCTCTCCATCAAATGACACGATTGCTGTTGACTGGCGCAATGAAGGTGCTGTCACACCTGTCATGAACCAGGGAGACTGTGGCTCCTGCTGGGCATTCAGTGCTACAGGTTCTCTGGAAGGACAGCAGAAGTTGTCTGGTAAGCCACTTGTTTCTCTCAGCGAACAGAATCTGATGGATTGCTCCACTAAGTACGGCAACATGGCTTGTCTAGGTGGGATTATGGACCATGCCTTCCAGTATATTATTGACAACCATGGGGTTGACACGGAACAGAGCTATCCGTACCTTGCTCAGACTGAAAAGCAGTGTAGATTCAATGCGGCTAACATTGGTGCAACCATGACCAGCTTTGCTGATGTCTCGCAAGATGAGCTGTCCCTCGTGGAAGCTTCCCAAAAGATAGGGCCAATATCTGTTGCTATGGATGCTGGCTGGATTACCTTTAGATTTTACAAGAGTGGGGTGTATTACGAACCTCGATGCTCTACGACCCGGCTTAATCACGGTGTTCTGGTGATAGGTTATGGTACTCAGGAAGATGGGAAGGAGTTCTACTTGGTGAAGAACAGCTGGGGGACAAAGTGGGGCATGGACGGCTACTTTAAAATGGCCAGGAACAGAAACAATAACTGTGGGCTTGCCACTGTAGCTAGCTATCCTATTGTATAGGTATTGTTGTTGTTGTTGTTGTATTTTAAAGATAGCTATTGTTCTTTTTTTAATATTTTATATTTAATACGTAAGTAATTTTTGTAATGAATAATCTTCAAGGTGAAGCCTGAAATAAAAAGTGCCTGGAGTAGTAGTACATATAAAAAAAAAGAGAGAATTGCTGCTAGAGCTAGCTCTCCAGTTGACTGGACGCGCATGCGCGTATATGACATCTTTTGCGGCGTGTGTATAAGGGCGGACTATTCTAATGGTTTCCAGTGTATATTATTTGTTGTGTTGGTGGGATAATGACTACTAGCTGGTTTCTCCACGAAAGAGGAAGAATAGGAGAAGGTGGAAAGTCGTTGGAACTCTCTAAAAAGAATTCCCTTCGCGTTGGAAGAAACAGTGATTGTGACGTCGTTTTACAGGTAAGCTTGTCCTAGCCGAGAGTCAATACTTTATTCATCCATTGACCATCTAGCTATGAATATTTTTTAGAATCAAACAGTGGAACCACACCATGCAGAAATTCTTTGGAATCCTAAAACATTAACCTACGTGGTTCGAGACCTGGGAAGTGTCAATGGGGTATGTGTGTAGCTAGAATGGTTCTTCACATTTTGTTTACCGCTCTTTCTCTGTAACTCCCCAATCATGTCCTTTTCCAGACGTACGTCAACAATGCTCCCTTGCGAGGAAGCTCAACAAGTCTCACGCACAATGATGCCTTACGATTTGGCTATGGTAAGCTGATGATAATCTACTATATTACTATCAGGTATAACATATTATACGTACATACAACATACATATGTCAGGACACGAATGCAGTATTTCTGAATACTTTAGGATAGTTTACGCAATAATTTTGAACATAAGATAATATTATTATAGTATTACAATTTCCTCTTCGTTCTTCTTGAGTGTATCATAATGACTTACTCTTCGTCACACAAATGGCATGTCTCCTCTTGAGGCATTCCTTCTGAGGGCATACACACTACCAATAGTATTTGCTAGTATTAGCTTTGGCCAGCCATTCCACAGAGCTGAGCAGGAGGCTTTGTGAGGCAGGGGAGGGGATGCCTGGGGGTTGGTCAGAAACAGCTGCTTTTGCTGTGTCTGAGACATAGCATAGGTTCAATAGTACTACTACAGGGAACTATAGTTGCTCTTGTCTTCTCTCAGATAAAGACCGTGTTTTCCGCATTGAGGAGTCTTGTTCTTCCTCGAGGACTCATTCAACTAAGCAAACATCGTCTGCCGAATCTGTAACTCCTCGTCCAGTCTCAGCCGCACCCCCTCCTGCCGCCCAATTCCTCCCCGTCAGCACTGTTGCCATGCCTACTGCCCCATGCTCCCATGACTTGGTGGGTGTGGTCAATGGCGTTGGAATGGTCTATAATTCTGCTGGGTCCCTCCCCCAACATTATCAATCTGTTCCTATTCCACTTGCAAATCAGGTACGGAATTAATATATATATATATATATATATATTTTTTTTTTTCTTCAATAGACATAGTTTGCAAACAGCACACACTCAACACACACTCAACACCTGCTCATTGTTCCTCATTATGTAGGTATAATAACCCGACTCACTACATGTGACTAGTTGTGACATCTCAATCCAACTCTGTGAGGTGATGCTGGAGTTGTGTTTATTTTAATAACTGGGAAAGTATTACTACCCTGCTGTTGCTATTATTATTATTATTATTACTTTAAATCTTTTGATTCTAAAAGTGGCTCGCCATCACTAAATACTCCGTTTCATTTGATGGACCAATTTCAAATATCGTAGTGTGGTGTGACTTGTTTTTAAGAGGGTGCGGACAAGATTTTATGTCATGGTAACCAGCTCAGCACCAGCTCAGCTCCTCAGGGTCAGAGGTTATTTGCCCTTCTCTGATATGATCCAAGCCCATTATATTATGGTCTATCTTTCTTGTCATGGAATTTGCACACTCTACTGTTACGGCTGGTGAGGGAGGAATTAGAAAGCAGGAAAACCAACTGATAAAAATTCTTTAATAAAGTGTTGAGTTGTTACAGTGTATAGTGACTTTCCGCTTGGTTAATTAATGAGGGTAAGATATAGAAGACATTGATTCAAATTGTTCCAATTTTTTGTCTTTTTTTTTTTTTTCCTTCTAAGGAACACTGGGTGAGGGCGTTGTGTGGGGAAGTGAGTTCGGCTGAAAAATGAGTAATAAATGAGTTTTGCACCACTTGCACTGGAGACATACTGCTGTGATGATGCATGGAATGACGACTTGGTTGTGAAACTCGAGAAAAATGGAGTTGTAAGTAGCAAGCTTTCTCTGAAGTAGGGAGTGTGACTAACAATGAACAAACCTTTCAGGCAAATCTCTCAGTTTCTCTCTCTCTCTCTCTCTCTGTGTGTGCATGAAGCGTGAAGAGAAGGTCAAGTCAATGCCAAATGTGGTTTGAAATCAGTCAAATCAGGAGCAACAATTTTCATATAGTTGAGGGGGCTACATTGTGTAGTGTTTTTAATGCCTTTTCACGAGTTTGAATTTGAACTTGTGGAGATTGTTTCTCTGATGGATATGTAATTCATACCTTACAAAGTGATCTCTTGTACCAATTAGTAAGCAATCTGTCATAATGGAGGAGGTGGTGTCCCTGGAACATGTGACTCTCTCCTGGTATACATCTGAAATATCTAACCATATATACACACGCACACACACATACATACACACGCACACACACATACATACACACGCACACACACGCAAATGCACACATGCACACACACGCAAATGCATATGGGCACATTGTTAGATAAGTCCTTAATTGTTGAGTATATTTATTTATAATTGGTCGTAATAACTGGTGTTATTTGGATGAATGGGAATTGTGTTTACGACATTCCATTCTCCTGGAATGTAATTGGCACTTTTGTTTATTTCTTGTTTAGTGGTAGAGTAATTAACGTCAACATGCTGTTTTTGCAGCTCAGTGGAGCATGGTGCATTTATTTGTTGTGAAATGAAACGTTGGCAGTGGTGTAGGAAGATGTTTCGGTGTGGGGGGAGGGGGGGTTCTAGCCTCTGGAGCCCCCCTCCCCCCCTCCCCTTCCTATGCCGCTGGTTGGTCGTAGTGCAGCTATAGGAACATAGTCTAACTTGCCTAGGTCAATAAAGTGCTGGATTAAGTCAAGTCGGCCTATTTAATTATACTTTTATGAACTGGTGAATCTTGGCTAGCATGAAAAAACAAGGATAGTAGAGCTTACTTCACTCAGCATGCACCCACATGTATACACATGTGTGTGTAATATACACTCACCCACATGTACACATGATACACACATGTGTGTGTAATATACACTCACCCACATGTACACACGATACACACACGTGTGTGCAATATACACTCACCCATTTACCAACGCTTTTAAAATGTAATCACATGTATTTGTGTTTCCTGTCTGTGCATCCAGGGTTACATGTATACAACCACGCCCCCACTGGCTCCAGGTATCAACATAGTACCGTCTGGAGGTAGCATGAACCACGTTCCATTCCGTCCATCTCCGATCCCTCCAGAATCCCATTCTTATTCCTCACCTTTCCTCCACTCCTCTAGCCCCGCCCATTTGTTCCACCACTCTCAAATCTCCACCCCAATTCAGACCACCGCAGTTCATTCATCTTCGTCTTCGTCGTCTATTGAAGCCACGCCTTCAGACTCAACTGGAAATTCTACCTCTTCTCTCCATTGCAGTGGCGGAAGGCGAACGGTAAACCTCGAAAATTCTCCTGCTCTGAACAACGCCAGCAAACTTTACGGGAAGCCAGTCTGGTGGGGAGACGACAAAGACTCTGGAGGCCACAGTAAGGAACTGGAATGTGCATTTTCCAAATCCCAACCAGGTTCCAAGATATTGAGGGATATAGACAGTGACACGGCGAGTATGGAACGGGAACGGTCGTCCACTCTCAGCAAGCTCTCCATCAAAGATGAGCTCAGGCTGCAGTCTCTCGTAGGCTCTTCGCCAACTGTGAATGAGCCTCCTAGTTCTCCCCCCAGTTCTTCATGGACGGTTGATTTTGGTGGAGGAGAGTCGACCAACACTCTCCCTCGCATGGTGAGATCGAGGGAGAAACTCTCGCGACCGAGATCAGCCGACCCATCTCCAAACAGGCTCAGCAGACGTCGAGATGGATCCCCTCTTCCCAGCAAGCGACCAACCACACCCAATGCCACACCCACCACAGCTATCAAGCGAAACTTGTCTCTAAACATTGGAAAGAAGAAGTCCAACAATCTCACAACCACTCCGGTATCTCCTTCACGTAAGATTAGAGCAGCCACACCTCCTGTTATATCTGCACCTCTTTCTCCATCTAGGAAGCAAGAAGCAACTGGATCCTCTGCCACTCAACGCAGTCAGCGGTCAGCCACGCCTCCAGTTAAGTCAGCATCTCCGGCACGACGTCGAGCCAACACTGTTGTTTCTTCTTCGTACCGAAGTTCTCCCGTCACGTCTAGCATGAAGCAAGGATCGAAGGCAGCGAAAGCACGAGCAACCAAAGACAGCGGGCAGTCAGGAGCGGGAAGGGAAAATAAATCCCCCACACATAGTGCCCACCATCAACCTTTACCCAGCAAGATGTCTCCTTTGAAAGCTTCTTCCCAATCCTCATCACTGTCTGACCGGAAGAATGGAATTCATTCATCCAGGAATGGGAAATCCCCCACACATGAAGACGCTGGTGAATCTGAGGGCGGGGAAAACACTTACGTCGTGGCTGCCAGTGAAGATTCCAGTTCGTTGTCCAGTCTCTCGGACCCTAGCTTTACCTCCACCTCTGATAGTATTGTCGTGGTAACTCCAGAAGCATCAACAAAGAGAAAGTTATTGACGTCTTCATCAGGGAGAGCAGGAGAGGATGCAGGAGGAGGAAGAAGTGAAGAGGAACAAGAAGAGAAGCAGGCAACCAAAAGCTCAGGAAGAAAGCAGTGGGTGGAAGATGATAATCAGGTAAAGTATAGATAATTAAAAATGCTCTAAATCACATAGTATATTTCCTCACCGGTATAGCCTGAAGGCAATGTGTTTGAAAGTTTCTGTCATCCACAAACCTCCACATGCCCTCTAATTCCACACAGATACCTATATTCCAAGTTTTGCAAGCTGGGGAGGGAGAACAGAGGTGTTCTGAGTATATTTAAGAAATCTGAGAACTAGCGAGGTTATTTAAAATTAAAAATAATACTTTGCACTTGCATAGCATACCTGCCCTCTGTCCCTTACCAACTGGTTGAAGATTCTATCCGGGATTGATTATACGTAAATTATAGCTACGTAAATTAATAACTGTCAGTAGATTGAGAATTTAATGTGCTTGAAGTTGCGAAGTGTTTAAAGACTCGCGAGTTTGAAGGATGTATATTTGATAAATACAGTTGGGTATACAATAATAATGCTCTTGTGCTTTTAATAGAATTTATGTAGTTGTTTTGTTGTTGAGTCACATTCGACGCTATGCAATGGTAAGTTGACTGCAGGCTAATCCGCAGAATATCATACAAACTTCTACGTGAACCCAGTGAACTCTATTAGCCGTCATTGAACAACCCTCACACGCACTCCACACGACAGGAAGTCCTGAGGGCGTGTGTGCACGTCCATTAGCAGATGTGTAGGAAGGCAATTAGCCAACATTCTTCGCCACCCATAAAATAGATTATGACATTCACATCAGAGAGGGAGTGACTCAAGTACTGCAATTACTGCTGAGTCCTCCTAGTAGCACGCTCCATAGGGTAGCTCCTGGGCATATTCATAGCTGGATATGATTGTCATTGTTTGTTAGCCTATGGCACTTTTGGTAGTTTGTATGTGTTTATTCATTGATCGGGTCTTGTGACCAGCTGACTGATGCAACACAGTCTGCACACACACATACATACATGCATGTATGCATACATACATACACCCATACATACACTCATGCATACACCCATACATACACTCATACATACACTCATACATACACTCATACATACACCCGTACATACACTCATACATACACTCATACATACACTCATACATACACCCATACATACACTCATACACACACCCATACATACACTCATAGAAGATTCTAATCACTTGCTAAGTTAGTTTCTTCTCCCATATCTGTTTTAATTCCTGTTCAGGTGTGTGTGTGTGTGTGTGCGTGCTGTGGCAGTATATTGGTTGTGTCTTTGGTTCAGTTCAACCACTCTGTCAGATTTTCTTTCCATCTGGTTTTCTTCCTCTGCCTCCCACCAGCCCCACCAGTCCACCCAGCTGTGATTGGGTACCTGGCATTTGCTGGGGTGCAATTCAAGACCTTTTCTCATGAACCGGCAGGCAATGGTCCAGGTGGGACTTCCAGTGCCCACACCACACTTGCTGTGAGGAAAGACCTGCTCTTCAGATGTGCATGACCCACAGCAGCAGCAAAGGAGTTTGCATTTGTGTGTGTGTGTGTGTGTTGCATGTATGACGTGTGTTTGTGGGTGTGATGTTGTTTGTTCTTATTACACAGAGTATGTTAGCTCAAGTCATGTTTCCTGAGAATCTTCTACTAGACAAGGTGATGGGCTTGCTTAGTTTCTCTCACTTCTAGGTTCTCTGTTTCAGGAAGTCCCCAGGTGGCGCTTCCTGTGTCATTCTGGGTTAAAAAAAAAATTGCATGAATAACAAGTCACAAAATTGCATGGAGTAAACTTGTTGACAAGAAAAACAACACTTGACAGATTTCAGTTGGCCGAGAAACTGATCTGGCTTTACTCATATCAGGTTTTCTATTACCTCTGCTGTGCAACGATGACCCCTCATCAACCACTTTTAGTTTTGTTTTGTCTGGTTTGTTTTTCCATCCCCTAAATTTTAAAATTGTCCCATGCACACACACACACACACACACGTGCAGCCGTGTACAGATACTCTGATGATGGCCAGCATCGAGGCTCGCATGAGACGTCTGAGTCAACTCTCCCACCAGACGGCCAGACAGGCAACGGCTCTGAAGAGCACGGTCCAGGAGGGTCACCCGATGACAGTCCAGGCAGTAGACTACCTCAGCATCCGTGGCGGCAATCCTGTCATGAACAAGATAGAGCAGAGCCTGCCCGAGTGGAAGTCATTCAATAAGGAGGCTAATAGCATATTTAGGAATATTCGAATTGTGGAAAAATGGCTGCAAGGTAAGGGAAGGGGATTGGCTTACTAGTTCATTGACATACTACAGTGCTATGTTTTGTTGCTGTTTTTATTTAGAGTGTGTGCGTGTGTGCGAGCATGTTTGTTTCCTGTTTTGAAAGTGTCACTAAAGAGTTTGAGGGCACAGCTTGGTTGTTTACACTCTGTTGCTAGACAACAGATGTAGTGTCACATGATGGGCTTTAATAAACAGTGTGTGTATGTAAATACTGTATACATGTCCCTCTCTTGGAAAGAGTTGTTCTAGGTAGTTGAAGGCAGTTTGCCCATATGTTCCAGCTGCTGGTGGAAGTGGATAGATTCAGAGGGAGTACCAGAAGTGTGTGTAGGGTGTCTGCACTGCATGATAGTTTGGGCTTGTATTGTGTGTATATGCATTTTATGTGTGCATGCATGTGGTACGTGAGTGTGTGTGTGTGTGTGTGCAAGTGTGTAGCTTTTTTCACATTATCTCCTATTAGGAATTTACCATGGAGGATTTGGCTTGCCAATTCAAGGATTTATGGATCATTATTCTTCAATCCTTTTTTTTTTTTTTTTTTTCCTCCTTTTTTTTGAGAGCTTAAAAAAATAGTGTTTTTTTTTTTAACTGCTTTATCTCCAGTTAAGGAAACTACATAGCGTATGTGTGCGCACGCATGTCAACCCAGTCTTGTGAGGTAGCTAATGCCTTGGGCTAGGCCACTATCAACCTCATGGTCACGCACACATCTAGCTGAAGAAGCCAGTGTAAGAGCCTAAATAATGCTGGTTGTAAAGAGTAGGGATTCTTTCCTCTAATTTGGCCTCTGAAGTCTGTCAGGTGCATGTAATGACTACTCCACTACTCTCAGTTGGTAATTGCTGTGTCGGGTACCATGTAAGGCTCCCTCGAATGTTTTAAATCTCGTGATGGTAAACAATAGCAAATTTATTAATAATGCATTTTAAGACACTGAACCAAATTTGGTTGTGCACAGAAATGGAACTTGGTAAAGGATCGTCATATCTTTATAAGCGCTTGTAATGGAGTTTAGTATGTGATCTTCAGAAATTGTGTGTATTGGGACATGTACTGGTATTACAGCCTGAACTGAATTATTTTTAGATATTGATGCCAATTTGAAATGCATCCAGCCAGCTGACGGTGCGGGCAGTGAAGCTACTACTGATTGCCATGGTAACGAGGCCCAGGAGGAGGTGTCGTTGGAGACCAGCACATGATGAAACTATTGAAATGCTTGCATGACCAACTGGCCATTTAATCAGGTCACACAATCACTCAATTTAAAGTAATATCTAATAACTTTATATCATTCTACAGACAGTCAGCATTGGTAATTTTTTTAGAACAAACTACTTCACATAATTCATCTGGAGTCATTGTAATTATATTTTTTAATTTTGTGTGCGTGTTTGAAAACCAGTTGTTGAACAACTAATTAATAATATTGATGGGGGGTGGGGGTGTTGTGGGTATATAGAAGAATGTGACAAGATCACATGAGCAGAGTAATGATTGTATTTCGTTCATTTAAAGAAATAAAAAAAAAAACACGACATTTAAATATTTCATTTATCATTAAAATTTATTTTGTGTGGTATGTGATTCTTACGATCCTTCAGTGAATTGCATGTTGTGTACAGCATCTGTTAGTGACAGATATCATAAACAAGAGAGAGAGGAAATGAAGTACTCATTGACTCACTTTGTTCTGGCTGGTTTCCTAGTTCAATATCTTATTGCTCATTTTCTTGTTGACATCTTTCAGTTTCTAGTTCGTGTCCTTGCTCCATTCTATTTTCTTGTTGGTCTTCTTGCTCTCCTTCTTGTCGGTCTCCTTGTTTCAATTCTTGTTGGTCTCCTTCCCCTTCTTGTTGGTCTCCTTGTTTCATTTCTTGTTGGTCTCCTTCCCCTTCTTGTTGGTCTCCTTGTTTCATTTCTTGTTGGTCTCCTTCCCCTTCTTGTTGGTCTCCTTGTTTCATTTCTTGTTGGTCTCCTTCCCCTTCTTGTTGGTCTCCTTCTCCTTCTTGTTGGTCTCCTTCTCCTTCTTGTTGGTCTCCTTCCCCTTCTTGTTGGTCTCCTTGTTTCATTTCTTGTTGGTCTCCTTCCCCTTCTTGTTGGTCTCCTTCCCCTTCTTGTTGGTCTCCTTGTTTCATTTCTTGTTGGTCTCCTTCCCCTTCTTGTTGGTCTCCTTGTTTCATTTCTTGTTGGTCTCCTTCCCCTTCTTGTTGGTCTTCTTGTTCCATTTCTTGTTCGTTTCCTTGCTCTTTCTCTTGTAAATGTTCTAGTTCCATTTTCTGTTGGTTTTCTTCAGTTTCTGTTTGGTATGCTTGTCCATGTTCTTGCCGGCCTTTATGCTGGTCTTCGTAGTGACTCCTTTCTTGTATATTTTTCATCTAGAGAAGTGATAATATTATTAGCACTAACTGGACCAGTTGCTGTCAAGACTTCTAAAGAAGTTCATTCACACAGATCAAAGTGTAACTAAAAAATAAATAAATTCAATATTTTTAAACTTAATTCAGTAATAGATATAGTTTAGTATTTAGTCCACAAACAAACTACATCTACTACTAATTTAAGTTTAAATATTGAATTTATTTATTTATTTATATTGGAGTGTAATGATAGAATTATCTGCAGCAACAGTGTCATTAGTGGGTTCTAATAGCAGGAGTTGTATTTGATTACCTGCAGAGAGTTCACTCGGACTTGATATTCGCGATAAACATAGTCCGCCATCTGTGACATGCTACCAACCACAAATATACGACCACCTGCCACGCCCTCTTCCACCTAAAGCAACACATCATGGAGGGGGTGGGGTATGTTGTAGTGACATGTGTACTGATACGTAAAAATGCAATAAAGACAACAGCAATATGTATTCCTATGGCAAATATTCCCAAATTAGTAGTAGTAGTAGTAGTAGTAGTAATGGTATTGTAGAAGTCGTAATAATAGTAGTAGTAGTAGTACCTTTTTACCTTGCACTTCATCCTGAAAGCTATTACTATTATTATAGTAGTAGTAGTAGTAGTAGTAGTAGTAGTAGTAGTAGTAGTAGTAGTAGTAGTAGTAGTAGTAGTAGTAGTAGTAGAGTGGTGTTAATAATTGAACACATACCTTGCGTGCAGTAGGATAATAGTCGTCCGGGACTAAATGGAGCTGAGTGGGTCTCTGAAGAAGCTAAAACACACAAATACAACACAACAGTGACACACCCACACAGCACATTAACTAATATCCCTTACCAGTTGGAATGCAGGCTGGAGTTCAGTACAGGACTGGAACAGGCTCACACGGGCCAAAATGTAGAGTCCCAGTCTGGCACGGGACAGAGCCACTACCAAACGCCTAACATCCCTCAAGTGACCAACAAGTTTGGTACGGACTAGGGACAGGATGACGTAATCATTCTGCTGTCCTTGGTAACGATCCACTGTGGTCACCTGGCAACATAGATATAATCTTATATTACAATGGAGTCACTTTAAACAAGAATGTGTGTGTGTGTGTGTGTGTACAGTTACACACATTCTCTCCTCACAAACAGAAAACATTTTCATCTTGCATTAGATAGAAACAACAATGGCTGAGTGAAGACGTTTGAAAAACACCTCGTGACTTACCAATGGTGTTTATAAAGGTAAGTGAAAATAAACTTACTTAATTCAAAACACTTTGAACGACCTGTTTAAGGCTAGACTTCCAAACAAACATCTCTTTAAAAACAACTTTGAAAACATGTATACCAAATAACTTCACATGCATGAAACCACTGGCACTATATATGCAGTGATTATGATAGATACAACCCTTTACCAGTTACACAAACGTAACCCCCATAATGTTATACTTGTATTATATACTGTCAATTACATAGCATGTGACCACAGAATGATATCAGTAAGACAACCGCCATTTTTATACCACGGCTGAGTGAAATTTCACACCAACTCAGATAACATGGCACAAACTTTTCCTTCATTTTAGTACTTAGTGCAGTAGCATGGAAAAAATAACAATTACAGACGTATTAAATTTCACTCATTCTTCAATTTATTACAAAAACTATCTCAAAATAAGTCATACACTGGGAACCATAGCAACATCAGAAACACTGAATTCTATTGTTGGAGTAGTCCGTCACGTAGATGTAGTTGTCTAAATCAACACACACACTGTACGGGTGCCTGAAATCTCCTTCCGCATCGCCGTGCTCACCTAACGAGGTGACGTAACTTCCGGCCGTAGTGAACACTGACACATTATGACCGTAGTGGTTAGTGACATACACGTAAGGACCAGATATGCAAATCGCGTAGGGAGACTTGAGCTTTTTCACTCTGTTCTTATCACCGTCGAAGGAATTCACTAAGACGCCATCCTTGTTGAAGACTCGGACGAAAGCTTTAGTGGAATCCACGACATAGAGGTTGCCTTGCTGGTCTCTGGCTACATTGCGGAACTCACCCATGCCTTCTTTCTCCACACGCTTGATGAAATTGAATTCTCTGTCGTATACCAGAAAAGTTCCTTTGTTCTTGCACTCGCAAACCATCACTTCATCTCGTATCACCGACATGCCCTTGTATCCTGGACCTCTCACCTGCTCGAGTTCATGCACCCGCACACTGCCTCCGTCTCTGTTGCAACACAGAATTTTGTTACTCTTAGCACTGGCGCTGTAAACAAAGTCGTCAGAATCAGTAGAAACTGAGGATAGGTAACTCGAGGATACTATTTTTGACAGCGAACTTTCTATCAGAACCATTTTGTCCTGGTTCTTGTCTATCCTGAGGATTTCTCCATCACACGTAGTCACGATGACATCACCCAAAGAGTTGGTCGCTATGCCGACAGGATTTGGTATTCCTCTCCACACTTTAACCGGCTTTCCCAGTAAAGTGGGAGAAATTGTGACTGACACAGGTAAGGGACTACCTGCCACATACTTACCATCCACGGACACGCTCAGTTCATGCCGCCCACGCACAGTGGGTGTGTACTGTATATGATACTCCCCCGGTCCTGATTGGCCCACCTCACACTTGACGACAGACCCATCACAGAGAGACTTCAACTCGCCGACTACCACAACTCTTCTTCTAGCCGTCTTGTTGGCAAGCGTCCTGGCAGTCAATGTTACAATGGCTATTTTGTTGACTTCTGCTGTCTGAGTCCCCTCACTGCTCACTTGGAACTGGGCTGGGTATAAAGCTAGTCGAGTAATCTTGGCTCTGGTCTGGAAAAGCTCCAGTAGGGACTCATCACAAACTACTTTCACCCCCATGTCCGCCTCCTCCACCGGCTCCAGGCACCACCCACCCAACTTCCCATGGGTGACCTCTTGATCTATTCTCTCCAGTATCTCAGTGTGCATGCTCATAACCTCACTGTCCGCACTGTATTCGACAAATCTCTCGGTGTAATCTACAATATTCCTGACCGTGGCAGTAGCTAGAGCCAGACACTCTTCCTGATCTGACAGTTTGTTCATCTTGCATTGAATCTGATCTGCAGCTTCTTGGAGCAATTGCTGCTTGTGTTTGTCCAAGAGGAGTTGGAGCTGATCGAAGGAAGAGTGGATGGTGTTGGCAACAGACCTGCCCTGGGCCTCTACCTCCTGCTTGACAGTTTGGATATCTGCAATAGGACTTGATAAAGTAACAGCTGCAGATCCCAAGGAATCTAAATGGCTCATGAGCTCTTTCTTGGTGCTTGGAGCGGCCGTCTTGCTGAACTCGAAATGGTGTTCATTATGAACCGTCGCTGTGCAGTCTCGACAAATCAGAGAGTTGCAATCAAAGCAGTAGATGTTGAACGGCTCCTCGTGAACGAGGCACGGATTAGCAGGAGGCTTCTCCACAACTACCTCTCTAGCTGCTTCTTGCTTCAGCTCTTCAAGAGAGACAACTCTGTGAGAAGCAAAGGACTTCATCCTCTTGTGCTGTCTTACGCATTCCGTGCAGACAAACATGGCACATTGGTGGCAGAAAGCTTCAGCTTTGTTTCCAGAGTCCGTACACTCCTCGCACTTGGTCTCCACCTTACCATGGATTCGGTTCAGCATGGACAAGTGGGACTGGAAGACGTTCACAAAGTAAGCTGTTTTGAGTTCCTCCACGCCTCCTTTGGGGAGGGGGGCTTCTTGGTGACACTCAGGACAAGAGAAGGGTTGATTGGAGGTGGTGGCACTGAGAGTTAGTTGGAGGATGCAGTTCTTGCAGAAGTAATGAAGACAAGAGAGGACCTTCGGTTCTGCATAGTGCTGCTTGCAGACATTACACGTGACTTCTTTCTCTAGCTGCTCTAGACTCTTTCCTTCACGGATGACACCTTCGGCCATATTCAAGTGTTCTCACTCTCACAGCTGCTATCCTGGGAGCCTGTGATCAGCCTCTACTGGAGCTCTTTAAAAAGAAACTAATAAATGACCCACTAAAGGTGGTTATTTTATTGGTAAAGAAGCCACGTATGTGTCAGCCATTGAGGTGGCACAACCACGGATGAAGTGATAATGATTCTTATTACCACCTCACTTCCTCTAGGGGACATGGGACAGTGAAGTTCAATTACAAGAGAATTAGTTACTGGTATAGCTCTATTTGTAGGCAAAGAACAACTTTCATGACATAAGAAATCACAAATGAAGTGCCAACACTATGTGGCCTTGTTCTCTAACTGGGCTGGCTCGCTCGCCATTTGTGCACAAGCAAACCGTAGTTATTTAAATTTGTGGGTGCATGAAATATGTTGAAGCAAGCGTGTGTAATTTTTTTTGCTTGTTTGTTTGTGTGTTTGTTTGTGTTTTTGCCTTCCAGAAAAGGAAGTGAAATTAGATCATCAAGGTGTAAGTTGTGGCACTGAAACAGTTGCAATTCACTTTACCGTGCAACCGTTTGAAAGCCCTATACCCACTACTGCGATACGCTTCACATACAAAATTTATGGCAAGAAATTATTGACTTGTAAATTCAATTTTAGCTGTAATGACTTCTGGAAGTCAATTTTAGCAGGTTTTTTTTTTTGTTTTTTTGTTTTTTTCCTATTAAGAATTATCAAAATTTTAACCACACCCACTTGGCCTGGATAAAACAACATGATTGGATACTGGGCAGCTGCATTTACTGACCTTTTCAGGAAGTCCGAACACAGGGTTCCTGCCACATCTCTTTGCCAAGACATCCCTGATGAGGTGTTTCTGGCCATTGTATGTAGTAAGGATGGCAATCTTCTCCGGTGGATAGCCTTGGAGACGTAGGTACATGAATATGGCCACTGCATACTCTGCCTCCGCCAAGTTCTGATGAAAACAAGAAATTAAAATAAAGAAGACGTGAAGCATTATTAGTAAAATTGGGTATATCTGATAATTGAAGCCAAAGTTTTTGTTTTTAAATTGTCAAATATTAGAAATGAAAATCTATCACATACTAGAGTTTGTTGTGATTGGTTTTCAATAAGTTTTCTTTCATAAGAGAATTAGATGAAAAGAATTTACTAAACTGTTGGGACTTTCGTCCGGTTATAGACTGTCGTATTAGTCTCCGGCTGGTATCATACGCAACATACCACACCCACCTGTACAAAATGTGGTGTGGGCTCTGTCTCTCCCACTCCGTTGAAGTTCTGAACGTCGATGAGCTGGTAGTCATAGAGCATACCCGCGTTGGCCAGTCGGTACTCCTGCCTACTGAGCACGTGCGGAAGGTCTCCGAGAGTCTTGTACCGCCACTTGTAGAGGGAGCAGAGGCTGGTGCGAGCTCTCCCCTGGCCGTCCAGCTGTGTCATGGGCACGCCCAGTCTCACAAACCTGGTGAACATAGACTGCTCCATGTTAGAATACTTCTGGAAGGACATGTTCTTGATCACTGGAGGAAGCTAGAGGCACACACACACACACCAACATTACATAAACCTGATGGTAATGTCCTCACAGATCTTCTCGCTGGTGGTCTCTAATCATGACGACTCTCTTACCTACCCACCCTTTCTTTACCTGATAATGGCCTCTTATGATTATCTTACTTGTACCCACTGGACTCCTATAATGACTCTTTTTCCCACCCTTTACCTGATGACAGTCATGACAACTCTCTTACCTATCCACCCTTTACCTGATGGTGGTCTCCTATCATGATGACTCTCTTGAGTCTGTTGTGTCCGTCCTGGGGGTTCTGTAACATGAGAGGAATGAAAGTCTCCACCTCCAATATCTGAGCGGATTCTTCCATCAGGATATTATCATACTGCAACAATAAACAAACACAGTGCAGGGCCAGCAAGAAAGTTTAGTTTAAAAGTAGGGGAGGGAGGAATTTGGAGAAATTTACATATCCAGTTACAAGGGAAAGAAAGAAAGTAATATTGAATGTACCAGGTGTGTATGAACTAAGTGGTTTACAAAGAGGGTATCAACTATTCTTTATTAAGAATATTCAATACACACAAAGTGAAAAGAGGATTAGTAAGTGTTGATCAAAAACTTCTCATGTCTGATGGAATGTTGGCAGGAGGCTAACCTTGAACTGAAGGTCCACCATGTCCCTCCTCTTGAGAGCAGCGTGGGTGCACGTCATGGCAACTATCTTAGCCTCACACGCCATTAGATAGTCAATACGCTTCCGCCCGGTACGTAGCAACTCAAACGGCCTAAACCGCTGCAAGTGATGAAGCATTAACACAACAATAATAGAAACAACAACAACAACAACAACCACAAGCTATAACTTATTCATCACCGCCATCCAACAGATGTTGACTTTTCCCTCACCTCCAACTGTTTGAATATCTTCTTCAAATGTCTGTAACAACCCTGAAAGAAAGAGAAAGTAAAGAATGAAAGTTAGGCATGCAGCATAAAAACCAGACTTGAAACCTACTGCTCACTACTGACAACAGAAACTAGCACCTGGATGGATGCACAAATCTTAATTAACTCTAGGATTGCAGCTGCTGCTTGAGGTCACATGATGCACACACCTAATGACTACCCTACCATACCTCAGCTATTTCCAAGTCTTCAGAGAAGGACTTTCCTTTGAACAATGGCTGAGGAGCTGTGGAGAAATACTTGGTAAAAGGGAAAAGCTTGGCAATCTTGACCACACCGTCATCCTACGTACCAGCAAATTCATGGTCACATGACAATCACATGACCACACCCACCTGGTCTCCCATGACCTTGACCTGTCCATAGTACTTCTCCCAGAGAGGGGCCACTTGGTAGAGGAAGAAATAAGATGCTGTTTCACAAGTGTAGCCTACATCTCCCTCCACACCAATACTGGCCTGTTCAATAATGATCACATGACTAAAGTGTGACATGAATGACATGGTACCTCACCTGGAGTCTCTCCACTTCCTTGAGTAGGTTCATGCGCAGAGCCAGTATGAAATTAACGCGGCCGTAGCGACTGAAGTCCTTCTCCGTTGCTAGAGCTTCTTCACCGTGACCAAGTCGAAGAAGATGGCGTTCATCAATGTCCAGTGCCATGATCTTCTCAAACAACTACAGAACAAGGAAGAGGAGGAACCAAACACAGTTGTAATAAGGAAATAATAAATTGAGAAAATTGTTGTTGTTTTTGCAGGGATGATGATAGCAAGTCACGGAGTCAAGCCAGCAGTTCTCCCTTTACCCGATTTTTGTTTGTTTGTGTGTGTGTGTGTGTGTGTGCATGCGTGTGTGTGTGTGTGTGTGTGCATGTGTGTGTGTCACCTGATTGAGAGCCTGGTTGGAGTGAGTAACCAGCAGAGTTCTCTGGTTGGGGAAGTTGTGATAGATGTTACTGATGATCTGGACGGCTACATCAGTCTTGCCAGTGCCAGGAGGTCCCACCACTAGAGTCAATCCTGGCTGCATCCCGGACACTATGGCTTCAACTTGTGTGGGCGTGAATGGAACCGTATTCCTGTCAACAACAACAACAATAATAACAAGTTAACATAGAAGACAAATTAAAACAACAACAAAAAAACATTGTTTAAAAAAGCCAGTGAAAGAGAAAGAATACATCTAATGAGTAAACAAGGCTGAGAAAGAAATTGTGAACAGCAAATAAAGCCAGTGTATGTTGTGTAACAAGTAGCACACAGACACATCAGTTAGCTAGCTATAAAGGCAGCCATTTTTAACTTCTTTCCAGCTGACAGCAAGCCAGAATGGCAAGGGAAGTTGCAACTCCCAGCACTTGACTGTGTCTGGTAGTAGTTAGTAAAGCAGCTGTTTCATCACTTACTTTTTAGGCTGGTTGAAAGGATAAGGACCTCTGTTCAAGATTTGGTAAGGTGTCACTTCCAACATAGGCTTCTCCACCATTGCCTCTTCGTCTCCATTCTTCTTCCTTTTCTTGTTAGTGACACGTAATGGAGGAAACTCCACCCTAAGGAAATGAATCATCAATTTTTACTGGAACCTATATCTGCTCCAAGTGCAGGAGGTCAATCACAAAAGTCATGCATAATCGAGTATTTTTGTATATAAAAAAATGGCCGCACCCAGTTTTTTCACTTACATAAAAGGAGGCATCCTTTTCTCCGTCTCGGCATCACACTGTATGCAAATACAATACACACACATACACATATACATACACAGATTATTTTAATAACACTCTTTGAACACTTGGTTTTGATGAAATTTGCCAAAAATGCTTTTCTTTAGGCGATGAAAGTTTATCCCCACTAAGACAGGATTCTAACTGACAGTGTGAGACTATACAGAGAAGGAGTGGCATTAGCTGACCTGCACATCGTAGTCTGGGAATGACTGGACAAGATGCTGGTAGGACACGAATGTGTCGTTGAAGTCCAGCTTAGGCACGAAGGTAGGGGGCATGGCTTTGTAGTGGGCGGCGCCTGGGTCTCCGTATCCTAGGAACACATCATGTAGCCAATCTGGAACTACGCACTTGGCATTCATCAGATCACGGATGGTCTCCAGGACAGCCTGCACTCATGAATGGTGACAAATAACACGTTGTTTTATAATAAACAGACAAGGTCATTCTGTCCAACTTTCTTTCTCAGCCTTCTTTTACTCATTAGATGTATTCTCTCTCTTTCACAGGCTTTTTTTTTTTTTAAACAAGTACTTGTGCGAGTCCTGGGTTCGATTCCCAGTGGCAACCAAACATTTTTTAATTCTGTATTGTTAAAAAAACAAAAACAAAAAAACTGTAAACGAGAGAGAATAGATCTAATGAGATCATTTCTAATGTAAAATTAACAAAAGCTAACACATGAAACATAATTAATACACACATTATACTGCATACACCCTTACATATATAAATACATACATACACACATACATACATACATACATACATACATACCTTAAAATTATTTTCTTTAGGCTTTCTCCGCAATAAGATATTAAAGGATTCATACACATCCTACAAAATAGAAAGATAATAAAGCACACAAGATAAAGCACACACAAGTGCTCACCTCTTCTCCTTCCACCATCTTGGTCATGTCTCTCTGATACTGATTGGTGTCAAGCCACACCCTAAACGTCCTGGCATTACCGGTGAGCTGGGGCTTAGGCTCAGGCCCCTCCTCTATGACACGCCCATTCTCGTCCAGCATGCCCTCGATCTCACAGCCGCGCACAAACTTGAGTCCCACTTGAGACACGAACGGCCGGGACCAGTCGAACTGCTCCTGGTATCCCATCTTGGCTTCCACGCTGATCAAGAAGCACACGTCATGTTTACGCAAACCTGCGGACAGACACAGATACCAGATCAGGCAGCGTTTGGCATTTATGACATGACGCCATGGCAATAACCATAACAACTAACAATTACGTAGCATAATTTTGTAAGACGTACTTTGACCTTTCCATTCCATCTAATATTATTGTAAACACAATTCAGTGTCTCATTCTTTACAAACTCCCTCCACACACACAAAATGCAAATGCTAATTCTCTTGCTGCCACTAGGTGGTCACACGCACCTGGCAGAGCCAGGATGCCTGTGCACTAAGCAGGCACTGTGAGCCATGCAAGCAAAGCTCCTGGAGTCAGGCTAGGAACTCGCAGGAGAACAGACCTTTCCTCACAGCAAGTGGTGTGGGCACCCGAAGTCCCACCTGGACCATTGCTGTTTCGTGAGAAAAGGCCTTGAATTTGCACCCCAGCAAATGCCAGGTACCCAATCACAGCTGGGTGGACGAATGGATGCACGCACGCAAGCACGCACACACACACACACACACACACACACCTTCCCACTCCCTCTTGACTGTTTCGGCCATGGTGAGTTCCACTGTCACGTCAGCACGCACTCTAGAAGGATGGTCCTCCCCCACATGAGGAGCCCCCACCTCCACTACTGAGAACGTAGCTATTGGAAGAGCCATGCGCGCCCACCCACTGAACTCAGTGGCCCCCTCCGTGTTCCCCCAGGGCTTCATTCTGCTCACAGCATCCTCTATGTCTTCACGAATCTCATCTGCATTAAAGATGTCAGAACATGTTACACAAGAGGAAGAGAGAAATATCATTGCATAGTTCATTATGTGCCACATGTGAGGAAGGGGGGGGGGGAAAGCCAAGTTAACAGAATTTCCTTACAAATAAAGTTATCATTATTCTATCTCAAACACTGGGCATGCTCAGTTGGGCAAACTGTGGTATGTACTGGTTGTGGTTGTTGCTCTAAGGGAAGCATAGTAGAGGAAGGAGATTAGACTATCTATGATTCTAGAGTTCTAAAGCATGGAAAGTCAGTAGCAAATTAGAACAGAACAAGCAAAAGATATGAGGACAGTGATTCAGTTTGACAGACAAGCATTCAACAAAAGGCAGGGCTGTATACAGAAATTTTCCAAATGGGGAGGGGGCGAAAGCTCTTTTTGGGGGGCTGTAATTTTGTAGTTTGTAGTTTGACATTTAATCAATACTTAATCATGAACTATTCTCAGGTCTTAAAAATGTATAGAACTTCAGAAATGCAAGGGGGGTGAAGGGGGTGAAGGGGGGGGGGGGGGCATAGATACAGCCCTGTAAGGTAACATCGAGAAAAAAAAAGGAAATTGTTGGACTACCTCTGCCATTATGTCCCTGGCATAAGATCAAAAGCGTTGCAGGCAGTTCAGCTGCACAAACCTGCAAACAACTTTAGACTATCTATGAGAGAATTATGATCATCATTGTACTACACTGGTCCATTGTGTGAGTGTGTATATGTGTGTGGATAAATGACAACTTGGTCAACTCACAGGTTGATTCCAGTCGGAAGAGTTCAAAGTTTCTGAGGAGATAGTCGTGGAGAGTGAGGAACTGGAGGTTGAGCTTAGGAAGCGCCAGACACGCTGCAACAAGAAAGAAGAAATCATACACACAGTCAAACATATTCTGTGAAACTATTCTATTCAGGATCTCAGTTTATTGGCAAGTGAAAACACTCTAAGAATAAATGCATGGAATTTCTTCATGTATTTTATTCACATAATTATCATGTGACTCATTTTATTTTCAACCTTTTGAGTCATTTAATCAGTTCTCAAGGACACAGATAAATATACAACATTCACAACAAATACACAACCATTAATTGACAGACTCCCTTTTTATGGCCCACTTATTAATTTCACTCTGCCGTGTGCATGTATGTCTACCAAAACTTCCACTACTAGTAAACAACAAGAGTGGAACAAATGACTTGGAACTTTACTCAGATTAAATTCATTGATATGCTTAAAAATAGTCAACTAGTGTTGACGGAGCAGTAGTAAATTAAAGAAATAGAGATTCAATTAGCATGTGCACATAAATATGAAAATATATCATGAGAATGCAAAGGAAATAATTATAAAAATACAGTAGAGCTAGTAGAGCTTCAGTCATTCAATTATCCAAACATTTCAGTTATCCGAGCACCTCTCAGTCCCAACGTGTTTGGGTAACTCACTTTCAACTGTATAAATCATTGAAACAAGAAATACAAGTTAATTACTCTGCTCCCAGTTTAATTACTCACTCTCTCCGTTATAATACTCTGTTGGTACAACATTAATGTCCCACAGAATCTCCTCTGTTGGGTAAAGGGGCATCGAATTCATTGCCTGTAGTTGGGACTGGCGCCTCTCGTGCTCCGCCACTATCACTTCCAGAAGGAGGGGTTTAGCCAACGGGGGTTCGTCCTCAGAAACGAGGTGGAGATAACGAGCTATCGTGTGCAGTCTTTCTGGAGAGAGCTCAGAGAAGTGCTTCACTAAAGACGCCCTTTTATCCACCCCACACACAGTGCTCATGGAGAAGGACCTTAGCTCAGGAAACAACTTGAAGGCTGCTCGCTATAAAAAAATAACAACAACAACAACAACAACAATAATAATAGCTGGAACAACAAACAATTCAATGCAGCAAATTGAACAGTAGTGCATTCATTCATGCTTGCATCTTAGCAATCCTCTGAATAGCATCTATTGTCCATCAATTCTCATTAAATTAATTGTAGAGGGATAAGCAACGTGGCATGAGGAAATAATAGGTTTCTGCCAGGTCGAACTCTCCGTGGTGAAGATTTCGGCAAGAAGATGAAACAACATGATACGATTAAATTATAATTGCATATTAATATAAGCTGTTAAAAACGGATAAAAACTGTCACTATTGTAATTATTTCAGCCAAGATTCACTGAATTATAATAATGAATGAATGAATGAATGAATGAATGAAACGAATAAATCAAACAAATAAACACATTCATAAAATAGCAATAAAACAATATCCATTCCATCTAGCCTACATACCTGCACAGAAGTGATTTTCTGGTAATGGATTTCCATCATTTCGTGGTCAGTCAGAGAAGTGCCAGTGTGATCATTGATCTCAAAGCCAGCATAGAACTGGAGCCTAGTGAGCAGCTGCTTGAATAAATGACCCTCAGGCTCCCTCCCTGCCAGAGGGGACAAAGAACATTTCACCTGTAGGACAGAAACAAATTAGGTAAAGTGCCATAAATCAAACAAACTGTCATAAATCAAACAAACTGTCATAAATCAAACAAACTGTCATAAATCAAACAAACTGTCATAAATCAAACAAACTGTCGGAAAACAAAAGTTGGTAAAGTATTGTCAATCAAAAGTCCACCCATTTACTAATTATAAAAGAGGTAACTCTTACCAGGAAGTGATTGGCCTGCATGAGAGTATTGAAGAAACGTCTGGTATGCAGCTGAGCTTGAAGGTCAGTCACTAGCTCCAGGAATCTCTCACAGTAACTCACTGCATCCTCTTCCACAGAACCTGACACGATAAAGCACCCACCTCCTTAAACTCATGCATGTGCACACACATACACACAAAAAGATGTACATGCATACACTTTACTTTAGGGGAGAGGAAAACACTAAAAGCTTAATATAATTATGGTGGCAAGAAAATAAAGTAAATCTTCATGAAAAGGGGACAAAGCATTTCAACTGCTTCTTAAAAAGTCAAACGACTGTCAACAAGGATTGTGAGCAGGTCACGTGACAGGGAACACTGGTCATGTGACAGGGACCACTGATCATGTGACAAGAAACGCTGGAACCTAGTAAAAAGTATACCTCGTGTTCACTCTTACCTTCTCCAGGAATACCAGACAAAACAGACAGGAACTGCTGCATCACGCTCCATAAAAATGACCTCTCCTTCTTCACCCTGCAACACGCACACACACACAAACCAAACCACCCGCCCACACATAATTTAAGCAATTTAGTGAATTAACATTATTGATGCACACCATCACCTAACGACAACTACAGAGCACACTCAATTATTAGCTTGCACACAATTTTTGAACTCAATTTGAGAGGAACATATCAACCAGTTTGAAATTTCAAGGGGTTGCTCATTTTCATGAAATTGGTGAATTTTTTTTTTTTTTTTGGCTAAAAGTCACCATGAAGGTCATAATTATTTCCAGGGAGGAAAGACCATTTTAGGGGTGGGGAACTGTCTCTTTAAAGGCTTAAAAATTTCCTTGCACATTCACACGTGCACTCTACTGACATTTACACAAACATGCACACACACATCTCATAAGATGAACCTTCACTCACTCACCTCTATGAACCTAACTCACTCACCTCTGTAAACTCTCTTCGTCTAAGTTTTTGTCTCTCTTGTGGATCAAATTCCAGTACTTCTTGAGCTTGGGGACGGCAGCAAACTCCTTCTCCAACCTCTCCTTGGGCAGACTCTCCCAGATGGGCAGTGAGCACAGCTTCTGGACTTGCTCCCGGACCACGTCTATCTCCTAACAGACAGCGAAAGAATCACATCAAACAAACAACCGTGCCACTCTGCTCTAGCTGGCAGCCTATACAAGGTCTGTCTCATCTATTCTATGGAACTACTGCACTCAATCTAAGGGGTTTTAACCACTCAACTTATACTGTAGTGGGTAAAAAAAAAACTGAAGCATTGTAGAGTGCCTTACAGGCATGAACAACCCCCTACCAAGCTATTAATAACCCCTTACCAAGCTATTAATAACCCCTTACCAAGCTATTAATAACCCCTTACCAAGCTATTAATAACCCCTTACCAAGCTATTAAAAGTGTGGTCCAGAAAAATGAGCATAATGGTATGTTCCTTCATAGAGTACTGTCCCTCCTAAAGGAAAAAAGTAAGAAGCATACACAAACAAGAATGATGTAGAAATAGTACATGACATATTTATGTCATAAACTAGTGGTGTGCTTGAGCACAAATGGCGAGCGAGCCTTAAACTATACTATTGTTAAACAATTGATTTTAACATAGTTCTAACACTCAAGCTACTAAAATAAAGTCGAGTCTGTAAATTACGCATATGCGGTAAAGGGGATTCAATGCCATAATAGTAACCGCTCCCAGCAACTGTTTGAATTGAAAAAGAAGCAACAAAATCAAGTCACGTTATTTAAAAATTTCTTTGTGATATTCTTAATAGTAGTTGTAACACACAATACTTTCACACAACTGAGCATACCTACGCAAGACTTACCTTCGTGGTTCGTCTAGTGGACAATGAATTTTCAAGTAAATACTGTTGAGTAGGGCTTATAACTGTGACAAATAGCGCATTAACTTACCACCACCACTAACTCGAATAGAAATGGAGCTCCCATAAGTTTTTGAGTTTTAACTGCACCCGCAAAACAATTCAAAGCGGTAAACAATTCAATTTCTAAGGTGATAAGGGTAACGATCGCTAAACCGGGGGATTCTGTTAGTGAAGTTTGGGACGGGGTCTAACACAGAGCAAACACAAAAATATGCGAGGTCAAAGTACAAAATGACATACGTACGTCCCACACATATATATAAACAAACTCATATCCCCGATTTTCAATTGTGTTACCCCTGTAAGTGTTTCGCTCGCCAACAATGGTATGTCAGGAAGCTGTATGGAAAAGGGTAGAATACAATCACTAGCTATGTCAGTGAGTCAAATAAAATTTGAAACAGTAGAAAATGCATTGTCTAAGGGCACAAAAGAAAATGGGTGTATATACAAGTCATGAGAACAAAAGAAATTGTAATGAAATTGCTCCTACTCGTTTCTTTCAGTAATAACATAAACAACACAACACTCACTTTCAAATTGGCTAGAGCCGCCTCCATGACAGCATGCATGAACTGCGGGAAATGGGTCGGCTGGTCTTCAAATGATTTCCATGGCAACACTCCTTGACGCCACTTTTGGTTGACCATAAGGCAAATAGACAGCAAGAAGGCGGGGTTAGCTCTTTCCCTGGTAAAGTGCCGCCACAAGTAGTTGTCTAGATACTGACTGTACTCCAATGACGTCACTTGCCGAAGAGAATACCTATACGAGTATGTCACAAAATAGAGCACGCTCAGTACATCCACCAACATATCCAAACTAGAAAATGCCTCCCTACAAAATGGCTGGTCTAAACAATGACTGAACTGTGAGCTTCCTGGCTTGTGATCTTCTTCCTTTTATCTACAGATATCTGCACTACGAGGAAGTGCATTCTCATGGCCCGTGCAATCGACCTCCCAAATTACACATTAATGGTTAAATAATTTAGAAATGTGTAATGAAGAAATGTCTCGTGCTCACTTGGACTGACGAAGATTCTGGAATATCCCTGATACCAGCTGTTCACTGTATACATTGCTACTCTCTGGCCCCCAGTACTCTGCAAACTTCTCCTCAATGGGATGATTGGGCTCTCCGGCTAGCTGCTTCCAGGCTCCCTGAGGAGCAAACTTTCGCCTGCCTTTGCCCCTTGACCCCCACCCTAAACAAAACAAGCTTTTCTGGAATAATGTAATAATAGTAATAGTAATTAATAATGATGATGATAATAATAATAATAATAATAATAATAATAATAATAATAATAAGAGGACTTCGGCAAGAAGTTGAAACGTCAGGTTAAGTTATATTTAAAAATATTGGCTGTTAAAAAGAGAAAAATTTCCTATTATTTCAGCCGAGAATGACTGAATCAATAATAACAATAATAATAATAATAATAATAATAATAATAATGATTAGATGTATTCTCTCTCTTTCACAGGCTTTTTTTTTTTTTTTTTTTTTTTTTTTAACAATACAGAATTAAAAATATTGAGGACCACTTGCTTAACGTATAAGCGCTCTGCCACTGAGCTACGACAATCACCCGGCGAACAAACACTTCAATCCTGTATTTATACTGTTAGGGGTACTGCTATGCTACAGTCTCGCTCTCAACAGACCAATAGAAATTCCCCACCCCAAACCAAAGTTTCCCCCACCCCCAAAGATTTGCCAATTTAATTGCTTAAATAACATACAACATTATATTAAAAACAATAAAGTGACCATTGTAGTAACATTAAAGCATGATCTAGTGACTATTCTGGTTGAATTTGTCTTATATATATATATATATATATTATATATAATTTTTTTCGTATTGTGCAATCTTCAATGGCAATTCTCCTCAGTCTTGCCAAGTTCTGTTCTGTTGGCTGATTTCATAATCTAATCTCTCCGCTGTAGCTGTACCAAATTGAAAGTATCTCTCTTAGTTTCAGTGTCTCAAAAGAAATTCCACTAAAGACAACATAACTCTTCAGTTCTTCTATGTAAGATGCTTGGAGCCCTAGTACTTTCTCCAGTGATTTCAACTCTAAAAAATTTTTTTTTCCTGTTCTTGAACAAATTCCCTTCAGAAAAATTGCCCATTTTATCAGTAATTGTTTTTATCTTAAGCCTTAGCCACCAAAAGTGACCATTATTTACCCCACCTTGTAAACTGTTAAACCTAGCATGTAGGCAATATCAGTTTTCTATAGGCTAATGCAAAATAAAACTTGTTGCAGCTCTGGCTAGTTCACCTTCACATCAATAACCACATCCTCTTCTTGACCCATTATGATCCTGATTACGGATTTTATTCTTCATTAATGTTCCTTCCTTACCCTCCACCATTGCCTACTGCAATTAGTGTTTGACCCATGCTTTAACTCTTCCTTGAAGCATTAATACTAAATATCCCCAGGGGTCCATAATAAGTGCTTGTTTCTGGCTCGTCTATTTTACTCGTTATTCTAGTCATTCTAGTGAAACTCGTACAACATAATGTACTCGCACCTTCTGCTCCACTATCTACCAATCAACCATATTTTTTTACCTTCTCTCCAAGACGACATGGTGCTGAGTTCGAATACTTATCGTACAATCCACAGAGAAAGGTAGAACCAAACCAATCAGAACAGCACCTCCATTGCAGTCAGCTAGTGGGTATAGTACCGATTTTTGAACCAACGTTTCCAGAGCGTAAATCAGCGATGCTTTACCTCTTTGAATTAAATTTAAGCCCAGCGTGGGCGGGCAAGCTTAGTCTTTGGTACTGAAAATTAACTAGTGCTTCATACAACAGATTACCTAGCGTTCAAATACAGAACACACTTTGTAAAGTCGCGAATCTGGCTCTGCCAGATCATGTAGTTTCGCGTTAATCAACCCTTTACCTGCTTAAACAATGGATGAGGTAAGAATCGCAATTAATGAGAAAAAGATTGTAAAAATTCTACCACATAAAGGTTTCTAGGCTTCTGGTCTGGGTTAATTTAAAGATTGTCCTTGCCTTTCTCAACTTCTGCGCCTCTATCCAACAAACCCAATCCTCCCATACAGCTATTACTTCCGTCTATTTAAGTGCCCCACCCCTTCCTTCATCAAAGCATCAAATTTCAAAGCATGTGCATTACTTGCAAAAACAAAAACAAAACTATGCCGTCACATAGAGGTGTGATGCGTTCCTGTGTATGATGTATTCAATGATGCATGGAGTCTGCCAACCAACACAGCTCAAGAAGGTCCTGTGTCGTTGTCAAGTGATGTGTTGTTAGAGAACGCCATCTTGAAGGTGTAAGCCTGGCCACCTAAAAGGAATAGTAAAAGCAAACATAAATCCACAATAAATGACACTAATGCATAAGATTACATACTCTACCACAACCTTATTCAAACCTCAAATAAATAATTACAACAATAACAGTCAAATTAGGAGTTATTATCTACTCCAAACCCCATCCCTCCTTCTCTTACTGCCAGAATAGATTGTCTGATGATTGGCCATAACGAATGCATCCATCGCCCCTTCAGGCTCCGCCCACTCCATAAGTCCAGTGGCACTTTTGCTGCCCATTCCTAAATTCAGATAATCAGATTGGTAAACAACCTGAACATCACTGCAGATCAGTGGGTTTATATCAGGTAAACACTTCAGCCCTTCTATTGGTAATGAAAGGTACTGATGTCTGCTATTACTCTCTTCAGACAAATACTCCAAAAATAATCAGATTGTTAAATGTAACTTAACGTAGTTAAATTAGGTTAACAGAGGGAGCCAGCCTCAGTCATCCCAGCAACTGGTACCCTCACAATGGGGTCGGGTCACTGGCCTTGCATTAGCATTGCATAAGATATACATGATGATAGTGCATGCCTGGGTATTGGCGGTCAAGCTTACATATGTAGCAGATGCAAGAGCACATACTAATCACTATTATCCCCTCTGCCACTCCCTACCCCCCACCCCACCCTCCTCTCCTCCCCCTCTAAACCATTCATTCATCTTCATCCTCCCACCTTGTGAGAAGAACTTGATCCCCATAGGGCCCAACACTCCAACTTTAGTAAACACTTCCTTGAGTGACTCCACTGTGCTGTCTGGTGGGCTGTTGTAGAAGTGAAGGACTTTGTTGGGACTGATGATTCTATTCTTACTGGTACCTTCAACTGTCATAAATCTGAGGGGGAAATGTGAACACACATGTAAATAAGCAGCAAAAAACAAACACCACCACCCCATGTCCAGCAGCGAGTTAAAACTTTCCATCACCTGTTGTTGCGTGATTGTGAGAAGTCCTTCCAGCAAGGGCTACCGTCCACCAGTGTCCCGCCCTGACTGTAGTCCGCGATGTAGGTGTGGCGAGAGTAACTGTCAGAAACAAAAAAAAACAAAAAAAAAACTTGTTGACATACTTTTGATGCCTAGGTCAACAATTCAAGCACAAGCAGTTCTACAGCAGCAATAAACACACAGCTTAATCGTCATTCCAAAAATATTTCACAGATAAATTGGAACTTCACAACTGGTAAAAAATAAATAATAAAATAAATAAATAAACAATCCTGCTGTTGTTCACTCAATTCTTCCCTGACAATTTAGACTGATAAGCAATATATATTTGTAAGGTGATATGGTGTTGCATAAGAGAAGCTAAACTAGTTCTTATTGTTTAATTGAGGCTAACACAAATCAGTAAGACTCTTAAAAGTGTGAAACACCACTACAGTGCAGCATTAAGGTTCCGGTATAGGGTCGCCTCATGAATATTCATTAGTTTTTAAAAACATTAATTTTTGTATCATTCATCTTTTATTTTCTGCTGTAATTCACAAGAGTTAAAGTTTATTATAAAAATGACATGATGAAATGACATATTGGGCTACAAAAGCAATTTGGGGAGTAAAATGAAGACTCAAATATGAAGAGATTATGGCGGACAATAGAGCCACAAGCGGCCAGCCAAGCTGCACTTCACCAGCTTCTCCAAACAGGTATGTACTTACTTGAGGGCCTCTCGAAGAGATTCTGACCAGCGAAGCCCAAAAACTAAACTAAAACTGGTGTTATACTTTCCCGCGGCCACACTCGGCCACAATCTGGAGCCATAACTTTTCAACTTTCCACTTCTCTAGGCGAAACTCTTCGAGAGGCCCTGCCCCTACCTTCGTATAATTGGAATAAGCCACTGCCCACAGCTCAGGTTGTTTGCAGGGAACTAAATAGTCCGCCAGAGCAAACCATACAAAACTGATTTAAGAAAAGCCCGGGAAAATACCACAACCGCGGGAAATCGCCCACGCATCAGCTGTAGAAGCCACGCGAGTAGTTTTGGATGGTAGGAAGGCAATGGGTAACAAGAAGAACCAGAAGAATAAGAAGTACAGCATGCACAAAAGCAGGAGAGCATATGTGAAGAAGAAGCTTCCCACAAAAAAGTTTGTGGAGAAGAAAGTTGGGCTGGGAAGCACTGGTGAAGAAGCAAACTCTCCTCCAGGTATGGTGGCACAAGGGAGCAGAGTAATCAATGTGGGCAACATGCTGGAGTATGTAGACAAAGTGGCCAGACATGCTTCAAGTTGTGATGGATCTGTTGAAGTATCAAGGGAAAGTAGAAGTGGTCTGGCTTCTGTCTTCACAGGAGAGTGCTGTACTTGTGACCAGACTGTCACACTGGAGACTTCCAAGAAAGTTAAGGGTCTGAAAGGTTACCATAGGTAAGTAAATAAAAAAGTATGAAATGTACAGGAATGCTATGATTGATGTAGCTATTATTATTATCATTGCTAGCACTATTATTAGCTATTAGTGTTATTTTAGCTATTATTCCTGTTATTATAGCTGCTGTTGTTGTTAATACGCAATTTTTTTACGGCGCGACTTCATTTATCTAAACAATTATGACCATGGGGTGTTTTCATACAAAATGTATTGTTGATAGCTTGGAGAGGGTGTGATCAATACAATTGCTGGTGTCTGCATGTGCCAAGTATTTGGGTAAACCTAATTGTTCTAATAATTGAAGTCCTACTATATTATTGTTGTCATTATAATTTTAATTATTATTATTGTACAAATAATTCTTATTATAAAATTGTTATTACTGTCATAATTATCACTATTATTGTTGCCATCAATATTTAAGATAATATTTATTAATAGGTGGGAGTGTAACCTTGCAGCTGTATGGGGACAGATGTCCACTGGTAGTGGCCACAGTCAATTTGAAGAAGCGATGAGTGTCCTTGGGGTTCCAGTCATGACGAAGAAAAGTTTTATAAACACAGAAAGAGATATTGGTGAGGATTGGAAGAAACAATTGTTGGAGTCAATGACAAGTGCTGGAAAAGAAGAAAAGAGATTGGCTGAGGAAAATGAAGATTATTATCAAGGTGTTGGCACCAATTGGGGACCACAGACGTGGAAAACCATGACGAATTCCTCTCCTAACAAAGTCTACTCCAGTGCAGCCAGTCGATCTTCTGTGAGAGTAGATGCTGACAGGGAAAGGAAAGCAAAAGACCAAGTGAAGGAGAAACGACGACGAGTAAATACCAATGAATCGACGATTCCGTGGCAGCTCGTAGTGCATACAGCAGACACGATGGAGGCATTTCACCTGGTCAAGTTGATGATGACATTCCCTCAGATGTATTGGAAGCACTGAAGAGAGGGTATTATGACACGCGGGTGGTGGTAACTGGTGAAGAAGCTAGAAACATTGAAGAAGCTACGAGAGGTCAGAGTACTTGTGATGAATGGATGAAAGAGCGAAGGAAGCGACTGACAGCATCCAATGTGGGAAGTGTAGCAAAGATGAGGAAGACGACCAAACGCAGCAAGAAAGTCCAAACTCTGCTCTACAGTACTTTTCGAGGCAACAAGGCAACGCAATACGGTGCAGACAATGAAGACAAGGTTCGACAGCAGTATGTTGCTGACTTGGTGGCAGATGGCAATAATCTGGAACTGCGAGAATGTGGCATCTGCATTTCCAAATCTACCCCATGGCTAGCAGCGAGTCCTGATGGTGTGATCTATGACAGGTCAAATAACACTAGTGTTGTGGGTCTACTCGAAATCAAGTGCCCATACAGTGCCAGAGACATCAGTATTGATGAAGCTGCTAAGACCTCCTCATTCTGCCTTGCGGACAATGACATGCACAAACTCAAACACCGCCATGATTACTATTATCAGGTTCAGTGTCAGCTGTACTGTGTTGACTGTGAGTGGTGCGACTTCGTGGTGAAGACTGGCAAGGACATACACACACAGCGGATTTACAGGGACAGGAAGTGGTGGGAACAAGAGATGGGGAAGTTAGAACAATTTTATTTCGATTCTTTGTTGGCTGAACTAGCAGCCCCACGTTTCAAGAAAGGTGGCATAAGAGAACCTAGTTCACAATAACTTATTTGTTTGTTTTTGTTTTGTTTTTTGCATTCGTATCAACTACTGTGTACACAAAGTTTTAAAATGTCTCAACACAATAATTCCCACTGCTGTGCTTGCTTTTATTCCTAGAGGTGCACAGCCACAAGTTGTTAGCACTAAAGTGCGAATTGGCCACTGAATACTTTAATTAGTCACAGGAAAATGCGTGGGTGAAACACTATACCGGAACCTTAATATACTAATATATACAATCACTTCCATCCTAATACTGTTTGTCAATCAAACCATCACTATGGGGATACAAATGGGTTAGGGGCACCACCCTGACTTAAAAAAAAAGGGGGGGACTCTATTTAGAAAGGTTTCCCCTTGCTTGGCTATTTGTCATTTCAGCAACATTAAACAAGACACAGCTTAGGAACCAAGTGCTTCCCTTGACAACCACCTGAACACAATTCATTCAAATCTAACTTCAACACACGACCTTGAAAAAACTACTTTCCCAATAGCAAACAGAGCCTGTGTGTGCTTACAACGCTTTGAAGACCCTAAACAACTGGCAGGATTGATTAGCTTACTTCAGTTCCAGATTCTCCCCGAGCAGCTTGCGGCCGTGCAGGTGGTGTATGGCGTTCTTGGCGCCATTGGGTGAGTCCATATGTGCCATAGCAGTGCCCGGCTTGTTCTGTAGGACCTTCACCTGGCAACAAGAATAATACATGCACATTCCTAATGCACGTACACATGCTCATTACAATTCAGTTACACCCACTGATGCTATTCCATAATACGCCAAAGACAACCCTCAGATCCACTTACCGCACTGGGTGGAAAACAAGAAAATCTTAGGACTAACACCACCCGGCCAAGCCACCATCACTAACATTTAGGTGCTGCCCGTTCAGATAATGAAATTGCTGCTACCGTGTTCAAGTAGATGAAACTAGTGATGTAAAGACTACACCTAAACTCTATGTAGCATTTCATACTCACAGGTGGTCTGCCAACTCAAGCTCTCTTAATATCTGATGACCTAAACCACGCCTACAAACTACCTCATTTAAATTCCAATTACTGCACACTTCAATATCTGGCCATCAGTAACAACACCATGTGCTGCTTCTTCCTCCCTCACTGCTAACCTTCAAAACGTTGCCATAAGAACAAAGCAAGTTGAAGACATGATCACAGTTGTGCTTGCCAGGTGTGAGGCCGTAAATCATGATCACAGACCCACTGCCAGACATAGCTGGCGTGCCAACCACGCTGGGATAAGGACCAGTGGGCGGAGTTCCAGTTGCTATGACAACAAACAATGAAACCAATAACTACCAAGTACAACTGGAAGTGGAAAATTCTTTTCTTTCTAGCTCACAGAAATTGGGTGGGTATCCTCGTACGGGTTGCTGCATGGGCGGGGCTCCACCACCTCCCCCAACATTTCCTCGATAATTTTGCTGAAGCATGCGACCTGAAAACGAAAATATATTCACAACGGTAATTGGTAAAATATTAATATATATTTTAAAAAGTAAGACATCAGCATGCATGCAACAATACTCAAAAGAAAACAAAGAAAAAAGATATTTGCACCTCAATAATACCCGTGGTGTGTGCAAACTAATATTCAGCTCACACACATACACACTCCTCAGGAGGGCGTGGCTTCAGGTTGCCTCGGCTACACAACACACCTGCCTTCTTTTGCCAGCTAGCCAGCCGAAACCAGGCATTGAGAGCAGCGGGCCGGAAGGAATAAGCCTACTCAATTTGTTTGTAATGAATGCAATGAGGGGCAGGGGCGTATGCACGCATGGTGTACGTGATGTGCACACACACACGGCTTTCAATCAGATTGCAGACAAAAAAATTAACACATAGTTGTGGGTGGGTGCATGCTAAGTTACTATTACCAAGCACATAAATAACATTAAATAGTAATAATATCAGTCTTCTCCGTTTACGCAGCCAAGATAATATACATGAAATGTAACCTGATGTTGACTTTATGCTGAAGTCCTCTTAAAAGGTTACTACATGCTTGACCTTACTGACTCCTGGAAGTGAAAACGGCAGGAAAGTCTCTAAATATAAATTTATCAGCTGCATTAACGTAGACAACTGCTATTATTGTAACAAAGGACTGAATAACACAGTAGCAGCACGAAATAACTAACAAAAAATTCTTCATAAAAAGCGTTCAAGCCTCTCCTAATTGAGTTTTCATAAAATAAAGCAAGGTCTCTAGCATTTCATATTGCTAGTGGACCAGCAGCAATCCTGATAGTTTCATATATAGAGTAAACAAGGTTCTTGGTTGTTTAAATCCCATACCAACCTCACATCATAGTGTAATACACATACACAACTGCTGAATTCTACCCAGCATTACTTCCTTTCATTTATGAAGAATTCTAATAAAAAAAAAAAGCTTGTTTTTTTTTTATACAAGAACAGCAGCAACACACGAAATAAATATTGTCACTATGCCGGTAGACATCAGAACCTGGATCAAAATGCTCCATTCATGACGCCTGACTCCCACCTGGAAAAAAAAAACTCAGACACCAAACCTTATACCCTCAGCACATGTCGCCCTGGAACCTCACACGTATACGACTCGCATCGTTTCCACGGAGACACCGCTTCAATTTCTGTCTCACATGTGTTATACTTTCATAATGCGCAATACAGCGTGTATCAGAAACACTAGAACTGAAAATAAGTGGAAGTAAAACACAGAGACCGAGGCCAAACAAACACGATGACATCACTACCAGTAATAAAGAGACGCTGAAGATGGCCAGATGGGCGCTAGAAAATCAATTCTGAAATTTCAAAATGTTTGAGCAAATGAAAGCTTGCTCTGGTAGTATTTTTGTTATAATGGAACAAGCTTTTTTTCGTAGAGTAAAATCATTAGACGCCAACACACACTTGAGAATAAAGCTTGAACCTTCAGAAGAAAAAAAAAAAAAAAAAAAACAGGCACAAAGTTTGTAGTTCAAACTTATGACGCTATCAATGCATTAATAATCATAGTAACAACAACAATACTAACATCTATTTATATATCCCACACCACACCCACTCCCTTCATATTCACCATTTGTGGATAGACCAAGAGGAGGCGTACCTTGAGTGGTATAATCCCACGTCATATCATCATTTTTATATACATTCAGTTTGGTGGTCTACACACACACACACACACGTACATAACGAAACACACAGTATAAACCGCCTATAACTATTGATAGACGCTGCCCTAATGAACAACCTTTGTGGGTACAATTTGAACATCCCAATGCATGACAGTGACATTATCTTAATGGTTCAACTGTAACCTAACCGTAGCTAACTCGGTATAATAATCACATTATTTGTGTAGGTTAGTATAAAAAAATGATCTAAAATATCCTTGTATGCATGTCCCTTCTCCAGAGTGAAAAAATATGAAACTATATATTCCCCCCCCCCCCTGCTACTTGTATATAGATGGATGGTGGTGGACTTGCATGTGCATTGAAGATTGTCGATTCCCCCTTCTTCTTTTGCCATAATGTCTATCACTTTATTTAAACAAGTAGAAGTTTTCAAACAGTAAAAAGGGTAAATATTCGAGATTCTTTCAACAACCAACTTTTGACAGATTCTATTCTGAAGTACAAACAAAATCCCCCCCTCCCTCCTTTCAAGAGGAACATGGCGGAAAGAAGAACCTCGCTACATTACATCTGCTCTTGTTACCTTGGCATACTCAATCTTGAGAGTACAGCAGCCGGCATAAATATCTGCTCCATCTAGCTGCGACTTAGCTCTCTGAGCAGAAGCCACAGTATCATATCTAGCATGTTGGCTTAAGGAAGACTTCTTCAACAGACACGTACGCGACACTAAACACTGAAATCAAACTTAAAAATGCAATTAGTATGCTAAATAAACATGCATCAATCAGCACTGCTACTGCTACTAATGCAATTGAAGCCGGCAGTTAAGCACTCCTGAACACGCATACACACACATTTCATACCAGTTGCTACCACACCAAATAATAAGACGGAATATTAAAGGGAAAAACAAAACTAGCTACCTTTTAACAACATGACAAGTTTTAAGACAACCATTTCTGAGTTTAGCCATCCCAGTTGAATTAGTCTACAAACTGCTATTAAACTGATGATTAAAATGGGAACAGATCGAACAGTAGTATCTGTGCAACTTTTACAAGGACGAGTTGTAACAACCACAAGCTTCATGGATACCAACAAGTTACCAACTAACACCTTACATCATAGGATTCACTCTCTCTCTCAATCACACACTCACACACAATTCTATCTGGAATTGTTTGCAATAAAATGTGTGGAATAATAGCAGCTGCATTTCTTGTAACAAACCTAAATAACTATACAAGAATAAAAGATTACTGCTAAATTCTTTTCTTTGTTTACTTGGCCAAGAATGGCCGAATTAAAAAATTAAACAAATAAACTTCTAAAGAGCACAAGCTAATGCCTTATAGTGAGCCCATGTGAGGACTCTTAAGGAACAGGCAATTGTAGGATACTCTACCAAGACCTGGAGTCCATTCTTCCTGAAGACGACAATACGCTGTACAAATCCGTACGGTGAACAAATAGTGCGAATTACTTCCTACATACACATGCACACACATACACACAACTCGAATTCCTAGACAATATAATCACTGTATGACAAAAAGTTTCTATGTTAGTAATAAACCATCAAGTACACTGTACAAACGCTTTTCTAGTGCCATTGGTGATTCAAGGAATTGCCACATCCTTGTGTATCCTATGCACACCTTGTGCTTACATTGGCTAGGCAGCTATCTATAATTGGTTTCTAGAAATACACAATATGGAATTTCCCAATAACTACATAAAGGCACACACACACACATCGCTTCCCTCCTCAGAGCACACACTCACCACTGTGATTGGGTACATTGGATTAAAAACAGTGAAGAGGAGAATGTGATTAGTGCCTTCGTGATTTGTGTCCATTTGCATGCCAACTTGAGGTGCATTATTTGGAGCTATCCCATAGGGTGATCTGGGTGAGAATAACATGACCCATTTGAACATTAGAAGTTTATACTAATATATTGTGCATACATGCATTAAATACACACATATTATATCTTTTATTACCATTTATATTAGACAATAGATTCTTTCTTGACCTTACCTGGTGATTTCTTGACTGGTGGAGTAGTTGAAGAATACAGGTCTGTCCATAATGTAAATTTGATTTGACTGTAAAGGAATACATAATTATAATAAAAATATGTAAAACATGCTAATAACGGTACCTTACCTGACACATAGTGACGCAACTGACAGCATCGTCTAGATTCTCAAATTCAACCAAAGCTTGTCGCATTCGTGGCATCATTGTTATGTAACTATGAAATAAGAAACAAACCAAATGTGAACATTGAGGGAAATTGTGGAATTTATACATTAATTTTGAACTTACGCAATTTTGCCATACTTTGTTAGAGTAGCAACCATTTGTTGATGGGAGCACCCATCAGGAACAGCTCTAGCATGCACTACCCTTGAAGGAGGGGTATTGTGAGGATCACTTGACCCTTGCACCTGAAGGTGGAAGAATGAATATCAGATACAAAAAAAAAAAAAAATTAGGCGAGCCTAAGCACATGTTCGTTACCCTTCAAACGCAAGTTACCATACCTTCCCCGAAGGGTTGGGAACTTGAACTATCTGTTGGTCCTCCAGTTTTATTCTCTTTTGGTCGTTGTTCGGGCCCTCGTAATCTGCACCAGTGCTACTATCTAACATGTGCTTCTCCGCCATATTATTTCACAAGCGTGGCCATTTGGGTTCGCCGCGCACTTTTGTGTTGCCCTCCGTATATTTTCTTTGAAGTCACGCGACAAAAATTAGGACAACCTCTCATCAAAATAAAAATTTTCCCCTCACTTGCTCTTCAACAAGGGGGGAAAGTCTAGTATTTTGGCAGGTACATAATACTGTAAGTCGGTGTACGTTTGGCTGGCTACTTGATGGCTGCACACAACTTGCCTGCTGCAGACCAACCAGGCGTGGACAACAATCTTTTTGCAGAACTCTACAAAATATGCAGAGAAGGTCTTATGAACGAGTTGAGGGAGGCACTAAACTATGAAAGAAACATTCTGAGATACTTCAAGATACGCTCGCAGAGAGGGTATACGCTACTGCACGAGACTGTAGAAGCAGACCAGCCAAATTTAGTCCAGTTGCTACTTCTGCACGGGGTATGCCCCAACGAAAGAGCCAAGGGAGGCATCACTCCGCTTCACTTGGCTTGCTCTAAATCCCTCGTAGACTGCGTGAAGGCGCTGCTGGAGAATGGAGCTGATCCTTCTTTGAAGGATGACCTTGGGCAGGATGCACAGGGTAAAGCAGAGACTAGAAACAGCAAGAAGAGGGAAGCTGTGATGAGGCTTCTGAAGAGCAAAGGTAAAGGAAACCATTCATTGTTGTTATTGCTTAGTCATGTGGTTCCCCCATCTGAATGGTGAGCAAGAGTAAAAAAGGGTGGGGCAGTATAATTCAAAACTGGCATGTGTTGTTCACTTGCTTTCTTTTATTTTATGTTGCAACACAGAAATTATCCAGCACACAGCCCAAGGAGAAATCCATTTGTTAGAAAAGAAGCTACACAACAAAACATACAAGCCAGAGACGAAGGACATAGAGGAGTGCCTATTGGTAGCCATTCAGAATGGCCACGATTACTGCATACCTAGCCTTGTTGTTGCAGGGGCACGCAGGCTGGATTGCGCTCTGTATCTTGCCATACAGCTTGAGCGGGTAAAGGCCATTGCCATTCTCCTGCTATGCAAGGCAACCATCACCGGAGACTGTGCTATCATCAAGTCCCTCCTTTCGGAGCCCCCCGAATCTGAAAATGCCCCCTGGTACATGGTGAAAGTGCACAACATCCTCTCTCAGGGTCCTGGTGTGATCAAAATGAGCTATCCCATTGCTGTCTCGATTATCGAGAAAAACTACGAAGCCACAAAAGAGCTGCTGCTCAGAACAGACCTTGACATGAGCAGGAAGGTGGTGGATTGGAGTAAGCTCAAGCTGACCCTCTTGCATCCTTCCTGGGTGTACTCCATTGCCCCTTGGGTGGTCAACCTCAAGCTGGTCAACAACCACTTGAGAAAGCTTCCTAGAGAGCTCTTCACTGCCACTCAACTCCGCCGGCTCAACCTCTCTCAGAACCTTCTGGATACTGTTCCCGGGGAGATATTCGCCCTCCCTAATCTGGACTACCTCTGTTTGGCACAGAATCGCATCAAGGAACTACCGGAGACGGAGGATTGGTCTCAGTCACTGCTCTCTCTCGACCTGGCCGAGAACCTTCTCACCACTCTCCCCCAGGGCATTCAGAACTCTTGCATTGAGATTTTGAACTTGAGCAAAAATAATTTCGCCTGCGTTCCTAAATGTGTGTGCCGCATCAGTACCCTGACCTCCCTGGACATAAGCTCCACCCCCATCACCAGTCTGCCTTCCGAGATGCAACACTTGGATCACTTGGTCAACCTCAATGCCAGCAACGTCCACATCAACGACCTCCCGGGAGGGGGAGGGGTTTTGAGGGGCTACATCAAGGGCGTGTTCAAAGCACACGCAAGAACTAGCAAGGTCTCCCCGTATATCAAGCTCATGCTCTTATGCAACACAGATAGGGTGAAATCCGCCTTACTATCTCGACTAAAACCCCACTTTTCCCATGCAGACCAGCTGCCTGAATTTGAACGGTTTCAGTGGTCTTATCGGCCATTTTTCACTCGCACCAAGCTTCTCTTCAACACATGGCTTCTTGGGAGCACCTACGAGTACAACTCCATCTATCCGTGCTTCTTCACTTCAGGAGCTCTGTACGTGCTGGTTTGGGACACCACTGTGGCAGATATACGGGAGGAGATCAAGGTATATCTCGATGAACTCGTCCAATACTCCCCTGGTGCCAACATCTTCATTATCAACATTATCCCCGAAGGCTACGAGTCAACGCTGGAGACCAATTTTGATAGTTTTGCCAAGCGATTGAGTTCTTTTTTTGCCTCGTCTACCTACTCGTCCCTGAACTATCATGGCTTCATGATGCTTACCTCCAAGCAGACGGCAAAGGATCAATCGGAGGTCAAGCAGCAAATATACGACATCGCGTCCAATATGATGGTCAACGGTCAGGTCAAAGTGAACCGCCAGTATCCGACAAGCTACTTCAACATGATCCCTGTGCTGGAGAAGGAGCAGTCCATGTACGTCCAACGTCGCAAGCCGGGAGTGCTGGAGGAATCTTCTACTTGGGAGATGTTTGATAAAGCACTTTCCTCTGATCTTCTTCACCGCATGGAGCTTCCTGTTATCATTGACTTCCTCCAGGAAGCTGGATTTTTGCTGCACTACGAGGACCCCAACCAACGGCTGGACCAGTACTACTTCATCAGGCCTATGTGGCTCTACAACACACTGCTCCGTGTCGTTCGCCACGCCCTCCAGCACCCGTCTAAGATCGAGGTGAGCCATAACGATCTCTGCTCAGTCGCGGGTGTGGGCTGGAGTGCTGACCTCAGCGCAGCTCTCATTCGGCTCATGGTGAGATACGCCATCGTCCTTCCAACGAGGAATAACCTCTACATTGTCACTTGCCTTCTTCCTCATTCCAAGCTCCCTCTGTCTCGGCTGAACTGTGGCAACTTGCGGAGACAGTTTGCTCCTAAGTCTCGAGGACTTCCGTCTGACCTGTGGATAAGGGTCATATGCCGGGTCTTAACGAACCTGGACCGCATCACGGATGTGTGTACCGGAGAAGGACGTTTTGTGAGAGAAAAAGAAGAGATGAATGAGGCAGGCGGGGCAAACACTGATGACGAAACAAACGACAAAGGGTCTAAGAAGAATAAGGGGAGTTTAAAGAGAGGGACTGGTATACCCCCGGGGTTGACAAGAGCTAGCACTACGATGGCCATACCCACTTCAGATGCTGCTGACTCAGCTATTCCGCCTAATGTGCTGGGGTTAGATGAAGCTCAGTCATCTCTGAACAAGCCGGTGTCTCCTCCTTCCTCTCTCACTGTCATTCAACTGAACAATAAGGAGCACATTGAGGAATCTGATGACTGCTTGACACCAATGTACAACCCGCCACCAAATCACTCCCCCCTGGTAATGGACAATTCTCCCGTTGAAGAAATTGCGGACAAAAATGCACAACAGGGCTCAGCGACAATACTTGAGGATGCTGAAACTAAAAGTTCAGAGTCTACTGCTAAAGAATCCACCTCTGCAGGACCTAATGAGAATAATCATAAGGCAGCAGCTGACAGTCTTCCTGAAAAGAAATCCGAAGAAGTTCCTCCAGCTAGGAATTCGAGTCCTTCAAATAACATTCCCTTGTCTGATATCACAGATGGTAAAGGGTCTGTAAATGGGGGTGGAACGGCCAAGCACGGCCGAAGCAATAATCAATCTTCACAAAAATACAGAGTTCACCTGCCGAATAAGCGGGATGAGCTGACTGAATCCACCCCAGTCTCTGTCAGCTCGGGGACATCCAGTAAAAGTGGCCCTCGGAGCCGGTTGAATCGAATGAGCAGCGTGCCGTCTAGAAGGAACATCAGGACGAGCACTCTGTCCGATCCTGCCACTCTGGAGAACGGTATCATTGTATGGGATCGAGGTATCATGTACAATCGCAAAGGCGTGAAGTTTTCCATATACCAATGCTCCTGTGACATTTCATCAGTTGGGGAGAGCGGACTGGAGATTTGCTCTACGTTGACAAAGCGCGGCCGAGCGGTTTTCGCTCGCCTTTGTCGGCTTGTTCAGCTAGTGTTACAGGAAAGATACCCTGACCTGTTTTCGCCTGAATTGGTCCTTCACAAGCACGAACTGACTCAGGTTTCTATTTGTCCCATATGTTTGGAGTCCAAAGAGAGGAATCCAACAAGCTTCCTAATCGAGGCATGCGTCCACGCACTGCTGGAGAAGACGGAGCACAATTGCCGCTACCATCCGAAGGCCATTCCGCTCTCTGACCTCATTCCGGACTACCTCATGGTGGACTTCTCGTCTAGTTTGTTGGTCCCCGGAGTAGATCTCGTCTATGACGAGACTCAGCCGCTTCACCGGGGCAAGCACACGTCTCTCTTTGACGGCAACTTTGGGAACAACGAAGTAGCCATCAAGGTTTACCAGCAAGTCGACGGGAAGTCAATCACTTTCCCACTCTTTCACATATGGCAAGAAATGGAGATGCTCCTGTGTCTGAACCACCCGAACATCGTCAGCATCTTCGGCTATTCCCTGCAGCCTCCATGTGTCCTGCTAGAGAAAGCTCCTCTGGGTAACCTGTACCAAAAGCTGATGGATACGGATCAAAAGATCAGCAGGTCTGTGCGTTTTCACATTGCATGTCAGATATCATCGGCGCTGGACTATCTGCACAAGCACGACGTGGTCTACAGGACTCTGAAGGCCAGTTCTATTCTGGTATGGTCACTAGACTTCAATGATGCTGTCAATGTCAAGCTTGCCAACTTCGAGAGAGCCAGGCTGAAATCTCCCAGCGGTCTTCTTGGTAAAACATCATTCGCTTCTTACCCCGCTCCAGAGATGCTGCGATACTCCTTCAAAGAAGAATACACCGAGAAAATTGACATTTACTCTTTTGGAATACTTCTGTATGAGATTGTCACCCGATGGCAGCCGTTTGGAGGAATATACAACACGGATCGCATCCCAATGTCCCAGCGCCCGAAACTCAGTGGAGTGAGTACGACAGGTTATGCCGCTCTTGTGAATCTTATGGAAGTATGCTGGCAGGAAGACCCCGCCCAGCGTCCTCTGGCGTCAGACTTGGTCCACAGGCTGTCCCTCCCATCTTTTCAGTGCCACATTGCTACACAGGTGCTTCGTGATTGCACGTCCGTCAGGAACTGCTGCTTCGTTCCATCCATGAGACAGGTCTGGGTGTACGGGGAATACAGTCATTTCGGTGAGGGGGAATCGATGGAAGGGACTCAAGTTTTCATACTGAACTCCGACAACTTAACAATACAGGGCACGCTGGAGTTCAAGGAGCGTGCTTCAGCGGTTTTCACGGTCGACAGCAAAGTGTGGATCGGGATGACGGAGGCGTGCGTGCACGTGTACGACACAGCTACTTACAGGTTTACAGACAGGTTCAAACTGAGCGACTCTGCCACTGTTATTGCCGATAACGACACCTATATATTCGTGGCCCAAGCCAACGGCCACCTGAACTGTTATCCGAAGCTAGCTCAGAGGGAGTCGCGTGTGATAGACGTGGAGATCGGCTCAAAGGCGATAATCGCTATGATTACGGTCAGCGATATAATCTGGTTGAGCTGTGGCAATGAGCTGGTCATTCTCAACGCTGATGATGACGAGGTGACTGTAGAGGCACGGTGGCCGGCTTGCCCATCATCTGACCAGATATACCACCTGGTGCTCTCCAAGGATGATGCCGTCGTGTGGAGTGTGGTAAGGGGTAGCCTCGTCATCACCAGCTGGGATGTCCATACCGGCAAGAAGAAGCAGGAGAAAGACCTCTCGGACAACCTCAAGTGGATTTGCTGTGAGCTGAACTACGACCCCACCTACCTGAGGCTTGCCTCTTTGGAGTGCGTTCAGGACACGTTGTGGCTGGGACTGACGTCTGGCGTCATCGTTATTCTTACGGCAACTGAATCACCAGAAATCATCACCTACTTCCGCGCCCATCGCAGCTCGCCGAAAGTTATCATGGAGATTCCTTTCATGGAGCAATCCATCGGTCCAATGGTGATAACAGGGGGCTTCGGAGAGATCTCGTACATGTCAAACTCCGCCTCAGAGCAAAATGGAGTCATCATGTCGTGGAATGCTCCCAAAGCAGCTGACTTTAAACTTTTAGCCCAACGACAGGGCAAGTATTTCCATTCAGAAAGATGATTTTCATTGATTTTTGACTTGTGTAAATGCTATGAATCATTTATGCATTAATACTTTTTTTTATTATAATATATTCAATTATGTCCTCTTCATTACTTTCTTTTTGTTCAGTGTGATTTCTTCATAACACATTCTCTCAATGCACTCTATTTTTAGCAACATTGATTAAAACTTAACTTCCTTAAATAACTCTATTCCAGAGGTCAAAATACGACTTTACTCTATAAACGGAAGCTGGTTACGTAAACGTAAACAACCGGCTGGAAGGTGTTCTAAAAATAGAACTAGCCGTTCGCCGTATAAAAGCACGAGAAGTCTGCTATGGGAACAACTCTGGTTGCTTTGGGATTAAATTTTGTTGTGTATCCTTGTGGAAATTGTAAAGGCAATGCTCTTTGGAGGTGATTATGTCTATGCTCCTGGGAAATCCAGTGAGAAGGATGACTTCGAGTATGTTCCTGAATCTCGCTACAACCATACGGTCACTGGCTACTCCTCCGCCGCTGCAGACTACGACGACGACGGAGAAGTAAGTTCTTTTAAAGTGATAACGTCTGTACTATCCAGCTTTTCTAGTATCATTTTAACACAGTTCTTATTGTTATTGTTGTATAGACATGTCTGCTGGATATTTTAGACACTGCAGGTCAGGAAGAATATTCTGCTATGAGAGACCAGGTATGTAAAGGAAAGTATATATTTCATAAGTATTAACTATTTCTTTGAAGTATGTCAGGTCGGGCGAGTGTTTCTTAATGGTGTACTCAATCACTGACAGAAATTCGTTTGACCAAGTCCAGTCTTTATACGACTGGACGAGAAGAATTCGAGATGAAGAAATCCCAACGGTATGTCTGTCTTATCCATGTGTAATTCTAGAGCAAGCATATTAACAACAATACTATATACATCAACTTAAAAGTTTAACCGTACTGTCTGTACATGGGGCAAGACTCCATTGTTTGCATACTCGTCAAGCCATAAATGTCATCAAAACCTTCATAAATGGCCATGATTTACATACTGCATTCCTATGAACTCTTCTCAGGTGTTTTGTGGGAATAAGTGTGATTTGGAATCTGAGAGGCAAGTCTCCACTCAAGAAGGTGCGGCCTTCGCCAAACAAGTTGGCTGGCCCTTTTTCGAGACTTCGGCCAAAATGAACTTGAATGTTTCTGAAGCCATTCAAGAGCTTGTTCGCCAAACACCCAGGAATAGGGGGAAGGAGTACAAATTGGTCATTCAAGGCGCTGGAGGAGTGGGCAAGTCAGCCATTTGCGTTCAGTTTGTGGCCGGTCATTTTGTAGACTGCTACGACCCGACCATTGAGGATTCCTACCGGAAACAGCTGGTGGTGAAAGGCATACCCAAAATAGACAGTAAAGGAAAAGCTAAAGGCACTGGAAGCAGCTCGTCTCGAGGTAGTTAGTAAATACTTATTCAGTATATAACTTTTGTTTTGTTTTTGCTTTTATTTTTATTCACAGTTATCCTACAGTCAGTTCATTTACATGTACTTTTATTGGTTGGTTATTTTGATTTGTTAAGTTCATTTGTGCATTTATTTGTAGGGCGATCTGGTAGTAAAGGTGGGTTGTTTCGTAATTGGTTCAAGAAATCCTCAGCTTCACCTTCCTCTACTCCCAGTGCCACTCCTGCAGCTACTGCTACTGCAGCTCCTGCCAAACCAAAAGAGGAGAAGATGGTCAAAGTGAAGAAAAACAATAGCAATGCCATGGTCGTGCACATGAGCACTCTGGCTGCAGACCCCACCCCCCACACTGGAGACCCCTGGTTTTGCCGCACATGCTCAGCAGCCGTCTCTTCGGTGTCAAAGTTGACAAAAACTGGAGAGACAACTTCGTGGACCTGGTAAGAAAGAAAACAACCAATGAAAATGTTTTTAATGATCATAATTTAAGTGTACAAAACAGTGTTAAAACTGTCTATAGTTGCTGCCACTATTTCTTCTTATTATTATTATTATTATTACTATTATTTTTACTATTATTACCATTATTTGCTATTATTATTATTATTATTATTATAAACTGTTTTTAAGCACATTGAATGCTTGATTATGCAGTGAATATTGTGGGGAAGAGAACCATGATGTTGACATCCCTCAGGATGAGCTTCCTGAAATGGCTATTTGTGACTACCTCCTGGAGCCGGCAGAAGAGAAACAAGAGGAAGATGAGAAAGAGAAAGAGGAAGCCGATAATGAAGTGGCTAAGGGGAAGGCAGAAGCTTCTAAATCCTCCGGACGTCGTAACAACCTTGTTATTTTTGCAGTGGATGTGAGTGGATCAATGAGTACCACCACAGAAGTACCTGAGCTCCAAGGTTAGTTAAAAGATAATGATGATGATGATGGTGATGATGATGGATGATTATGATGATGATGATAATAATAATAATAATAATAATAACCATAATAAGCATTCACTTATTTGTGATGTGTGTTTATAGCTCAATGGAGTTCTGCTACTGGACGCAACACAAGCAGTGGTCCGCGTTATATCTCTCGGCTGGATGCCATCAAGGAGGCAGTGAGCCGGCAGATGGCACACATGTCTGTGACAGAACCTGGCAACAAGGTGGGTGAAAGACAATAGATTAGTACATTGAAATAAAATAATATAGTGACTTTATTGTTTATTTTTTAATGTTGAATTTTTTCCACGACAGATTGCCTTGGTAGCTTTTGACAACCAAGTGGTGTACCATGGCGATGGTCACGGTTCCAGCAACACTCTGGCAGTTTCTCTGGATGATGAACAGGCTCTGATGAAGCAAGGAGCCGCATTTGGCAGTGACCTGTCCCTGAGAGAAATCAGCGAGTCGTTGGAGTAAGTCATTGAGTATACACTACTTGATACTTGTTCCCACCCACTAATATTTCAGAAATATAGTCCTTAGGTTACACTGTACTGTGTTCTAGGAAAGTTAATTTTTAATATGCCCATTAGTGATTTTAATGATAATAATAATAATAAATAATAATAATAATAATAATAATAATTCTCTTTTTTGTTGCAGAGATTTGAAAAGGAAGGTGAGCAGTCTCAACACTGGTGGGACCACAGCTCTGGGTCCTGCTCTTGCTCTGTGTGTGGGAATGGCTTCCAACTTCTCCACCGCTGAAATCATTCTCTGTACAGATGGCGTCTCTAATGTGGGCGTGGGGAAGCTGAGCGGCAATCCCGATACTGGATTCTATCTCAATGTATGTTGTTTTTTTCTTTTTCTGTTGTTATTGTTGTTGTTATGAGATTGTTTTTTGTTTGTTTGTTTTTGAATTTTTTGTATTGTTTTTGCTTGTCGGTAAGTCGTTTTTGTTTGCTTTAGTATGTTTTCATAAAGAATTCTTTATTTTTTTACTTTTTTTTATCTAACATTATATATATATATATATATATATAATAATACAAGAATTAAGGAGTTTAACTACTATAGTATATTTATTAACAAAGTCATTGAAATGAATGTGTGTAAATCTGTTTCAGATGGGTGAGCATGCATCAGTGTCCCACACAGCTATCTCTATCTTGGGCATTGAAGGATCCACATGTGCCATGGACGCTCTCTCTCAGTGTGCCTCCATCACCAGCGGCACCGTCAACATACTCCACCCACTGGAAATGGTGCGCCAAATCCGCCTCATCTCCCAGAATCCAACCGTCGCCACTGAAGTCGAGGTCACCTTCCTCATGCACTCTGCCGTCTCTACTGACCAGAAGTCAGAGTCCAAGAAGATCACTCTGATCAAAGAACGGGTCGGCAATGCCACAAGGGACACTGACATTAGCCTCACATTCACCATCAATGCTGGCAAACTGAAGAACGTCACCAATATACCATTCCAGGTAGGTACTTGAAATCCAACCAATATGCCTTTCCAGGTGAGGTGCTTAGATGCCATGTCACCATGCATGTTACAATTACGTACGTCATCATATCGACTTCACCAGCCTAACTTTGTAGCATTTATTATGTATGACATTTACAAGTAGTTTTGTTTTTTTTTGTATAATATATTATAGTCTTATTCTTGTTGTTAATTTCTTAGGTGCATGTGCAGTGTAACATATTGATATGTGTTGAGTATTATTAGCGCTAGCATTAATACTAATATCCATTCTGTTGATATTTTTTTAAATCTCAGGCTCAAGTTCGCTACCGGCGAAAGGACGGATCCAAGTGGCTCAAAGTGATCTCTCATTCCAAAGATATCACCACAGACAGAACCACGCACGAGAATACCAGCAATGTAGCCATCACAGGGCTGGCGGCTGTCCAGAAAGCCGCAAGACTGACACAGGATGGCCGGGTGGAGGAAGCCAGACAGAACTTGCATGCTACTGAGAGGATGCTGAAGAGAGGAGCTCAAACAGACCAGCAGCAAGAGGAGCACTCCATATTCAGCGAAGCTGCTAATACAATGGATTCTGATCTAATGACTCATTCCGACGGTGCTTCAGGAACTTCCCGGGATAACATGGCCAAGATGCTACATAGAAACAAGAAGGCCAACATTGCCCAGTTCATGTCTGGTGGGGCCAAGAAAGCCCTGGTAGAGCAGAGGAAAGCAGGCAAAGAAGTCCAGGATCAATACTACAGCTATCAGTGTTCTTAAACTCTGCAAGAAACATTCTCATGAGCACATTAATAAATCCATGCCATGTAGTTGTGGACTGATTGATATTCATTTCTTACTTAAATATTTTATGCACACTGTTCTTATTGTGTTCCAAATCAAATGGGTGTCAACTTTGATAAAATAAAAAGTTGTGCTCATCTAAAAGAAAACATTTTAAACAACTAAACTCCCTTATAGTTCAGCTGATTGAATATTAAAATAAACCACATCATGACTCTGTACATTGCTAATCTTCAAGTCGCTGTGACTTTTCTTTTTCCAGTTTCTCTTGAATTTTCTGCCACGCAATCTGTATTAATGCAGAACCAGTCATGCATAATCATAAACACACAAATCTACCAGCTGCAGGACATTACTTTAGAATATATACATATATGCAATGCACGTTGTTTCTTAACTGTTTAATCTTTTTCAGATAAATCTCGCACTATTGCTTACCTTATCACGAATGTTAGCTACTTACATTCACTAATTGCTGAAGTACTATAGCCTCTGCCTCTTCTCTAGCATCAGCAAATCCTCGAGTTGCTGCTGCTTCAAGTCTTCTCACAATATCCAAGAGCTGAAAGTGAGTCATAATATTTCAATTAATGGACTCCATGCGGCAAATGAAATTTTATCTGTAGCTAGCGTGCTATTAACTGTTCAGCAGTTATCCGAATTCAATTATCTGAACACTTCAATTAACTGAACACCCAAAATCTAATAGTAGCACATGCAGCCATAAAGAATTGCTTGACCACACCCCTTCATTAGTGCTTTATAATACATTTTCATTGTGTACATTTATCCAAAGATTTCAGTTATCTGAACACCTCTTGGTCCCAACATGTTTGGATAACTGGGAGTCTTATGTACGCATTGTTTTTATCATACTGCATGTTGCAGTTAGCTTGGTCATGTAGGGAACTTACATGTGGTAGTAAGACTGAATATTGGTATAACCACAAAAAAAAAAAGATTTTAAAAAAACTTTGGAAAAAAATTTCATGCCTTAGATCAGCACACCCTGCTTTGGAATTTGGAATTGTTAATTATACAGAGGTCAGACTTTGTGAGATCCTTTACCAAACTATTCGGCTCTAGACTTGTGTGTGTTTTATTACGTGTATGCAGGTTAAAGAGCTAACAGCAACATTAGCTACTGTTATCATTCTGCTGGATGAAAATTTATTTAAGAATTGATGTCATTTATTGCACAATAAGAATGCTTTATGAATAATACGAAGATAATTTGTTATCTAGCCAAGTCATTTATGCTGGATCCACAACAAACAACCACTTATTTTAAACTCACTGTAATAGCATTCATTATCATATCTGGAGATGCCCCACGTCTTTGCCAGCTGTCAGAGGTCTCAATCTCCAAATTGGATCGCTTAGCTTGGAGCTCCTTCACCATTTCCCACTGTTGCCGTAGATCAGCAGGGATGGTGGGATCCACAGAGCTGTCAGTAGATGGTCCTTCTCTGCCACTGAAGCTGTCTGCCGCTAAGAGATGTGCTGCACACAAAGACTACAAAAAAAAAAAAATTCAAGCTGGAATATTTAAATAGATATAAAATAAGCACAATATTATTTTACGAGGTTTTTTATCCAGTACAAAACCCATTCAAACCTTATGAACCAGTTAAGTTAATCATTAAGATAAAACAACAACACATCAACAACAACAACAACAACATGGCTGTCACACAAACAAATGGGTGACTAAGCTGTATATAATTATTCAGACTGTTTCCCTATATGCTACTGAAGGGGAAGGATCGTCATAATTCCCATCAATATAGTAGAATTGCACACACAAAGATTAAAAATTCTTTGTGGGGGGGGAGGTGGTGGAGACGGGGGAAGAACACATTGTCACAAATGTCTTATTTCTGCTGTGTCCAAATTTATCCTTACATTTAACCAGGTACAAATCATAACTGTGTAAATAAAGGAGCAACTATGCAATACCAAATAACTCGGCTTGAATTAATTTTTATTATTTAAAATTATTGAGCACGACTACTGCATAAAAAAACACTGCAGTAAATATGCTAAGTCACTGACATTATGCCAACCATCTCAACAAGAGTGAATGACAGTCACTTATACGAGACCATGCAGTCTGCATCCACTATTTGCATAGTAACATCCCCTACAGTGCAATAGATTCATCAGAGTGCTAGGCTTCTCCAAGTCATATCAAGTAGCATATTGCCAAAGCTGAAACTATTTGCCATCATATCTCCCAAGGTAACTACAGTATGGTATGCCCAGGGATGCATTTAAGGGAGGGTAAAGGGGATATTTGCCTACCTCCTCCCCCCCCTCCCTGCCCCTCCCATCCCCCAGATAAGCCTCCGCCCTTCTTTAGCTAGTTCTATTCATTGTTACATGCAGAGGGGCATGGTCACATATGCTGTCCAACTGTTGAAGTTGGAGACACAATTCTTACTTTCATTAATTCTACTTTTTCAGCTTCAACTTTCTCAAGTTTTTTCTTCATCTTCACTAGTGCAGTTTCCTTGCTATACTCAGCTAAAGCTCCTCTTTCGATGGCCTCACTATCCTTCAGCGTGCTTCCTCTTGCCGGTCCAACAGAGTAGCGAGGTGGTACCACACCCACTCCACTAACCACATCTGCATACACTACTGCTGCAGCTACATCTGGAGGTGTAAGGCCTTTATCCAGCCTGGCAGCCCCACCCCCTGCAGCTCCCCGATCTAGTGCCACACACATGTCTTGCAGCTCTCTGTTCTCTCTCACAAGCCTCTCCACTTGGCCCTTAAATGCCTTATCTATAGACTGACATCTGGCTACTTCGTCTGTAAGCACTCTGGCAGTGTAACTCCCCAAAGTCTTCCACTCAGAACATTCTTTCTTGCTCCTCTCGCGCGCTGCATTGAGATGTCCACACAGGTCATGCAGCTTCCGGTTTTCTGTTTCCAAATTCTACAAAATAGAAATTAAGGAGAGATTCAAAGTCTTCGTTCAGTCGCTTACCAAAACATCCATCAACTCTACTACATAAGTAAATTTCCCACACTCCAGGCTTTTTATTCTCTATGCAGCGCATACACACAACGCAATATAGACACCGCCCCTTTTTCTTCACACTTTACCAAACCACCACTTTACCAAATCAACACCTTACCAAACCATTGTGGTAAAATGTAACATCCGTCAGACAAATGCGATCTGTAACCCAAGCAAGTTGACTTTTGAAGCCAATATTATTGGCGAGCGAGACACTCTCAGGGGTAACACAATATATTTGAGCGAGCGAGACAGTATGCAGATGCAAAATCGGGTATATGTTATCGGCGAGCGAGCGTAGCGAGCGAGACACTTACAGGGGTAAAAATGAAAAAATCGGGGATGTTTGTTTATTTATTTATTTATATATATGTTTGGACGTATGTATGTCATTTTGTACTTTGACCCTCCGTATTTTTGTGTTCGCACGGCGTTCGACCCCGTCCCAAACTTCACTAAACGGAATCCTCTGGTTTAGCGACCATTACCCGTATCACCTTAGAAATTGAATTGTTTACCGCTTTGAATTGTTTTGCGGGTGCTGGGAGCTCCATTTCTATTCGAGTTAGTGGCGGTGGTAAGTTAATGCACTATTTGTCACAGTTATAGCACTACTCAACAGCATTTACTTGACAATTCATTGTCCACTAGACGAACTACGAAGGTAAGTCTTGCGTAGGTATGTTCAGTTGTGTGAAAGTATTGTGCGTTACAACTACTATTAAGAATATCACAAAGAAAATTTTAAACAACGTGACTTGATTTTGTTGCTTCTTTTTCAATTCAAACAGTTGAGGGGAGTGGTTACTATGGCATTGAATCCCCTTTACCGTATATGCGTAATTTAGCAACTCAACTTTATTTTAGTAGTTTGAGTAACAACAGTGTAGTTTAAAGCTCGCTCGCCATTTGTGCTCAAGCACACCACTAGTATGTATGTATGGATGGTACGTATGCCCCTTAAACGCGTGCGCGAGGAACTTTTTTCTCCTAAAAACACAGCTTTTTAGCCTTGACCCCAGTTTATTATGGAACTATAGCATTAAATAAGCTCAAAAATTCCGGCGAAAACGCTTGTTTTTCAAGAGACAAAAAGTTGCTGCAACCGGTTACTATGGCATTAACTCTGGCCTTTCTTTTTTGTAGCTAAGAGCGTTGTCAACAGTGACTGGTAAATTCAAATAATCAGAATAGCTTAAATTTGATACTACAGAAATTACCACTGCACAAGAAAATGAGGTAAGAAAGTAATTTTGTATTTGTGTGCTAAAACTGATTGTCTTTAGCTGAGAGCTTGTCAAGAGTTAGAGGTAATTCAGATAGTCAAAGTAACTAAATTTGATCCTACAGAAGTTATCAATACTCAGGAAATTGAAGTAAGTAGTATAATTTCCATATTTGGTGGCTAAAATTACAAATAGTAACACTGTTTTTTTTTGTTTTTTTTAATCATAGCTGAGAGCTTGCTCAAGAGTTACTGGTAATTGAGGTTATCAGAATGGCAGATGTTTGATAGTACAGAAGTTATCATTATCAGGTAGGAGAGTGATTTTGTATTTTTTTTGCTGAAATATATAAGGTCATAACTGCTATTATAGTGTTTGCATGAACTAAGCTAAAACATAGTAACAATACTTAGTTTTATGTTACCTAACTATCAGGCTCGCTCGCCATTTGTGCTCAAGCACCAGCCATCAGGCGATTTGAAATCAAAGGGCTCAGGGGGTTGTACCGCTGCCACCATGTAGGATAATACTCAGTCCAGGTTCTCTTTATTGACAAGCCTATACCATATATAATCACAGACACAGGATATGATAAATGACCACACAACAATAATAATGGTTAAGTCCAAAGTTCAATGTCCATACACAATGTCGACAAAAGTGTGGGGCACAGATAGTGGTGCCAAGACGTAGTCCGACGGCCACTCTCAGCGAACTGTCATCCAATCTCAGGCCTAGTGATGAAACAGGAAAAGCATGCAGCCAAGCTCCGGAGGTCTTGTCCCTTGCAGCTAGCAGCCTGGCTCTCTCTGTGTAATCCAAAGCTTCATTCAGCAGGGATTCAGCCACCATGATTGCCTTAATATTGTCCCAATTCCTTTCCGTCTCAGCACCTGCTCCAACGAGACAATCATTGTCATGACCTTGGGACCAGACTTGTATGGCAGTGTCGTAGGAGGGGACTGGTAGAGATTATTATTATTATTATTGTTATTATTATTATTATTATTATTATTAAAAGGAATATGTGATGGTAATAATATAGTTTATAATAATAATAATATTATTATCAAGTTCTGAACTTTCACACAAACTAGATAGAACTTTCTCACCTAAAGGGGTCTGGAAAAAAGCAAAGGAAAAAAATGAAAAATCTTGGTCGTCGCCAGGAATCGAACCCAGGGCCACTGGCTTCAGCCACCAGTGCTTTAACCACTGAGCTACGACAACCCTCGACTTCCAACACCTTCACATTTAGGTGAGAAAGTTTCTATCTAGTTTGTGTGAAGGGTCAGAACTTGTGATGATAAAGCTTTTCAATCCACAAATTATGGCTCCCCTCCGGAGGGAGAGGTGTTTCCGGTCAATACCAAAAAGGTGTTCTGACGGCACATATATTGGTGGTCTGTTGAGTATGAGACTGCAGCAAGCGGTACTACTCAACACTAAAGGGAAAATGTGAAGATCTTGGAAGTCAAGAGTTGTCGTAGCTCAGTGGTTAGAGCACTGGTGGCTGAAACCAGTGGCCCTGGGTTTGATTCCCGGCAACGACCAAGATTTTTCATTTTTTTCCTTTGCTTTTTTCCAGACCCCTTTAGGTGAGAAAGTTTCTATCTAATAATAACATTATTATTAATGAATAACAAGAGGAATATGTGATGGTAATAATCAGTGTTGTTTTGGTTTAGAGATTTCAGATTTTCTTAGTTTTAGTCATTCATACTAAAAAAATATCTTGAATGCTTAGTTTTAGTTTTTCCCCCCCAAATTCTCCCTGAAGATTTACGTAGTTAGTTTTTAGTTTTTCTTCAGTAACATTAAAGAAGGTAGTACTTGTAGTTTCCCAAATAATTTCATATTTCTACAGAATCTTAGGTATTATAAATAAAGTATGTTATAAAATAATTACTTGATGGCTATTTATACCTTCATTTAATAACAATGTAACTCAAGGCGAATTGTTTACAATAAAAATTAATTAGTTTTAGTTTTTTTTATCCACTCTACTGGTAGTTTTAGTTATTGTTGAATTTAGCGTCTTCTAAATTATTTAGTTTTAGTTTTTTAAAGTTCTTTTTTAGTTATTCTTACCAAAAATAAAATACCCCAAAACTAAGGGGTTTTTGATTTTAGTTAACTAAAATAACACTGGTATAATAATATAGTTAATAATTTAATAATAATAATAACAATATAATAATAATAATAATAATAATAATAATAATAATAATAATAATAATAATAATAATAATAACAATAATAATAATAATAATAATAATAAAAAATAAAAAAATAACAATTTAAAGTCAATGGTGTGTAGGCACTTATTATTATTATTATTATTTTAATAACTAATTTAGAGTTCTATTTGAAGCACACTCTAATGTAAAAAATCTGTAGATACTTTTTTTTCCACAGTAACAATGTATAGCCAATATCTTTGTTTGGGCAATCTGTCCACTTCCTTTATGTTCCCTCATCCTCCCTAATCAAATTTGCCCCAGATACCTTCCCTGCTGTTATGAGTTTCTGCCCGTTAAACTGACCATATACTAGTTCAGTAGAAATGTCTAATAATTTCATGTCAATGATATAAATCTAAGTCAATAGAGGCCCTAATATAAGGAGTACCATTGGTCCATACAAATAGCTTCCTGTTTGATGAATATAATTATGGAAGTGCCAAGTGCATGCCAAAAACATGACTTTTGGGCAGCAGATTGTTAAGAAACGTTCAACAGCTGCTGCAAGAGCCCCGTAATATTTACTTATGTATTTATTTATTTTATTTTTATTTATTTATTTTTTTTAAACAAAATGCAAAAATAAAATGCAAGACTGTGCAAAAAACCATAAACACCAAAAGGAGCAACAACAACAACAAAAAAAACAAAAAAACAAACAAAAAAAACAAACAACAACAACAACAACAACAAACAACAAAAAGGTTAGTAAATGCCGTCTATGGAAGAGGGAAGGTTGGATCTGTGCAGCCACTGATTGGCATTACGCATGCGTAACGATAAGGCCTCCACACCAGGAATACCCCTCCCCCTTTTGCAAGAGTTAGTTGATCGTAAAAGACGGCGGAATAAAAATGAAGGTTTTCGTGGCTGCTCTTCTTACCTGCTTCCTGGGTGTCTGTGTAGCTCAGGAGGAGTTCAAATGCGGTAAATAAAGCAAACCCGAATAGTTTTAGCTATCGCTGCTAATTCTTGGTAACTTATTTTTATTTTGCAGAAACTCCGAAGGTTTGGTACGCTCATTCCATGACAGTAAGTCTAACTTGAGCAGTAGTTTGCCAGAACTTACAAGATAATTGATTCTTTTCAGTTCAGTCCAAATGATGGACGGGCTAGATTCGGTCGTGTCTACTACGATGAGGAAAATGTGAGAGTTGCTTTCCAGGAAGAAGTAAACAACACTGTACTTCGAGATATCTTCCTCCATGTATGTACTTTGACCCTTAAAATGATTTGGTTAAAGTGTTATGCTTTTCTATTTAGGAGGAAAACAAAATGTACCGCATCAATGAGACTGCAAACACCTGTTACACCTATTCTTTGACTAGACCATTCAGGCCCTTTGGTCCTGGAATTTCTGACAAATTTGATGGTGAATACTACATTGGATCCAGTGATATGGAAAAGGATGGTGTAAGGGTGGACATCTACTCTGGAGAAACGGATAGAGGAGGTAATATACTCAAATTGTAATAGTGTTTGGTTTACAAAGTGTGTCATGCTGCCTGCATTGTGCAGCTCGATTCAGTGGTACTTGGATTCCAGTGTCTGGAGAAACTTGTCTACCTGTATCAGAAATATTCGTAGATCCCCAGCAAGGCGGGCAATCAGAGATTAACATCCGCAGGTGAGAGACTAAAATAAATTTTAATAGCCACCAATGACTATATTTTATGTATGTAGGTTTTATGACATCAGAGCAGGTATCTTTGACTTTTCAGTCTTCCAACCTCCAGCAAATTGTTAATAGAAATCTCTATAGAACTTTGCTTTTATTGCTGTTGTGTTACAAACTGTTAACACTTTTATATTTAGCAGTTACTATGTTGTATGAATAAAAACTGTAGCTAAATACATATACAATTTAAAATACTATTTTGAAATGAAATTATTAGTAATTAAACACACACACACACACACACACAAAACAAGAACAAAGGCTTTATTTACAGTGTTGTCTACAACTAAGCACTTTTGATAGCTCACTCGCTTAGGCCTATGTGTGCACTCTACACTAGGAACGCCCACAATTAGCTGCTCTCCGCCCCTCGTTGTTCCCCTTACTTCACGCTAGCGGTGTAAAAAAAGGGGGTGGTTCCGCAGCACTTGCTTTTCAATACGTTCGGCGTAAATTTGTGGAAAAGAGACGAAACATGAGGGTACTAGCAATAGTTCTGGTAACTTGCCTGGCTGTAGGCTTCGCGCAAATACCGAAGAAGTGCGGTAAGTAGTTGTGGTTACCAGTTTAGGTGCGACTAGTGTAGGGATTTCAGTGTTTTAGCTATACATCGAACATTTTTATCTAGTAGTGGATTACATTATTATAGGCTCTCCTCCAGCCTGGGAAGCAAAAACTGTGACTGTAAGTTTAGCGTAAGAGATCGGAATAACCATTAAGGAGATACTGTAGCTAATAGGATATGTGATAGAATAGCTAAGCTCTGTGTTTGTGTGTTTCATAGGTTGATTATTCCCGAAAAAGCATTGACTATGGAAGCTTCTATTATGATGCTGAAGGACAAAGGACATCATTTTTTGTGAAAGATATACAAAGAGGTGAAGAAGTTAGTATTCGACAGGAGTACAGTTTCCACAAAGAGGTAGGTTATTTTATTATTTGAAATGTTACAAGTGTCTTACAGCTGATGTAAACATTGTTAGCATTATAGTTTATACTATGACGAGGAAACAAAGGAATGCAATAGGAGGCCTCTGGATGAGCCATTTCGACCAATCAATATCTCTTCTTCTGCAAGATTTGTGGATGCATTTGTCATTGGTACTAATGCAGATGAAAAATATGGATTGACTGTTAACCTGTGGGAAGACTATTCACAATATGGTAGGTCACATTACTTTCTTGAGTTTCCCAATACCCTGAACAGTAAACTTTACAATATTTATTATTATTATTATTATTATTATTATTATTATTATTATTATTATTATTATTATTATTATTATTATTGTTATATTATTATTATTATTATATTATTATTATTATTATTATTATTATTATATTATTATTATTATTATTATTATTATTATTATTATTATTATTATTATTATTATTATTATTATTATTATTATTATTATACTACCTACTACTTGTTATGTATAGGAAGGAGCATGATGGAATTTGTGGCTGATGATGGTGATGGAGATGAAAACTGTTATCCCATCTCTTACACATTTGTTAGCCGAGAAGGTTCAGTGGTTCACTCTAGGTAATTATGACCCTGCACTTATGTAATAGCTAGTGTTATGATGCCTTCTTGTCTGTATAGTTTCTACAACATTGTAGCAGGAGTAAATCCAGATCACTTCATACCTCCAAGGGAGTGTGACATTGTCAACTAATAAAGAAACTATTGCTAAGCAGTTTTAGATATTGTGTTGAAATATTGTTATTACACACTGTTTTATGCATCGTACTTATAAATTTAAACACTTAGTTGCAAATGCACAGTGATTCGCACAATTAATTGCGCGTGACTACGGGTTGACTGTCGAAGACGAAAAACAGAAAAATAGTTAACGGACACTGTCTGGGTCCTATTTTCTTTTCCTCCTGCAATGAAGTTCGCGTTCTTTGTTCTTATTTCCAGTTTAGCTCTGGGGTTTTCCCAGATTCCTAAAAGATGCAGTGAGTAGTGATTGTGTCAATTTAGTCGTAGCGATGGCTAACGTTTGCGTGTATGTATCTTGTTTAGCTTCACCAAAAGCTTGGGAAGCTCGAGTTATGGGAGTAAGCTTTTTTTTTTTTATTTCTTTGACGTTTGATAAGTTAATATCTTGTTAGATTGATTACCAAAAAGATCTCTACTTTTCCGGCAGCTTTTACTACGACGCGAATGGCAACAGGACCGCGTACGTGTACGAAGACTACAAGGACGGCCAGGTGGTGGAGTATGAACGATTTTACAACTTTTATAACGAGGTAATGAGTAAGTTTAATGAAAGAATACACTTACATAATATTTTTTCGTTTGCAGAAAGCTAAATATGTGTATGACTTGAGATCAAAGACATGCAAAAAGTATTCCTTGGACGAGCCTTTTGTAGCTATTGGTATTCCTCCAAGCGCAAGATTTGTGGACTCTCGCGTCATCGGTACCAACGCCATCGAGCAGTACGGATTGACAGTCAACCTATGGGAACAAGTTCTAAGAGTAGACAGTAAGCAATACTTTAAATGCTAGCTCATCTGGGTTAGCTATATCACTAAACTTTGCAGCCAGAGTTATGCTGGAGTATGTGGCATACGATGGCGACAACGATGAAAATTGCTACCCAGTGTCTCTTTCAGCTATCAGTCCCACTAATGTATACCATGAGAGGTAATAGATAGATTAACTTTTAAGATTGCACTCAATTATTATGCTTATCTCTCTACCCCCATAGTTATTACAACATTGAGCCTGGCTATAACCCTGAACCCTTCCAGCTGCCAGATGACTGCCTCAGGACAGCTGAAGTTTGAGCCACAATGTTATGAAGCTACAAACAATTTGCTGTTACTGTTTACTAAATTGTAGAATTGTGAAATTTAGATATTTGTGTGGATATAAAACCATACATGTATACACAGAAAACAAATTCACAAATGCAAATACTTAGTTACGGTAAAGGAATATAACAAAGAAAACAGCCAATCACATGAGAGCAGATATATTAGCTAGTTGCAAGTAGCCCTGTAGCACCTGGGTGGCATCGCTCGACAGTCCAGCTTGTATCATTGTCTGAAGCTTTCCCGGATGCTTGGCAGACAGCTTGTGCAAGGATTGTGCCAGGTTGGCCTTGGGGTTGGGTACAAGATCCTTGAAGGGATCGGTGTCCTTGATGCCAGCAAAGACAAGCTGGGAAAAAGCAGTCTGGTACCCCGGGGTATCGTCTATCTCTATAAAATGTTCGTCGTCTGGGATGGTGTCGTCCTCTGGGAGCTCAAAGAGGCTGATAAGAGCCTGAAGGAGGGGTGTCCATTGCTGAATGAAAGGCTCAGTGAGCATTTCAGATGTCTCGGCAAGAATTTTTGTGATGCCAATTGCACATATTTTCCTCTCTGTGTGTCCACTCACTTTCTGCACATTGCTGAGGTAAAGCCTCTCTATGACCATCAGAAAGAGTTTCGGCTGGATGGATTCTACGGTCTTTATCAAGCTGGAGCCTCCGTACTTGCCGGCAAACAGGGACATGAACACCAGCAGGCCTTTGACATATTTAGTGGTTTTACTGCTCTGTAATCGCTGAAAGAGCAGTATGAATATGTTTTCAATGTGCTTTGAGAGGAGTGAAGGATCCAAGTACTCTATCATAGATCCCATCAAATAAAAACCCTCGTGGTCATTCACTTTCGAGGCTATTAACTTCTGGAAAACTCCAAGTAAAGCCTCTAAACGATCTTCCTTCGTTACATCAGCGGGAGCCTTCTGGATGAACGCCTGCAAAAGACGAACCAGAGCAGGAACGTTGCCATTTCTCTCCCAAAGAGTTGGGGTAAGCAAGAGCGGGTAGATAACCATGTACAATTGTGGAACAGGAAGGGGGCGAAGTTCTAACAAAAGAGAAAGAATCTGGAACACGTAAGGCAAGAATTCACTCACATCCTTGACCAGAATATTTTCCACGATGGGGAAGAGCTTCTGTTCAAACTTTTCCACCAGACTGCCATCAACTTTACACGAGCAACGAATGATGCAGCAAATGGACTCAAACAAGTAGTGATTGAAGTGAGGTTTGCTTGGGTTTTCGCTCACCACGGCCAGCTTGTCCGCTAGTTCCTTGAGAAGAGTTTCGGAATAAGGGGCCACTTTCTCCTGTAGCGTGGACATCACTCTCAAAATGGCTTTCATGGCGTACTCGTTGAGCTCCGACCCTTGCATCTTGAAAATCCCAAAGAGGTTAACAAGGAGTGACTCCATGTGTGGGAGGAGATCATCGGCAGTGATCATGCCTTTGCTGTCCGCACTTTTGAGGACGAGAATTTTCTCCAAACTGTGGGCTGCATAAGTGTGCACGACATGGCTTGGCACGGTGAGATGGCTCGTTAACAGAGGAATGCATGATACGATCACCTCGCGTGTAAGGATGCTACGAAATGTCGTCAGAAATCGAATAGAGTCAGCTCTTATAACTGGATTATCGGCAAGATTCGGCTTCTGAAGTTCAGGCAGGCACTGAGAGTTAAAGATGTCTGTAACATTCACCAAGTCGCTCGTCTTCGTGATTCCCTGCCTGGCAGTCTTTGATCGTGTTGCTATGGCAGCTATGAGATAGAGGGCGGCGTCCTTCTCTTTCCAGTTCTTACTGGGGTCCTCCGTGTACTTCTGAAGCATGACGGTTATGTAGCTGCTAAAAAGAGCTGTAACTGGAGCCTCAAAATAACGGCACAGAGCTCGCACCAGATTACAGGCCGAGTGCCGCCTCGTTCCGATGTCAGAACCTTCCAAATCTCTCCTTAGGTACTCCTCCGGATTGTCCTCGAAGAGCTCCTGATCAGCTTCACGGAACTGCATGTTGGGTACAATAACATTCTCGCAAACGCTCTTCATCGTCGACTCCTCTCCAAACAGATCCTTGTACGTGGGACGCTCTGCCACGGAGCCCAAGAATTCCAACGCATTGCTCACCAGCAGGTCATGCTTGGGTCGCGTGTCTGTAGAAATGAGCAGATTCCAGATGGACTGGACAAAGGACGACAAATACGGCGAGAAATCTTCATCATATTTTTGGGCAAACATGCCAACGACCTCGCAGATCTGAGACTTGACCAGCTCCAAAGGCCCCGCCTCTTCATCGTCGTCGGTGTCGATGAGTGGCATGCTGGTGGTTATGAGAGCATTGAAGTGCTGCATCCACGGCTCCAGCTTGGCCTCAGCGAAGTGGTCGGGCATCTCCTGTGCTGTGAGACTGAAAAAAACCTTGCAGATGAGAAGGATGCTATTGAAGAGAACCTAGCAACATTGGAAGACAGAATAAGCACATGAATGGCAATATAAAAAACACTTTAAAAAATAATTAAAGAAATGCGTAATTAAAACATATACATTTACGTAAATAAACGGCAGAACAACAATGCAGCTGCCAATGACTGAAATAATTCATTCATTACTCCAAGGCTCGTAATAACTATAGCGACACAATTGAAATACTATCTGCCCCCAAAACAATTCATGCTGGTAGAAGATCAAGTCCCTCAAGTCTAAGAGCAACATCTTTGATTAGAGCTATGCGTGAAGACAATAGACAATCTTCACAATTTATTTGTAGAATAAAATTGAAACCAGAGACAAATTTAATTTTTGGTGTTAGGCACAAATGATTAAATAGTCCATAAAGAAAATATGATCCTAGAGGACTTTTAGTGAACATTGGAAAGATAAATTCATTACAAATTATGAATAGAGTAATACACAATTAAAACAACATCTATTAAAAATACTTATTCCGTTCAAGTTTGCTATCTATTGCACACAAAAGACAACAACAAAACAAACATAAAACACAAACCACGAAATTTGTCAACCCTAACCACTCCCTCACCTGCAGGGCTTGCTTGTTCTGAGAGTGCTGGGGGATCAGCCCCATGGTGGATATAAACAGCTCTGAGAATGGGTCAGCAAACAAATCCAGGACCAGCTTGATCTCTACCCACAACTCCTGGCTCTTGAACTCATGCCGGTAACGCTTGGTGAGGGAGTGAGCAGTGCGGAGGATACCGTTTATTTTATGGAAGTCACCTCCTTTGAAATGGCTCACCATCTCTTGAATAAGCCCCTCCCACTTGGTGGGGAAATCTTCACGACCTAGAGAACAATTACATCATCAGTTAAAACAAGACATTCAGCTCACATGTTTCTAATATCCAACTTGAGAAAACAACAACAACAACAACAAACTTACACATTCCAGCTGACCCTTTTCACTTGCCCGCATAATACATAGGGGTTTCACATAGAGCTATGGGACCCCTTAAATTTGTTTTTTAACCCTGGCTGAATATATTATATTATATATATATAATTATAATGATCAGTATTAGCTATGAAAATTACAGTCTTACTATACAGTTAGTTAGTTTGAAAAAGTCCAATACTACTTCTACTACTTCCAAATCAACACTTTCTAGTTCTGGTCCTTCAATAGCAATTCATAATAATTTGTCTACGTCATCATCTAAAAATCTGTTTTGTAGTCGTGACTTTACTAAGCAGTTTTCAACCCCCCCCCCCCCCCCTCCCCCACCCTTCCAGTGAAAATCCTATATGAATCCCTGTACATGATGCATTATACTTAGGTCAGACTTAAAATCCATCCCAGTACACTTCACTAAACCCCTAAAATATTGGCTCTGCCTCACTGAAAAGATTATTTACTGAACATCGTCATGACGAGAAATGGAACTAACACTAACCAATGAACGTAATGGCATCACTTAATTGGAGTTGAATGGATTCAGGGGTCTTCAGCATTAGCCCCACTATATTTTTCTTCACCATTTCTCTGTCTTCACCAGATATCTAAAGGTAAGAAATAACGAGTTTATATTGATGGTAATGGACACTTTGATACGAATGCTCTATGATAAATGCCAACCTTGTCGTCTGATTCAATAACCCTCCAGTTCCGTTTCACAAAGTTCTTGAAATTGATGGAAGCAGCTAGCCGAACATTCATTGGAGCCTGGTCACTGTCAGCAAGTTGGAGAAGTAAAATGGAGTACTTGGGTTGCTTCTCCATATTCATGAGAAAATCTTCGGCAGGTTTTCTAACACTGTACTCATGAGAGAGTGTTTGAGTGAGGTATGTGGCCACAACCTCAATGTTATCCCCAGTAGCTGCCATTAAAATCCTGTACAGAAGATTCTATTTAATTTGCACCAATAATCTTGAGAACCTCCAACTTCTAAACTCACTTAATAAGATTTATTTACTGCAGCACTCTTATCAATAGTTAGTCCAGAAATAATATAATAATGAAACTTTACTATTAACGGTTCAATTCTACATAAAATAGAATAAGTTTCATTCAACAAACTTCCATGTAGATTTCAGTTAAAAAATCATATGCGCGCTTACACCAAAGGCGCGTGCGTTATCTCATTGTGCACGATTATTACCGAAAGGCCTCTGGATGATCGACGTAGTATGAGCTGAAAGATGTCCTCAGATTTCATAGGGTGTCTGAACGGACTTAATAAAGTGGGGGCAGCTTTACTTATTGAAATAGCATCGGTGACAAATAAAGAGTTTAGTCTAGTGAATTCTATGAGTTCAAAACCAGTGCTTGCGAGAGTATTTTATGGTGAAGTACGTTTGCCCAATCTCGATCATAATTCAAGTCACAGTTCTCCCTTGTACAGAAGTTTGAACGTGTCAAAACTTAATTCAGCCAGTGGAAGACCACTACAAGCTGGAAGAAGAGGGTGGAGTCAATATCACACCTGTGCCACGCCCACTGAAGTTTCATGGCAAGGAAATGGGCATTTGCCTCTTTTGAAACATTTGAAAAGAACAACATGCACTGATAATTCTAATAATGGCACATCTGTCAAGTCTAAGGAGGGAGTGGCAACTAGGCGCAGAAAGGTATATGACTTGTGGAAATAGGAATTTGTTGAAATTTATTAGTGGGGATTATTTGGAATTATTAGTAATTACTTGAAATGTGTTGGGAGAAATGTTGGTTAGTTCGTCTTGTCGAACAAGTGTGGATGTTAACAATCACCTTGGGAGAGAGATATCTGAGACTGAGTCTGAGTCTGGTGAGTGAGGATGTGTGGTATTTTGAACTGTTTTAGAGGACACCGAAGGCAAGAGCAGTCCCTTCCAGCAGAATCAGTCGACTGGCAAACTTTGGTGGTAGGTGATTCAGATGTGTGTGTGTGTGTGTATTGGTGTAGTCTCGCGTAGCCAGACCCTTTACCACGTCACAGGATATTACGTCATCTATTGTTTGCGGTCTCCCCAATTAGTGAGGGGAACTGAATAAACTGCTCAATGTCAGTCTACCAGACCCTTTTCCCGCGTAGCAATTGGTAAAGGGTCTGGCTACGCGAGACTAGTATTGGTCGTGTAGTGGTTGTGTCCTTGGCTCAGGGCCTGAGGTCCCAGAGTTCAAGTCCCACTCAGGCAATTTTCCATGTAGTTTTCCATCTGCCTCCCACCAGCCCCACCAGATCCACCCAGTTGTGATTGGGTACCTGGCATTTACTGGGGTACAAATTCAAGGCCTTTTCTCATGGAACAGCAATGGTCCAGGTGGGTGGGACTTCGGGTGCCCACACCACTTGCTGTGAGGAAAGGCCTGTTCTCCTGCGAGTTCTTAGCCTGGCTCCAGGAACTTTGCTTGCACGGCTCACAGTGCCTTCTTAGTGCATAGGCATCCTGGCTCTGCCAGGTGCACATAACCTCTAGCAGGTTGCAAGAGAATTTGCATTTGTGTGTGTGTGTGTTGCTGGTGGGAATGGTGGCCTTTAAATGGTGTTTTCATGTTGTGTTGGTATTTTCATTGGCACATATTTAAGCGCGTGCACATACTGATAAATGTAGTGTGTGCATATTTTTATTGTATATTATGTGTGTGCATATTTGTGCAAGTGTGTGCATTTGTGTATGTATGTGTGTGTGTATTTCCATAAGTTTGTATGTATGTGTGTGCATTTGTGTGTGTATGTATGTGCGCGTGATTTGTGTATGTATGTATGTGTGTGCGTATTTGTGTATACTATGTGTGTACTTACATGTGTTGGCCACATGTCCATGTATTAACTATTATACTTCATGTGTACTCCCTCCAGGCCTGGCAGCTGGCATGAGTGTGGGAGCCGCCAGTGAGTTGGCCAGGAGAGCACTGGGCATGTCCAGTACCAAGGAGGGCGGAGCTCTGGGAGAAGTAGGTGCAGTCTTACTGAACGAATCTAACGTGGAAAGATTGGTATCGTCGTTATGCAAGATGAGGGGCGCGGCTCTGAAGCTGGGACAGATGATTAGCTTGCAAGGTAAGAAAAAGAGAATCGGTTAGACATGGATGGATCCAGCATTGTATGATATTGCAAACGCAGCCTATACCGTGCTGGTTGTAGCATGACTGAAAGCAAATGTCATCTTTGATGAAGTGTTTATTGCGGCAGTAGAAAGTAAACACGTAGAGGGAGAGAGGGTGGGGTCACATGAAGTGAGAGAAGGCGGGGCCACATGAAGTGAGAGAGGGCGGGGCCACATGAAGTGAGAGAGGGTGGGGTCACATGAAGTGAGAGATGGCGGGGCCACATGAAGTGAGAGAGGGTGGGGTCACATGAAGTGAGAGAGGGTGGGATCACATGAAGAGGACGTGGCCACATGAAGTGAGAGAGGGCGGGGCCACATGAAGTGAGAGAGGGTGGGATCACATGAAGTGAGAGAGGGTGGGGTCACACAGTTACTGATCGTCACTGGAACTTTTAGATTCCCATGGATTAATGTTTTTATATGTACCAAAATTCAGATTCTGTCCTGAAACCCCTCCTCATTCGCACATACACACACGCCCACACCCACTAAATGCAAATGAAGTGCTCATTCAGCAAACACTGTTTGTGTTGTTGTTGTTGTTGTTTGTGTGTGTGTGTGTGTTGTTGTTGTTGTTGTTGCAGTAGCTGTTTTCCTTAGTATACTGTTGTCTTGATGGCTACTTTAAATTTCTTTAATTAATGTGAACCCTAATTATGCATTTAATTAATATTCTGTCACATGTCCTAACATAACTCTGCATGCCCAACCATCTCCCAAATGTGATAGCTATAGTGACAGAGGTTGTTTACCACCCATTTGTTGACCCTAAGGCATGATAAATAGAGTGGTTTTTTATACTTACTTCCATTCAGTCTGGTTTCTTTCAATAACTCCCGCCAGGGAGTGCAGCTCTGATTATCAGTGTGTGCTCTGGTAGCACGGAGGTGAATATAAACTCATGAATCTTGCAGAATTCATCACTTCGCAACAGCAGCCATGCTGTGTCACGCCCCCATTTCTCACCTGGTTACCCAGACTTCAAGCAGTATGCCATACCATCTTTATGGTTATATAATAAGAATCAGTGTCTCAAGTCTGTTCGTCCTCTGACACTTATTGGGTGTTTGTGTGTTTGTGGGCATTGCACAGCCAGGTGTTTGCCTAATGTTTGCCTGTTCAGGTAATACGCATCCTGTGTGTACTGATGATTATGTCAATGGATAAGTATGTGTTGTTTTTGGTGTGTGTGGTTTGGGTTTGGGGGGAGGGGAGAGAGAGAGCTGATGCTAAATAGATGAAAGGCTCGGGGGGGGGGGGGGGGGGGGGGAAGTGGAGACTTTAGGATGCTAACATATCCGCCCACATGTTCATCTCCACATTTAATTAATAATTCCACATGGTCTATTATTCCATTTCCTTGACACCCCTCCCCCCTTACATTATTTATCACCTCTATTATTATCAAAATGAGTTTAGTCCAAAACCACTCCTCCCTCCCCTCCCCTAATCCTGTCAGAGAAGCTACGAACACTGTTAATGAGTGATCCTAATTGATGTACGGGGGAGGGGGTGGTGGTAAGGGGGTGAACAATTCTGTACTAATGAAGGAGGTGTGTCTGTTGCAGATGGAGTTATGATTCCAGCGGAAGTGCAGGAGATATTTGAGCGAGTTCGAAACAACGCGGACATTATGCCGACGTGGCAGATGGAGGTACGTGTGCGCATGTGGTAGCAGAGTATGCTAACCATGATGTGGGTGTGGCTTCTCTCTTCAAATCAATGAAAAAAATTTGGGAAGGAAGAAAAATTCTATTTTTTTGTAATAAAATTTTTTTTTTTTAAATTACATGACAAGTGGATGTGCTGGATCACATTTTCTTGTATATAGCCTCAGGAACAAGTCCTAATCCTTTTCTTCTCCAGACAACACTTTAGCAAGTAAGAGCTAAAAAGTGACAGAATTGTGACAAACAAGCAGTGGTGTTTATAGAGTCGACTGACTGTCTGAACTTACGAGGGCTCCTCCCTCAGGCACTGAATTTGTGGAGTGGGCGGGGTTGAAAGATGAGGTTAAACTGAGGGACAAGTTTAGAGATAGTAAGTTGGTAATATTGATGAGAAATGCACAATAGCTGATCTGTCAGAGATGGAGCCGGACATCATTGATCTCCAGCCACAAACTTTATAGAAATAATATCTGCTCGCTCGCCTTTTGTGCTTAGCATACCACCTCATGGTTGATGTGACAAAGCGTTCAGATATTTACTCCCGTTTCACTGTCCCCTTACCTACTACCTTGCAGAGTGAACTGGTATTATTTGGCACTATAAGTGGTATGGGAAATAACTTACCTCGACTTGGCCATTTACTCCAAGTTTTAGGTGAATTGGTTCTGCTAAATGTCATTGGATCATCTTCTGTGGCTCAAGTCACGCACGTCCTGACTCCTCTGGTCTGTTACATGGTGGTGCTCCTTGGCTAGTGGGCGTAACTGTTCATTATTACAAGTGCGGTATTGTTAACATGTTGTGAGATTTTATTGTTGAATGTCATTTGTTATTGGTGTACATGTGTGCGCATGCTAATGTTGTAAACAACACTTTCTATCAATCGGGTTGAAAAATGTGAGCAAAATATTTGTCGTTGGTAATTCAAACCGGGACTCTAGTTTTTTGGCTATGACAACTCCTAACATTTGCATCTCTTGCAATTTATACTGTTTACTGCAGTCTTAAACTCGACAGACTACCAATCATGTGCCGGCAGGAAATGTTTTTATGTTCATAGAGACAACTTCCCTTCCGGGAAAGAAGCCATAATTAGTGATTTTGACGTCATTAATGATGGGGCAGAATTAATGTTTTTTCGTAATATTTATTTCAATTACTATTACTCACGAAGAAATAAAACAACTACAACAATAACAACAATAACAACAACAACAGCAACAAAAAACAACAACGAATAGCTATTACTCTAATTGCTTATTTAGTATCCTAAATCCGTTATCAATTACCAAGTTTTAATTCTTTTAAGTGATGTGGCAAAGATGAAAACTGCTACTTAGAGCATCTGGGAGCAGAATAAATCCATGAAGTCTACTATTCTAGAAGTTCCTGTGAAACCAGCACTAAGTCTACTCTCTATAAGATCCTCTGGGACCGGGACAAAATTTACAATTCTTGAAGGTCCCTTGGTCTGGGACAAGTTACTACTCTAGAAGGTCCTCTGGGTCTTATTGGAACTGTCCACTGTTTGTCAGACTCCCTGAGACTCCCTGTGTGTTTGTGTTTGTCAGACTCCCTGAGACTCCCTGTGTGTTTGTGTTTTTCCTTTATTAGTGTTATATCATTTCTGTGAATTTGGTTATTGCATGGGTGATATTTTTTAATTATCACTTCACGATTTCTTTCTCAGCCTTTTTTTAATTTTTTTAAACTCATTAGATGTATTCCCTCTCTTTCATAGACTTTTTTAATCGATACAGAATTAAAAATATTTGGTCGCCACCGGGAATCGAACCCAGAACCACTTGCTTAATGCACAGTCACTCTGCCACTTAGCTACGACAACCAGCTGGCAAACAAACACTTAAATTCTGTTTTCTAATTTAGTTGGTTCTGTTCTCATGTTATAAAGATTAACGATCATAGTCAGTATTAACAGCGCCGCTCTTTATGACTTACCTACCCCCAACAGGTCAGGATCAAAGTCTACTCCTTTGGAAGGTCCTCTGGGACCGGGACAAGTTTACTACTCTGTAAGGTCCTGGAACAGAACAAATTGGACAGTCCTCTGGGACCTGGAAAGTGTGCTTCTTTGAAAGGTTTTCTGTGACTGAGGTAAATCTACAATTCCAGAAAGTCTCCTGCGCCCGGGACCGGAAGCTATTGTTCTTAATCTAAGTATATTCATGACAGCTAGACTTGTTCTTCACTACCTATTCATTCAGATTATCAAGACAAGTTCTGAACTAGTTCCACTTGAAACTTTATTTGAAGACTGGGGTAGGAGACAATGCATGCAATTATAAGAGTCGCAGCAGTGGGCATGCCCCATGTGAGAATGGGGCGTGCCTGCAAAACAGCTAATTTCTTGCAATAAATCAAAATGGCACCTCCTGAAGCCATGAGTGGCACCTCCTGAAGCCATGAGTGGCACCTCCTGAAGCCATGAGTGGCACCTCCTGAAGCCATGAGTGGCACCTCCTGAAGCCATGAGTGGCACCTCCTGAAGCCATGAGTGGCACTTCATTCATTTGCTTGCCTTTTTAGAAATGTAGTGCGTTTTGATTAGCTGTCAATTATAATAGGGTGGCAAACTATCCATTTTAATTAGGCTGTGCCCCTCCCCATTTCACACAATCTTGTGTGTATAATGTAGTCAGTATTGAAGAGTGAACTGGGCTCAGAGTGGCGGGAGAAATTGGCAGACTTTGACCCCCAGCCCATGGCAGCTGCATCCATTGGCCAGGTTCATCGAGCGGTTATGAAAGATGGCCATGAAGTGGCCATGAAGATCCAGGTTAGAGCAAGCACTGTTGTTAGTTGATGTCTTTACCAAGTGGAATATTTCTTATAGTTTTCACCAAAAAAAATATTGTTGCTGCTCTGTGACTTTATGATCTTGCAATTTCCTTTATTACTACTTTATTCTCCTTTTTCTCCTTTTTTTTTTTGTTTTTTTTTGTTTTTTATTGCTGTTGTTGTTGTTGTTGTTGTTGTTGTCATAGTATCCAGGTGTGGCCCAAAGCATTGACAGTGACATTGATAATTTGGTATCTCTATTCCAGCTGTGGAAAGTGTTTCCAGAAGGTAGGTTGAAACAATAACACGGAGAGGGTGTGGGGAGGGGCTGTGGCGGTATAGAGAAACAGAGAAAAAGAAAAAGGATTTGGTAGGAAATAGTAGTGGTTGAAAATACAATGAAGTTTAGTAGCTAATGTGAATTGTGTGTGCTCTTTTTTTTTTTTTTTTTTTTTTTTTTTTTTTTTTTTTTTTTGCTGTGTGTGTATATATTATACACATGTATGTATTGTATGTGTATGTGTTTAATATAATTATATTGTGTAAGAGTATGTGGTTTGTGTGTGTGTATCAGGTATGTTCATGGAGGATGCAGTAGATGTGTTGAGGAAAGAGTTAGCGTGGGAGTCTGACTATGTGAGAGAAGCAGAGTGTGCCAAGAAGTTTAGGTAAGGGATCATCACACATGTTTGCTCTTTGTGTGAAATGTACAAGCCAGTAGAAGGGTGCAAACCAGAAACCAGTTATATTGATGACCCTGTACCTAACAACTTTAGCCTGTCCCAGTGACCCATGCCTTGCATTTAAGTGGAGTGCTATCACTGACTGTATGTTGCATACAATGAACATGTATTTATTATAATTATCATCGATATAATAATATGCTTGTTTGTCAGTAAATAACGACATCGGTATGTATTCATTAATAATTCATTAGCTGAGTTGGGTTGGTATAGTGTCATCGGTAACGGGTTGGTAAGCGTCAGATGTGTGTGTGTGTACAATACATAGATAAAAGAAAAAAAACGACGGTGGAGGTGGGCATTCATGAAGAAATCTGAGTTGGGTTGGTAAAGTGTCATCAGTACCTTTCTTAGCATAGACCACTCTTAGTGTTTACACAACTTTATAATAAGCTTGATATTTACCAGATCAGACTTTTTTGTATTTTACATATTACGTAATAGAGTTTCAAATTACTTTGAATTTCATTCACTATGTGGTAGTAGTTCTGTGCTATACAATATGATGTGTTTGATTTTTTTAATACTGTATAGTCTATACAAGCATTGTAGTTAAGATGTAGGGTGAAGACATACCTCCAAGTCTAGCAGTTAAGTTCTTGCTATATGGGAATGTCAGATAGTGGTGTTATATAAAACAATGCTCAGTCAATAGAGTCCCTATGAGATTGGCCACGCCTTACCTAACAAATAGCATCTCTGATAGCCCTAAATGATTCTTGCTAATATGAGGCATGTTAGATTCAATTATGCTATCAAGGTAAGAAGATTCACTGTAAACAGCTAATAAATATATACTAGTGGTGTGCTTTAGCACAAATGGTAGCGAGTCTCCCGAGTTAGGCTACATAAAACTACAGTATTGTTATAATGATTAATTTCAACTTCTAACACTCCTAAAAAATAGTCGAGTTTTAAAATTATATATATACAATTAAGGGGTTTCAATGCCATAGTAACCACTCACTGCAACTGTTGACCAAAGAAAAACATAACAACAACGTGCATTTCTAAGGAATTAACGCACAGGTTTGAACCTAACCTAGTGGTGTGCTTGAGCACAAATGGCGAGCGAGCCTGATAGTTAGGTAACATAAAACTAAGTATTGTTACTATGTGTTTTAGCTTAGTTCATGCAAACACTATAATAGCCGTTATGACCTTTTATTTCAGCAAACAAATACAAAATCACTCTCTCTTACCTGAGTAATGGTAACTTTTGTAGTATCAAACATCTGCCATTCTGATAATCTCAATTACCAGTAACTCTTGAACAAGCTCTCAGCTATGATAAAAAAATAAACCAATGTTATAATTTGTAATTTTAGCCAACAAATATGGAATTACTACTTACCTCAATTTCCTGAGTATTGATAACTTCTGTTGTATCAAATTTAAATTATTTTGACTATCTGAATTACCTCGAATTCTTGACAACAAGCTCTCAGCTACAAAAACAAAAGACAATCAATTTTAGCACACAAATACAAAATTACTTTCTTACCTCATTTTCTTGAGCAGTGGTAACTTTTGTAGTACCAAATTTGAGCCATTCTGACTGTTTGAATTTACCAGTCACTGTTGACAACAAGCTCTTAGCTACAAAAAAGAAAGGCCAGAGTTATTTTGCATATTTAGCTGACAAATATGGAATTACGTACTTACCTCAGCTTCCCTCGAGTAGTAGTAGCTTCCTTAGCATTAATACTATGGCATTCTGACTGTGCTGATTCTTGACAACCAACAATCGGCACTCCGTATCCCCCCTAAAACGGCGAAGTTTTTAAATTAAGTCTGGAAAAGGGTCTTCAATGCCATAGTAACCGGTCGAATCAACTTTTTGTTTCTTGAAAAGCAAGCGTTTTCGCAGGAATTTTCTCACACTTTGGAGCTTTAAGTATAAAGTAAGGCTTGCTTAATGCTGTAGTTTCAGAATAAACTGGGGTCAAGCCTAAAAAGCCATGTTTTTTTGAGAAAAAAAGTTCCCCGCGCGTGTTTAATTACATACGTACGTCCAAACATATATATAAATAAACAAACATCCCCGATTTTCAATTGTGTTACCCCTGTAAGTGTCTCGCTCGCTCGCCAATTAAGACATACTTACTGCTGTATTAGCCAAAAAGCCGTGTAAAGGCAGCTAATATATTTATTTGTTAATCATTTACTTTGTGCTATTCTTTCGCTAAGCAACAGCTGTACAGCACAACACTTTCACACACACACACACACTTGTTCACTGGACATACCAACACTTAAGACTTACCTCGTGGTTAGACTATTGGACAATGGATTTTCAAGTATAACAACACTATTGCATAGGTGCATATAGGTAAATCAATCAGTGTGTGTGTGTGTGTGTGTGTGTGTGTGTGTGTGTTACAGGTCTCTTCTTAGCCATGACTCTGGATTTGTGGTTCCTATGGTGATAGAAGAGCTGTCCACCAAGAGAGTATTGACCTCTGAACTCATCCACGGAGTTCCCCTAGACTCTTGTTCCGATTTCTCGCAGGAAGTGAGAAATGAAGTAAGTGATCGAGTTTGAGGATGTCCCTGTCCCTTTCCCTGGGGTGACAGGACGCGTTGTTGGGAGGAGAAGGGAAGTGGCAGGTGATGGCGCAGGAAATTGCGTCAGGCATGTACATTATACAGGTGTGATTCATTGAAGGAAAATGGAGTTAAAAAAACCCCAACTAAATGAATGAAGCACCACAAGTGCGAACTCTCAGCACTACTATACACCAGCTAGCTATTAAATGATTGTAAGTGCCGTCTTCATAAGAGGAGCTACACATGCAAATGACACTCACTGATATATTCAATGCTGAATTCCAATTCAAGCACTCGGTTAATTTCTCAGCATAAGGATAAATTGCCGCATACCGCAAACAATTATTAGCTCACGTGATTGCGACATGATGAAAGGGGCATTACCCACAAAAGTTAGTACCTATGGCGGAGCTGATAGCTTTGCGTTTTCTAAAAAATCAGCCTGAAATGTTCAAGTAGCACAATAAAAGGTCTTAAGTTGATGTTCTGAGTAAGTTCATACCTACAGCAATGATTAAATGTCAGTAATCTTCTAAATTAGAGCATGACAGAGAGAGAAACAGACAGGACGACTACCATGTCCCTCTTGTGCATGCACGCTGAGGGTTAACGAATTAATAAACAGGACAGCAAAATGATTCTACCCGAGGTTGGCAGTGCCTTTTGTGTATTCCAGAATTAAGTGGTTATTACAATGTGTGTGTGTGTGTGTGTTACTGTCACATTCTAGTGTGATTTATCTATTCCTTTCTGAGCATTCTGCTGGTGTGGTGGTAGATCACTCAATGTTCCGTGCATTCTCCGTTCTCCATATCATGGGCTGACTTTGGTTAACATTTTAAACATTTTGTGGTACATACAAGAAAAAGTGTAATAATAATAATAGTAGTACTCTTATTCAGCTCATCTTGGTGACAGCCTAGATTGGAGATAAGGGTTTAAAAATTTTAACCATGTGTTTACCAGAATTTCCAACAGTGATCTTTAAATGTATCAGTTCTTTTCTCTAATATTAAAAAAAAAATTTGTCCTTTTTTTTTTAGAGACAAGAGAACTAGTCCACTGGAGTTTTGTTTTAAGCCTGTCACTTCATTCCAGGAATTATTTCATTCACACACTTATTCTTACCAAACATATACTGTTTGTTCTGATGCTGTTGGTTGTGTTTAATACGAGGGTCTCAGTGGAAACAAAAACAGGAATGTGAGCAATTTTGAAGAAGGATATCTTTGTAGGTGTGAAATTGTTCTTGCGGATGTGACATCTGTTAGTTACATATTTTTTTATTGGTGTTGTTGTTGTTATTATTTTGGGCTGTGACAAGTGCACTTATGGTCACGGCACAATCACACACATGCACACACACACACACACACACACACACACATGCACACACATTTTGTGGTGTATAACTTGTCACTTTGTGTTATAAGTTCTAACAAGTTGCACTTTCCTGGAGACCAATAACACAGGAAATTGAGGAACTCTGGATACTCTTGGGTCTGATTTGTTCTATTGTAAATGGAACATTTTTATAGTATATCCCAGTACAGTCTATCCCAGTACAGTCTAGCCCAGTACAGTCTAGCCCAGTACAGTCTATCCCAGTACAGTCTATCCCAGTACAGTCTAGCCCAGTACAGTCTAGCCCAGTACAGTCTAGCCCAGTACAGTCTAGCCCAGTACAGTCTATTCCGCATCCATCTATGGGTCACAAAGTGATACAAAGAGATTTTTCTCAGCAAAGGTCATTGGTTCAATGTGCCTATTCCATAGGTTGAGGTAATCGCATGACCTCCAGTTATGTCACTTCTTCCAACAGTAACCAACGAGATAAAAGTAATGTTCATTACTGTGAAGAGAGTTTGTTATGGTAGTGGGGTGGTAGAAATGTTTGTAGTAGTTTTGTATTGTTGTTGTTAGTTATTGTTGTTGTTGCTGTTGTTGTCAGATTTCCCTGAAGGTCATGTCTCTGTGCCTGAGAGAGTTGTGTGAGTTCAAGTTCATGCAAACAGACCCCAATTGGTCCAACTTCTATTACAACCAACAAGACGCCAAGGTACGTACGTTGGTGAGGATGAGGAGGAGGAAGAAAGGAAGGAGCGATGAATCCTATGGGTCTGCTATTATATTTATTATTGTAACATAGACCCCTGTATCGTGGTTCGTTTGTGATTTGTTGCTTGTTTGTTTTTTGTTGTTGTTGTTGTCGTTGTTGTTTTTCAGATTTACTTGCTGGATTTTGGTTCCAGCAGAAGCTACGGTGACGGGTTTGTGCAGACCTACATGGAGGTACATACTTCAAGAATAGCTCCATCATAGCACACTTGAGTAATGAACCTTTCTCTAATTAGTGACACAAGCATGAACGGTATTTGGCGGCATCAGGCAACATAGTGTCATCAGACAGAACATGTTCAAAGTAACATTTGGAATTTCAATAAAGTTGACATTCTTCCCTTTTTTTTATACTGAAAGTAATTTGAATAACTTATTTAAAATACACAAAATGGCTTCTTTTCAGAAAAACAAAAATAGGTCACCTGATGGTCAGTTCTAAACTCTATTAGTAATGCACTTAACAGTTACAAAGCATTTCTAGTATGTGATTAGTTCATATATTTATATTTATTTATTTTTATTTTTTCCCTCTTGCCAACAGTTGATCCACAGTTGCGTGACTCAGGACCGGAGCAAGATCCACAAAGCTTCCATTGAGCTGGGATTCCTCACGGGCTATGAAACTAAGGTCAGTGGGGTCAAGTGGTGCCCGTGCTCACTCCAATGATGCACAGTGTATTGGAATTGTATGGTATGGTATTGTATCTTACTATTGTAATCTGCTGATGATGCACTTTGTTACATATGTAGCTCCCACCATAGTGTCAATTCAAAGAAATGGGAAGTTCATTGTTTTGTAAGGAGAGTGTCCGTGATTTTAGCTATGTATCTCTTGAAAATGAATTTGGGGGGAGGGGGGGGGGGGGGGGGAAGAGAGAGAGAGAACGTGTACACGTGTGTTCATGCTTCACTGTGGGATTAGAACTGGATACTGTCATTGTTTAGGAATAAGTTAGTTGATGTTTGTATTGGGAAATGCATATGGTTGCTAGATGTATGTGTGTGTGCACGTGTGTGTGTGGTGTAGTGGTTGTGTCCTTGGCTCAGGGCCTGAAGGTCCCGAGTTCAAGTCCCACTCAGGCAATTTTCCATCTGGTTTTCCATCTGCCTTCCACCAGCCCCACCAGTCCACCCAGCTGTGATTGGGGACCTGGCATTTGCTGGGGTGCAAATTCAAGGCCTTTTCTCATGCAACAGCAATGGTCCGGTCCAGGTGGGATTTTGGGTGCCCATGTCACTTGCTGTGAGGAAAGGCCTGTTCTCCTGCGAGTTTCCAGCCCGGCTCCAGGAGTTTTGCTTGCACGGCTCACAGTGCCTGCTTAGTGCACAGGCATCCTGGCTCTGCCAGGTGCACATAACCGCTAGTGGTTGCAAGGGAATTTGTGTGTGTGTGTGCGTGCGTGCGTGTGTGTGTGTGTGTGTGTGTGCGTGGGCAGATTAAATGTTGCATAAGTTGTTGTTTTTTTAGTTTTTTTTTTCAGTATAAGGAGCTTTCACATGTAGGCTCAATCCACACACAAATGCCGAAAGGAAAGTTTTTCTGTGTCAACTTCATTAACGGAAACAAGCAAAGAATAGCTGATGATAAAGCCTGCGGTGTCCTGAGTGTGATCCTCAGTTCATTCATTTTAGTCAAATGGTGACAGCCTTTTCAAAAATAAGCTTGCAAAAGAGAGCAAATATCTTAACATTTAAATAGTGAAAAAATTGATGAAGATGTGAATAGTTTGACATAATTAGATGTAGTTTTGTATTGGGAGTTGTTGCGGTTATGTCATGTTAGTGAAGAGTGTTTATTTTTCAAGAGAAACAGCAAATAAGCAGCTGGCGTGTGAATAAACTGGTGAGTTCCGGATTATAAAGATCTGATGACAAGATTGCTTTCTTTTTGGAAATGCTTGAAGAGAGTAGTTCATATTTGCAAACTTGGCAGGCTGTTGGGAAGGAACCAGGTGTGTCAGAGTGTGTTTAGAGTCTGTGGACCCCAAGTAATAGTGTGTGTGTGTGTGTGTGTGTTGGTGTGTATAGTTGATAGGCAGCTTGTGGGTGATGAGGTTTATGGAGTTGTCAAACTTACGAGCAGAAACAAAAAATGTCTGAAATTCTAAATAGCAAGTTGCATAGAAACTGTTGGCTATTTTGTGCATTAGCAGGTATTTTATTTATAACCAGAACAACTAGCTGGTGCAGGAGTGAGGTTGGTGGCACAGCTGTATCTTCCCACTGGGCCATAGGAGTCCAAGCTAACTTACCTGTACAGAAATAATAAATTGGTGAGGTGTGTGTGTGTGTGTGTTTTGTCTATTGGATGCTGTAGAGGGAAAATTAGAGCACATTGAATATGCTGCAGTGTAAGCGTCACTGAGAGAGCAGAACATGGCCTCCCGAATAGTCTAACATATCAATGTAGATGATTTATGAAGAGAACAGACCAAACACACAGTTGAGTAGGTACAGTCAGTCTGCATTTAAGGGTGACTTGCACCAATAGTCATGGAGACGAATTATACATACACAAGCATCAACAATATGGCCGACATACTTTGCTGCACACAAACCCCACATGTACGCACAAATCAAATTTACCTTCATTTGTTGACAGATAAGGCTCTGAAAAGGTAAAAAATGTTTACGTATGGAACTACGTAATTGCTTTTATCACCTCTTCTGAAGCCAAATATTCATTTCCTAGTTCTGGAGAAAGCCTGTCCAATCTCTATAATACAAAACCAATTAACTCCAAGCTGAAATATAGCCAATTGAATTATAGTGGCATTCATATTCTAATGGTCTTAAAAAGAAACACGTGAATACTCAGACTGGCATGAATCTGTGTGGCTTGTCAATCAGACTTGACTACTGCCTTGATTCTGGTTGTTGGTCAGCAGATTGTAACATCCACCATGTTCTATTGGGTGTGTGGGACAGTGTGCTGATATTTTTGCCAGAGGTCACATGGGCCAGGCAACTATGTTGGAAGACTGGTCCAGCCAACAGGTCACCCCGCCCACTTCCATCAGCCAGTCATTTTTAAGGAGCCTGTGGAGATCGAGAGAATTAATACATCTGAGAAATATATTTGTAAATATTTGGGGAATTTATGACTAATTGAGTTACGGCAGGGGCCTCCCCAATCCTCATCTTCCATTTTTCCCTTCCTATCTGCCACCTCACTTCCACTCCTCACTGAGAGGCTTCGTGGTCCAGAAGCACCATGTGATGGTTGATATCATGAGCAGACTCCAAAGTTCTTGTTATTTCCGTGGTTGTTTTTCGTTTGAAGCCAGATGACAGTATTGAATGCATTGATACTATATGACTATATGAAGCCAGATGACAGTATTGAATGCATTGATACTATATGACTATATGAAGCCAGATGACAGTATTGAATGCATTGATACTATATGACTATATGAAGCCAGATGACAGTATTGAATGCATTGATACTATATGACTATATGAAGCCAGATGACAGTATTGAATGCATTGATACTATATGACTATATGAAGCCAGATGACAGTATTGAATGCATTGATACTATATGTGGTTATACTTCCAGTTTCAGTCAAGAGGCAAGTCTTATAAGTTGTGGTGAGGCCACAGAGGGGGGTGGGGAGGAGATTTTAGGGAAAAACTGTGGTCTCTCACTTATTTGGCTTTGTTTCATTTTCTTTGTAATATCAATGGTTAATTTCATTATTATTATTATTATTATTATTATTATTATTACACACTTAGAGACAACTTCACTGGTGCAGCTGATTTAATTTGTTTTTAATTTGTTATTGCGGACTATATTTCCTGTAACCAATAAGTAGCCAATAGAAAGTAGCACTAATTTGAAAGCAGCTGCTAAATTGCTTCCTGTTTGGTACCATAACATATATGTCTGATCTGCCAGCAGTGTTCTATATAATGCCTTGCTAAGGAATGTAGCAACTACAGTAGGAAGTGAACGTGCCAGTTTGCAGGTTTCAGTGTTGTTGCATCCTGTCATCCTCACGCTGGTCATAGTGAGTCACAGTGAGGCAGTCACTCAGGAAATGCCATGGAGGTGAAAGTCCAGGACTGCTTATGGTAGCTTTCTTACCTTACTCTTTTCAAGTTTGGCTTGTGTAATGTGTCAGAGGTCAAACTTGAGTGTACTTAATGTAGTTACTCATGTACTTCATTCAATAAGGTGCTTGCATTCAAACGATTTCATTGAAGTGCAGGGTAGGCACTGTTAGGTTGGTTGCAGGTGGAGAAGATACAATTTTCCACCATAATAAAATTTAAATCCTTGCACTGTAGTTATAGTGGTTTAGTTTGTGGCTATGCTATATTTAGTTATAATTTTACACTCTGTTGTGTGTTGAAACAATCTGTGTGCGTTCAATATCAATGAATAATGAATAATTGACTCTTGCTTAGTTCAAGTTGCTTTATTTGGAGAGGTCGATGGATTTAATTAACGTGTAATGATGTGTGAACTATTGACTGAGCTTTGACGCTTGGATTTCCTAACATCCAGCGGATTGGGTAATTTTAGTGTTACTAGGAAAACAGAAAATTACCCAGTTCCAAGGAAGAAATCATCACCGTCCTTTAATTTTTAAAGGAAATCTAGGAAATTAAATTAATTTTATAAGCAATATTGTCAGGATCACTTTCATTATTTTTCTATTTAGAATCTCGTTGATGCTCACACAGAGGCTGCCCTGGTTTTGGGAAAGCCCTTCGCTGAAGATTCGATATTTGACTTCAGCCAACAGAGTACTACTCTGGAGATGCACAAACTCATGCCGGCACTGTTGAAAGACAGACTCGTCCCACCCCCGGAAGAAATCTACTCCATCCACCGGAAAATGGCGGGAGCTTTTCTGCTCTGCACGAAACTGAGAGCTCAAATAAACTGCCACCATATGTTTAGAGACACGTATGAGTCGTACATTCAGTCTCTATCATGACACACACATACACACACGGGAAAGTCAGTTTTTTTTCTTGTTTTTTTTCCTTCCTTTTTTTTCTTTCAATGATTCAGACATTCTCAGCTGAAATATTAGCAGTTTTCTTTAATTATAATAGAGTTTAACATATTGGCTGTAAAACTAGAGAAAACCGCTTATATTTTTCTTATTGTCAAGATGCATTAGTGTTGACTTGATTGCAATAAGTCAAGCTTGGCATTCTGCTGGGACACTTTCCCAACATATACACACACATACGTGTAAATACTACAAAGCCTCGCACTTTGACCGAGAATTTTGAGAATACGCAAAAGGTGCTCTTTGTAACTCTTACAAAGTAAGTAAATAGCTCTTGCCATAATTATACAAGTGACTGAAAAAAATATGAACACACTACACAAAATTAAAGTGAGGTGACCAAAAGATGCAAGATATACTTGTAATAGATACAGGGTTTATTGGTAAAGATGAGTACAATTGAATTTCAGTTTTAGATGTTGGCTGGTTCTAAATCTCCCTCCAGATATTAATCAGATTGTCCAGCCCGAACAGGTATCCGTCTTCATGGTTTCCCTCCACCCATTCTGATTCATGTGTTATGCTCAAGCCTTCAGGAATGGGCGTGGTCTTTCCAAAGTCTATCATATTAACCGAAGCCAATCCGCTGGCATCGTAGACAAACAGAAGTGAACTTCCAATTAGCTGCAAAAGAAGAAGATAAAAGAGTTGATAAGTTCACAATGTTTTAAATGAAAAGGAAAGTGATCATTACACTGGCAGTTTACACACAAGTGGATGTGATCTTTATAATTGCAATCTTTCTTATAATTACAGTGATCTAATAGTTATCTAGTAGTCCAGTGCTGTGGCCAAATACAGTGAAACTATTTTTTAGAACCAAACTTGAGAGGGTACACATCAACATTTCTGAAATCTCGGGGAGGGTTTTCTTATTTCCATAAAATAGATGCAACTTTAGTGGCAAAGTCACCATAAAGGCCACAATAAGTTTCAGGCGGGGAGGGAGGGAGGGGGCAAAATGCCCCTAAAAACCTCTGTAATTGTGCACTATGAAAGACATACTTTTAATTACAACCTAGAAAACCCTGACAGATTTCTAAATTTATTGCTCTAAATATTCCACAACGAAAACAGATAAAAACAAACAAAAGTAGGCACAGTAGTTTCAGAGGGACTCAAGTAGGCACAGTAGTTCAGAGGGACTCAAGTAGGCACAGTAGTTCAGAGGGACTCAAGTAGGCACAGTAGTTTCAGAGGGACTCAAGTAGGCACAGTAGTTCAGAGGGACTCAAGTAGGCACAGTAGTTTCAGAGGGACTCAAGTAGGCACAGTAGTTCCAGAGGGACTCAAGTAGGCACAGTAGTTTCAGAGGGACTCAAGTAGGCACAGTAGTTTCAGAGGGACTCAAGTAGGCACAGTAGTTTCAGAGGGACTCAAGTAGGCACAGTAGTTTCAGAGGGACTCAAGTAGACACAGTAGTTTCAGAGGGACTCAAGTAGGCACAGTAGTTTCAGAGGGACTCAAGTAGGCACAGTAGTTTCAGAGGGACTCAAGTAGGCACAGTAGTTTCAGAGGGACTCAAGTAGGCACAGTAGTTTCAGAGGGACTCAAGTAGGCACAGTAGTTTCAGAGGGACTCAAGTAGGCACAGTAGTTTCAGAGGGACTCGAGTAGGCACAGTAGTTTCAGAGGGACTCGAGTAGGCACAGTAGTTCCAGAGGGACTCAAGTAGGCACAGTAGTTCCAGAGGGACTCAAGTAGGCACAGTAGTTTCAGAGGGACTCAAGTAGGCACAGTAGTTTCAGAGGGACTCAAGTAGGCACAGTAGTTTCAGAGGGACTCGAGTAGGCACAGTAGTTCCAGAGGGACTCGAGTAGACACAGTAGTTTCAGAGGGACTCAAGTAGGCACAGTAGTTTCAGAGGGACTCAAGTAGGCACAGTAGTTTCAGAGGGACTCAAGTAGGCACAGTAGTTTCAGAGGGACTCGAGTAGGCACAGTAGTTTCAGAGGGACTCGAGTAGGCACAGTAGTTCCAGAGGGACTCAAGTAGGCACAGTAGTTTCAGAGGGACTCAAGTAGGCACAGTAGTTTCAGAGGGACTCAAGTAGCACAGTAGTTTAGAGGGACTCAGTAGGCACAGTGTTTCAGAGGGACTCAAGTAGGCACAGTAGTTTCAGAGGGACTCAAGTAGGACAGTAGTTCAGAGGGACTCAAGTAGGCACAGTAGTTTCAGAGGGACTCAAGTAGGCACAGTAGTTTCAGAGGGACTCAAGTAGGCACAGTAGTTTCAGAGGGTAGGCACAGTAGTTTCAGAGGGACTCAAGTAGGCACAGTAGTTTCAGAGGGACTCAAGTAGGCACAGTAGTTTCAGAGGGACTCAAGTAGGCACAGTAGTTTCAGAGGGACTCAAGTAGGCACAGTAGTTTCAGAGGGACTCAAGTAGACACAGTAGTAGTTTCAGAGGGACTCGAGTAGGCACAGTAGTTTCAGAGGGACTCAAGTAGGCACAGTAGTTTCAGAGGGACTCAAGTAGGCACAGTAGTTTCAGAGGGACTCAAGTAGGCACAGTAGTTTCAGAGGGACTCAAGTAGGCACAGTAGTTCCAGAGGGACTCAAGTAGGCACAGTAGTTTCAGAGGGACTCAAGTAGGCACAGTAGTTCCAGAGGGACTCAAGTAGGCACAGTAGTTTCAGAGGGACTCAAGTAGGCACAGTAGTTTCAGAGGGACTCAAGTAGGCACAGTAGTTTCAGAGGGACTCAAGTAGGCACAGTAGTTTCAGAGGGACTCAAGTAGGCACAGTAGTTTCAGAGGGACTCAAGTAGGCACAGTAGTTTCAGAGGGACTCAAGTAGGCACAGTAGTTTCAGAGGGACTCGAGTAGGCACAGTAGTTTCAGAGGGACTCGAGTAGGCACAGTAGTTTCAGAGGGACTCAAGTAGGCACAGTAGTTTCAGAGGGACTCAAGTAGGCACAGTAGTTTCAGAGGGACTCAAGTAGGCACAGTAGTTTCAGAGGGACTCAAGTAGGCACAGTAGTTTCAGAGGGACTCAAGTAGGCACAGTAGTTTCAGAGGGACTCAAGTAGGCACAGTAGTTTCAGAGGGACTCGAGTAGGCACAGTAGTTCCAGAGGGACTCAAGTAGACACAGTAGTTTCAGAGGGACTCAAGTAGGCACAGTAGTTTCAGAGGGACTCAAGTAGGCACAGTAGTTTCAGAGGGACTCAAGTAGGCACGGTAGAGGGACTCGAGTAGGCACAGTAGTTTCAGAGGGACTCAAGTAGGCACAGTAGTTTCAGAGGGACTCAAGTAGGCACAGTAGTTCCAGAGGGACTCAAGTAGGCACAGTAGTTTCAGAGGGACTCAAGTAGGCACGGTAGAGGGACTCAAGTAGGCACAGTCGTTTCAGAGGGACTCAAGTAGACACAGTAGTTTCAGAGGGACTCGAGTAGGCACAGTAGAGGGACTCAAGTAGGCACAGTAGTTTCAGAGGGACTCAAGTAGGCACGGTAGAGGGACTCAAGTAGGCACAGTAGTTTCAGAGGGACTCTTCAAAGGAGCCAAGTAGATTTTATTGTGTGTGTGTGTGTGTGATTGGCTACACCAGGTTGGATGAATACACATCTATGTACCTAATTATGCTAATTTATCCCTCTTGGACCCTCTCCAGGCATATCAATAAGTTGAACGGGTTCCTTAAAAGGGAATAGTTGGAGAATTTTATGAGCAGCAAGGAAGTTTGGTATAAGGAATTGTTGACAGAGACAAAGTGGGCTGAACGCTACAGTGTGTGTGTGAGAGAGCGTGTGTCCTACCATGTTGCAGCTCCACCAGTGACCTGTGTCAACTCAATAAACTTCCACAATCAATTAGTCATTTCTGCTGTTCTTGTTCTGTTCAGAATGTATGGTTTCTTGTAGTATTAAAATATATATAATTAACAACAGGCAAGATTGCACTGTACCAAAAAGAAGAAGGATGGGGGGGAGGGGGGGGGGGGGGGGGGGGGGGGGAATCAATAAAATTATACAAAATAAGAGAAGCCAGTTTTGTTCAAGTGCAAGCATTGGTCAATACTACAACATTATCAGTAAGTGAAGTGAACATTCGTGAGAAGAAAACCCGTGGGGGAGATTCGAACTCAGTGTGTGTGTGTGTGTGTGTTATATGTTTGTGTGTGTGTGTGACACAGTGAGTGATTTGTACCAAAAGATTTTGAAATCTGAATACCAACTATTGTCTAGACCCACTCACCATGCGCTTACTTTACACACTAACCCCCTAAATAAATAAATAAAATAAACAGACAGCTTACCTCATGGGTTCTGAAAAATTCTGAAGTGGTGAGCATTTCTCTGATATCCAAGAGCCTCTGCAGGAAAGTGTCCTATTAAGAGCAATAGTTGCTTAAAATCAAACACTTACCAGAAAACAAACAAACAAACAAGTTCTTACCTTGACTGATGGGTTTTCTGTAATGTAAGTCACCAAGGCCTTATGGACATCTTCCCGCTTCTTCGTCTTTTTGAAGTTTTTCAAAGCCTTACCATCCAAGGTCTGCAAAAGAGAAAACAGAAAAGAATGTTGATAACTTTTGAACTTTTGCGTGGCAGAAATTGTAAGCATTTCACACCAGTTGTACAACAATCTACACATATTAACAGTGACTGGAGGGGCGGGGCTCAGTTGCTGCCTGGATTTAAAAAAAGAAAGAAAAAGAGCCAGTCTGTCTGAAGGACTTGTTACCACAAATAGTCAAATAGGAATTAACACACTAACATACACATGCATAATCACACACACACACACACACACACACACACACACACACACACATCATGGTTGTCTTGAAGATGGTTGCTGACCAACAAGCCTGTAATGTACAGGAACTACACAAATCAGATCCACAACATAACCTCAAACACGAGTGACAAGGAATCACACAAACCTTTCAGAACTAAGCCCAGGCCTGAGCTATCATGAACACAAGACACACAGACACAATCAGCAAGCGGTTATTATAAATGTTATTGGTCCAAAGACACTTCCCACTGATTCTGTCCATACTGTACTTGTAGCAATACAGCCACAAACCTGTAGCTACAATCAGCCATGGTTACAAATTGAGCTGTTACCAAACAGACAGAGGGAGTGAATTACGGCCTCCTAGTTTCATAGTAGAGCACGCCACCAGCAGCACAATAGCACGGGTGCCAGACGTGTCACTATGGTGGATAATTAGATTAATCACACACACACACACACACACACAGAGCAGCTGATTGTCAAATGTCAGCTTCGATTGCAGACTGTCAGGAATGGTAAGAAGATGTATCAGTACACCAATCACACACACATATTGGACTAGTACTAGCAGAGCATGCCTGCCAATAACCCCGCCTGCATGTCCTTCAGCCTTGCCTCACACTGGCAACCGATTCACTTCACATTCTCAAGGGAGTTTCGTGCCTAGCCAACTCTCCCTAGAAATCTAGCAATTAAAATACTTCAAGTAAACGTATCACATGACTAACTTCTGGGACAGATGGACACAGTGCTATTCCAACTCAGCCACTTGGGATGCAACAACAATACTCAGTGAGATTGTATATTAGCAGTTCCCACCCACCAGAAGTCTGTTTCCTCACCTGTGCCACCCACCACAACCCCTCCCCCCCTTCCCACTAAACAGCATTATCTACCATTCAAGTGGTGCACCCACCCACTCATCTCATCTCACGCCTGCAGTGACATAATAATTAACCACCTGGCATCCTGCCTCAGTTATTGCAAGACCAGTGGTGTGTAATGTGTCCATCTAAATGTGTCCAAGTACATGAGCCGATAGAGACAGCAATCATAAAAATATTGAGATATTTAAAGGATCAAAACAAAAGCACGAAATTAAGGACATTATTTTGATAGGCTGATGAGAAAATGCTAAGACCCACAAGCATTAAGTCATATGCCCCCAGTTATAATTCCATTTATGCCTGGCTGTGTACATGCTATTAGGTCCGATCCTTAGTTTGGATAACTAACATAAAAATATTGACTAATATTTGGCAAGATCCCATTCCATTCCAATGAAGCAGGCATAGACGCCTCAAGTAATCAGTTTGTGGGGGTGGGTTTACATGGCAACTGCACTCACCACGCAATAACCCACAACCAAACACTGGACCACCATCATTTGCCTAGTTTGGACTTTAGGTAAAAAGAAGTTGAACCAGAAACGGATCTGAAGTAACCATGAATCCGATTGGGTTTATCATATCTTACAATAACAGCAAATGAATACTTTCACAGTTGCCCGTGCCACTTTGTAAACAGCTGGAAGTATCGTGAAACCAACGGAAATGACAGATAAATAAACACAAGAAAGATGTAGAAGACAAGGAAGGAAGGGAGGGAGGCTGGAGCTTTGAAATTTCAAAAACATCGCCAAGGGAAATGTGTTTATTTGCAGACAAATATGACGAGGTCTAATCTTGTGCTAGGGATGGAAAGGTTGTAAGTGAGATGCGTATGATGATGTTTTGGCTCCCAAATTTAATTTTCAATGTCAACACTTCAGTTCCCCACTTCCCATTTAATTAAAGATACTCAGCACCACCCCTGACTGTTAACACACACACACACAAATAAAATACTGACCTTTATACCCTCGATTCTAAAGCCCAGAGTTGAAGTGGACGACAGAGTCTCCCGCCACTGCATGTAACGAGGCTTTGATATGGCCGCCTGAGCATGCTCCTCAGCCGTTGGCTCATTTGGGTCCACGTCCACCATTTTCTGGTACATGTCCTACACAAACACACACAAACCATGAATAGCTGCAACAGCTAATGGAGGATTCCCAATTAAGTAAGGCACCAGTTACTCCAGTTACGCTGAAACATGCTCGTTACTGCCTAGTGGTAATGAGAAAGATAACTTATACCAAAAACAAACAACACATGTAATATCAGTTGATAGGATGCATTAGATTGAGGTATAACTACAACACATGTAATATCAGTTGATAGGATGCATTAGATTGAGGTATAACTACAACACATGTAATATCAGTTGATAGGATGCATTAGATTGAGGTATACTACAATACACGACTGATTCTCTAGGGGCTGCATCCAAACCAAATTAAGCATGGAAGACTAAAGCTGAAGAAAAATAAAATACTATGGACTTTGTATTTACCCACTCCCCAACCACTCCAACACTATGTACTATGATTGGTTTCCATGACAGAAAGTAGCAAACAAATAGGGCAATATGCTCAGTCAGCAAATTCCAATTACCACAACATCACAAAAATGAATTTTTGCAATCCACCATGAGCTGCTGCCCGCCCACCCACCATCAAACACGCCCACCCCATTGCATCCTCATTGCCCAACAACACGAGCCCATTTACACCTCATCGAGCAGAGCTGAGCAGAACATGAATAACAACAGAGTGATAGATGTTCTTCCTTACACCTACACAAATCGTGAATACCGGCACACCTCACGAGCCCAATATGGAACCTACTCCGGAAGCAGCTTGCCTCGTGGACACGACAACTTCAATACAATGGCCAGGATAGTACCAACATCAGTGAAATGCATGCAATGGACTCAGTAGTTAGTTATAGAATGACGTGTGTGTGTGTGTGTGCATGTGGGAGTGTAACCTATGGATACAGGTTGCTGTAGACACAGCAGTTAGTACGCTGGAATTTCTTCCAGAGTTAGTGGGCGTGGCAACAGATCATTCACCTAGACTCCCCAACGAGCATTGAATACTTGTGATGATGGTCTGTTTTGTGTGATGTCTTGAACTCAATGAAACTGGGGAAATGCTTAAAATTATGGAAGTAAAAAAAAATGTATTTCCTGTGCTAGAGTTTCTCCATATTAGGACCAGACTCCTCCAACACTTGGATCAAACAAAATCATTTTCTTATAAGACGTAACATGAAAACACAGCAGGCATGAAACTAGCCAGACAGAAAGTCTTTCAAATATCCCACCCTGACACCCACCCTCCAACCACGCCCTCCGCTCTTACCCACTCTTTATACATATTAATACAGAAGAAATATACGAAAGCTAACAAATAAATTACCAGAAATTGTATTACGTAGTAATGAACCTATACAGCATCAGAAGAAATATAGTTTAACGTAGTTAATGGAGCTGTAGCCTACGCATCACGTGCATGTATGTAAGGGTCGATGAAGAACAAATGAATACTGCGACCATGTACGAAGCGGGCACATGTGAAAGCAGCTGCACATGGACTCGTGTGTCAGTCCTGACAGCTAGCAGCCACTGATAGCCAGTGTTCAGTCCCACCACCTCCCCATTTCAAACCACCCAATTGAGAAAATAGCTAGAAATACTCCATCCATTTCATTGGATGTTATTTGAGCTGGGGGGACTCCTGCGATGCAGGGAAATTAACACTAATTGCCACTGACTCACCAAGTCTCTCACCCCCAAGGCCACATAGGGGGGTGGGTCCTTATGCAAGGAGTATGTGCACACATGATCACGGGCTCACACATCAGCTCAGACTGCCCATGTATAGGTTTAGGAAGATGACACCAGGTAACCATAGCAGTAAGGTGAATTGTAGTTAAAGTGACCAGAAGCAACACACACACACACACACACACACTCACACAAGAACAAAAAGAAAAAGAACAAAGCCTTCTGATACTATGAGGCATTAGCTGTGATCTTGACAAAGCAACTGGAACAAAATCAATATATCATCAATTATCTTATTTTAGCATTTAGAGTGCACTCATTGGCAAAGTTTGATGGACCTAAAAACTAACAAACCAATAATTCCAATTAAACATTTTACTACCATAGATGGCCAGCAATGAATCATTCTCTTCTGTCAGATAAGGCAAAATAACGATGCCGGGCTCATCAGGCAGGCAACCCTCCATACCATTGGTTCTAACAAGCCATGACCTCCTTCTCTGTCAACACCCGCACCGTGAGTGACCAGCACTTGTGTCCTGGGAGCTCATTCTCTAGAGCTACTCGACACAAACTAACCACAATTTTACCAGCATGGGCCATAGAACATCACTCACTCAACCAAAAGTCCACCATCAACCACCACCACACACTAACACGCAAACAAACTTTTCCATGAACACAACATCCTCATGAGAAGTACACCAGCACGTATTTTCACACACACACACACACATGCATGCACACACTTACTAACAAACACTTCCCAAACGTAAGTGAGGGAGAATGGAGTTATAAAAAAAACCCCAACATATCACCAATCATCTGAGCTTACGGCCACAATTTCTAAAGTTACACTGTTTTAAATCAAACTCACTCACTCTCTTCCTTTTTGCTACCTTTGGGGAAAGTCCAGAAAGTGTGGCACTAATGTTCAATGTAAGGAACAAACAGAGTTATAAAGATATAGCTACTGCAACAAAATTTCACTATCAACAACAATAAGTAGCAGCAATTAATAAACTGTTTCTGTCCTCCATTTTGATTTGCTTCCCTTCAAGCCTCACCCACTCAATTGAACAAAAGCACGCCTTTCTCTTCAGCTCCAACAGCCTCCAGACATCCTCTGCTGTGATGAGATAGTCACGCAGCAATGCCAGATCCACTAACGCAATGAACAGTTCCACCATTATTGAACAGGATCTACTAGGGAGAGGGGGGAAAATCACCTAGGCGAGACTCTTACACCAAACCTTTGTCATTGGAGGTCAAGCTGCAACATTATACTGTGGGTGGCTGAACTTATGGATGACCAAGCAATGCAACAATAAACAGTTACTTCTCAGTTAAAGGGGAACACAAAATATAATAGTAGATTTATTTTTAGGTTTGTGTGAGATGCTACAGAAGACACAGCCCATAGTTGTGCTGTGCAGGAAATGCCAAGCATTCCTACAAGACAGAAGCAAACGTGTACATTGGAGTGTCTCTCTGAAGCTCCCTCCATTGGCTTGCAGTGCCAATAAAACACACGCCACCAACACAGCACAACCTGATGCTCACAAATACTAAATCCACGGCAGAGTTGGGGTCACTCTACCCAACAACTTCAATCTAAACTGACGGACGACTAAAAGAGTATGCTTCCTTCACTAATTGGCAACACTACACCATCTTAAATGGTAGTCACCCTTTAATAACTTACTAAGAAGAAGTGGAAGCTAATAGAATTACAGCACAACACAAAACATTCCTAAATCTTAGGGGGAAATGAGCTATTAATTGTCACGCCGCAGGAAGGTTGCTCCCTCAGGAGGCTGCAGGAGACACCGACTCTTCAGTCAGTATGTGTTTGTGTGTGTGCCACTATCAAAGCCACACTCCAGTAACTACACCAGGACCACACAACACAATACAACTTCCATTGTTGAGATAGTACGTATTCATCCAAACACCAAATGTCAGAGTGCCACACTAATCTTACCAACTCAATCAATCCATACACTAACACAAAAGCAAGTAAAACGAAGAGAATTGTTTTGATGACAGCCACGCAATTAGAAAGGAAAGGAGGAAAAGACACTGTCAAAAAAAAAAAAAAGAAAAAAAAAAGAAAAAAAAAAAAGGACGCTAAGGGAAAGGGAAGCAAACAGTTATCTAAACATTCTGTCCGGACGACATGACGTCCTGAATAAACTAGCCTTACCAGTACACAATCCCGGTGGCTGTAAGTACATGATACATGTGTTGTACACACGTGCAATACTATGAAACATTGCTGTCACCACTCGTAGTATACTGCAGTTCCCGTCTGCCAAGCAAACATCCGAAAGGTGACCAAATTGGCAAATAGAACTTTCACTTTCTTTCTAGAATAATGATCCAGTCCCTCCTCCAACTGCACACACACCCCCTCCTCCTTTTTTTTATTTTTAATTTCCACCTAGTTCTGCTGGCTATACGACTATATGAGATGTGGGCCTCTAACCACGAAAACACCCAAACAACTTCCACTATATGTATGTGATAGCAACCATTAATTGGCTTCATGGGCCACTACCTCGCTCGATCGAGTGAACAACAAGATGCTAACAAGATGTTCGAGAACTTGGAGGTCAACAAATTACCACTCATTCCACGGCACTACATTAGGTGAAGAATAAAACAACTCGCACAACATTATGTAAGCAAAGTAAGTAAAACCAACACAAAACCTCGAGCCAAAAGAAACTTGTTTTGACACTCATGGTTCATGTTATCCAGCGACAGCTTTTAAACTTTAAGGCAATCAGCAAGACCTTCAGTTCCAGTGTCAGGGAGGAAAACAAGAGATAATTAGCAGGATTATACCCTCACAGAGCTCGTTTGACAACATTTTGATAGACTGGACCAGGATGGTGCTTGCTGAATTGAGAGGTGTTTGGAAAGGATAGACAATGGTGGCATTAATGTTAATTAGTGGTTCAAAAAATATTCACAGTCAAGCCATATCCCACTACTAGGCACCCAATATTACAAAGACCCACCCAACAGTGTCCCATAATAACTCAACATGAGTAACAGCTGCATTGGCCGCAAGTGGTTCACTACACATTCATTAAAAACAAAAACTAAAAATTTAACTTACTTCTCGTAGAATATGTTTCTTTGCAATTTCTTCCTCCAAATATGTTCTACATAATATTAACATCAAATAATATTAATATATTCACATCAAATAATGCACATTGACAGAGAAAAAAAGTGGCAATTCTTATTTACCTTATCACTACTGGGCCCCTACATTTTTTTAACGCACTAATATCTTACTTTTCTCTTTGGGCTATTCACCTAAACATACAAACAACCTCAATCAAATTAATTTCCTAGAACAGAATAGGAGAGCAAATTGAGAGGACAGCTTGCATGTACCGACTCAAACAAGTTGCCTCCCATTCATCATGAGGAACAGACTTGGTACAGTACAGAGAAGCCAGGAATGTACTGGCCTAAAACTATGCAGAAAAACATGGCTGCCAGAGCTGGGGCAATAGATCAATTTGTAGCTTCCTCAGAAACAACAGCCTATCCTACGCCAAATGCAAGGGACTGAAGCTGAGCTCAACAGAAAGACACTTTCTAACACTTCAGAAGCACTAATATAATCTTAAATATGCATAAAGTCCTCCGGTATTCCAGTATTTTAGTCCATACTGTCTTCAGAATCAAACTTCACATACGCCTTTTTAAGTGCACCTTGGAAAACAATGGATCTCTTGAAAAAATACCTTTACAAGGCTGAGAGAAGGTTATGTTTCTTCTAAAGCAGTTTTTGCTAAACCTCATTAACTTTGTCATAATAACCTTCTTAATAAAGCCCCACTGCCATTAACAAACCTAACCCCCCCACACACTTCCTGCTGTCATCTGTTACTCACCTTATTCCCATTTTGATGTCCATCACGGCTGGCTCGTTGAAATCTCGAAGTAAGTCTGCCATTTCCACATAGGCTGTTGGTGAAGTTAAGGAATAAAAATGTGCAACAAATAACTACTTATAGGGGACAAGTTTAACGAGGATCTGACTACTGTGAACCTACACAGAATCTAAAACCCAATCAAACACTTCACAAAGACTCTTGACTGAGGAATAAAACTAATAAAATATTTGAACTATCTGAAATTAGGATACTGCCTCCATCACGCTCCACTTCTCCTTTGTACTCTGGGACGAAGTCCTTCAGAGGATCGTCCATGAGTGCTCTGAGAGCATTGCGCTCCTTGTGGTCAGACTTCTTCATTATTGTGCCATTCTCGCCACCAGGCATAAAATTCCCTTCAAAAGGAAGGAGAGAAAGGAGAGAGAAGAAGGAAGATGACAATAAAAAATAAATAAATAAATAAAAGAGGCGAAGAAAGAAGACGGCAACACTATATTACCAACTAGCATGTCAAGTGAATTATTTAACTCCGTCTCTTCCCCCCAAACAAGAACCTTGATAACTGTAAGAATCTGACACATGTGTACCATGAGAATGGACACTATCCATGTAGAGTGCTGGAAGACTTACAAGCTACACAACTTCCTTGGCCCACACCCACCCTCTCCCGCAGTCCATCAAAGACTGGTAAAAAACCAAGAACAAATTGTTTTCCACATCACATTTGGCGTACATTATTACAATGGTGGGGAGGATGAGAGAAGGGCGTGTCAATTAAAACAATAATACACTTTTTGTCACAGGAAAACAAAGCATCAATAAATTACACCTAAAATAGTTGAAGTCAAACTAAATTAACAATAGAAATAGATAACACTGTTTTACAATCAATTAGCTTGTACCCGGAGAAACCTCCGGGGAGATTTGAGTCGTGGAAATGAAACCAAAGACAACTTGTGTCAGATACGATATCTCTAGTGTAAATCATTTCCAGCAGAGATGGGAATGTACACTCTCAAATTACTCGTCTGTTCTTTCGCCTTCTTCAGCTGTCATATTTGGGTTTCCTTAAGGCAACTGAGAAAAGTCACAAACGGGCCAATCGGAGGCTTAGCCACGTTGAAATTTACAAAACATCAACACAAAGTCGGCGTAATCACAACTTTCCATTTCCTGTGTCACTGAAATCTGCTCAGTACCTCTCCAATGCAATGCTAGGCACACGACTGGATGTCATTGATTACTATTGCGCTTACCTTCATGGCCAGCCAATTGAACCCATGGGTAGTACTTCTTCTTGAACTGGACGGCAAACGGCGACCAAGCTTTGACCGCATTCCTCACTTTCATCCACACTGTGTTGGACTAGAACGGAAACCACAATTCCAATTAAACAGTAGCACGGGTCACAGAAAGCAGAAGGACATGTTGACCAATTGATATACTCGCTTAACCCGAAGGTTCAAAACATCAAAATAACAAGAGAACACCCAAAATCCCCACAATTCCAATTAACATGTCTCTCTCTCTCTCCCCCCTCTCCCTCTCTCTCTCCCTAGTGCACTAACACGACACCTTGACATCACGCCTCCACTAACCTTGACATCTCTCTTCTTCTTCCTATCCTTCAGCTCCTTCGCTTCGCCAGACGTGGGAGAGGAGTCGTCACCTTGCACCGGAGTGGGCGTGGTGACTTGATCTTTACTGGAGTTTGAGTAATAGTCTTTCTCAATTGGGTCAGAGTCCGAGAGCTCTCCAGGTGTCTCCGAGGTGAAACTGGAAGCCCCTGAATAAGGAGAGAGTGGTGACTCAAGGTCTGATCCGGACCCAGAATAGCATTCGTCTCCAGAAGGAGACAGTAAACTACCCACTCCCGAAGTCCCTATAGAAAGCAGACCTGATCCAGAAGAGCAACGGCTAGACTGGGAGCTTTTTCTGATGGGCACATCTGTACTGGCTGGTTCACGGGGAGTATATTCAAGAACTTCTATTATGTCCATATTTTTCTCGTCCGACACTCTAATCTTAGGAACGTTAGTAGAGCTTCTGTCACTGTTCTCTTCCATAGACAACTGTACTTCAGTGGAAGAAGAGAATAAATTTACTTCACAGGCACACACTTCTGGTACACTGACACTACTGGTTAAGGCTGCGTCTTCTTCTGAGCTTCCTCCTGGTAATCTGTGGGCTGGGGTGGCTTCAAGGTCCAATGAGGACATACTACAACTAATGATGTCAGTCACTGATCGGCAAGCCGTCTCCACTGCCGACAGTTCACCATTATTTGTGCTGGGAGACTTTCTTCTTTTGTTTCTGAAAGGTAGCCAGCGGGGTCTCGGCTGAGGACTGCAACTAGGCGACCTCGAACCAGAACTTTCCGGGTCAGAATGCGACGTCCTGCGATGATGATGGGGGCTTCGAGGGCGCGGCAAATGCTTTTTCAAGAAACCTTTGGATTTTTTCACCTCGCCCCTATCTGGACTGTTAGGCGCGCTTTTGGAGTCCTCCATAGTGATGTTTGCTTCTGGCATAACCAGAGGTATTGTAGATGCCAGTGAATTCAACACCATGGCAGTGTTAGCGACGTTCCTCTTGCCTTTCTCGGGCACTGAAATGAACGGAGCTGCTTCTGCCATCATTCTCGAGGAATTTCTCCGAGGAATGAGCTTAGTTCCTGCGCAGACAAACAACAGCAAGCTAAAAGAGACAATAAGATACTACTTGCTACCCAGCTATATTTCAAGACTAAAAATCTATCTCTATACACAACCAACCAAACCCTTTTGGAGGCTGCCAAATTTGTAATTTCCTGTAAAATCGGAAGTATGTACTTTACTTCGGAAATGAAGTCATCATTGCAATGATCCCCCACTTTTGTCGTCCAGCACCAGAAAACCCGCACTAGAAAACCCGCACTATAGCCGGGTTAAGCGTTGTAGGTGGAGCTTCGAAGGCTGTAGCTGTAGATGTTTTTATGGTGTCTGGCTAAGGTAATTCAGTAAGCCATTCTAAATGGAGAAAGATGAAGAGGTTTCAGGCCTTGCTCAGTGCATTGGAAGCTTAAAAGTGGAAGATAAACCAGAAAAAGTTTTGGAGTCTCTGTCAATTGAAGGTGTAGTGAACCATTTGAAAAAGCTTCAAGCTTCTGAAGATAGTGAGTCACATTCATTCCTTTAACTATAGCAGTGATTCTTTTCCTTTTGTATAGAATGCAAGGTGATAGTGATGACTGGTGCTGGAATATCTACAGGTGAGCAAAAGCCCAGAAGGAAACCCCTGCAATTACCCGCCCTCTCTTACTGGCTGGTGGAGCCCCCCTCTTACTGGCTGGTGGAGCCCAGTTACCTAGAACACTGGAACACTCTAACCACAAACCTAACCCCATAGGGCCTTACCCTGTAGCTGCCTGACTGGTTTCAAGCCTAGTAGATTGGGTAGCAATTGGTTCCGAGTGGAAAACAATAGATAGAGGTGGTATGTAGATGGGAGGCTAGATGGTGTGAAAAATTCACGTGCTCCCCTGTGCTCCCCTCAGCTCCCCTCACGTGAGCTACTACGCTAATTCTGTGAGCTGATTCTGTGGAGCTACTTCGCTGCTGATTCTGTACCTGCTGATTGTACATAGAGCTAACTATATAGGTAAACTGGGTTAGGTCCCAGGGGTAGAAGCAGCTGTTGGATTTACACACCACAAGTCTAACCTGGAGGCGTGGAAAGGTTCAGAGTGGCTCAGCCCTGTTATGTAGTCTACGCTAAACTCTAATGCTATTTTTATGCTAGCTCTACGTACAGAATCTGCGTAGTAGCTCACAGAATTAGTGAGTGAGGGCGCATAAAAATAGATCGTTAGAGAAAGTTAGCGAATGCTAATTCTGTGAGCTACTAGAGCTAGCATAAAAATAGCATTAGAGTTTAGCGTAGACTACATAACAGGGCTGAGCCACTCTGAACCTTTCCACGCCTCCAGGTTAGACTTGTGGTGTGTAAATCCAACAGCTGCTTCTACCCCTGGGACCTAACCCAGTTTACCTATATAGTAAAGTGTTCCACTTACCCTCACTACTATCTCTATTTACTGCTTTTTCAAGTTGTATGCCTGGTCATTAACCCTCAGCGCGCATGCAGCATGGCAAGAGGGTTACAGTAGTCCTAGTTGATAAATTAGTATGTTGGTTATGTAAGTATGCTATCAATCATTTTAAAGGTGGCATCACACAGCATTGCCTGGGCGCCTCTGCTGAATAGTCATGCATTGAAAATCACACTGGATTTGGCTGGGGCAGGGTGGGACAACGGGAGTCAATTATCAGGCGTGTGAAAGTAGTGGTTCCAGAATCTATTCTCTGTACTCCTCAGGAATGGAAGAACGACATTAGTTTATACTTTGCTAAGGCTTGGGGCCATAAGGGGTCAACCCTATTGTGATATATATTTTTAATAAATAGAAATTTAATTGACAATAGTTTTTGTTATAGTGAGTAAATAGAAAAGTAAAATGGAATTTAATAGAAGTATATATGTTCCTTTGACCATGGCTTGCTTTATTATGGCTGTAACTTGTAGTATGAAAGAATGGTTTGAGAATTTGTCAGGGAGAATAGAGCTTCGTTGGGTGGAAAGCTGTTCATGCAGTCCTTTTGGTTTAGTGGAATAGTCAGGTCACCATTACTAATTACAGTGTCTCTTAGATGTCAATATCCATAGAGCTTTAAGGCTCCACGGAATTGAGCACTTCTTTGAAAGAAGCTTTATGGACTTGAGTGAAGTCTGAGATCTGCAACCTTTGGGAGTGAATTTAATTTTAATGGGACTTCTGTTAAAGGATTTATAAGGAGTCCCTTATCTTTTTTAGATAAAGAAATCCTTCCATTTCCCCAATGCTTGGACTTGCCTTTAGATTCTACAGTCATTCATACGGAGGAACTGATGGACCAGATAACAGGGGATGGCTTATCCCAAATGAACTTCAATGATTGATTCAGAAGAATATGGGTGGAATGATCTCTATTACCTTCATCTTGCTAAATTACCACTAGGGGCTTGAATATCAAATAGAAATTCCAGTCTGGTGCAGTATAATTTATAATTACTAACTACAGGAATACATCTATTACACATTAGAGATGACAAGACGTTATAATTTTCTATCAGAGGTTTTGGATTAATAGTGGAGAGGTTGGTTCAAGGAAATATATTTTGGACAAGCGTTTGTGTACTCTGGTCCTTGGAGGCCCCTAGCCCTAGCCCTAGCCCTAGCCCTGCCCGTGGGTCATTAATTAGCTGGAAGCAAGTAGCAGGTGATGGGATTGATTCTTGCTCTATGGTCGGTGGTTCATTGGGAAACGGTCAGGAGAACACTGGAAGACTGCTCAGCTTGCTGATGAAGCAATGTCATCTTGAAGGGAAACTGGGATTCAAGTTGTAATGGACATGAAGTTGGTCAATATGCCCTCCTCTGAGTCAGTAGCTAATCAAATTTAACTAGCTAAATATTTACTTTATACTAGACACGAGTTTGTTCATCGGAGAGAGGGCACGCCATGTTATACTCCTTCCTTGAAGGCAGAGACTTTTTGTGTGGTAGAGAAGGACTAAAGACATTAATTGTCTCTATCCCGACACAGCTTCTTGACATTTTTTTCTTTGCTAAGTAACTCATTTAAAAAGAAGCAAAATATTTCAGGGAATCTAGATTGAGGGGGCTGCGTAAATTTGAAGTGAAGAGTGTCACATTGAGAGGAAGGTGGTGAGATGTATATTTAATGACTTGTGGGAGGAGCTTGTTTTAACATTTTCTCAGCTGTAATGTGAACATCATTTGTTTGTGGTATGGAATTTGAAGTCTTGGAAGTTTATTTTTAATCCCACTTTTGTAGAGGTAACTTGATACCCTTATCAGTTACCTTCAGTTTATTTATGATTCAGTTTCAAATTAGGCGTGGGAATCTTCGCTTGATCACACACACACAACACAGACATGTGCACACCCACCCTCAATCTCCACCCACCTCCCCCCTAGGAGCTGCATGCAAACAAACAATTATTACCTGTCACAAAAGAAGAGGAACATTTTTGAGACAAACAAACTAGCAACAAAAAAAAGGAAGGAGTGTAGCAGTAGCAATTATGCTAGAAAGTCAAGCTGAATGAGACCATCAAGTTGGCTCAAGTTTAAACGCCCCCTGGTGGTGACTTGCTTGCCAAACATTATTATTGTTGTTGTTTTTTACTCGTTGTGTTATTTGATTATAGCGGCTGGTATACCAGATTTTCGGAGCCCAGGCACAGGATTGTACGACAACCTTCAAAAATACAATTTACCGTCTCCACAAGCCATTTTCGAAATTGGTTACTTCAAGCAAAATCCTAAACCTTTCTTCCACCTTGCAAAGGAGCTGTATCCAGCCTTGTTTAAGGTTAGTGGATATTGTAATTTGATTGGCTCTACTAAAAACATAACTTTCCACCCACAGCCAACCCTGTGCCATTACTTCATCAGACTGCTCGCAGAAGAGGGCCTGCTTCTAAGAAATTATACACAGGTATTTAAGTGTTTATACTGGAAATAAATATTTGCAAGGATTTGACACTTCCTGTCACAGAGGACCTCACACATGTGCTGAGAGATGCTAAGCCAATAGATGCTATCCCAATGGCTTCTCCAGCACAAGAACCGAGCTCTTGCTCATACATTACATTGTGCATATTTCCTACTTCCTTTGCAGTCTCTAAAACAGTGCAGTGGGAATGAGATTACTTGGAAAGAAACCTCGTGTTTCCTTTAATTAGAGGGTTTGGAGCAGATAAGTTCAGTGGTACATATATCAGCTGTTCTGTGTCAATTTTTTCTGTTTTCTTGTGGGCATATAGTATTTCATTTTTGAGATATCGTAGCAAGGGGTGAGGAATTTATTGTAAGAATGCGTGTAGCCAGTTGGAAATTATTTGGGTATCCGTTTACAATGGAGTAAGGTTGGCTTTACTGTAATGAACAAATATTTCACTGGTTATTTAAATGGATGCTTGCATTGCAGCTATCAATTCTCTCGGAAATAATTGAGATTAATTACGGCTCTCTTTATTTCCAGATTGATGCGTATTTCCACACTGAAGTTTGGAGGTGAAGGGATTAGAAATGGATATCTTAGCTTAGGTTGGGTGAATTCTTTTTTAAGAAGTTTGACTTTGCTCGAGGAACATTTAGTCTTTCTGACATTGTATGCTGAATGATCAGTTCCAAGACAATTGAAACATAGACGATTCTGTTTCACAGTTTCACTCCTTTGATCTACACCTTCATCAGTGATATTTACTTCATAGATATATATGTGTATTCAAATTTGAGCCAATGGACACTGCTGTGGCACATTAGCAGTGCATGTGATGGCATTACGATTCTGACAACCAGTGGGTGAGAGACTTTCAGGTCTAACTTTGGGGTGAACTTCAGCTTACTGTTTTGACCTAGAAGTTAGCTTTCTTCACTTCAGCTTACTGTTTTGACCTAGAAGTTAGCTTTCTTCTTGTTTATTTGTGGGTCTTAGAGCCCTCTCTCTCTCTTCCTTAGCTCATTACTTATAAATGAATCAATGTGAACGAAATTATATATGTGTTCAATTTGTGACTCCTTCTACATAGCTTGCTCCGTCTTTTGTGCTGAAGCAAACCACTATTATTTATTATAAATAGGCACTCATGTTTGTTATGTACATTGGTATACCGAGACTCCACAAGTGATATTAAAGGTTACTACTGTTGATAAATATCAGTCCCTCTCCTATTCGTCTATCATCCCCCCTTAGGCACGATAACCTTGACTCAATTAATATATCAGTGGAGTTAACTTACTATCTCTTGCTGGAATGACTATGTTTTTGTTTTTCAAATTATCATTTAATTGAAAATGGATTCATTGGCGCACACATAGTTTGACCAGGAAGTGAGGTATGTACTTCTTATTTATTTAAACTTGCCCCTCCCCCCTTCTTGAGGTGAAGTTCAATACATTGGTGAAGGTGACGCAGTGTTTCTAGTGTGTTGGATGACATCAGCAAACATGAAAGGTGTCACAACACATGGCATTTCTGACGTAATGTGTGCTCTTCCTTTTGTGTCATTCCCCTGTCTCAGTCATCCGCCCCCTCAAACTCGCACTGTAGACATCCACTGTACTCCCTACTCTGTGATAACACTCTCATATTTGGGTATTATGATGGATCAGGTGGAAGGCTATGTATAGCCTCAGGGCCTTGTTCTTGAGATGGTCTATTTATTCAGTTGGTTGACGATGAGGATTAAAGACTGGAATCGTCCCTCTCTCTCTTGTTAGAACACGCCCACATCCTTCACTCTAAGTCCTCATCACCCCCCCCCCCCCCCACACACACACACACACTCGCTCATCATTCCACCCACTCAATTGATCACCTATTAACGAGAAATAGCAGGAATTCATAATTGCCATACATTTGAAGTGAACATGTAAGACTGAATAATCTTTAGGAAAGGAATTTGGTTAACTCCTTTAGTTTCAGGATTGCATTAGCTCATGATTTATTACTGGTAATCGTATTTTGTGATGACGCTCATGATTAATGATGACAGAGCATAGTGGCGGTGTATAATTGGACCGGTATGACAGGTTTTATTGTACTTTGGGCTAATTACTCGTAACATGTGTGGGTAGTTGACATTCCATAGCTAGTATTCAATATGGGAGCATATGATGCGAAAATACGTCAGTAAACAACTAATTATCAATCTCCCAGTCACCCACAGTACAGTTACTGTCTCATGGGAAAGCTTCACACCTATGTATGTGATATGTGTTTGTGTGTGTAGAATATAGACACTCTAGAGAGGAGAGCTGGCATTAAGGCTGAATTCCTGGTGGAAGCACATGGTGGCTTCAACGAGGCCCACTGTGTCACCTGCCATGCTCCTTACTCCCATGACTACGTTAAAGGTAGTTAAAGTGAGGATTGGTCAGCTAATTGGATTCTGTTGATGATAGGGATTTGTTGCTATGCTATTAAATTGAATAAATAGATTAGCTTAGCATAGCACTTTCGTTTTCTTCGAACATTTCGGTCTGTGGATTTTTTCAGCTTTTGTTGTTGTTGTTGTTGTTGAAGAAGGTCCACGGATTGAGACGTTCTGGGAACTAAACAGTGTTATGTTAAACTAATCTATATACATTGGTGTGGGGTTAGGGCAGGGTCCCCCCCCCCCCTCCCTCCCCCCCTGGACAGACTAAAGTGAAGTTGAAACAATTAGGTTAGACATTTAGATATTGAAAACCTGATGACTCATTACAGACTAGTGCACTAGCTATAAGGAACTAAAAACCTTTTTATTTTCAATTTGGCCCTCGAGGTTTTCACTTACAATAATTAAAAATTGGTGTGTGTGCGTGTAAAGAGCATGTGTTTCGAGATGAATTGGTCATGTGCACTCAAGAAGGCTGTGCCAAGGAGCCAATGGAAGAAGGAGATGACTACAGAGGCCTAGTGAAACCAGGTTTGTGCTTAGTAAATATGGAAGTTGTAGTCTTACGTAATTTTTGGTCACAAATATGACAAGCACATCAATTTCTGCCATATTTCGGGACTCATTAGTTGCATACTTGAAAGTCTTACGTAATTTTTGGTCACAAATATGACAAGCACATCAATTTCTGCCATATTTCGGGACTCATTAGTTGCATACTTGAACTAGTCCATTCTTAGTAATAATGTCTTTCATTTAGCTTAATATGATTGACTTTATATGGTAAAGATATTGTTTTCTTTTCTGTTGAAATGGGGAAACTTCACAAAATGATAAAAAGTTGGCAATATTATAATAACACCTTGAAACTATATGGTTTAATGACATAATATAATCCATCAGTAATATTATCATATAGACTCTTGAAATCCTATGTAGTTTGTACTGACTAAAACTAACTTTCTGAGCTATTGCACTTGTAGGGGGCGTGTCTTCCTCGCATAGTTGCTGTCCTAACACATTTCTGTATGCACCACACTTGGTAATTTTCTGTTCTAATGGTTTCTATTTTAATTTAATTCTTTTAATGTACTTCTCTGATAATTTCATGGCAGATGATACAGAGCTAAAAATGAAGGATTCACTTACCAACTGCACTCTAGATAAACCTGGTTACAAAAATAATTAAGTATTTCTATATTTGTACAACCTAGAAGTCTCAATTAAAATAAATGCATAAATAAATAGTTATATGTACGTAAAGCAGCTTTGTGTGTGTGTATGTGTGTGCGCGGTTGTAAAAACTTATCTCTGGTAATGTATTTATGTTTCTGTCTCATTTTTCCAGACATAGTGTTCTTCGGTGAGTCTTTGCCTGCACGGTTTGGGAAACTAGTCATGGAGGTGAGTTCTCCTTGCAGTGATGATAAATATCATCTCTTTGCTGCCACTCCCCTCTCTCTCGCCTTCCTCTCTGGTCCCTTGACAACAGAATTTATGATAGCTGCAGTTTTGTTAGCAGCACTGCAGTTCTCTAAAATTGTACCGGACCGGTTATAGAGGGCACAGTCTAAGGGTACCTTCATGTGTACTGCATAGGCAGTCTAAGGGTACAATGTGTACTACATAGGCGGTCTAAGGGTACCTTCATGTGTACTACATAGGCAGTCGAAGGGTACAATGTGTACTACATAGGCAGTCTAAGGGTACCTTTATGTGTACTACATAGGCAGTCTAAGGGTACAATGTGTACTACATAGGCAGTCTAAGGGTACAATGTGTACTACATAGGCAGTCTAAGGGTACAATGTGTACTACATAGGCAGTCTAAGGGTACCTTTATGTGTACTACATAGGCAGTCTAAGGGTACAATGTGTACTACATAGGCAGTCTAAGGGTACCTTCATGTGTACTGCATAGGCAGTCTAAGGGTACAATGTGTACTACATAGGCAGTCTAAGGGTACCTTTATGTGTACTACATAGGCAGTCTAAGGGTACAATGTGTACTACATAGGCAGTCTAAGGGTACGTTCATGTGTACTACATAGGCAGTCTAAGGGTACCTTCATGTGTACATAGGCAGTCTAAGGGTACAATGTGTACTACATAGGCAGTCTAAGGGTACAATGTGTACTGCATAGGCAGTCTAAGGGTACCTTTATGTGTACTACATAGGCAGTCTAAGGGTACAATGTGTACTACATAGGCAGTCTAAGGGTACCTTCATGTGTACTGCATAGGCAGTCTAAGGGTACAATGTGTACTACATAGGCAGTCTAAGGGTACCTTTATGTGTACTACATAGGCAGTCTAAGGGTACAATGTGTACTACATAGGCAGTCTAAGGGTACCTTCATGTGTACATAGGCAGTCTAAGGGTACAATGTGTACTACATAGGCAGTCTAAGGGTACAATGTGTACTGCATAGGCAGTCTAAGGGTACCTTTATGTGTACTACATAGGCAGTCTAAGGGTACAATGTGTACTACATAGGCAGTCTAAGGGTACCTTCATGTGTACTACATAGGATACAACAGTATTGTAGTTGGCATAAAGTTAGTAACTAGCATATGAAGTACTACTATTTGTATGCCTTCTATTCTTAATGTGTGAACGCAGTTTTTACCAGGGAAGTGTTGGGGTATTTTAGAGCACATTTTGCCCGGTATTGCCCTCCCAGAAATATTATTATCACCTCCATGGTGACTTTTACAATAACAAGCCCTCTGTAATTAAAAATTTAATTTCACCTCCCTGAAATTTGTCCTGAAAATAGTGAGTTCCTATGGTTGTAAATTTTTTTTTTTTTCCTTCTTTTTTGTCCTCTAATAATGTACGTGTTTGTATACAATGTGAACAGTGCATGCGTTATAGTGATAATGTATGTGGTATCTATGATAACTGTGGCTACTCGCTGGGAGTGTGAAAATATCTCAACCTGTTAATTTTTCCACGTCAATGGTGTCACACATAGCGAGGATTCGTCACTATTCCAACTAGTGACGACATCTTCGCCAATGCAATTTTTCTGTTTTGTTACACAATAACTTCAATCCAGTGTGAATTAATTAACACTGGGGGTTGCACTTTTTTGTAGTACTTAATTGTGTTTTTTTTTGGTTATATATATATAATATATATATATATATAATATTATTATATATAATTATATATGTTATAGTTATAAACCAAAATTGAGGTTTGTATGCGATTTATAAATCGAAATACAAACCTAATGATTTTGGTTTATAACTATTTTATAGCCCAAACATAAACAACGAGCAAAGTATAGCGTTAGCTATCTTAGTAATTGTATTAAAGTACCCAAACTCTTCATTATTCCATTTTGCTTTGATCTGCCTTCCACCATAATTATGGTTGCTAAGAACTATATCAGACTTTCACCCGCTAATACATTTTCTTACGAGCATACCAGACTGTATCCGATTTATAGTTCTTAACGACAAGCGCGGCCGCTCGGGTAACGGGCTATAAATAATAATATATATATTTTTTTTTTTTTTTTTCTGACAGGATTTGTCGCAATGTAAACTTCTCATAGTCATGGGCACTTCCCTTAAAGTACAACCATTTGCATCCTTGGTAGACAGGTGAGCAAACACTAACATGTACATTCAGACACATGAACATGTATACGAAGGGGGCATTATCCCCCCCCCCCCAAGAGAAGCCTTTGCCAGCCCTAGAAATATTTTAGTACTACATGAAATAGGACAGTTTTGCATGTTTCCAAGCAGTGCAAGCGTCTCTTGTACATAACAGACTCTGTGTTGTACTTTTATTGCCCCCCAAAGACAGTTGCTTTTGCCCCTCTTTGGTTCATTTCTGTGTGCAGCCCTATGTATACACATATGTACCACTGAGAAAAGAATAAAGGACTTCAGTCATCTATATTTTGTTTGTGTTGAGGCACACTTGTATGGCTGCCAAATTTTGTTGTTAATTTAATTAATTTATCCTGTGAAGGGTTAGTGTGTGTTTTATTCACGTGTGAAGGCCTTTGTCATAAATGTTAGACATTGTTGTTTATCTTTGCTCCCTTACTTGTGCTGTGTGTTGTCCTAGGGTACCGGAAGACTGTCCGAGACTTCTCATTAACTTGGAGAAAGTTGGAGCAGTAAGTAGTAGCAGCTACTAATAGGTTATTGGAGAGACTGGAGATCATTTAGTCATTTCTCTTTGATCAGTCGCAGCCAATTCTCCATAACTTCAATACAATAACAATAACAACTCGGAACAGACAACAAATTAGTCATTTAAAAATAATGAACCCAGAGTTTTACAACAATTGCTGGTGTTGGCCATGTGTTGGATACCATGCCTGTCTCTGAGATTGCAGTTCTCTCCCTCTCTCTCAATTTGTCAGGACAATTGAGAAGGAATGAAAGCTACTTTCTAGTCTATGGTCCTATTAGGGCCACCAATTGTGTGTGTGGATGGCAAATTTTGAGTGGAATTCAGAATGAGTTATTTGCCTGTTGCATGTCCACTGGTGACAGGATGGAGCTGGATTGTGTCAAGTAGCTGCAATACAGAGGCTCTGATTAGGCACAAAGAGCACACACACACATACACACTACTCATCAGCAGCATACAGAGGCCCTGATTCTTAGCTGAAATTGAGGCAAAGAGTCACATGCGAACATACACCACACACATACACACACTTGATGATGATGATGATGATGATGATGATTATGGTGATAATAATAGCACCATCAGTAACATGGCTCTGACAAGAGTTCATACACACACTACTCACTTTGAATAGCATTTAGTAATATTTAAATAAGTTAATTAATTGTATTACAATAATATCAGCAATATTGTGGTGACAAGTTTTGAAATATAGATTATTTCTCTTAATTCTAAGACTTCATAGCTAGGTTTGAATTTTCTTATGCAAAAAAAAGTTGAAATATAAATATATACTGTAAAAAATATGATCTTCCGTCAACACTAAACGAAAGGTGTACTGCTATCACTTTATTTGTCGTTAGTTGCTATGAGACTGTAGCGAAGAATAATGCTCACAAGAATAAGCTGCGAGGTTTGTGGTAGTAATAGCTCAGAGACTAGAGCAAAAAAAATGTACTCTGACAGCTAATACTAATGTTGTGTGTTGATTGAATGTGAAACTGCAGCAAGCGGTTTGTAGATTGACGTAGGTTAGAGGCCAGAGTACAGGTGGCTTAAGATCGGATCTTAGATTCGATTGCCCAATGCTCAAATTTGTGGCTCTCTGATCTTATTTTTTAACCTTTGATAACTCCAGCTGCTCTGGGGACCTACTGTCGGCAAGTGTAGCAATCATAAATTTACTACTTTTAAGCTTGGTTGAATTGCAGTGATCTGATCAATTCTGCACACATTCCGGAAGATCTAACCCTAGATCATTTTACAGCAAGGAGTTAGGATGGCGGATCTGAACCCAATGGACTGGATAGAAAATAATGATTGTAGTAGTAGTAGTAGTAGTAGTAGTAGTAGTAGTAGTAGTAGTAGTATAAAATAAAAATAATAATAGACTAATAAATTAAGCATGGCAAGAATGTGTTAGTAATTCATAGGATAGAAGTGTCTAATATGAAGAAGTAGAATACAATAATATAAATTGCATTCTTTTGTGTTGCCAGGGCAACCCTATATTGGCTCTGTTAGGCCTAAGTGGAGGTGGCATGGATTTTGACTCTGAGAATGCTTATAGAGACGTCTTCTTTCAGGGCAAGTGTGACGATGGCTGCTTGGAGCTGGCAAAACAGTTGGGATGGGAGGTGAGTCAAATGCAATGTTAAACGGTCTTTTATTATGTAGCAATGGAACGTTGCAACAAGGTGTCACGGAGAATGTAATAGCTTTTTAAGTACTGTGAGAAGTTATAGAAATTGATTTAGTTTAATTTTCAAAGCCTCGTAGTTTTTTTTTAAGTTACTGTACTACGTAGTTGATTGCAAGAATAATCAAATACCTAACATTCTGTTCAGTTTTGATGGCATGGATACGTAACCTCTCATATCCAAAATATGAGGGATAATCAGCATTAGCAAGTAGGTGTGGCCCAGACAGTTCTAGTGAACCTGTGTATATTGAATTGAATCAACAGCAGTCAGTCTGGAGAGTAACTAGGAATACAATGCTTCATATAATTAAGGACAATAAATTTTCCTTTATACTATGCATCTTTTTTTCTTCCTTTTCCCCTCCCCCCCCCCCCCCCCCCCTTTTTTTTTTTTTTCCGTTTCAGTTCTGAAGTGCCTGTCTCCACATTTAGTATCTTAAAATTTGCATGTCCCATTAAGTCCTGGAGTGTGTGTTTGTTGTGTGTGTGCGTGTGTGTTTACATCAACATGTGACCTATTTGTATGCATGGTTGTCATTGTTTCCATGAAATTATAACTTACAACCAATTATCATCGACTTAGCCAATACCACCCACTGCCTTTCAAAGGTGACACTACATTCTTTTTTGTTATATTAGGAACGGCTGAGACAGCTCTATCAGTCGGAGCACGAACGACTGGATGCCGAGATCAAAGTGTTGAGAGACAAGCTAGCACCCACAGCAGAAGAATGTGTGGAAACAAAGCCACCAGAATGACTGGGTCCACAGGAAGTCCTTGCAAATTTCAAATATTGAGTGTCCGAGTGTTCTTGTATCACTAATACTTTTTACCACCATCATTTTTTAAATAAAATATTTATTTAATAGTACTTTGTTGTATTCTGAATTAGACATTCCTTTCAAAAATATATTGTACTTTTTACTAGTCATAAAAAAAAAATTTTTAATACAAAGTTTAACCATTTTGCACTGGCTACTCACTGATGAAGGCCATTGCAAAATGGTTGAAACATTTGTATTAAGAATTTGTGTGACTAGTGTATATTTGAAAGTTTTGTGGTAAAAAATAAATAAATTAAATGATGATGATTAAGTTTCATTCTTTCAATAGAGTCCAAATGCATGTCTGTCCGGCACCTGCCATTGAGACAAGTTTGTAGCCTTCAGCAGCTAGCAGGTCCAAGACTTCTCTGGGATTTAGATGAGTTTTGTAGTAGCCACTATTCAAAAGTACACAGTACACATCAAATAATAATTAATTGCAGTTGAGGATGAAGCTGACAAATTGAGTAAAGGCATGAACAATACTTGACCTTGTGAAGGAGTAATGGCCCAAATTGATCTAGCTATTGCAGTATCACATTTAACACATATTTTAAACAGGTCATTGAACAATTTGGAGTTACATGAGGGCTAAGAGAGAATACTTTTTATGAAAACACATTATTACAATAGCTCTTGCTAATAGTTCCACGTACTAGTTTACTCCAGTATTGAATTCATACGAAGCTTGCAACCTCCCCATGAGTTCTGGGTCACTGTTTTTATCACCACACTGAGTGGGTCCAACCACCTTCAAACCAAAGAGATGTTATAAGCATGCTAGAGATTTCGAATCTTACTAGAGAGGAATCTTACCAGATTGACTTCGGTGCTAATTATAACGTAGGGCATATCTAAACAAACAAATTCAACAAGAACATCCACAAAATTAATAAAAGGTGCAATATTTATGGGTACGAATCGCTAGTTGGCATTAGAACAGGCTCCACCCCTTAGAAACGGCTCGGGCAACGTAAGACGGTTGAAGTACAATAGGATTAGTTGCGCTATCTAGCTAATAAAGAGATTTTTTTTAAAGTTGTGTTAATGGCGTCAGAATTTCTCAGCCTACAGCTCCAATATGAGCAGGTGTGTCTAAGGGAAAGAGAGGCACACCTCAGAAATTCGTCATTCAAGCAAGATATTACAAGGGTCAGGAGGAAATTGGCAGATTTGAATCTCGAAATAAAGACTAAACGCCTACTACTCTTGAAGGTAAGCTGTCTTTTTCTGGCTCTAATATTTTTAAATAATTATTTCTTTAGAAAGAATATCAAGAATCAGCATACTCAACATGGCTGGCAGAAACTTGTTTTTTTAAATCTCAAACATGTGATAAACCTAGACTCACTACTTCACAAGGTGCTTCAAGTTTCAGCCACCCTCCAGATACTCCCACATCCTTCACACTACCTGAATTGTGCCCGGACTCTGTCACTCCTTTGTTAACCAATACTGATCCCTCTCTACACAGAACAACGCAAGTTCCTCCAGTACTTCCCTTGCAAAGCACATTAGATTTTACAACAAATATTATGCCTTCATCAGCAGAAGTCCACACCTCAAGCTTTATTTCTCCTATCTCTCATCCTGCTCCTTATGTACTCCCATCAAGTGCATCTGGGGTCAAACCACCCCTCCCTCTTAGCTCACAATATAAACGCATCTCATCCACTGTGGTGACCTCTACTTGGACTACAGCAACCAGTGCCAATTCAATCCAAGTTTTGGCTAAAAATAGTGAGGCACCAATCTCTTCAGATTCTCAGTCAAAGAATGTACCTCTTTACGAACCATTACCAGTTCCTCTACCTGAATCTTCTGATGTTCCATTAAACGATTCTGGCCAACAGGAAAGCAGTCCGCAAGGAAACACTTCATTATTTTCAACTTCATCACTTTTATCTTCTACAAATACGTCTTTGTGTATTTCATCACAAAATGTTGCTGACAATAAAGATGAAGAAATCATAATGCAGAGAGAGGTAGTGTTACCAACTTCATTGAAAGGAATGCAACCAACTCAGGAGCAAGATTTAGTTGACGACGATGAGGAGGAAATTAGTGAAGACAATGAATTGGAAATGGAAGGAGCAAACAAAGTGATTCGAATTGACATTCCCAGACAAGAAAAAGAATACTCCCAGAATGAGGAAGAGTGGGGCAGTGAGACAGAAGGGGAACAAAAAGTGGGAAAAGAACATGAGGACAGAGAAAAAGAGAATCAAAATGCTACTAACCATGTAAATATGGATCTTGAAGAAGAGAAACTGAAGCCAAATAAATCTGATGCAGTACTCGGTGAATCAATGTCAGATATTGATTTTAGTTCATTATCTGACCTTTCTCTCCCAGGATGGGATCAGAACAATAAAGTAGTTCCACCTGGTTCCACTTCAGAGCAACACATGTCTGCCTACTACAAATTGGTAGGTAAGTGCTCAAATCAAGATACAGTACCGGCATTATCTCAATCATCTGAAGAGTCAGATTTAGAAGGCAACTTGAGGCTTGCAGTGACTCAATCTGTGGACAGTGATAACAAACTGAGGGAAGACAACCATGTGGTCCCAGGCAAAAGCCCTGTATTGGTACAAGGCTTAATTGATGGGCAAGACAATAATACTTTGGTCAAAAATGTATTAGCTACTGACCAGAAACCCACTTTACCATCATTGGCAAAACTGTGTGAAGAGGAGAGTCCAGCTGTAGTGAAGAAGCCGCTTGTAGATGACAAGAGTCTGAAGAGACGTATGGGTAAGAATAGTATAGGTATTTACCGAAAATATCTAACAATTTTATAGAAATTACTTCTGAAGATTAAATTAGAAAGAGGTGTATTTGAAAATATGTATGCATTGCCCTTTAATTCTCTTCAGGTCTTGTCAGCAGCAGTGATGATGAAAGTGACAATTCCATTGCAGCAGGGGTATTAGCAAAGTTTCCTTTAGAAAGCAAAGGTGATAGCATTGTTGCAAACATTGCTAATGAAATCGATGAAGATGATGATGATGATTTTGACTTCTACTCATAATTGTTTTGTTCAAACATTAACTGCACTTGATGTTATATATTTTTTACAACTATTATGACTAAAGTATTAGATAGTATTTATAATTGAATGTGTGATTTAATAATAAGTGACATAATTTGTACTTGTGAGACTGCTAACGACTATGAATTATTTGACTGTACTTATTCTCCCTTTGATCCATCCACTTCCCTAGTGACACTTATAGCACTGGCTGTCTTGTCCATATTTTGGTCATTTTTTGTGACACTAGGAGGCCTATCTTCTACAATTCCAGTTCCTGACTTGTCAAGTTTTTTCTTTTCCACGTGTAGTAATCTTAAAGTTTTAGTATCGTATTTATGAAGTTTATCTCCGATAATGCCAAGACGGTTTGATGGACTAGATACCACAAATGGCAGAATGATACAGTAATGTTAAGAATTATAGCTATGATGCTAACCTGACTACTGTAGGCAAGAAGATTGTTTCTTCTGTACAGCTATATAATGTGGAGATCAATAGTAAAACAAGAAGTATATCAAGTAACTATTTCTTCTTACTGGTCCTGGGGCTTTCTTGAGAGCAAATGACTGGATTTTTCTTGCGGTGTTGGAAACAGACTTGATATTGCTGGGGATCTCATGCTGTACAAATGGCAAAGGTGCAGGAATTGAATTTTTAATGAACCAGCTTGGTAGCTAATCATCACTATAGCTAATAACTGAAGTTTAACGTTCATTATAAAGGATTAGGGTGCATATTTCAGAGGAGTAGAGTGTTATTAGGTAAACTCACTTTCTTACTGAGCTGATAGTAACTCTAGTATATGATGTTGCAGAAGCACACCTACATTACCATAATATTTATAAAAACTTAGAAAAAATATGGTTTTCTCTATGCACATAGCTACTGTACCTTGAGGAAGACTGGGGCCTTATTTTACTTTTGTTAAGATGATCTTCACCATCTGAGGGATCATTCAGTTCTAAAAAAAAAAGGATATACTAATTTCAAATTTTACTGAAATATATTCTTCCATACCTTCAGGAATGACCCTAGTGAAGGCTACAGTCTTGAAAACTCTATAAAAACAAACCGCTCAGTCATTTATTGTGCTTATTTTTTAACCTCTTACCTTCCTATTTCATTTTGAATAGTTTCCCAGTTTGTGTAGCCAAATGTAATCCACACAACCCTCATTATAAATTCATACAATACCTTCAAACAAATAGCATGGTTACTTACAATGAATTTTTCAAAAAAAAAAAATACAATTGATAGGTATGCTTGCAATAGCATAAAAATGTTTAGCAGTATACATGGGCCAAAGTGAAATTAACAATGAAAGCAAGATGTTTTAGCAGTAGCTACTACATTGTGACTATTGTTATTACACCTGTCAGTTCTTCAAGCTTTGTCAAAATAAAAAGCCGAGTTTAACCATATAACTTATAAAAACTACTACAGATGATAAATTACTTACGGGGCATGTCCAAACTTTAACCCCCCTCTCCCCACACTTTAACATCACAGGGTACGCCCTTTCAGAAACAGAGCTTTAATTTGCTGTTTGTTTTTGCAACCCAGATTTGTGCACAACACTGGATGTTGTTTGGGATTAGTAGACACTATCTTCTTTAAAATATTTCCAAACAAAGTAAACTATTGCTTAGCAGCCCAGTCAGCATTCAGTCAAAACCTAATGTGACAAACACCCCCCTCCCCCCCTCCCCCTCCCTAGACTTAATGACGTTCATTTTTTCAATAATAGTTTGGACAACTGTTAGTCATTCTTCATTATACCAACCTCAAATGCCATCTGATCAGTGTGCTTGCTAAATAGTCTCTCCCTAAAGGAAGAATATCTAAAGGAAAAGGGGATAGGGATTGGTGGGCAATAATACCACACAAATGTACACCATTCAAGAATGTCACCTTTGTTCTTCAGTTTTGATTTCAGATGATTTGAGGTCTCTCAGTAAAAAATAAGAGTAGGCCTGGCTGATGTTTGCAAACTTTTGTCCTAAACACTTTTTTCGCTCATCTTCGGTCTGGCTTTTTTCTTCTGGACCTAGAAAACTACAAGTAAAAGTTATCTTAATCTATCATAATGTATGGAATTGATTGTTATATAATGATATTATGGAATTGTAAATGCAAACAAAATTACTAATAACATCATTAAAACTTTAGTCAAAGCAAGAAGCAAAACAAACAATACAACATGGTACAAGAACTATGCCATACCTGTGTGAGGTGTCTTGGTCAGTTAAAATTCCTTTTATTTTCAAGAAATCATCGTAATACAGAAGAATGCACCACAACAAGTAATCCAATTCCTCTGCTCTAATTGACAATTAAGACATTTAACACCAAATTATAACCTAACACCTTATGTGCCAACTTTGAGTGTACTTAGAACAGAAAATTATCATGACTAAATTAATAATGAAACTATAGCCTTAAACTCATTGAGAACCACTTTGATTACTTACTTGTACCAGCGATCAAACAAGGCTGTTGCTTTGAAGCTCATCATGACTATAGTTTTCTTGCTGATCAGCCCTACTGCCACGCCTACAATGATACAAATGAAGTAGCTATGATATTCCTGTGAGCTATGACCCTACTTTTCACATCTTCTATGCTGATGATAGATTCCAGTTTAGGTTTCTGAGAAGGTTTTACAGTCAAATGACTGACGGATGACTTGGCTTTATTGCAGATCTTTGGCTTTAGTCCTGGTATACTGCTACAAGTGAGAAATAAATCTAAAAAGATGCAAAAACAAGTGTAATAATTCGACCTTGTGAACTGCAAATTTTTCGTTTCTTCATTCCATTCCCATTCTCCGCGGCAACACTCCAATTTGCTAGCTATATAAGAATCCAAACTGTCCGAATCCATGCGACGGCTGCTGCTGTGTTGTTGTTTTTTTTTGTTTTTTTTTTATGGGTGGGGCTCAATGAAAGGAATTCTACCGGGATTGGAAACGGATCACGTGCGCCAGTAGAACCTGTACAAAACGCTAATATCTTAGGCGTGTAACATTATTTTGTTACATTCAGAGGCGTTTCGTAAAGCAGGTTACCACCTACCCAGAGTTGTATGGCCTACCCCAGGGAATAACTATTTCTAGGTTACTGTAAAATTTGTAATGTAAAAAAATCTATGTTTGATTTAATACCTACCTTTTGCAGTCATCAACTAAAACTGTTATAATCCCTTTAGCTGGTTCAAAAGAAACTTAAGCTGCAGGTTCAAACTAGTCCTAAATAAACAACTATACACTGTTGTGAACCATTTCAATGAATATCATGAGAATAGCATCTTCAATTAAAGTGTGTCGTGTTTGTGTTACAATCCCTTTGCTAGACAGCCAACTGTTACTGATACAATAGTAGCAATTGGATCTTGTATGTAATGTACTAGTAAATGCAATAAGTGATACGTAGTTATTATTACGGGGTTAGCTATTCCTACAAAGTTCACATTAATAAAGCTTTAATCAGTATGATGTAAGATCCATTTTAAATTATACATGTGTAATAAAGTAGCTGAGCAACCTTGAGCATTAATTACTCAAGTGTATTATGTGATCAGCCATGAATAATAAATGCAAATTAGTTTCTTGCAAAAGCTATCAAATATTGCACGTGCACTCTAGCTAAAGATTAAGTACGAAACATATGACTGACTCCAACTTCCTGGCTTAGTCTCGCGTGGCCGACTAATAAAAGGGAAAAGGGTCGGTCACGCGAGACTACTTCCTGGCTCAGGTCCTAATTAATTCTTATAATACTAGCTACGTACTGCGTGCACAAGCGGTCATGTTACATAAACATTTACACACCTTCGACACACCCACAAAGGATTATTGTCATTAGGCGGTCAGCTTGTTTGAAGTAGTGTGAGTGTGTGATTGTATAATCGATGAGTGAGTACCTATGGAAGAAGCGGGAAGCCGCTTCGGAGAATACCTATGCCGTCGACAAGCTGAAGAAAGTCCTGGTACTGTACACCGGCGGAACCATTGGCATGAAATGGACTGAAGAGGGTAAGCTCAGCTCAGCGCTAGTCAGCTCAAACCACAATGTACAACCTTTGAAATACTTCAGCTTGCCATTTTCTCTTGTTACATAGGGTACATTATAGAGCAAAACTATTTGGAGCGGAAGGTCAAGTCTTTTCCAGGCCTTTGTGATCCCGATTATGAAGTTAATATAGAGAATGACTGGCAAGACATGGGTGAATTTAAACCCATTCCTCTACAGTGAGTCACTCACTTGCTAAAAATGTTAGGATATTGAGGAATGTTGTTCATTTTTTCCCCTTAGAAGGATGGAATTATAATTTGTTCACTTTAATTTCCCTGAACTATTGCCTTTAGGTTAGAATACTTTGGATTCAGAATTCACACATAATCTTTAGTTTTAAGTATATCTTCATGTCTTTAAGTCAACTAGGAATGTCTGAAACAGCAGGGTTTTTTTTTGTGTGCACTCCTGTGTTGTGGGTAACATCTCTTATATAGTTCCTCCATTGGCCCTGGCAATACTGTAATGTCTGCCAGTATGTGACAAGGAATTGGTGATCATTCGGAACATACTGGATAAATTGGCTGAATTGATGATCATTTTCAGACGTACTGGCTACTGACTTGTCCATTAATTCCATCACTGATATAATATATCGATTACTTGAACTAGGCAGAAGCACCTGGTAGCACTTGAGTTTAAATTGCTCTATACAAAGAGTTTTTTAACTTCCAGTAATTGATACATTGAGGCCATTTAGGACTAGTCCACTTGAAGTGATATTGTATTACTACTATGTACTAATTGCTGGCCAGTTCTTATACACACACAACTCCCAACCTTTGGGGTGATGATTACTCAAGTGATGGGGAAAGGTGATGGGGAAAGGTACAGTAGTAGTAGGGTTTCAGTCTAACACAAATATAACCAATGCATCCTCAAATTCAATGCTAGTCACATGGCATACATATGCATGCATGCATACATACATACCTACATACCTACATACATACATACATACATATAAATATACTAGTGGTGTGCTTGAGCACAAATGGTGAGTGAGCCTTCTTAGTTAGGTAACATGAAATTATAGAATTGTTACTTTATTTGTAGCTTAGTTCCTGCAAAACACTGTTACTGGAGCTTGTTCAAGAGTTACTGGTAATTGAGGTAGTCAGAATGGCTAAGTTTGATACTACAGAAGTTACCATTACTCAGGTAAGAGAGTAATTTTGTATTTGTTTGCTATAATTAATGGTCAACTGCTATATCAGCTACAAAAAAAAAAAAAGGCCAGTATTCATGTAATTCAGCTAACAAATATGGAGTTGCTAACTTACCTCAAATTCCTGAGTATTAGTAACTTCTGTAGTATCAAATTTAAGCTATTTTGACTATCTGAATTACTGGTAGTTCTTGACAACAAGCTCTCAGCTACAAAAACAAAAGACTTAATTTTAGCAAACAAATACAAAATTACTTTCTTACCTCATTTTCTTGAGTAGTGGTAACTTCTGTAGTATCAAATTGAAGCCATTCTGACTATCTCAATTTACCAATCACTCTTGTCAACAAGTTCTCAGCTACAAAAAAGAAAGGCCAGGGTTATTTTTATAATTTTAGCTAACAAATATGGAATTACATACTTACCTCAGCTTCCCCCCCCCCCCCCCCCCCCCCCCCGAGTAGTGGTAGCTTCCTTAAGGCATTCTGACTACCAGTGGCTCCTGACAACCAACAACTGAAGCTTCGCAACCCCTCCAAAACGGCGAAGTTTTGAAATTGTGCCTGGTAAAGGGTCTCCAATGTCATAGTAACCGGTCGCAGTAACTGTTTGTGACTTGAAAAACAAGTGTTTTCGCAGGACTTCTCTCACAATTTTTGGGCTGAAGTTTAAAGTAAGACTTGGTTAATGTCGTAGTATCCGAAGAAACTGGGGTCAAGCCTGACAAGCCGTGTTTAACCCTACGTCTCTCGTTCCGTTAACTCACCATCATCCTTATACTCGTCATCAGTGGTCCTCCCTGATTCCGCAGCTTCAATAGCTGAGTGGTTTGGCAGGGGCGTTGGCCGGAAGCCCCGCCCCCAATCAGCAGTTGCCGAATTGGGGCAAATTAACGGGGTGAGGATAAACCCCTTTAATTCCGACCACGCGTGTCACGGCAAAACAGCCAAAACTGTCTACCGGAAAGATTGGGCATAAGCCCCCTTCCCCCCCCCCCCCCCCCTCCCCTCCCCATCCCCCAGGGTAAAGGTGTGTGGGTGGGTGGGAGAACCTTGAAACTCAGTCTAGCGTCGTTTCTCAAATGACTTAAGAGGAAAAAAAGACACCCGTGCGAGTGTTTGAGAGGCATACGTGTGGGCACACCCACATAAAGAAAGAAGAGGAAGGAACATGTGTGTGTGTGTATGTGTGTGTGTGGCGTGTGTGTGTGTGTGTGAACATTAATTGTTTATTCTAGGTAGCATGGGAACAGCAGTTGATTGTGATAGTCATATGTGGTCATGATTTATTTGTGTCAGCTGTGTCAATAGATGTAGGAGTGTTGTGTGCACATGTGTGCATGTCTCTGTAGCAGAGCAGTCGAATCTTTTCGTGCGAGTATTGGGTGGAGTTTGGAGTTCTATAAAACCCCAGGCTCCACTTGTCATACTAGTCTTATGTCATCCAGCTTCGGGTGGGTACACTAGGTTCGCAGGGAGTAGCTTAATATACCTGATTTTGCATTATCCACCCCTAATACTGTCTCGCTCGCCAATCACATCCACCTATACATAGAAATTATTAACGGCCACTATATCAACTACAGAAGTCAGCTAACTCCTACCCTCTCTTCTTCCCTTCCTCTCTACTCTTGCTCACACACTTACACACACACACGCACACACACACACACACACTTATACTTAAAAGCAACTCTCAGGTGACAAAGTCCTATGGAATGTCCCATCAAATTTTTTTTTTAAAATTTCACTGCAGAAAGCTCCTGTCACAAATATGTACTTTCAGCTACTATGGATCACAGCAGAATGAATGGTTGTTATTTTTACTGAGACTTTTCCCATTACAATTGACACTTGCATGTAAGTGAGGGTTGTGTTGACAACCACCTCCTACAGTCTCTTTATGCCACTTCCATGTCTTAGATTAAGGTAAGAAAAAAGGTTTGAAGAGAATTAAGGATTTTTCTGACAGTGTGTCAGTTCATACTGTCCCAGTGTTGTTGTTTGTGTGGATTCCTGGATTCCTGGGCTTTTGTAAAGGGCACCTTGTAAGTTGCCATCTTGCTAGCCTCTTCCTTTCTCGCCCCCCCCCCCCCCCCCTACATAAAGGATTCAGGACTGGTAGTAATTCTAGGGAGAGTGTGGTTGGAAACTAGAAGAAGATCCCTTGCAGCAATAAATTAAATATGGTCAAATTTCAGTATTGGTCTGGCATGTTGCCATGTTGAATGGTCAACGATGCACTAATGTGTGCGTCATCGTTGTATAATACCAGATATTAATAGAAGACTAAAGCTTCTCCTCAGGGACATGCTAGAAGCATTAGGTGAGAATGTGAAAGCATAGAATAATAGTTCATTCAGGAAAGACAACATAATTGTATATGATGCTATATGCAAGCTTGTGTGATTATATCATCGGCGTAGTAGTAGTGGTAGTAGTGGTAGTAGTAGTAGTAGTGGTAGTAGTGGTAGTAGTAGTAGTAGTGGTAGTGGTAGTAGTAGTAGTAGTAGTGGTAGTAGCAGTAGTGGTAGTAGTGGTAGTAGTAGTAGTAGTAGTAGTAGTAGTGGTAGTAGCAGTAGTGGTAGTAGTTTTAGTAGTAGTAGTTTTAGTAGTAGTAGTAGTTTTAGTAGTAGTAGTAGTTTTAGTAGTAGTAGTAGTAGTTTTAGTAGTAGTAGTAGTAGTTTTAGTAGTAGTAGTAGTAGTAGTAGTAGTTTTAGTAGTAGTAGTAGTAGTAGTAGTAGTAGTAGTTTTAGTAGTAGTAGTAGTTTTAGTAGTAGTAGTAGTTTTAGTAGTAGTAGTTTTAGTAGTAGTAGTAGTAGTAGTAGTAGTTTTAGTAGTAGTAGTAGTAGTAGTAGTAGTTTTAGTAGTAGTAGTAGTAGTAGTAGTAGTTTTAGTAGTAGTAGTAGTAGTTTTAGTAGTAGTAGTAGTAGTTTTAGTAGTAGTAGTAGTTTTAGTAGTAGTAGTAGTTTTAGTAGTAGTAGTAGTTTTAGTAGTAGTAGTAGTAGTTTTAGTAGTAGTAGTAGTAGTAGTAGTAGTAGTAGTAGTTTTAGTAGTAGTAGTAGTAGTTTTAGTAGTAGTAGTAGTTTTAGTAGTAGTAGTAGTAGTTTTAGTAGTAGTAGTAGTTTTAGTAGTAGTAGTAGTTTTAGTAGTAGTAGTAGTTTTAGTAGTAGTAGTAGTTTTAGTAGTAGTAGTTTTAGTAGTAGTAGTAGTTTTAGTAGTAGTAGTAGTTTTAGTAGTAGTAGTAGTTTTAGTAGTAGTAGTAGTTTTAGTAGTAGTAGTAGTTTTAGTAGTAGTAGTAGTTTTAGTAGTAGTAGTAGTAGTTTTAGTAGTAGTAGTAGTAGTTTTAGTAGTAGTAGTAGTAGTTTTAGTAGTAGTAGTAGTAGTAGTAGTAGTTTTAGTAGTAGTAGTAGTAGTAGTAGTAGTAGTAGTAGTAGTAGTAGTAGTAGTAGTAGTAGTAGTAGTAGTAGTAGTAATGACAGTGATGGTAACAACTCGTCCTTGTGCAGGCAGACATTTGAGGGTTACAGGATTCTGTACAGCATCTTGGAATACCGTCCACTGCAAGATTCCAGTAATCTCTCCATGGAAGATTGGGCCAGGATTGGTGAAGATATCTACAAATACTACACTAAATTCAACGGATTTGTCGTCCTCCATGGCACGGACACGATGGCCTACACTGCGTCAGCTCTATCGTTCATGTTCGAGAACCTGGGCAAAACCGTGATTCTGAGCGGCTCTCAGGTTTGACATGAGATGGGGGCGGGGTAGTTGTCGTACGTACACTGATTTTGGTAGCCTCTCATATTTGTGACTCCATTGTTCATTCAAAAAGTAAATATTGATATTAAGACTGCAGAGACTGCAGGTTATATACATTATATAGCTTTTATTATCTGCTGGAAACAACAAGATTCCCTACTGATATAAATTAATGTAGCCAAATTTCAGCATTGGTCTGGCATGTTGCAATACGGAATGGTTACCGATGCACTTATCTGTGCGTAATCACTGTATAGTAGGAGACACACATATGCTCCTCCTGAGGTCCAGAGGTATGTACACTTGCTAGAAGCATTTAATGAGTGCATGTAGATAAATCAGTAGTTTATCCTGACTGAAACTACCTTGTTCCTGTATACATTTAGTGTAATTTTCCTTCTACTTATTAATTTATTAATTTGTTTGTTTGTTTGTTTGTTTATTTATTTATTTATTTATTTTGGGGGATGGTGTCACTAGGTTCCCATTTCTGAGCTTCGAAACGATGGCAGGGACAACATTCTTGGATCTTTGATCATGGCCGGACAATTTGTCATTCCTGAGGTGAAACCGATGTATAAATAGATGAGTGAGTGAGGGAGGGAGTGATTGAACGGATGGCGTAATTAAGTAATAAAGTAATCATGTAAATGGAATGTCTGCTTCTTTTTAGCCAAGTGAAGTATACAAACGTAGTGATATATACTCTTTTGACTCCTCCCCTTCCTGTTTATTCTGATGCACTGCTGTTAGATCTATTATGTATTCTCATTTGCTAATGGTGTATATTGTATTCATCTCTTCCCAACCATAGTATTGTGAAGGCTTACTAATGCCGTTTGAACTTACCAGGTCTGCATATTCTTCCACAAGAAGCTCTATCGTGGCAACAGAGCTACTAAAATGGCTTCCGGAGAGTTTGAGGCCTTTGGTTCACCAAACTTGCCACCTCTTGCTACAGTGGGCTCCGATATAATTGGTAAAGCAACGCCATAGGGACAAATGCTCTTTTATTGCTGGTACATGTGTGTGTCCTTCAGTGGAGTGGGATGCAGTTCACCGACCTGTGGAAACCACCAAGTTTGTGGTGCACTCAGAAATGGACAGAAATGTGGGGATTCTTCGCATTTTCCCGGGAATTACCCAGGCAACAGTGAGAAAATATGCACTAAGGTTTTTTTTTAATCAATTAGATTAAAATACAATTAATTGAACTATTAAAAGAATTATCAAGAGACACCATGTGGCTTAATTCAGGCTATATTTTTTGGATGATAATCTCGTATGTACTCATAATTTAATTGCTTTATTTGCAGATTCAGTCATTCTTACAGGCTCCGATGGAAGGTGTGGTCATGCAGACATACGGAGCTGGCAACATCCCCGACACGGCAGCTATGTCATACATATTTGAGGAGTTGGCCAAAGCTTGTGATAGAGGCGTGGTCATCGTGAACTGCACGCAGTGCAACAAGGGATTAGTCAAGGAGAAGTATGCGGCAGGAATAGTGAGCATAGTTATATATGTGTGTGCGCGTGTAACCATGAGAGAGTGTGTATGTGTGTGTGTGTGTGATTGTGTTTGTGTGTGTGTGTGATTGTGTGTGTGTGTATGATTGTGTGTGCGTGTAATCGTGAGAGAGAGTGTGTGTGTGTGATTGTGTGTGTGTGATTGTGTGTGTGTGTGAGTGTGTGTGTGTGTATGATTGTGTATGCGTGTAATCGTGAGAGAGAGTGTGTGTGTGTGTATGATTGTGTGTGTGTGTGTGTGTGTGTGTGTGTGTGTGTGTATGATTGTGTGTGTGAGTGTGAAAGTCTGTAATTTCGAATATGTCAGTGATAACATTCCCAGAATTTCACATTTTATTGAAGCTGGTTATAAGTCACATTCCATACATACATAGCCTGGAACAAAGGTCACGACCTTAAAGAATTTACTGGAATTTAATGTTCTAGTTTCTAACATACATTTCCCTCTGCACTAGCCGTAATCTGAACTGGGGTTTTGTGGGATTAGATCTGACTGTATGGAGTTTTGATAATCATCCCCACTGGGACATCAGCTGGTTGTGGTACTCCAAATTCATTTCTTGTCAGAGACTTTTCCTATTTTCTGTTGCTATAAAAATTAAGTTTAAACAATTTTGTAAGCTCTTTGTGCACACATAAGACTAAACAATAAATTGTTTAGGTATAACTGTTTAGTCTCTTGAGTGCGGAGATCTTTTTAGCATTGGCAGACATACTGTCACTTTACGGCCGGCAGTCAAATAAAACTGTTGAATGCACACAATGTTCTTTAACAAGTGTCACTGTAGCTACTAACAAAATCAAATTTTGCTTCTTTAATTTTAATTTTTTTAATCCCAGTCAATATGGCTGACCTAGGTAAAAGAGGGAATTTGCCTCCCTTGTATAATGTGTGTGTGTGGGCGAGGCAGGGGGCGGGGAGGGTCCCCCTGATGCCACTGCTTTTTTTTTCCTTCGTACTATTGAAGCAAACATTCACCAATTTTTTTATTGTGTCTTTTTTTTCTTTCTTTCACTAAAATATTTTAACTGGGGTTGATTGGAAATGGTGGAACATCGTTACAATTATTTAGATTGAGCCTTTTGTCCTCCCCTTCCCCATATTCACAGAAACTTCGTGCCATTGGAGTTGTCCCTGGTGTGGACATGACAGCAGAGGCTGCTCTTGCCAAACTGTCACACTTACTGGCTAGTGGCCAGAGCAGAGAGAAGGTAAAGGAACTGATGTCAACTAACCTGAGGGGTGAGCTCACTGTGCTAGACTCCATGGACCATAAGCTATCCTTGAAGAGCAGCATCTTCCTGAGGGAAGTGGCCAATACACTCAACATAAGTTCTAGCAAGGTATGAAGGTATGCACACTGAGTACGGCTTTTCACTAAGTGAGGGGGGGGGGGGGTTGTAGAAAAAAATCATTTAGCACGTGAAAATGATGAAAGTCATGGCTATGAGACAAATTATCAGATGAAAACTTCAAATTATGAATTGCTATTGAAGTCCAGAACTAGAATGTGTTGGTTTTATAAAGAAGCGTTGGATTTTTTAAACAAACTAAAGGCCATAATTTTTCATAATATGTTATACTGATCATTTTTTTATAAAAAAAAATTAGGGAGAAACTAATTTAAAGGGGAGGAGGAACAGAATGTAGGGGGTGGGGATCCCAGGGATAGTTTGTATGAAACCCTGCAAGCAAAGGTAAATGTATATTATATAGGATATAACATATGGAATATTTAAAAATTTAAATGTAATTATAACTCATTATTTTTCTCTCTCTTTCTCTGTCATCCTTAGGAAGTACAAAGTCTTAAAAAGGCTCTATTTCCACCTCTGATGAATGCAGCTGCAGCTAACGGTGATGTCCATTGTTTGGAAGACTTGAAACTCCAAGGTGGAGACTTCAATATCCCAGACTACGATGGGAGGACACCTCTCCACTTGGCCTCGTGCGAGGGCCATCTGGAGACAGTGCGATATCTCCTGGAGAACGGAGCTTCCGTTCACGTCACCGATCGTTATAGCCAAACTCCACTGGACAATGCCATGAAGTTTGGGTGAGTGAGGGAAAAACAAACAAACAATTAACACACAAAACAACAATAACAATAGCAAGAACAACAGTATTAAGCATTAAGGGTTTTTTTCCAAACAGCTAAAATTGGTCCGGTGAGACAAACTTTTACAATAATCCAAGCACTTTCCTTACAGCCACCTGCAGCCATGTTTCACACACACACACACACACACACACACACACACACACACACACACACACACACACACACACACACACACATGGCATATCCACACCACACAACACACATGTTTTCTCTCAGAGACACAGTCACACACAAACAATTACTAAGTAAATTGTTTTAATGTAAGTTGCTGTTCTTTCTGGTGAGCTTGTCCTCACAAATTCAATGGCTGGTGTGTTTATTCAATTCAGGGCTGAGATTTAAGGGGTGGCAATGAGAAGCATTTGCTCCTGCTAGAAAAAACAACAACAAACAACCTTCCCCAAGCATACTACAACACACACAGCAGAAAGTGGGTGTAAAACTTCTATTAACGGCCTCTCCGAGAAGCGACCGACCTCTCTGGAGAGACCAAATCATGCGTCCCCGATTGCAACTACAACAAATATAGTGCATTTAGAACCTCCGAGAAGCAACCACCTCTTATTTCTGACCAGCGACCATGTTCTCGGTCCCACCATGCTCAAAATAAATACATTTTCCCCTCTACGAGCGACCAAAGACCACACCTACTGATAATTTGAGAGATTGCGGTCACGCGTAAGCTAATAAAAATAGCATACTACACTACTTCTACAGTATCCAATTTTGTCAGGGACAAAAGGTCTTTGCTAAATGCTTGCTGAAAGTTTGATGCTTCTATTTAATCTTCATCTGAACAAAAAGTGCAGAGAATAATATCCACTGGACAGTAGGAAAAATCACCTGGCTTGCTACCAAAATATAGACTGTTGGCAAATAACGCCTCAAACAATCCCCAATCCAGAAAGTTTTGTTTGTTTGTTTTTGCATAAAATTGCATCTCCAGTGGCAGCACATCCTATCAAAGTAGTGGAGAAATAGCTAAGTTAGCTATACTAGTAGCCACAAGAAGGCAATTGAGACTTCAGAAGAAAAATTTTCTTGCAAGATGCTTGTCATCAGGACACCATTCAATAAGACATACATCAATTGATGAATGTATTTTTAATTCAATTTTCCCTTACTCTTCATCACAAATAATGACATTTACTAAACAACCTCTGAGAAAGGACCAACCTCTGAGAAGAGACCAAAAAGTCCCGTCCCCAATGTGGTCACTATATGGAGGTTTTACTGTATTTTACTCTCTTTGACACTCCTAAATATCAACGAAAGTATTTTTTGTCCCTCCTATAGTCATTTTCTGTATTCACCCCAGCAACTCAATAAGATCTCATGCACATTTCAGTTTTATCGCCCCTGGTAATAATGACTTAATTGCTAGGTCTAGGTTTGACAATAATATTCCTGTATTTGTTTGTTAATATAGAAAGCGTGACATCGTGAGTCTTTTACAGATAACTGGAGCAGAAAGTAGTCACGGGTCAATAACCAACGGAGTTTTGACAAATGGCCATACAGATGTAAAGACTGTTAATTTGTCCAAACCCGTGCCCAGCAAGTCATCATTATCAGCAGCACTAAACCAATAACAGCAAACAACACCAGTTGTCATAGAGATGGTGGTCTTTTTTTTTTCTCGCTTTCAGATGATTATTTTTGTGTTACTTATTAATTAGATGATTTCATTTAAACTAAATCAAAATAATACTTTAACAAAAAGAAAAGAAAAGCAGCTGCAGAGAGATAGAGTTATAGTGATGACTTTTGATAAAGACAAAAATAAATAAAGTGAGCAAGTCATAATAAATGTGGTGCTAATTTTGATCGTGTCAAAAAAAATAAATAAAATTACAGAATGCTGACAGGGTGCTTTTCACTAGTTTCTTCTTTCAGAAGTTCCATTTGCGCCTCAATGCGAAGTGCTTCTTGTTGAACTACATTAAAAGGTAAGTGCTGCATTTCATGATTGGATGCTTGTTGCCGTGTGGCCCCATAATCTCTTGCTATTTTCTGCATGGAACGTTCTCTATTCAGCAAACGAGCTTGCTCTTCTTCTTTCCTCTTTTTTCGAAGAAGTTCCTTTTGTCTGGATAGTTCCACTTCCTTCATCTCCTGCCGGACAACTTTCCCTTCTTGCCGTGGTGAGTATGAAGGGGTGAGTCGAACTGGAGGGGACTCCATGAAGGCCTCGTTCTTCACCACCATGACATCTTGGTCCACACTTAAGTAATGGTCGTCGTCCTGCTTCCTGCGAGTTCCGGATTTCAACCGCTTTCCCGTCTTCCTCTGAAGGTGAGACGGGTAGTCGTGGTGAGGGTCAGCAGAAGGGAAGAGAAGTCCCGTGCTGGGGTCGTCTGTGGACTCACTGCTTGTGCTACTGGCGATGATTCCGTTGGCGATGTTCTGGGGGTAGTTCTCATCCAGCGAGCAGCTTTGCTCCGGAACTGGCTCCAGAGTCATCCCGTGGTGGTGGGATGGAATGTCGTGTTTGCTTTTCCTCGGCTTTCTCCCCATTGAACTCGCCGAGCTGGAGCGTTCAAAGCCAGGGTTTGCCTCAGGCATCATCATGGCGTCACCCCCACTGATATTAAAAGGGCTATCTAGGGGAATGCCCTGGTTTGAGCTGGGAGGTGGAGCTATGCTGAACATGGAGGAAATGGGCGTAACTGGAGGAGGCATGCTGGGGAAGAAGCAGTTCCCGCCTTCAGCTCCTGTCGGAGAGGATCCGTGGTCGGGAGGAGAAAGCTGGGACAGTGGAGTCAGACCCAGGGACAAATAATTCTGGGTGTGGCCTCCATCTTCAAATCTGAAATCAAGCATGTCATCTTCTTCTTCCATCTCGTAGGAGCTTGTGGTAATCTGGGACTTGCCGGTGCCTGGTGTGGCCGTATAGGATGGGGGAGGGTCCAGTGTAGGCCGCTCGTCAAATTTCTGGAAATTAATTGAAATAATTAACACTAGAATATAATATTTATTTAGCAACTTTCCCAGTATTATCATTTCAAGCATTTCAGCTAGCTCTAAACTGTAACTGTAACCAGCACTCCCACTCAAATTAGCTAGTTCATTGTCTGATGAGGGCTCTTTTAGAGCCGATTTGAAATAATTAACATCACCACAAAAATGGTTAGCTACAATGAAAAGCTTTAGATGACCAAGATTACTGACTGACGGGTATAAAGTGGCTGCATAGAACTACAAGCCGTGTGGTGGAGAATGGAATAGGTTGGGATCATCACCCATTCAGTGCGTGAGCAGTGGGTTCTACTGTAAGAATGGTATGTGAGGTAGCATAAGGCGTGGCTAATCGCTAATCAGTGATTTAGTTCTGGTATGTGTGTCTAGAGCATACACTGGCCTGTAGGAGGAACACAGCAATGGTTGATCCTCAGCGAACAGGGCAATGGTATACAGTTACTGTATTTTGTAGCATAAATCCTGACTATTTCAGTGATTTTTGAAATAGTCTAACAATGTGTACACGTGCAGGTCTCTCTGATAACTTGTGATCTCAAATGAAAAGTATGATCATAATAAATCCACCAATTTCACTCAGCAGAAGAGCAGAACAAGTCCAAAGGAAATGATGCATGCAATATAACCTCGAGAGACCTACATATTGAATCTCCCCAACAACAACAAAAAACAACAACAACCCATAGCAAACTAATATTCAGCCATGATTTTACTCCTAAGATGAGAAAGATTGTCACTAAGGCTGTATATATTATATATATTGTATACTCACGGGCATGAGGGCAGTTTTGCTGGTGGTAAGACCAGCTTGCTTGGCGGCGGGATGGTCGAACGTGTCAAACACAGTCGGGTCAGTCTTCTCCGAGGGACAGATGATGTGTTGGGGCACTAGGTCCATGCTGGCCTCTATCTCGGTCAGATAAGTGTTCTCCTGTACTGGCACGATATCTATTGGACTCATCTCCTGTAAGAAACAAAACATACTCACTGACCCTTTTTTTATTTTAATGTTTAGTAGTAAAACAATTGATTGTAGCTAATAATGGTGAAGTTTTTTTTCTATTACAATGAATATTAAACACTTCATTAGTTACTCTTTAAATGAACAACAAGCAATAACAATAACAACAATGATAATAATCTATATAGTAATACATTTGTCTGTCAGTACCAACGACTGGTGATGTGTTCATGAATAGTTCATGACTGAACTGGGTTGGTAAAGGGTTGGTAAAGCGTCGCCATTACCTGAATGGGATAGCGTGAAGCTCTCCCCTCACTAGAGTTGACATAATTTTTTTTTTCATTGGGGGGTTGAACCAGTGACCCTCAATTTAGCTGTCGTGCACACTTACCATAAAACTGTTTGGAAAAAGCAGTATAATAAGTCTTGGAGTGCCTCATTTTAATCTATTGTATCCACTTCTTTCTATTTTTTTCCCTAGGTCTTACGCTGTCCATCCCCTGCTCTAAAAACTGAACGCTGGGTGTCTGTATTATGAATAATTCATTTGCTGAACTGAGTTGGGGAAGAGTATTCACTTAACAGTAGCTAACCATAATCCACCACAAGTCATGGGTAGAAGAAAGCCAGAGAAGCAGGAGAACACAAGAGTCAAGAAAAAATAAAAAATAAGGTGAGAAAAGGTTGGGTGATGTAACTAGCTAATTCAATGAAGAAAAGAAAGAAAATACACAGAACAAACAAAGAAACCTTGCGATATAGCATTTCTAATTTGTTAAACTTAGTTAAAAGCGCCACAGTGTGGCAGGGTAAAGCGTCGTCACAAAAGTGATAAAGGAAACGAAGGGGATTAAAAGGACAGAGATACTGAGAAGCAGGAGAGATAAACAAAGGAGGAGAAGGGAAGCAATGAGCTGAAGAGAGGAATAACAACTCACATGGCTCAGGAAGAAAGAGAGGGAAATTATGGATAAAAATACCTAATGCTACTGTATTCCTAATTTGCAAAAGTTAATACATCAAGTACCACTGTGTGGCGGGGTACTTGCTAGTAGTAGTAGTAGTAGTAGTTTGCTAGTAGTAGTAGTAGTAGTAGTAATAATAATAATAATAATAATAATAATAATAATAATAATAATATGAAATAGTCCTGTGTGACTAGGTATACTCATATTCTCATTTTCAATCAAATTCACTAGTCTTCAATTATTAAACAAACAAATAGACATTTCAACCTCTCATCATCAGTTGAATGGGACAAAATTAGACAATCGATTTGTTTATTTAATCATTGAAGACTAGTGAATTTGATTGAAAATGAAAACAAAATAACAGTAACAATAATAAAAAGATAAGGGCCTGAGCTGCAGTTTTGCTATAGTGGATGTCTACCAATTCTAATCATAGTCTAAAATACTAAGAGAAGGAAATAAACTCACAATTCCTTCTTCAGCATTATAGAAGAAGTTCTCTGAGAGTCTGTTGGATAGCCTGTGGTTCTCGATGGCCGAACCTGGAGAGTATCTCTCCTTGGACTGTCTTTTTTGTCTACAAATTACAAAAGCTGTGATGGCAATGAATACTACCAGAATAATCACCACTACTGCCATGGAACCAAATATTGCTGGAAGGCTGGGAGAACTTTGGCCATTTTCAGCTTCAATGTCATCAGTCGTTTCCTCAGAGGCAGAATCTGATCCTATAGTTGGTTCCGTTGTCTCAATATTAGTTGGCTCTGAAGTTGGTTCTGAAGTTGATTGTCTCATTGTAGTTGCTGTTTCAGTGGTCACCTCAGATGTTGACTCCAGGTTAGTTGTGATGACTGGAGTTGGTACCAACGTAGATGTAAAAGTTGAGTCAGAGGAAGTTTGAAATATGGAACTCGATTGAAAATTCGATGATTGAGTTGTGGTGACATCTTCAACCATTGCAGATGAAGTGAGAGAACTTTCCACAGTAGTTGATTGAAGAGTGGAAATCAATGGCGTGAGAGAAGCTTCAGCTGATGTAGAAGTAAAAGATACTTCAGAGGTGACTGGCTCAGTAACAGAAGATGATTCTGGGGCAATTTCGGTTGTTAGCTGTGCGGATGTTGTAGCAGGAAAGGAATCTATTGTAATTGTTGGTCTAGGAGCAAAAGATGTTGATTCCAGGTTTACTTCAATTGACTCTATGCTGGTTTCAGGAATTGATGTTTGTACTGTGATTACGTCTGATGTTGCAATAGGAGCTACAGTGGTAGAGGCTGAAATACTACATCTATCCTCCTCATCAGCAATTCGAAAACGATCGACTTCCCTTGAAAAAGAACTATCTACTAGTGCTAGTACATTGCCAGAAGGATCTCCTATTTCCACAATGATGTAAACCACCACTTCAAAAATGCTACTCGATGACGTATTTCCAGACACCTCAAAGAATCCACTAGCACTTAGCTCAGGCTCCAACAGCCCCATCTTTGAATCACCAACAGAATTAAAGCTGTCGAATGTATTTAGGAATGTAGAGTCATTTGATGTGAACATCAGAAGCACATGAATCAAGTCTGTGTTTGTAGCAAATGAAGAATTGGCCGAATTGGTCACGCTTCCATTGATCAGCAGCATGCATTCTCCATTGGAAGAATTAAGGAAGTAAGAATAAGCAACATCCACTGTGAAGTTCAGACCAAGTGAAGATTGTTCTATTACTGATATCTGTGACAAATCAACCGGTTCACTATTTGGATCCAATACTGCATCTGACACTCGCTCTTGAAGTTCGTAAAGATCCCTCAGGTCTACGATACCATCTCTGGTGATATCACCAGCTAGAGTTGAGCCAGTGCTTGCTTGGCGACGTTGCACATGGTGTTGATCGATGTCTGCACTACGACGCTTTCTGGTCACGCAATTTAATGGCACAATCTGAAGTTCTACTGAGTTAGTAACAGTTTCCATTGGCAGAAGAGACGCTAACCCGCGATTGGCTGCAAACATTTGCTCAACTTCAATACTGAAGGTAACTTTACCACAATAGGAATGGGACGCCGTGAATGTGACATTTGCTAGCCGTATTAGCGATCCTTTAGCCCCAGTGTTTAGCACTCCACCCACCGTGACCAGACCAGGGTTTTCAAAATAAACAAGTGAGCCATTCCTCCAATCTTCCGCTTGCACAACTTGGTCAACTTTAAGAGCTTCTTCCGGAATGATACTAATTTTAACTTGATACACACCAGAGCTGTTTTGTTCAGAATTCAGTATAACTGGTACAGTGAATGATTCATTTTGTATTACATCAGTCAAAGGCTTGCTCAGATTTTCATTTTTTCCCAGATCTGCTTCACCGATCCTTGGTTTAAGATTGCTATAAAACATCGTCGAACTATTTACTGTATAGTTAGTCACAGTTGCCATTAGATTGATAGGATTGTTAGAATTCTTCAACAACATCAACACTCCATTTGATGTTACTCTAGCAACAGCTTCATTGCCTTCAGTGATGCTGAAACTGATCAGATTAGGGAATAAGATGGTGGCATTCCTGAAAGTCTGAGTCAGCTGAATGCCTCCTTCTAGAGTCACGGCACAGTCTATATACAATTCATTGATGTTAGGCGATTCTGTAAGAGATATGGAGTCTATCCTGGAAACTCGAACTGTTTGCCCTGATAGCATCACTGTCAGCTGTCCTGAAATATTTCTAAAGTTAAACTGGAGAATACCCATTACAGTGATATTACTAGATAAGCTACTATTAGAACTGGCCATTATGATTCCCTGCACGAGTAGCTCTTGATCAAGGTCTACATCTGGTGGAAAGGTCAAGTAATCAAGCATTGCCCTTGAAGTTACATTTTCTAATCTGCTAGTGCTGAAATGGAGCACAGCCGAGACTGTAGCCATCAGATACCTCCCACTGTTCCCGACTCTGTTTAGCATGTAGATTGGTCCAGACATTCCAGGCAGTCGTGCCTCTAGTATTAATTGTGTAGCATATTCAGGTATTATCTCAACAGTGCCAGTCAGTATTGTATCCATAGTGTAGTTTACTTGAATCACTTCTTTATTCATAAAAGTACTCTTTGCTGTAATGAGGAACCCATCATTACAATAAAGATTTGCAGGACAATCGATGCTGACTGCAGGATCAGTTGACACCACTCTCACCAGCCGATCGGAGTACTGCACATTCACAAACAGCTCCAGAGAAGTGGGAGCTTCAAACTCAGCAGCTGGGTCTCTCTCATAAGCAAGGGTGGGAGAAGACGCTGTTACATTGAGGCTAGGAGTTTCCAGACTCACACTCACAGGAACTTCACGACTGATGACTTCACAGTCTACAGACGACCACGTAGCAGTGATGTTAAACTTAGGGCGAGGGCGTCTGATTATGAATTGGTTATAGCTGGTCTGATTGAGGTCTTCGTGATCTACTTTGAAACTAATGCCGTTGTTTTGGCTGATTCTCATCATGCGACCGTCACTGAATGTGGCCACAGCAACCAACGTCAAATTGGACAGAATGTACTGGTACTGCTGCTGCAGAGCTATGGAGACCAGCAAGGGCTGCTGATTGCCAACATTTTCTACAGACACATCACTAAAATGTAAGACTTCTAAAGAGTAAACACAAACTGGATTGTTGCTGACGTTGACACGGCCGACCACTCCTTCCATGATAGAAAGAGAAATATTGGCCATTCCTTCACCGACTCCAATGACTTCTCCATCAGTTACATTAGCAACAGCAGAGTCAGAAGATAGTAAGTATTTGGCCAAGTAATTGGTGAGAGAAATTCTTGTGTTAGTAGCTATGCCAGATATTGAAACAGGTGACCTCTGGTATAACGTATCAGAGCAACTCGATACAATACGATTCAATTCAGTATCTTCAATCTCCAAAGAAATGTTGTGCACATACAAGACTCTGAAATATATTGAGGTATACAAACGGTTTTCGAGAGAGACTTCAATCTCAGCTCTCTCTGCACCGGATGTTTCACTACCACTGAAGTAGACAGCAGAGCAATCTGGTTCCACTTGTATGACATCCTCATCCATAGATTGACAAAATGCTGCAACTTCAGTAATATTACCACTGCTGCTGAAGCCACGGATAGTTAAGGGAATCGATGAATTGTGATAAGCTGCAAGTGATGGAATGCTGAGGAGTTCCGATTGGGGAGCATACGCAAATATTTCAATAATTTGGTCGACAACAAAGTTGATGCGAAGTGTAGAAGAAGATCCCGGTGTTTCACTTCCATTGGTGAATGCCAGCCGTGCATGGTTACATGTTATCTGGATATTGTCACCTGAATAAGCAGTAGACGTTCGCAGAATTAAATTGAAGAGGCTGTCCCGCATTCTTCCTGTGCTGCTGGTGTTATATTGGTTGTATACCCTAAAGCCCGTGGCTGTAAGTCTGCTGCCATTGAGGTGATTAGTCAAAAGACTCCACTCGAAGGAAGCCTTTGCATCAATGTTGTCAGCTCCTGTGGTATTGCAATCCAAGCTGTATACAAAGAGTAGCACGTCAAATGCTGCATACACTTGTACTTCTACTTCTTCTCCTGGCCTCACTGGACTACTTGGTCCAACCATGAATATGTTATCTGGTTCGTATGGGGTCGAATGAGCTTCAAGAACCAGAGTTCCGATTGGCACACTGTTATTTTGACCTGCTGCTATTGCATTTACTTGCACCGAAGAATCATTCCTGGTATTAAACCAATGGGTTGGGATTACAAGTGGTACTATACACCAATTATACCGTGATGAAGATATTGAGCAGTGGAAACTCTCATTCATAACCATTACTGTGACGTCAACTTCAGAAGCAGGGTTTAAATTTGAATATTTGGCTTGAACAATGGCATACACCATTGGCCTGTCTACAGATGTATTAGATACAGATAGTGCTCCAGTAATTTCCACTAGAATTGTGCTGGATGTGTGCACAAGTGTCAGTGAACCCAAGGATGTTTCTTCTAGGGCTACTGTGAGCTCACTCGATTGAGATGGAGATGACAATCCTAGCCGAGGGATAGGTAAAATATTGATCAAGAAGCTTTCATTAAGTGATGAAGACAGTTCGGTACTATTTCTGAAGCCATAGCCTGAAACAGTAATATCAAATGGAACTAATGGATGTAGTGAGTTAGAAACATTACACACTGCAGGTGTTGGGGTAGGAGAAGGAAGTAATGCTTCACTTGAAGCAGTGGTAGAGGAGACAAAAGATACCAATGTTGTCGGAATTGTTTGTTCAACTGCCGAAGAAAGTGTTGGCTCTATGACAATGGATTCAACCTCTGAAGAGGACGATTCAAATTCAGAAGATGGCTCCACCTCAAGTGTCTCAAAAGAAGTACTTAGTTCGAAATCAGATGCAGCCAGCTCTTCAGTGGGCGATACAAATTCAATTTCTTCTGTGTTGAAAATATTAGGAGTAGATGAGGTTCTGAGGGAGCTTTCGATAATGTTTGTAAAAGTATCTATAACAGATGGCTGAAATGATAAAATGGAGCTTTCTTGTGCATCTATGAACTCTGTAGGAGATATAGAAGGACTCTCTTCTATGTCTACAAACTCAGTTGGAGATACAGAAGGATTTTCTTCAATGTCTGTAAATTCAGTAAAAGATGGAGATAAACTTTCTTGGATGTCTATAAACTCTGTAGGAGACACAGAAGGGCTTTCCTCAATATCTATAAACTCCGTAGGAGACAGAGATAGACTTTCTTCAATATCTATAAACTCTGTAGGAGATGGAGATATACTTTCTTCGATGTCTATAAACTCTGTAGGAGACACAGAAGGGCTTTCCTCAATATCTATAAACTCTGTAGGAGACAGAGATAGACTTTCTTCAATATCTATAAACTCTGTAGGAGATGGAGATATACTTTCTTCGATGTCTATAAACTCTGTAGGAGACACAGAAGGGCTTTCTTCAATATCTATAAACTCCGTAGGAGACAGAGATAGACTTTCTTCAATGTCTATAAATTCTGTAGGAGACAGAGATAGACTGTCTTCAATGTCTATAAATTCTGTAGGAGACAGAGATAGACTTTCTTCAATGTCTATAAATTCTGTAGGAGACAGAGATAGACTTTCTTCAATGTCTATAAATTCTGTAGGAGACAGAGATAGACTTTCTTCAATGTCTATAAATTCTGTAGGAGACAGAGATAGACTTTCTTCAATGTCTATAAAGTCTGTAGGAGACAGAGATAGACTTTCTTCAATGTCTATAAATTCTGTAGGAGACAGAGATAGACTTTCTTCAATGTCTATAAATTCTGTAGGAGACAGAGATAGACTTTCTTCAATGTCTATAAATTCTGTAGGAGACAGAGATAGACTTTCTTCAATGTCTATAAATTCTGTAGGAGACAGAGATAGACTTTCTTCAATGTCTATAAATTCTGTAGGAGACAGAGATAGACTTTCTTCAATGTTTATAAATTCTGTAGGAGACAGAGATAGACTTTCTTCAATGTCTATAAATTCTGTAGGAGACAGAGATAGACTTTCTTCAATGTCTATAAATTCTGTAGGAGACAGAGATAGACTTTCTTCAATGTCTATAAATTCTGTAGGAGACAGAGATAGACTTTCTTCAATGTCTATAAATTCTGTAGGAGACAGAGATAGACTTTCTTCAATGTCTATAAATTCTGTAGGAGACAGAGATACACTCTCTTCAATGTCTATAAACTCTGTAGGTGACAGAGACAGACTTTCTTCAATTGTTTCTTCCACTTCTACTTCACTGGATATAATAAAAGATGTCTGCTCAAACTCATCCAGTGAGGATGACTCCACAAAACCAAAATCATCTTCTGAACTAGATGGACTAGGAAAAGGAGTTTCCTCTATTGGGGGGATCGACTCAACGGCAGAAAAGTCTCCACTTCCTGAACCAAAGCCAAAATCTGAGGAAGAAACGGTGAAATCAAAACTCTCTTCTATCTCAGAGGAAAATGTTTCACTCAAGAAAAATTCTTCAGAATCAAAGATAGAACTTTCAATGACGGAAGATGGCACCATGAATTCATCAGTTAACTCCACAGTGGCCAGTTCAGAGAATTCAATTTCACTGGTAGCTAATGGTGCTTCTGAATCACTCAGTAGATCTGACATATCTATTGAGTCCTCGATAAAGAAAGATGTTGACAGGTCTTCAAATTCCTCACTTGCTGCTATGGAAGATGGCGTTGGTTCAATTGAAAAATCAGTAAACTCCACGCTGTCTTCTAGGCTTTCAAACACAGTACTAAATGGTTCCTCCACTGATATATCAACAGTTAGGCTTGGAGTTAGATCGAAAAGATCAGTCAAGTCTCCACTTCCTTCAGCAGGAGTAGATAAAACAATTTCAATTAAACTTGAAGCTGCAAACTCTTCGGTGGATACCTCAATACTGTCAGTGGGTGTTTCAGAGAACTCTATAAAGTCTGTAAGATCTTCAGATACCTCAGCAAAACTTGAAAACGCCTCACTTGGTGTGACCGTAACAAGTACATCTTCAGTCACACCAATGCTGAAATCAATGTCGGACATCTCCCCACTTCCTTCTAAAGCAGTTGAAGAGATTCCTAAAAAGAAGTCGTCGCTGGGCACTAAGCTGGACAAGTCCAGAGATTGCTCAACAGTAAACTCAACACTCTCCTCAAAGAAAGTACTCACAGCAATCTCACTGCTGAATTCTTCGGCAACACTGGGCGTTGGCTCTATTTCTGGCACTTCAGTGGTGAAATCGTCAAAGTCTTCAAACAATGAAGATGTAACAAACGTGTCAAAGTCATCACTAACTGCCAAAGAGGATGAAGTAAAAGTGGGTGAAATTTCACTTGAAAATCCTGCAAAGTCATCTCCACTACCTTCTTCTACGGCGGATGAAGTGACTGCAACGTCCAAGGTTTGTGTACTAATGAAAACACTCAGTACGTCAGTGAAGTCACCGCTACCTAAATCTGAAGGTGAAGGAAACTCTGCAGAAATTTCCAAGGTGAAAGAGCTCTCAAATGAAGCTTCCTGTGTCTCCAAACTTTCTCCTGTAGAATCAATTAACACCTCACTGCTAATCACGGCTGATGGACTAGGAGTTGGTAAAGCTAAAACTTCAGTGAAATCTCCATTTCCTGTGTCTTGAGTGCTTTCTAGCTGAAAGGTATCACTAGCCCCAATAAAATCATCACTTGAAGCCACCAGGTTTTCACTTAAACTAAATTCTTCACTTACAGCAACTAATTCTTCACTAGAAGCAATGAGATCTTCACTTTGGGATGTAAACAAGGTAATTGTAGGTTCTATCAAGATTTCAGACTCGGCACTTGATTCTTCCAAAATGCGTGTTGGAGTAGGTTCTATGCTATCACTTAAATCACTGCTATCCTCAGTAAATACCAAAACTTCACTGCTAGTTTCTGTGAATTCGATGCTTGTCTCAACCAATTCAGTGTCTTCGACGGCGAATGAAGGTTGAAGGGTGAATCCAAACGATTCCTGTTCAACTTCAGCAGAAAAAACCAGGCTTGGTGAAGGTGAGAGCACTAGAGATGGTGTAGCGGAACCAATCTCATCAGTTATTGCTATGCTGGGGGCAATATTGAATGCAGTGCTCACTTCTAATTCTTCTTCAAACTCAGAACTTGGAAGCAGGTCTTCGGTGAAATCGGTAACGGAAGTCTGTATAATGTCTTCCAAATTTGAGGTGGGTTGAAAATCTTCTGTTTCACTCAATAAATCTGACATATCACTAGTAGTCTCTGAGATAGAAATAATGCTGGATTGGAAGTTATCCTCCACTTGACTGCTAATTATTTGATCAATTACAGAAGACAGTGCAATATTAACTGAACTTACAAACATTGGAGTGGTGGCAGTTCTAGTGAGTTCAATGACTTCTTCTGTAGCTGAGCTCTCCACAGCTTCACTACCAAGCACTTCGTTCATCACTGAAGTCTGTACAGACTCTGAATCCGGAGTTGGTTCAATTTCCAAAACCTCAGAAGTCTCTTGGTCAATAAACCTATCTGTTACCTCAGGAGGAAATGTACTGAGAGTTTCAGGAAGTTCATCAGTTTCATCTAAGGATGTTGAAGCTACAATTGTTGGCTGAATAAAGTCACCAGTAGTGGTAAATACAACATTAGAAGACGATGTACCTGGGGGACTTGAAAGATCACTTTCAGCAATTATGGTGGTCTCTTCAGCTTCAAGGAGTGAACGAGTCAGTGAAGGAGACTCAGTGGTCACCTCTACAACTTGACTGGTCTCTGTCTCCACAGGTTCCATGATGCTATCCAAGACGTCTGAGCTTGCAAAATCCTCCATTGAATCTATTACCGATGATGGTAAGATCATTTCACTCTCTGGAGTTGTTTCCACGGCCACTGATGAGAGTAATGGTATAGTAGAGACAGCTGTTAGTTGGAGACTGGCTGTAGTCATTGAGATTGTTGCAAATAATTCACCAGTTGTGACCTCCAGTGGAAAACTTGTGGTATCAACTTCTGGTGACGAGGATGGTGGCTGTGTCATTAGAACCTGTGGAACATCACTGGAGTCTATTTCTTCATCATCATCTAATATAGGAGTTGAAAACAAATCTGAAATATTATTACTATCGTCAGCTGTTTGCGAAGGAAAAGATGATTCCACTCCTGTTGTCATGACAGTCATAGTGGCAGTAGAAAAAAGAAATTCTTGAACTGAAGTAAAAGACTCAAATCTAGGAACATCCGAGGTTCCAGAAGAACTTGTGACCATACTTGTAAACACTTCCTCTACTGGAAGCTCTGATTCACTTTGGCTGTTCAAAACTTCATCTTCAGTTTCCACACTTGCAGGAGGCTCGACTTCACTCTGAGTGCTAGATGGACTGACATCCAAAGTTGTTGATACTAGCACCTCATCCTGCACGGTGGTCATTGACAATATAGAAGATACGGTTGAAGTTTGAATGACAGACACTCCCATATCAGATGATGGAGGAATAGATTCATCAAGTTCATCCTGTGTACTAGATATAAGGGACTGCTCAGAACCTGCTTGGGTACTTGACATTACAACATCTTCAGTGACAGAATCAGACTCAGAGGCAGTACTTGTAGCCATCGTTTGTGTAATGGTGGGGACGATACTGGACTGATCGCAGCTGCAGGATGGTTCCAAATCGAGGCAAGGCTCTGAGCAAATCTCGAATCTTTGAATGGAATAGTCTGAAGCTTCACCTTGGAATCCATTCAGAATGATTCTCACTTGACTAGCAGTGAAAAAATCCACAGTGTTGCTGTCAATATTTCTCATACTATTAGTGGACCCAGAAAGCTAAAACAAAACAACAACAACAACAATAATAAAGAGTAGCAATTAAAGAGTGGGAAAAGAACAGCATCACAATTATAACCTTAGAAAAATCTATTTTTCACTTACATAGAATCTGAGAATATTAGAGCCAGTCACTGGTAAGCAATTGTAGTCGGTTGCATCCAATCTAAAAGATGTAAACAAATTTCAAGCAATCACTATGCATCCATGCACAGGTTAATTGCTAGTGCCTTTTAAGTACCTTAAAAATTGCATGTTAATTATTTTATAACTAGCTACTGGTAATAAGAAAGAAATTGAGAATCATATACATCATTTCCACTCTACAGTATTCATCACAAATACTACAGTATTCTTCACACTAAACAGGTCTTCCAAGGTTTTATTTAAGCACACAACTCCTATAAAAGCAGTTGATGTTATAGCCTTCAATAATCTCAAATGTCTACCATAGCAATTGAGTATCGCTAGTAATAAAGCAGTCACAACAGCAAAAAATAAAATTAAGGAATAAAGATGCAATTGATATCAAGACTTGTCAAGCTTCTTGAAAACTGATGTGAGAAAATGAACTTGTGAGACTTCAGCAAAGAATGCTTGATGAAGAGAAGATACCACCAGAATGCTTAAGTCAAAAAGTGCCTATGTGAAATGATTAGGTTAATGTTGATTACTACTACTAAAATTATTGGGAACTGATATAAGCTAAAATGCTTTTCTTGTAGATATGCCATAGAGTAATAAATATTTCACTACTGAAGGCCATGCCTGCGAGTTAAGTCTGTATCTCTTCCATGTTTTAGTTCAAGGTAGAAATGACTAGCAGCTGTATGAAATCACTTGATGACATGCTACAGGAGATACCTTGTATCAAGTTACATCATCGTTCCACACACATACACATCTATGCACCATGTTACGCAAACTGTGTGAATCAGATCTGTTTGGGAAATAGTCCATAAGGGGTTGACCGAATGTCTGATGGATTAAGCCACTTAGTCTCTCCCACTCGCATTCCTGAACTATAACTACACTATATATTATATACTACTATTTATGGGAAGAATTACGGAACATGTGAAGTACATATTGAATACCTCAGTAATGCGACATACTATACAGGTATTGATTAAATCTCTATACTATCAAGTTACTGAAAGCCAGCAAAATGTTACTAAGAAAAAATCTTCCATGCTTGCACTTACTCTTTTTCAGGAGGTATACCGAATGTGTTTGAACAATTCACGGCATACTGCTGTAAAGTTCTCCACGCTGATGATGTGTCTTTCAAGAACTCCAAAACTGCAGATTGGTAAGAAGATGATGCAGAGAATGTAATGAAGATCTTGTACAGGTGAGTCTGGGAAGAGAGTCCTGCATAAAAAGTAACGGGAGAGATTCCAACTTCGGAAGTCCAAGTTGTGACCAGCGACTCATCTGCCGCAAAATCGGTCGGCAGATTGGAACTGCTGTTGAACCTGGAGGAGAAGAAGGGAAACTAGTTAAGGCTCATTTCTCTGTTGCTATTAATCTTGTGTATGGTTAGTACTATACGTTGAAGGATCATCAAGTAACAGTTAATGGCCGGCAAAATGATATTCATAGAAATATTTCAGTACTGCAGTGAATTTGCTTTTGTTAATTACATCACCATCACCTGCGTCTCGTTAAGAACCAATTACATGCCCTTAGGTCATAAAATGCCCATATATACTACGGATAGGTTATACAAGGTCGGGAGGAAATAACCCATGGAGCAATCTCCTGATAATTTTGTATGTGAATAACTACTCTATCCCTTCACCATAAGTGAATGTAGAAGTATTAAAGTGTTATTATTAACTGCATGTATGTATGTGTGTTCAGATCTTACCTGGGAGACTCAGTTCCATCATCATTCACACATTCGTCACTTGTAAGGTTGAAGCCCTCAGTGCAATAGCACTGGGAGACGAAGGCAGCCAGGGGGTGTGGCGAGCTGTCATTTAATGGCATGTCGTATATGATAAAGTCTTGGAGAAGGTCCGGGTAAGACATGCCAATGGTGATACTATTGATGGCAGGAATGGTGAGTGAGACTTGATTTGAAGTATATCCGACTAAAGTGGAGTATAGAGATACATAGTCTGGTGTAATGGTGATTGACACATCAATCCAATCATCGCTTCCTTCAAGTGATAGTGATAGGTTGCTATTTTCCACTCTGAGAATGATATCTCTGTCAGAGTAATCGAGGCTTAAAAAGTCATCCAATAGCAGAAGAGTTCTATAGAGCATGCACAAGATAAATTAGATCAATACTAAAATCTTCAGAAGTGTTTAAAACCTAAAGAATGTTTCCTTACGTCTAATGCTCTACATTGATTGCACACTTCATTAACACAATCTATATTTTGTTTCTTAGGAAGTTACAGTTAATATTAAACAATATAACACCCATTGATTTTTATGTGAAGTTGGTAAGCAGTACCAGATTAATAAGAAAAATAAATTGTTGCTTAACGTGTGACTTCAATAGTTTCGGGATACTTATATTACGAGGTCAACCATCTAATATTTTGGTAAGAGTAATACTCTGGTATATGTCCAGTTAGTCTTTTGTATGACCACACCTACCAATGACATACTTATAACACCTCGCCCAAAGAATAAAATTTAAGTGCTAAAGTCATGGTACAATTAGTTGTAAAGCTAGTTCCCAGTAGAAAAGGTTATGTCAATGCTGTCTTATAAAAACCTACCCTGAAGAGGATCCAGTGGAATCTTTGAAGTAAGTGGTAATCGTATAGCCACCAGAAAGACTGTCGAGTGCAGGAATAAGGTAAGAAGGTACATCATAGCCTGTGCTAACAGAGCCACCCGGAATCTGGACTGCCGGTGGACTCCTGCCAGGGTAGAAGTCATTTTCAATGTACTTCAGGCTCTGTAATAAGACCACATACATAACATTTTGTCACCATTATCTCTCAAGACATGCTCTATATAATGCTCTATAGTGGTAAGTACTGGTCTGTAAGGGTTCCAAATTGGAGTTATTGGAACCAATATCCCTAGAGACACGACTATTTAAACATGCCGCAGAGGAGTATCCATGGGGACGCCTCAAGTAACCTCCCACATACTCCATGATATTTGGAAGCACTAGTTAGTAGAATTCATCCACTTTCTGTCCTTCTCCCTTAACTCACTGTATAACCAACCTCCTTAGATTCTACCAATATAACTACCCAATCTTCAGAACAATATGAGATTTAACTAATTGTAAAACTTACATCTGAATCCGGGTTGCACTCAGAGGGAAAGAGAGGAAAGAGTGTCCCTTGTAGGCAAGGACTGGAACAAGATGAGCAAGAAGAGTTGGCATACGTGCAAGAGATGGGAGGGGTAAAGGTGCTCGAGGTCTCCAGTGCAGCTTGCAGGAGTAGTGGTAACAGAAGCCACATACAAGCACTTTTACCAGCCATCCCAAGGCTGGAGCACCAACAGTTCTCTAATGGCACTCTATTAACAGTTAGTTAGCACCAATATCATACTCGTGGGCTAAATTTTTTAGCTACTTACTACTTGGCTACTTAGCTAGTTACAACACAACTGTAGCTAGTTACCACCTGGTCTAGACCAACTTTATTCGCTTACTCGTTGCTAGGGTCAGCTTGCGAATAGTACTATCTCTTCATCCCAGTTTCGAAGGGTTTGCGTACGCTCCTCCGGACTGGCTCACAATGTAGAGTAGTTATTTCAAAATGCAGCTAATAACTGCCTTTAGCTACGCACACTTTCTGCAACCACTTTACTACGAAAACTTCACGCAGACGTCTTGTTTATTGTGCGGTTTGCAAGCGCACTAGAAAAATGGTGGGGGGCGTGGTCGACTCGTGGCTTTTTTTCTCCCCTCCCCAAATATTTGTGGTTAGTAGGACTCCAGCCAGTTTATGAGTGTACAAAACACAACAACAGCAATAACAAACAACAACAACAAATAAACTTGCTGGGAAACATTTCAACTTTGAACTTGAGTGGGAGGGTATGTCAGCTACTCTAGAGAGTAGGCTCATTTCACAAGTTGAGGCTGAGTTTATCATTTCATGACTTCAGTGTTCAGTGAGTACCCAATGAGGCATAAAAAGTTATCTTGAAAGCATCATAATATTTGTATGAAAACATTAAATACAGTTACCATGGGGCCAAGCTAGTAGCTACTGGCTATGGCCATTTGATTGACAGATGCAGACTATTAATTAAGAAATGACAAAAACATTCTCTGAGGTGTATTGAATGTCCTTGTGGAACTTCACACAATTCGCATCGTGTGTAAGTGTAACTTGGTGTTGACTTGTTTAAGCTAATTGAGGAGGAATCACAAACCCGTATATATTGGCTACTACTTTATAAGGCTCTAGCTTTACTGGCACTGTAGTGCCTTTATAGTCATTCACTCACCTGTCAATTAATGAATATAATATTTTTGTATTAAATTCATGACTAATTTAGTCTCACACTAAATTACTCCCACATACATACTGGACTTAGCTTGTCATAAACTCGCAAGATAAGAACAATATATTTTATGTGAACAAACTATAATCCAATTTTCTTTCTTTAAAACCAGGCATATTGCCAGCTTGGATTATTGGCAAGATGGAACAAAATATACTAGCTAATAATATTGGCTTCCTATCAATTTTGTCTTGCCATTTTGATAGATCAGTCTCATAGAGATTAATTCCTCCTAAATATTTCATGCCTTGACATAAATAAAGAATGAGGATTCAACACAAATTCACTGAAATGCTTCCTTTCAATTTCACTGTCATATTCCATGGATAGATTGGTGACTTTGCTGTTGTGGCTGACTGTATGAATCCTTATGTAAAAAATGACAAAATTAAGATAACATGTCATAACTTAGGACCACAGAATTGTCCACCGTAACTAACTCAAAATAAGCCGTAGCCAGAAGTTTGTATTGGGGGGTTCAGATTTGAAGACACAAAAAGCCATACCTAATTTTGTTTTGTTCCTTTATTCTTCTATAATTAACAGTGCACCATTAATATGCTTTTCGTTAAATTGTCCATTCAAAAATGTATGGGGGAAAATCGCTGTTCAATTAAAATTGCTCCAGGAAAGTGAAATAGTACGTGACCAAGTGAAATACCACGGTAGGCTCAGTGAAACCCTCTAAGGCTTCTGGAGTTCCACTTGAGGAGGCTCCAGGGATTTCTACACAAAAATTGGGTGAAGGAGGACTAATGAGCACCATTCATTTGCCAGTATGACTATGTTTGAACATCCAGCAATGAAATGTATTTCTGTTGCTCCAGTTGGGTGACGAGAAGAAAAAAGAACAATCATGACAACAATAGCAGGAACAAAAACATCTAGTTTGCATTATTTATATACAGTTAATTTAATATTAGACACACAGCTTAGCTTGATGAAGACTGTAAGTCATATTGGAATCTTGCAATATCGAATTAAAAGTGTTGCTTCTTGCATTTGTGCCAAAACTATAGAGGCTACTAGGCTATTACAGAGTTGACTGGTATAAATATACACTATACATTAAGAATATTTGCATCACATTAATCAATATTTGTATGCCTATGTGTAAGCTTGATGTAGCCACAGTAGGCTGGTGTAACACAAGTTAACCATCCATGATTCATGTTCTTAGTGGTGTAAGAAATTAATCAACTTTCTATAAATACACAATTAGCACTAGAAGGTAACTCTGTTCTAGATATTCTATTGTTGTGAATTATGCCAATCAGTATTGTTCTTGTAGTTATCTTGGGGTGGGGGCAAATAATGCATGTTTGAATGGTGTAAAATTAAATTAAATTGTGGCTGCAATTTTTTTTTGGCTAGATAAAACTGCAATATTCAGAATGTGAGTGGAAGAAATCATAATGAGGCAACCCACAAGCTCAACATGACCTAGTCTCCTTAAACTCACAGTCCAAGGATATGAAACTAAAACTGGAGGTAAACTTTAATATGTATTGTAATTAATGTAATTTTTGCAATCAGATCAGCAATTGTAGTATGAGAATAGCTATTCTTCAGGTGAGACTGGAACTGTCTTTGATATCTTGGCAAATTGGATTTACCTGTTACTAACTTCAGACAACCATCATAAAGCAGGTCAACAGTTTGATGATATTTATAGAAGGAAAAGCTAAGATTAGGGTGTCCTGAATTGTGAGATCCATAGTCTTTGGCACTTATTCTAATGCTCCAAATAGTAGATAGCCAGACAAGCATTCAAACTGTGATAGTTTTATTAGATCGAGATGACCATCCTCATGAAATATCTTAGGCTGGTAGGTTTATTGTTTCTGTACAGGGATTGCATTTCAAAACTTAAACACTAAGTTGGGAGGGACTATTCTATGCCTATGTTTTCATGTCATGGAGTGTTGAAGTTGTGAAGGTTGTCTTCTGCCATATCCTGGTAAGAATCGTGCAGTATAAGCGCATGAGTGTTTATAATTACCTGGTCACGTGCGGGAGGCCCGCCCTCTCCCGCCCCGCCCCCCGCGCGCCGCAGCAGCCGGCCGGACAACTTGTACACATGCGTACTAAAGACGCACGTGAGACGGCAGACGTTCACTCGTACACCAGTGACCGGTGTAAAACTCGAGAGAGAAGGTTGTGTAAAGTTTGTGTGTTAAGTTTCTCCTGTACTTAGAAGAAAATGACTGACAACGACCCTATACTTGACTATGAAGAAGATGAAGAGCCCGAACAGCAAACCAATGGTGACACTGGATCTGATAAGAAGGTTATGAAGGGAAATTACGTGTCCATTCATTCTTCCGGGTTTAGAGATTTTTTGCTGAAGCCGGAGCTCTTACGGGCTATTGTTGACTGTGGCTTTGAGCATCCTAGCGAAGGTACGGAAGAAATATCTTATGTATTTGGCATGCTACCATATTATGGTTGGTGTGCATTTTTAAGAGATTTTACATGTGCCATATTTTCACTGTAGTACAAGATGAGTGCATACCTCAGGCTATTCTGGGTATGGATGTCATCTGTCAAGCCAAGTCTGGTATGGGAAAGACAGCTGTGTTTGTAATTGCAACTCTTCAGCAGTTGGAACCAGTGGATGGCCAAGTCAGCGTGCTTGTTATGTGTCATGCTAGGTAAGGGATTTCAAACTGATATCAGTATAATATTATCCGCATTTAATTACCAACAGAGAACTGGCCTTTCAAATATACAAGGAGTACGAGCGTTTTAGCAAGTACTTCAATGACATAAAGATTTCCGTATTCTTTGGTGGGATTTCCATCAAGAAAGACGAAGAGACCTTGAAGAACAACTGTCCTCACATAGTTGTTGGGACTCCTGGCAGGATACTCGCATTGGTTCGTGACAAGACTCTCAATACGAAACACCTGAAGCACTTCATTCTGGACGAGTGTGATAAAATGCTGGATCAGCTTGGTGAGTGAGCAAGAGTTGTGTGTAATCACAATGGTGCTAATGTTACTTTTGCAGACATGAGAAGAGATGTGCAAGAAGTATTCAAGGCCACCCCACATGAGAAGCAAGTGATGATGTTCAGTGCCACCCTGCCCAAGGAGATCCGCCCAGTTTGCAAGAAGTTCATGAATAATGTAATGCGGAAGTCCCACAGCTCCTGTGGCTAATCTTATCAATCCACTTGGATATCTGTAATCAACCAGCTCACTCAGATAGAGCCCACCTTCCTGATTGCCGCCTGTGGTGTGCTGCATGACCCCCCCTATGATTGGCAGAGCTCATTCCAGCCAGCCATCAATTGTCTACTAGACCTACACCACCAATCCAGCCATTCACAAAATGAACTGGTTTTGTTTTTAGCATGCTGAAGTGGAGAGGAGTATGAGCGGAGGAATAAGTTGAGGAAGATTCATTGCTCTATTGAAAGTTGTGTATGCTATTGGTTTTACAAGTTTTTGAGGCAAGTTAAGCTTTAGTTGGTTGAGGTGTTGGTCAACTACGTGGATCAAGACGCTGCAATATGGCTGTGGGTCTGGAGTTCTATTTTTGATGCTTGGTCAGTTTGTTGGTTTTTGGAAGTGATCGCTTGGTTCTGTAGCGTTTATTCTATCTAAAATGCTAATAGCTTGGTATTTTTGGATCATCTTTTCGCTTATCTCTAGAGTTGAAGGATAAATTATAGAATGAATGGTAGTTGCTGTTTGGAAAGCTTGCTCTGTACTCTTGTCTTTAATATTTGGACACTTAGTTGGACGAAGCTAAATATTGCCTGGAAAATAAGTAATAATACTTGGATAGCCATTCTGCTGAGGAAAATGAGGAAGCCTCTGACGAAGAATTTTTGTGAATATCTGTCGGTGATGTTACTGTATGTTAGTATAGTTATTGTGTTCATTCTTCATTGCTCTCTATTCACATGTGCAATATACTTTTTCATTTATGTGTATCTTTCACCATCATCTCTAGACAATATACTGCTTTGTTGTTTTGTTTTTTGCATGTTCCTAATTTTTTTTGTTTTTTTCCCTACAGCCTATGGAAGTGTATGTGGATGACGAGACTAAGCTGACTCTACACGGTTTGCAGCAGCACTATGTCAAACTCCAGGACAAGGAGAAAAACAGGAAGTTGTTTGATCTGCTGGATGTCCTCGAATTCAACCAGGTACAGTTCTGAGGTTTGGTGTACCTTACACGTGCTACTGATTCTTCTCTTGGCATAGGTCATCATCTTTGTGAAGTCTGTTCAAAGGTGCACTGCATTGGCACAGCTTTTAGTCGAGCAGAACTTCCCTGCTATATGCATACACAGGGGAATGCCACAGGAGGAAAGGTCAGTTTTTACAGTTGTCCTTTGGTGAAGTGTCGGTTATGACGTGGGCTAACTCTGGGTTTGCCTAACCCAGAGCTCTGGTCCTGTGATTCAGTGGAGCTGATGCACTTTGCATGATGTGAAGCCACTCACAACGTCAAACATTATATATGCCACCATTGCTTGCCAGTGGGTTGGGCAAACTGGTGTATATTCCTGGTCCTTCTCAGAGCTCCTAGTGGGCCATGACTGTGGGGAAAAACCATACACCAGACAAATACAAATTTGATATGTCATTGTACTGTCTTGCTAATATTTTTGGTTCGCAATTACTACCATGCCGTAGGTCCCTACTGATTAGCTTTATTCACAGCATTTCCTGTGAGAACTATAGAATTGAGATTACTAAGACACCGTACTGGATATAGGTAAAGGCAAAAGCGAGCATTTACCCCAGCTTTTCCTCCCCTCATGCCTGCTTGCCTAGGTTCTTACTTTGATTATGCAACTCAAGTTTTTTTTCTTCTTCTGTACTGATGATTTCTATTTGAAAATTTACAGACTTGCCAAATACCAGGCCTTCAAAAGCTTCAGTAAGCGAATGTTAGTGGCGACGGACCTGTTTGGTAGAGGAATGGATATTGAGAGAGTCAATATCGTCTTCAATTACGACATGCCAGAAAGCTCTGATACCTACCTACACAGAGTAAGAGTCTATAGTTTTTTGTTGTTGTTTTGAGATAGTGATGAGTGGATATGTGGTTTAGGTGGCTCGTGCAGGAAGATTCGGCACAAAGGGGTTGTCTATCACATTTGTGGCAGACGAAACAGATGCTAAGGTTCTCAATTCAGTGCAGGATCGTTTTGAGGTCAATATTACAGAGCTGCCGGATGAAATTGATGTAGCAAGTTACAGTAAGTTGAAGGAGTAAAGTTTGTATGTTGTATTGATATGGCAATATGTTTTGTGTTTGCAGTTGAAGGGATGTAAGAGTTCTCACCAACCACATGAAGCACAAGGTCACCGTCTCCAGAACATTTAGGCACTTTTTTTTTTTTTTTTGTTGCACTGTGAAACTTTATATAATGCTGTATTTCGTCAGTTAGCAGAGGGGTTGCTTTTTTAACTATCTTTTTGTGTTGCTGTGTACACCAAGTTCACTGCCGTAGGAAAACAATGCCAATTCCCCCCCCCCCTTCCCCCCCCCCCCCCATTCGCAAATTCTATAGCAACCGGACCTAACAAAGGTGACTGCATTCACAGAAAATGCATTTTTAGAGTCGCCCACGTGAGGTTGTGCGCTGAATAGAATCTGGAAAGATGAGGGGTTCTTTTTAGCAAGCAAACTATGGTTTCCTATCTCGCGCCGTGGCGTTGCTAAATTTAAGGAAGTGCTTCCAGCTATTATAAGCAGGTGAACAATTGTACAATTTTGTTATAATAAATTACCTGGATGCTACTTATTTTGTATCGAATCGGTAAGGCGTTTGTCATTGCAAAAGCATCGGTGGAGTTGGTCTTCGGAATAGCATAGTGTGGAGGTTGGTAAAGGGTCTCGCTACGCGAGACTAGTGTGGAGGTAACTTGCCAGGCGATATGGCTGATGGTGTTCCTGGGGAGATGTCTACTATTTGTTTCTGTTTGAATGGGAAACCCGTGACTCTGACTGGAGCCAGTCCTCTACTGAGTCTGAATGACTGGTTAAGAGTTCAGCCAGGCCTGACTGGCACGAAGAAGATGTGCAATGAAGGCGGATGTGGCTGCTGTGTAGTGACTGCAACTATTAATGGATCTGCAATGGCAATAAATTCTGTGAGGATAGAGAGGATGTCAGTTGTTTGCATCTCAAGCTTTATAGTTGATATGTGTTTAGTGCTTGTGTCCTCTATATGCTGTCAATGGCTGGAACATTACTACTGTGGAAGGAATAGGAAAGTTAGTTTATTTTTGAGGTGATCACAAATCAAGTGGGAGGGGGGGGGGGGGGATGGAGGGTGGTATTGGTGGGAAATAATACTCAATACTTTATAGTATTGGTAAAGGCTATTTAAAGTGGGTAGACAATAGCAGTGTTGATCCATATATTTGCGAGGGTGGTGCAAATAGAATAGACACTTATTGTTACTCGTTAGACTTCATGATTTTCCCTTTAGGTTTTAGTAATTGGATATTGTGAATAGGAATGTTTGTAAATCCTTGTCCTCAAGTATAGTAAGTGTCTCCACTATGCTTGGACTCAACAGTTGGAGGCCCAGTTTCCTAGACATAGCAGATTCATGATATCCCAATCTAACTCTTAACTATTATGTAATATATATGTATAATGGATGGGACGTGGTCCCTTATCAACATGTAATTCCTCTTAAATACAGGTTTTTAGGCTATCCTCCAGGTTTATTTTATTTTATTTTTTTAAATTTTATAATAATTTTTTTCTGGTCTGTAAGAGTTTTAGGCTAAAAACAACTCATTATATCCTAAAAATATTGGTTTGTTTAATAAAAAAAAAGTTGCAGTGAGTTGTTGCATATCACACTGAAGATCCTTTACCAGAAAAACCACTGCTGGATATAGTAACTACCACTAGTGGTGTGCTTGAGCACAAATGGCGAGTGAGCCTAAAAACTACACTATTGTTAAAAGATTGGTTTTAACTAACATTCAAGCTACTAAAAAAAAAGTTGAGTTTTTAAATTACAAATTACGTTTTATTCGGTAAAGGCATTCAATGCCATAGTAACCACTCCCTGCAACAGTTTGAATTGGAAAAAAAAAAAAAAGCAACAAAAAAAAAACAACAACAAAAAAAACAAAAAAACAAAAACAAGTCACGTTCTTTAAACTATTTCTTTGTGATATTCTTAGCAATAGTTGTAACGCACAATACTTTCACACAACTGAACATATTTACGCAAGACTTACCTTCGTGGTAAGTCTAGTGGACAATGAATTTTCAAGTAAATACTGTTGTGTAGGGCTTATAAGGACAAATAGCGTATTAACTTACCACCGCCACTAACTCGAATAGAAATGTAAGTTTTTGAGTTTAAACTGCACCCACAAAAGAATTTAAAGCGGTAAATAATTCAATTTCTAGGATGATACGGGTAATGAGCGATAAACCGGAGGATACTGTTTAGTGATGTTTGGGATGGGGTCAAACACTGAACTAACTTGAAAATACGAGAGGGTCAAAGTACAAATTGACATACATACATCCAAACATGTATATAAACAAACAAACATCCTTCAATTGTGTTACCACTGTGAGTATCTCGCTCACTTGCCAATGAACCAATACACTTTATTATTATTATTATTTTTTTGAAGGCCTCAATGTTTATTTGTTGTTTGATGTTTGGGCATCTATTGATAGGGCAAGTTGTCTGTATTATGTTCATGAAATGGCTTGGTTTATAGTTCTACGGATGGTTTCCATGAGATCCAGCGTCGTCTGGTGGACTATAATGGCAGCCAGTGTGGCTACTGTACTCCTGGCTTTGTCATGTCCATGTACAGGTATGCAGGAAATAAGTAAACAATAACAAACGATATATCAACAACAAATAAAATGTTTGCAGTTTTCTGCAGGTTAATCCAAGTCCTTGTAAACAAGAGGTGGAGGACATCTTTGATGGCAACATCTGTCGCTGCACAGGTTTGGATTGTGGAAATTACTTTAGAGATATTGTTTATGTGACAGACTGATGCATTTGTTTGGCCGTGCAGGTTACCGCCCCATTTTGGATGCCATGAAGTCTTTTGCAGTAGATGGGATCAACAAATGTTCATCAGATATTGAGGTAAAATGGTTGCGGTTGCTATCATGTGAAATAAAAACTTGCTTTAGTGGACACGTCACGTCACTACATTATTTCTACAGTCAGAAATATTAGGTGCTTGTGTAGTGTGTGTGTGTGTGTGTGTGTGTGTGTGTGTGTGTGTGTGTGAATTCAAGGCCTTTTCTCATGAAACAGCAATGGTCCAGGTGGGACTTCGGGTGCCCACACCACTTGCTGTGAGGAAAGGCCTGTTCTCCTGCAAGTTCCTAGCCCGGCTCCAGGGGCTTTGCTTGCACGGCTCACAGTGCCTGCTTAGTGCACAGGCATCCTGGCTCTGCCAAGTGTGCATGACAGCCTAGTGGCAGCAAGAGAGCTTGCATTTTTGCATTTTACGTACGAGTGTGTTTATGTGTGTTAGTATGTGAGGGGAGAGTGTGAAGTGAGGGGAGATATCACTTTTGTTTTTTGTATAAGTGGGGTGCATTTTATTTGGTCACTACTCATTTTCCAGGATCTAGGCAAGAAAAATGGCTGCAGTAGAAGCAGAGTGTGTTCAGACAGACAAGCTCTGTGTTGGGCTGTGAAGAGACAGGACTCTGATCCGGCATGGTACACACCATCTTCTTTGGCAGAACTCAATGCCTTGCTTACGTCTAAGTCTGGGGCAAGGTATAGATTGGTTGCTGGGGACACTGGAAAAGGTGGGTAAAGCAGGTGTTGTTTAGAATCAAACTTAACAGGGGGTCAATGAACAGTTTTGAAATTTTCGGGGGAGTTGCTCATTTCCATGAAATTGATGAGAATTTTGTGGCAAACCTCACCATGAAGATCACAGTAATTTTCAGGGGGCAAAAGCATTTTCAGGGGGGAAGTGGCAATGTGCCCCCCCCCCCTAAAAAGGCCTTAAAAATCTCTGGTAGGCACGTGTTAATGTTAAACTTAAAGACATTTTGGAGCTGCCGAAGTAATGTAGTTATAATTTAACAAATTCTTTAAGGGTCCCAAGGAGTGAGCAAGGATGCATTGTATACTGTAGGAGTGTACAAAGAAATATCTCCAGTGGATGGTCTTATCAGTCTTGCTCAAGTTGCCGAGCTGATTCAAGTTGAGGTGAGAATCTATTATTATTATCTATACTGTAACTGCTGTTTATTTCTAAGCAAGATTGTTTGTAACTGCATTAAAAAACAACAACAACAAACAGTTTACTATGTACTCCATAGAGCCATGAAGACAATATTATTTCTTTCTTTCTCTCCTTATTTTATTGACAAATTGATCAACTCTCTTTGGTTTTCTTCACCACAGGTCTCAGATGCTTCCCTGACTGTGGGAGCAGGTGTGTCTCTGACTAAATTGATAGCTCTCCTCCAGTCTAACTCCAGCAAGTCTCCTTCCTTCTCTGACATGGCCCAACATGTCTCGAAGATAGCCAACACTCCTGTGAGGAACATGGCCACTTGGGCAGGCAATGTCATGTTAGCTTACCACCACAGTGACTTCCCTTCAGACATCTTCCTCCTTTTAGCTGCCGCAAAAGCTCGTCTTTGTATAGGTAGACAAATTACATGTGCGTATGTATGTATAATATGCCTGTGTGTGTGTGTGTGTGTGTGTGTGTGTGTGTGTGTTCCTCAATTATCCTTTCTGTAGCATCAGGCAGTGATTTTAGTATGTCCAGTTGTACCATGTGTGAGTTTCTGTCTAAAGATATGTCTAATGCAGTGAGTTGGATAAAAATGGCTGCAGGTAGTTATTTTAATTTGACCATGACTGGTGTATGTAGGTGATAGTGTCAGTGCAGATTCCCTTCATGTCTTCAGCCACTGCATTTTCTAGTTACAAGATTACGCCACGCGCTGAAGTAAGTTCACTATAGTTTCTTGTGTATGTCTCCTGTGTGGTGTCAACAAGAGTGAATTTTCCTTCAACCATACACTCTAAAATAGTGCCCACCTAGAAGTGAAGGGTGCGAGGTTAGTATATTCATAAATCCGCCCCCCCTCCTATTCAGAGTGATCCTTACCTACTTTGTTTGGAAGTTTAAGTGTCTACTTGAGTGTTAATTGCTAAAGCTTCAATATGTATTAAGCAACCAGAAAAAGATGTTGACTTTGCCCTGTATAATTATCCTCCTTCGTGTACCCCCATTTTATGAGCTGATTTTTAATCATGTTGTTTTTCAGAATTCTAAAGCTGATGTGAATGCAGCCTTCGCCATGACAGTAGATATCTCCGACAATTATACTGTGAAGGTCCCACCCACTTTACTGGTTGGAGGAGGGTCTACCAGAGCTGTTAGTGCATTGTGTTGGTTTATTGTCATTAGTTGTTGTTGTTTTCCCATTGTTTACCAATAAAACACATTGTGGAGTGTAGGTTGAATGTCCACTAACAGCTGCTTATTTAGTGGGGAAAAGTTTGATAGATCCGAACTCCTTACGAGGTAATTCATTTTCTTTTAATTAAATACTCATTGGAGGAATATGTCTTCCTGTGGCAGGGGCAATGGATGGTTTAGCAGAGGAGCTGGTCTCAGTGGACAGCTACAGCAGAGGAGTGGCTGTGGGCCTCTTGTACAAGGTATGACTATTTTATATGCCAGACTAACTTATGTCATTTTAAGTATGAACTAACTTACTTGCTAGTACAGAAGAGTTCTTGTAATTGTAAATCTTTAGGGGGGAGTGGTCATCTATTGATATGGTCTGAACAGATGTACTTAATTAGCACTTTGAGTAGGAAATAACCCTTCACTGAAATATCTTTGTCACTAGTTTAGTGCCTCTTTTGATCTAGTTGCGAAAAAAAAATACCCCATTTGTGGCAGTGTACAGGAAAATGGGCACAACGTGGCACGTATAAATACGCCCGTAGATTGAAAGATATAAGTCATGTCCATTACATCAGCAACGGTTAATGTCGGTTGTCTGTGTAGGTTTGGAGGGAGGTCCACTAAGCCAGCTACACCTTACCTACTATGTCCTGGCCCTGCCCATCTAGTCATGTGCCAGGTGTTAATTGTTGTTAACTGTTGTTAATTACTGTTAATTGTTTGATTACTGTTGCTTTTTTGCCAGCCCCCACTCATTCTTTTGGGGGTTTTTATACTCGAGGGGAGTATACATGTCCAGTAGGGGGCTACTCAGACCCCTACCCCCAAAAAGTAAACTCATCATGTAACAATAATTAACTATACCATGACATGAACTCCAATTGTGTGATAACTAGTGGTGCGCTCGAATAGCACAAATGCATGGCGAGCGAGTAGCTAAATATATGAGTATAGGTAAAGATGATTTGTGAAGGAAATCGCTAAATAATAGCAATGATTAGGCATGAAGAGTTAACAATAACAGAATTACCTGAATAAACTTCGAAAGCAGTGGCAAAGAAGCGCAGCTTGACAAAGACTTCACAATTGTTTCAAGAAGAGAGTAGCTATAAACCTTTTGGTTGAAACAAAGTTGCGTATGGCAGTGCAGCAGGATTCTCCGTGCTCGTTAATTGAAAAATACTGGAACTGTGAACGCTTTACCTAACTTACGTAATTAGAAGCGCGGGCGAAATTGTTGACGTACGCATACATACCTATATATATCTGAAATCTCAATTGAACACGACTGATTGTCAGCTTCGCTCGCTCGCTGAATTATGATTTAGCTAGGGTGGTCGTAGTTTGAGCGAGTTGTTCAGGGGGCGACCTGATATACGCCAGGAATGCGGAGCTGCTCCATCTACCTAGCATCTGAATAGTGGAGTCTTCTATTCCTGCCTTCGCTGCTGTCGTGGCTGCCCCGATCTGGAAGCTGTGGCCAGCAAACTCCTGGTATGGAAGACTGAGTTCTTGGAGAGCTGATCGGACATGTTTAGAGAATGCTGGCTTAGTCAGAGGATCGCCATTCTTGAATCTGAAGAAAGGGCCGTGATCTCTGCCTCTCACTGCAGTGTAGCCTAACACAGCTGCCACTGGACACAGTACACACCCAGTTCGTCCCAGCTGTATATCGGCTCCTCTGCCAAACTGGTCGGTCTTTGACCGTTTCAGGTGAACCCGTATTATTGTCGGAGTTGTCACATCGTCTACAGTAATGTCACCCCAGCTGAGATGCGACTGTGCATTGAAGGCTTTCATGGAGGGTATTATTATTTCCCCTGCTCTAAAGAAACCAAAGAAGCAAAGTGTGGAGGCTGCCCAGAGCATCGTCACATCTGCGTCCCCAGCTTTAACTGACCACAAAGAATGCATTCTTCTCAAGATCGCTGGGGTAATTGGTAGCCTAATCCGCTTGATTAGGGGGGTCTTTTGGGAGTACACTCTTTTAATTCCTGCCTGGACCAGCCGGAGGCGTGACAGTGAAGAATATTCTTTAGGTTCGGGTAGCCCCAGCGTGATTTGGGTATGCCGAATTCCTGCCAGATATGTTTTAATTGTGCTTGGTGACAGGTGCTGTGATGCAAGGTATGATGAATAGCAACACAAAATGGCTTCAGATACAGGGAAAGGGGTGAAAATGGCATTGTACAGTTCACAAAAATTTGAAAATTTCTTCAGGGATGACTCATATGTCTTGCGCGTGGAGCCTGCAATACCCTGACGACAGAAGAAATGAACTGTTGGGTCCAAGTCTGTGAGGTCCAATCCATGTCTGGGTCCAGGAGCCACTGTAAAAGAGAATGAGGAATTAACGTCTCAACAAGTGGAACATTCCCCATTTTTTGCCTAAAGGATGATAGCCTATCCCTCGATAAATCGTCAGCCAGGGTGTTGCATGCACCTGGGAGGTGGACTGCCGACAGCGAGAATTGGCCGTGTGCCTCGATGAAGAAGAGGCATCTCAGCATCTGCATGATGGCAGGTTCCTTGCTATAGCGGCTGTTGATGACTGCTACCACAGCTTGATTGTCACACCGTGCCCTGATGTGTTTGCCTTTCCATTGTTCATTGCCCCATACCACTATTGCGATAACAATGGGGATTAGTTCTTTTACCGCTATCTGCAGTAATCGAGACTTGTCGTCCCAGGCAAGTTGGAACCACCTTGACTGATGCCATGCACCACACCCCCAGTTACCTGAGGCGTCCGATGTCAGTTCCAGCCATCCACTGCTATCATCCACTATAAGTGCTGACCCATTCCAGTGTGAGGCAAACAACTGCCACCACCTGATATCAGACTTGAACTCCTTGTTCAGTCGAATATGGTGATGTTTCTGCTTCGCTATGCTTAGCAAAGAGATGATGCGTCTCATGAATGCCCTCCCTGGGGGTATTACAGTGCACGCATGCTGTAGAGTACCAACTAGGGACTCCAATTCGTGACGAGTACATGACCTTTTTCCTGCCCAGTCCCGGATAAGCTCGACCAGCCGCTCCAATTTTGCCCGTGGTAATCTCAGCTCCTGACGTACCGTATCAATTTCTATCCCCAGGAAAATAAGGGTAGTACTGGGGCCTTCCTGCTTTTCTGGCGCGAGGGGAATGCCAAGTTCCCTGCATGTTCTTGTCAGGATATCCAGGTACCGCTGGCAGGCTTTGGAGTTCGGGGGGTCAACAACTGCAAAGTCATCCAGGTAGTGGAATATGTGGTCCACACCTTCTTTTACAATAATCCACTCCAGAGCGTCCGCAAGGGCATTAAATATTTTGGGGGCTGATCGGAGCCCAAATGGTAGCATGCCATCCACATAGACCTGGTCTTTCCATTGCATCCCGAGCCAAATCCTGTCTTGGAGCTGTACAGGGACCAACCTGTAAGCGGACTTGATGTCTATCTTCGCTATTTGTGACCCTTTACCCAGTGCCACAGCTGTGTTTGCTATGTCATGCACAGACACATATGATAGCGAGCACAGACTCTTGTCAATAGCATCATTGACACTCTTTCCCTCTGGGTATGAGAGGTCTGTAATGAGCCTCCATTTACCAGGTTGATGCTTCTTGGGGATCGTACCGAACCTGTTTATGTGGAGTGATCGGAAGGTACCGGGCATGAAGGGCCCGAGTATATTGCCTTTTTCCACTTCTGCTTGGATGTATCTTTTGATCACCTCCGGGTTCTGTGCTGACGATAGCATGTTCCTAGTAGCTGCAACAATCCGTGCGGATCCATCCATTCCAATGGGAAACCCATGCTCTATGCCATGCACTATGAAGTGGGCGAAGTCTTGGTCTGGGTGCAACTTTAGTTTGTGCATCCAGGCCTTTAGCCGCAGCGGTGTGAGGGATGTCCGAGGTTGCCCATACTGGTCAGGATCCTTCCTAAAGATCCCGACAGTCCGGGATCCTCCTGACTTACCCTTACTAGTGAGTGAAAATACAGTGTCCGGAGGATCCCGACAGTCTGGGATCCTCCTGACTGACCCTTACTAGTGAGTGAGAATACAGTGTCCGGAGGATCCTGACAGTCCAGGATCCTCCTGACTGACCCTTACTAGTGAGTGAGAATACAGTGTCCGGAGGATCCCGACAGTCCGGGATCCTCCTGACTGTCCCTTACTAGTGAGTGAGAATACAGTGTCCGGAGGATCCCGACAGTCCAGGATCCTCCTGACTGTCCCTTACTAGTGAGTGAGAATACAGTGTCCGGAGGATCCTGACAGTCCAGGATCCTCCTGACTGACCCTCACTAGTGAGTGAAAATATAGTGTCCGGAGGATCCCGACAGTCCGGGATCCTCCTGACTGACCCTTACTAGTGAGTGAGAATACAGTGTCCGGAGGATCCCGACAGTCTGGGATCCTCCTGACAGTCCCTTACTAGTGAGTGAGAATACAGTGTCCGGAGGATCCCGACAGTCCGGGATCCTCCTGACTGTCCCTTACTAGTGAGTGAGAATACAGTGTCCGGAGGATCCCGACAGTCCGGGATACTCCTGTCTGTCCCTCACTAGTGAGTGAGAATACA